>Ga0209287_10000313_pt1 | contig 30893 bp, 31 predicted proteins | sample PPLLak3cmMay2015_2_FD_187255 | JGI IMG/M metagenome (GOLD analysis project Ga0209287, IMG submission 187255) | Freshwater sediment microbial communities from Prairie Pothole Lake near Jamestown, North Dakota, USA - PPLs Lake P8 Core (1) Depth... | ecosystem: Environmental > Aquatic > Freshwater... | reverse complement strand
AGATAGTGCACGCTTTAGCAAAGTTTTCTTTGCTACTTGGTAACCAACTTCTTCCTTTTGTAAAGCTCTGCGAAGTGCATTCACATCGGCGACTTTCAATTTATCAAATTTCACGAAGACAACAGAATTTGCACCTTTTAGAGCATTCTCAAGAGATGCTACTAATTCTTTCTTTTTGTCTAATGTAATTGGCATAATATTTTTTAAAACTAAAAAAAGCCCTTTCGGGCCGTTAACGTAGATCGCTTTACATAATATATGTAAAGTTTTTTCGACCTCGGTAGGGTTTTATAGTCCATTTCTAGACAAACCTACTTTCTACGGCTACTTCTTCATACTATCAGAAATTAAAAATTTGTCTACCCCCCTATTTAAGCGAATCAATAACAACCAACAAAACAAGCCCAAGAGCGATAACTCCCAAAAAAGAAAATAAAACTTTAAAAAGATGTTTATTAAACATGGTCAGATTATATCATAGAAGAATAATATCTAAAATGAAATACCTTTACGGAAAGACAATATTTGAGTAGTATACTATATATATGAATAGAGCGGGATTTATTATTTTTGGGGACTTTATAGCATTTTGGATATCTTTCATATTGTTAATATTAACTCAGTTTGAAAGGAGTAATTATGCTTCTGCTGTACATGTGCACATTTTGCCATTCACAATACTCTATATATCTTGGGTATTAATTTTCTATGTATTCGGACTCTATGATCTTTTCTCAATTAAGCCAACTATTCCCTATTTGAGAAGATGGATAATAGCTATTATTTGCTCCTTTGCTGTAGGAATATTATTTTTCTATTTTATTCCAATCTTTGGCATTTCTCCAAAAATAAATTTAATCATCCAAGTTGTTGGTTTTAGTCTCTTTTCTTTTTTCTTTAGAAGAATAATATATAATCTTTTTTCTAGAACAATCACACGTCCAACAATACTTATCGGAAACTCTGTTTATCTATCAGAACTAGAAAAAATTATTTTAAAAAATCCACAGATAGGCCTTCTTATAATTAATAATTATAAATCAATAGATGACATAAATCTAAGCGAAGAAAATATAAAAAATCTTATAATCATTTTAGACAAAGAAATAAAAATACCAGATAAAGATATTTTGGATTGTTATAAAAAAGGCATAGAGATTATCGATACAGCAAAAGCTTATGAAAAATATTTATACAAAATTCCCGTAGGATATATTGATACATCTTTTATTGTCGATAATGTAAATATAAACAAAGATATATTTTATAAAATTACAACTTTCGTAACTGACAAGATATTTGCTTTAATCATAATCATCATCTCTTCCCCTATTTTAATTATCGCTATGATTGCTCGTCTGATTGAGGATGGTAAACCAATATTTATAAAACAAACGAGAGTTGGTTTAAATGGAAAAATATTTAATTTATATAAAATGAGAAGCATGGTTGTACTATCTCCAGATGGATCAGCTGAAAAAAATGGAGCGATATGGGCAACTGGCGCAGAAGATCCTCGAGTTACAAAAGTGGGCAAAATAATAAGAAAATTACACATAGACGAAATTCCTCAAATGATAAATATTCTGAAGGGAGATATCTCTCTTGTTGGCCCAAGAGCCGAGCGTCCAGAATTTGTAAACATACTAAACAAAGATATTCCCTATTATTCATTCCGCCATGTTATTCGCCCAGGATTCACAGGCTGGGCACAAATCAAATATCGTTACGCAAGAACTATAGATGAATCAAAAGAAAAGTTTGAATACGATTTGTATTACATAAAAAACAGAAATATTTTTCTTGACCTCGGGATCATATTAAGAACTATTCAAATTATTTTTACACATTAATATGGAAAAAAAAATAAAAAAAGTATTTGTTTCTGGTTGTTATGATATTCTACATGGAGGACATATAGAATTCTTCAACCAAGCTAAATCTTTAGGTGATTATTTGATAGTTTGTTTTGCTGGTGATAAATCATTAAAACTTCATAAAAACAAAATTTCTTCTCTCCCTGAAATACATAAAAAAAAAGTTCTGGAGGCCTTACGTATGGTTAATGAAGTAGTTGTTGGAGATTATTTAGATGAATTAGGACTTGATTTTAAACAACACTTTTTAAGGATAAAACCAGATATATTAGCAGTTACTGATGATGATAAATATAGCAAACAAAAAATAGAATTATGTAACCAAATAGGAGCTAAATATATTATACTCCCAAAAACTTTGGATTTTAAAAAAATATCAACAACAGAAATAATAAAAAATATTAAATATGGAACGAATTAAAGAATTCTTTTTTCAAAACAAAAATATAAGGCAAACAATTATAAAGAATATCATTTGGTTGTCTACAGGAGTTACTATAAGTAAAGTAATTCGAAGTGTTATGATAATTTACGCTGCTCGTATCCTTGGAGCGGAAGGTTATGGTGTTTTCTCTTATGTAATTAGTTTTGCTGCTATTTTTAATATTTTTTCTGATATTGGCATATCAAGTTTACTTACTAGAGAACTTGTAAAAAGAATTGAAAAGAAAGAATATATAGCTACTTCTTTTGCTTTAAAAATTGGACTTGTTGTATTAACTGCACTAATTATTGCTTTTATATCTCCATTTTTTACAAATATTACTGAGGCAAAACCTCTAATGATTATAATGGCTGGATTAATCGCTTTTGATAGTATGAGAGGTTTTCTATTTTCTATATCTCGATCTGAAAACCGTATGCAGTTTGAATCTATATTCGAAATAATAACTGAAATATTTGTCACTTCTTTTGGGCTTATTATTCTCTTTAATTTTCCTTCTGTTAGAAACTTTGCTTTAGGTTATTTATTTGCAAGTATACTTGGATTTATTTTAATAATGATATCAATGAGAAAATACTTTATCGGTATATTGAAAAATTTTAAAAAAGAATTAGTTATAGAAATACTAAAATCTGCTTGGCCTTTTGCTATTATAGGAATATTTGGAGTTTTAATGACTAATATAGATTCAGTAATAATTGGATTCTTTAAACCAGTAAAAGATCTTGGATTATTTGCTGCTGCTCAAAAACCAATAAGTATCTTTTATTTAATACCAGGATTTATTTCTGCTGGTTTATTCCCTTTCATAAGTAGATTCACAAAAGATAATGATGAAAATAGACTATCCATATTATTAAGAAAATCTATCATTATTTCTCTTGGCTTCGCTTTACCAATTGTAGTGGGGGGAATAATAATAGCTTCTCCTCTTATAAATGTGATATATGGTCATGAATACATAGGAGCTGTGTCCACATTTCAACTTCTTCTTATAACACTTATCCCAATATTCCCTGGAGTAATTCTTTCAAATACCTTACTAGCGGAAGATAGACAGAAAATTTTTATAAAATCTAGTATTATAGGTGCAATTATAAATATGACTTTTAATTTAATTCTTATACCTACTTACGGCATAGTTGGCTCTGCCATAGCGACAATACTTGCTAATATTGCTGTAAATGGAATCTTCTTAATTGAAGTTAAGAAAAATCATAAAATTAATATTGGTAAAAATATTATAAAGATAATGTTTGCGTTAATAATAATGGCAATTGCAGTTTATATAATGAAAACACTACTATGTCCATTAATTTTGATAATCTCTATGGCTATAGTAATTTACTTTAGTATTTTGTTTTTACTTAAAGAAGAAGTCATCCAAGATATAAAAAAAGGATTTATATCTTAAGTATTTCCTTATATATTTTTTCTGTCTCCTCTATAAATCTTTCTATTGAAAAGATTTCTCTTTGCCTTACTTGTACATTTTTAGACATCTCTAAATAAAGAGAATTATTTGAAATAATTTTCAAAATTGCCTCTTTGATTGATTGCTCATTATTTTCTACTAAGTATCCACAACTCTCATTTATCTCCTCTTTTACCCCCCCTACATTTGAAGCAACGACAGGAAGTCCAACACTCATGGCTTCTAAGATAGTAATAGGCAAACCTTCGTGTTTAGAAGTTAAAACAAATAAATCAGATTCCATTAATTTTGGTAAAACATCTTCTTTATTTAGAAAATTTAAAATCTTAACTTTATCATTTAAATGTAATTCATTGATCAAAAAAGTTATTTTATTTAACCTACTTCCATACCCTATTATTGAAAGTTCTATATTAGGGTTATTAATAAGAGAAAAAGATTTTATTAAAAGCTCAGGTAATTTAGGGTAATCTAATCTCATAATAGTTATTATTTTAAAAATTTCTTTTTTATCTAAATTCCTAAGCTCTCTATTAGGAACTCCATTATAAACAACTTTAATTTTATTTTCTTTCACTATTTTATATTGCAAAGCAATATTTTTATCAAAAAAAGAAACGCAAATTATTTTATCGGTAAAAATAGATAGAAACTTTTCTACGGGAATCATTAAAATTTTCCTAAAGAATGGAGACCCTTCAGTAAATGCCCAACTATGAGCTGTGAATACAACTTTAGGAGTTTTGTGAAATATAGATACAATCCTACCAAGCACTCCCGCCATACTACTATGGCAAGCTATAATATCCGGATTAAAATCTTTTATGGCTTTTGATACAAGTAAACACGCTTTTATTATTTTAATTATGTTGATTGTATTATCAAAATAATTATTAATATAAAAATTATCATTACTTTTTATAAATTCTTTATCGAGCCATTCTCCAGATGGGCACATTAAAGCTACATCATATCCAAGAGATTTCATACCAATACAGAGATCATTAACATGAACTTGAGCCCCACCTAATTCTGATTTAGTTATTAAGTATAAAATTTTCATATAATCTTTTTTATTAAAAATTTTATCTTTGTTGGAATTAAATTTATTAAATAATTTTTGATAACATATATATAATTCCACTTCTCATAATATCCAAGTTTGATTGCTTCTATTCTTGCTTTATTTGCAAATAATACTTGCATCTTATTTTTTGTTGAAGTTATAGATTTAGGTAATGTTCTATATTTAACCAAGAACATTGGTATATTCGCAAACTGTGTGTAAGGGAAAAGTTTAAAATAAAAATTGTAATCTTGGGTATATTTATATTCTTCATTATAAAATCCAACTTGCTTAGCTAATTCTCTTCTGAACATAATACTTGAATGTACAAAAGGATTATAATTTATTAAATCTTTTTTTAATTCTTTATTAATTGTTGGATATTTTACTTCTTTTACTAGATTACCTTTTGTATCTATTATATTCATCCAAGTACCTATAAGTCCTATATTTTTGTTTGTATCTAGAAAATCAACCTGTCTTTCTAGCCTCTCTGGTAAGCTTATATCCCCTGCATCAAGGCGAGCAATATATTCCCCCTTAGATTCTAAAAGACCAATATTAAGAGATTTTGTTAACCCTAAATTTTGATTATTATTTATCACCTTAATTCTTTCATCCTTTTTCTGAAAATCTTTTAAAATATTTAAACTATTATCTGTAGAACTATCATTTACTACAATAAATTCAAAATTTTTATATGTTTGATTTAAAACACTTAAAATAGAGTCACTTAAAAACTCTTCTCCATTGTAGACAGCCATTATTATAGATACTTTTGGTGTTTGCATTTTACTTTAACTCAAAGAAAGTTTCCCAGTACCCTACCTCAAGTAAAGGATGCTCGAGCATTTCTTTCTTTGAAGAAACAAAAACTTTAGAACTTCCTCTCCAAAAACTTTTATGAATATCATAACCATATTTACCCAAGAATTCCAAAACTTCTCTTGCACTACTATTCTTCTTATGAAGTAATTCAGAATGGACTTCAATAAAGAAGTATTTTGGTTTATTCCCAGTAGAAAGAGCTACCTCTGCTCCTTTAAGAATTTCTAGTTCATATCCTTCTACATCCATTCGAATAAAATCAACTTTTTTATCATTCAAAAAGTTATCAAGTTTTATAACATCCACATCAACCTCTTCTCCTGTTAAATCTTCTCTTTCAATGAATGTAGATAAATTACTGCGTCCAGATAACAGAAACTTCGCTTTTCCTTCTTGAGAACCGGCAGCTATTTTGTATAAATCGTAATTCTTTAGACCATTCAATTCAAGATTTTTAGTGAGTAAATCAAAATTATATGGTGATGGTTCCATTGCATATAAATGACCATCCTTACCAGCTAAACTAGTTTCAAGTAAAGCATAGTATCCAATATTTGCACCAACTTCAAGTATATTCATTCCTTTTGTAATTATATTCTTCACTTCTCTAGTGCTATTTTTCTCATGAACTCCATAAATAGCAAGTTCACGAGATATACCAATATCATTCAAATCCAAAATCATTTTAGACCCTTGAACTTTCTTGATAATCTTCCCCCCTTTTGAAAAAAGGAACATTACTTTTAAAGGAATATATTCTATGAATACTCTTTTCAAAATTAAGACAATAACTAAATATGTTTTCTTAATGAAAAACAAAAGTCCCTTTTCTTTTAAATTCTTAATACCCTTCTTAAAAAGATTGTCATCTGTTTTTAATATTGTATTTCTTAATGTGATTTTATTTTCCATGTTTATTTTATTAACTACTTTAATCTTAATAAAACTCTTAAATATGCACCTTGGGGATTTTCTTGAGTAGCTAGTATTTCTTTATGAGTTTTTCCAAATCTCTGAGAATATGATCTGGAAAATGTTTTATTGAAAACAACTTCTAACCCAAATTTATTTGCAATTTCATTAAAAGATTTTTGAGTAAAGAAATATGTATGAGGAAAGTGAAAATCTGGTCTTGGCCCAAAAATTAAATCTTTTTCTTCAGAGTTAGGGATTTCAAAATATAAATAGCCTCCTGGTTTTAATCTTTTAATAAAGCTGTCTAAATATTGTTTTAAATTTGAAACATGTTCAAGTGAATGACTTCCCATAATAAGAGAATACTTATTATTAACTAATTCTAAACTGGAATAAATATTTCTAAGCTGGCCATTTAATAACTCCTTCCATGTAAGACCTGGGTCAACAGAATCAAAAATTAAATTGGGTTGTTTTTTTTTAAAATATCTAGATAAATGAGCACTTGCACTACCAAATTCTAATATTTCATCTAAGTTGGAGTTAATATTATTAAAGATGAGATCGTAAGTACTAATAGTTCTTTCGTTTTCTGCAGGCTCTATCTCCCCTATTCCAGAAACCCAATAATCTTTCTTATAGTGTTCAATTAACTTTTCTTCAGAAATTCTTGGGGAGACAATTCCTAAAGCACAATTCTTACAAATTAAAATATCCTTATCTTTAAACAGCTCCATTCCAGTTTTTATGTTATTTATCAATCTATTTATTTCTTCAGATGTTTGTATTCTTTTATATGATCCTAAGGCACGACTCTTTAAACTATCAGAAAAAACTCTTGGTATTATTTTAAAAACAATCCTAGAAAAATATTTTGCTAAATTGACAAAATATCGACGATAAGCCCCTTTTTTAATTCTCTTAATAAACGGTTTTAAATCTAACGGGTATTTATAAACCCAAAAATCATTACCATTACATATTTCACAAACTTCATTTCTATTTTGCATATATCTTTTTATTTAAAATAATTTCTAATAACACTTTTTCAAAAGTGAAGGAAAAATTTTCTTGGGTATATTTAAATGATTCAATATATGAATCAAAACATCTTTGTATAAACTCTTCTTTATTTGAACCAGATATCTTTCTAATTTTTTCAATCAGTTTATCTATATTTATATCCTCTATATTATAACCAAAATTACCTATATCTACACCTGCTTCTTTTGTCACAACAGGGATTAAACTTCTGCGCATACAAGTTGTTACAGAAGTAGCACAACCCTCAGATGATGATGGTAGTATAACATATCCACACTCAGATGTTATTTTTTTATAAAGATTACTTTTTACATCCATAAAACCTAAGAAGTGAATATTTTTTGCGGTAGATAAAACAGGGTCATAAATTGAATTAAAATCTTCCTCATGCTCTGGAGCCCCAATATAGAGTTCTAGTTCTGGTAAATTAACAAAAGCTTCAATAACAAGATCTAATCCTTTCGTGATATTTCCATTTCCGCCAAAATAAAGAAACTTTTTATTATCCTTACTAAGAATTTCATTAAAAGATGAGTTTAGCTTTGAATAACTTGAAAGCCAAATTCTCTTTATGTTTTTCTTAAATTTTTTATACCCTTCAATCCCCCGTTCATTACAATTAGTGATAATAGTATCAACAAATTTCATTGAATCATCTATATCAACCTCTTTTATAAGTCGACGAACTGTAATATTTACCCCTGGATGTCTTTCAAGAAAAAAATTATGTCGTTCTGTAGTAATTTTATTAGAAAGATTTGGTTCTGGACCTAGTGCGTATAATACTCTTATAGCAGAATTCAATTTACTTGCTATATTTTTAAAATGTTTACCAGAATCTCCTGCTCCAATACCAATAAAAATATCATATTTATCTTTTATTTTTTCAATATCTTTCAAATTAATAGTCCTATCGGCAATATCAACCCAAAAACCAAGCCTATTTAAAATACAAGCTATTTCATAACTTTCCCATTCATTTGTATGAGATCTGTCTTCTAAAATTCCATTTAAAAAGAAATAATCTGTTTTATAATACAAAAGAGCGTGACCATTCTTTTTAAAACAGAATTTTTTAAAGTTTTTTATAAACTTCCGACGAAAGATCTTTCTAATACCTAATTTAAGATATTTAACAAACATACAATAGATGGTATCATAAAAAGAATTCCTAAACAATAAAAAAACGCTGATTTTATTCAAGCGTTTTAATAACATTAAGATCCTTAATTATAATATCCCCATTCCCTCCATTGCGATAATCGCATGGCTTATTGGGGGATCAAAAGTTGGATCTCCAAAAGCAATTTTCTTCTTAATTTCCTTAATTGTCATAATTAAAACCTCAAGCCCTGTGTATTTTTCAACATCATCAAGATTTGGGGAATTGACCTTTTTACACTCTTCTGCAAGGAAAATTTGAAATTTTTTGTTTGTTTTCCCATTGTAAGCAAAACATCTGCATAATTCACTTACTTTTTTTACCTCATATCCAGTTTCTTCAAGGAATTCACGAGCTATTCCAATTTCTGAAGTTTCTCCTTTATTTAATTGTCCACCCGGTAATTCTATACAAAACTCTTGTACAGGAAAACGAAAAATTTTTATGAGAATTATTTCCTTATTTGGAGTTAACCCACAAATAAGCACAGAGGGGTCTTCTCCTTCTTCAATAGATTCCCATTCACCACTTTTACCTTGTGGTATTAGAAATTTATTAACTCTTATTTCTTTTATCCACCTAGCTTCTGGAACTAGAATCTGCACAATCTCTGATGAAGGTTTCAAAGAACTCATAACATGCCTCCTTTTTTTATTAAATTAAATTTCTTATACTATATCATAATACAAACAAAAAGTCAACATAAATGCACATAAATTACCCTTTATTTATAAGTTTTTTAACATTTTCCCCCAAATTAAATAAAGCGTCTATGAAAGACATCCCTGGAATAAATCCCTCCCATAATTGTCTATAAACAGGATGATTAAACTCATGAAAAATTACATTTATTCCAGATCTTTTAAAATCATCTATCTTTAAATAATCTTTTCCAGATGATCCAGATAAATAAGTATCTACTTTAATTATTTTACAGATTTCTAAGCATATATCGGAACCTTTTTTATCTTTAGAAATATACAACTCTGATGATTTTATTATTTTTTTATTAATTCCAAAAGATTCTAAAGTCAAAAATAATAAAGCTAGATTTAGATCGATGATAAATTTATAATTTTTGTTTATAATAGATTCCACTTTATTAAAATAAACATTAAAAAATGGTGCTTTTGAATAATTAGTCTTTAGAGTATTTAAATACTTTTTCTGCCAATTAGTACTATATGATATCTCAATATCTTTTATTTTAGTAGACAACGAATGATCTTTAATTGGAACAGTCAACCATGCCCAGCCATCTTTAGTTTTTATCTTGTTTCTATTTTCAAAATAATTTTTCTTAAATTGAGTATCATCAAATATCACAAAGATGTCGGACTTAGAAATTTTATCTATAAGACCAAGCCAAACCAAATGCTCCGGCTGATGAATAGTTAATATCATAATTTAAAATCAGTTCTAACAATCTCAAAAACTTCAGCATATTTATAACCACTTTCAAAACCACGAACCCTTGCTCTTCCTCTTATTGCATCTGTCCAGTCATCTCCATATTTAATATGCTGACTTTTATGTTCTTTTAATGAATTAATTTTATCTTCAATTGAATCAGTTATGTCAAAATATGCCTGAGGTCTAAAAGCTGTATATGAGCGACCAGATGGTGGAAAAGGTTCATGCATAAAAATATTTCCTTTATTACGAGCAGCAGAAATACTTGAAAGAGCTGTATTTATATGATCCTGATGAGTATCGTGAACCCAATGAGTAAAAATATAATCTGGATTAAACTCTGTAATAACCTTATCTATAGCTTCTACTGAATTCCCATTATACGGAACATTCTTTATTGGAAACTCAAGAATTTCAAGATCAGTAACACCTAAAGATTTAGCAGCAGCATTTCCTTCAGATAAAGCTTCTTCTCTAGTTCTCATTACTGTACCATCAAAATTAGTATAGGCTGAATCAGTCATAACTAACATTTTGACATTATGTCCATTTTTAATAGCCTTAGCTAAAGTTCCACCACAAGCAAGTTCTATGTCATCTAAATGTGCCCCTATCGCAAGTATTTTCATATATAATTTATACTTTATTTTTAATAATAAATCAATCAATTTTATTTTCTAAATACATATAAAATATAGGGAAAAATAAATTGAGCTGTTAAAAGTTTTTTAGATAATAATTTATCAAATTTATTACGAGTATCACATATAAAACCCTCAAACGACATATCTGTTATTTTTTTAATCTCTTTTATTAGAAATTTAGGATTACCCTTAAAAATACAACCTCCTCCTATAACATTTTCTCTAGCATAATAATATGACTTAAATAGTGATTTATAATAAAGATTTTTTATATTTATCTTGTAAGGAAATAAATATGCTAGTTTATTATGTGAAGAAAGTGCAAGTAAACCTCCTTTCTTTATTTTTTTATAAGCTTCCAAAATCGCTTTTTCTCTCATATTATAACTATCAACATAATCAATAGTATTCATTGCAAAAATAACAACATCATAATGATTATCTGGAATCATATTAAGGTCAGTAATATCCCCTAATTCAAAACTTAAATCCTTAAATTTAGAACTAGGAAAATTATCATTAGCGATATTATTCAATTTAACAGATCTATCTATCCCTTTTACACGATTACCATAAATCAAAAGATTAATTGGAACTCTTCCAGCACCACTCCCTAAAACTAATACATCTTTATTTTTAATATTAAATCTATCTATTAAAAACTTTTCTGGATTATTTAAAGATCTAGATCGTGTTGTATTAACAGCATATTTATTTACAACTTCATCTAATTCATATAATTCCTTATTATTTATTTTCATATTTTTCATTAATAAATTTTATAAAACTATTAAATGTTATTTCTTGAGAATAATAATTATTAATAATATTCTTAAGATTTTGACTAAAATTATTTCTTAAATAAACATTATTTACCAACTTTTTCAAGGCTTCATACCACCCTTCTTTTGTCCCTACCAAAAGGCCAGATTCCCCATCTTTTATGATTTGACAAGCAGATGGAGTAAAATCTGTAACTACTGGAATATTTAATTGACTAAAAACATAAATCCTTCCAGGATTGTTTGAAAATTTAAATCTCTCAACATAATCATTATTATGATAACCCTCACTATTCAATAAAAAGCTACTCAATGGCCTACCCCAAAAACTAGAAGAAGGTAAAACACTAGGAACGATACCAATATCGCACTGACTTAAATTAGTAGAAACATCTTCTTCTGACCATTGAATGTGTTTAGTTGGACAAATTTTAGGAATATTTTTATTCCATTTTCTTAATTTTTTTATATTATAAATAGCCCAAAATTCTATTTCATAATCTTTTGCTAACTGATCTAAAGCCCAAGAAGCATCTTTCATCGCACTTAAATGTTGCTTATTGCCATGATATCCTATTATAATTTTTGATTTTTCGATATGTTCTTTTTTAATTTCTTCCATATTAGGGAACATATAATAAATAAAAATATTTTTATTATACTTTAATAAATATTCTTTTTGTTCTATTGAACTTACAATTATAAAATCTGCTGATTTAATTTCTTTAACCTGCCACAATAATGTTACTTTTGGATCAAAAATACCACATATAAGTTTTGGATTTTCTTTTTTAGCTTTTTCAACACTTGAATCTGGAGCCATAAAAATAGCAACATTATAATTACTATAATTACTCCAATCATTCCGTGAGACCTCATATCCAGATTCTCTCAACCTCTTTTCAAGACCATTTAAGACATTAGTCCCCGCAGATTTATAATTTGTATTTATAACGAATTTCATATTTAAATTTTTATTACTGCCCATATTTCTCCAAATTGGACACTTAAACTTTCTATACTATATCCTGCTTCGGTAATTTCCTTTTCAAAAGATGCTTTTGTAAATTCGGTATAGTGAGTCAGATCAAGGCGCCATTCTACTCCAAGCTCTTTCTTGTAAAGCGGAATCCAGTCACGGTCGAACATTGGAACACGTATTAAATATTTTGAAGCTAATCCTTTTAATCTCTTCATAAAACCTACTCTATCTTCAATATGCTCTAATACATTTGAAAGAATAATTACATCAAAAATCTCTCCGCTCAAATCTTTAGTGGCATCACCAACAATGTACTTTATATTAATTCTATTATTTTTTAATTTAGCTTTCTGAATATTTTTCTCACTAATATCTATTCCAGTTACTGACTTAGCCTTACTTGCAACATCGTAAACAAGAGATCCATTTCCACAACCTATATCAAGTACTCTATCATCAATAGAAACATTATCAGTAAAAAATTTATGGTAACCAATAAGACGATGTTTGGGATGCAAACCACCTTCAGTTTTAATAGCCAGATAACTAATAATTTTATAAAGGAAATTACTGAATTTTAAAGTTTGTATTAATAAAATTTTGTATATTTGTGTCATAAAATTATATTATTGATTTATATATTAATAATTCTTTTTCTATAAAAATTTTGAAACTATTATTATTTTCTATTGTCCTCCTAGCACTTAACCCAAGTCTATCACGTAATTCTTTATTATTAACCAACTTAATAATAGCATTTTTTAAGGAATTAGAATCCGTATTGCTCAACAATCCATCTTCTCCATCTGTAATAACAGAATTTATTCCCTCTACATCCGTCCCTATACACGGAAGACCTGAAGACATTGCTTCAAGTAATACCTTTGGATTCCCTTCATACAAAGATGGTAATATAAATATTTCACTTTTATTCAATTCTTCTGGAATAAGAGCTTGCGGAATATTTCCCTTAAATACAACATTTACCCCTTCTTTTGTCGCTATTTCTTCTAATTCTGTCCTTAATGACCCATTGCCTATAATAACCAATTTAACATTAAGGCCTTTTAATCCCAAAATAAGATTGATTAAATTTTTTTCTTTTTCTAATCTACCAATAAAAATAATTCTATTATTTTCCTTCTCTATTGAGAATGGTTTAAATAAATCTATATCTATATAATTCTGAATGATTTTAATTTTTTTGGGATTTATATTGAATCTTTTTATTATAAAATCTTTACTTTCTTTTGATGTTAAAACTATCTCATCGGCATTATTGTAAGCAAATCTTTCAACACAATAAGCGATCAATCTTTTTATAAAAGATTTTTTTAACTTTTCAACCGTATTAAGCCATTCATAACCACATCTAACAACTAATTTTATATTATAAAGTTTCTTAGAAATAACAGCAGGAAAAGACCCGTCCATTTGATTGGTTTTTATTATTTTAATATTTTTTATTTTTTTACGATGAATAAAAGGTAAGAGAAAACTATATATAAAAACAGGAATATATTTAGGACGTACAATTATTTCCACATTTTTAGGAAAAAGATTAGAATATTTCTTATCTTCATAATCTCCATAAGTAAATACAAAAACATTATTAAAATGTAGGGCTAACTCTTGGTAAGGTTTTATCTCTCGGGTAAGCATTCCAATCTTACCCCATTTAAAAAGAGACATTCCCCTTGTCATAAATAATCCAAAATTTTTATCTCTTATTTCCATTATATTTTATGAAACTCCAAATTCTTTCTTGAGTTCTGTTATTGCTTCTTCAAAATTAACTTTTGGCTTCCACCCCAATAAATCATTTGCCTTATTATTATCTGCTAATGTATGTTTTGGTTCTAATCTTTTAGGAATATATTCCTTTTTACTATCAAACAAACTTGCCAATTTATTCATTGAAATATTTCTTCCTGATCCTATATTTATAACTTCACCATTTCCAACCTTCTCACTATTCATTGCTAGTAAATTAGCATTTACCACATCTTTAATATGGGTAAAATCTCTAGTTTGTTCCCCATCTCCTGTGATAGTTAGAGGTTTTCTTTGTTGTGATAATTTAATAAAATATCCAATCACTAGAGGATAAGCTCCTTCTGGATTAAACCTAGAACCATAGACATTAAAATATCTTAGGGAAACTGTTTCAAGTTTGTAAACTTCGGACCAAACCTTACAATAAACTTCACCTATATATTTTTGAGCTCCATATGGAGAAAGTGGATTAGGAGGTAAGGATTCTTTTAATGGTAAAATATCACAATCACCATATACCGAACTTGATGCAGCATAAATAACTCTTTTTACCTTACTTAATTTTGCAACTTCAAGAACATTTAAAAGACCTATAACATTTACTTCATTTGTTTCAATTGGATTCTCTATAGAATATTGAACTCTAGGTAAAGCAGCTTCATGAAATACATATTTCGCATCTTTAAATATCGACATTAATGCCTCTTTATCTCTTATATCCACAACGTGCAAAATTGCTTTCTTGTTTACATTTTCTTTCTTGCCTGCACATAAATTATCCACAATATGCACTTCATACCCTTTTTCTATAAGAGCATCTACTATATGACTACCGATAAATCCTGCTCCCCCTGTAACAATAACTTTTTCCATATAAATATAATATAAAAAGATTAAATAATAATTACTTTACCCCGAAATAAAATAAATCAATATTAGGAAATGTTTTTATAGATCTATCAATATAATCTACTATAATTTGACTCTGTTCAATACTTGGATTTAAATCATACCCTTTCTTCGCAAACTCATACGCAAGACTAAATTTACCCATATATAGATATGCAACTGATTTCATCCAATAAGCCTGTGGTATTTCTGGGTGAAGAGAAATAGCGTCATCCAATACATTCTGAGCTTCTTTTAAAGTATCTATATTAAATAATCTTTGATATATATATAAATCTGCTAGGCTTAATTTCATTCTGTAATTATCTGGATGAGTACCTACATATTCTTCGGCTTCCTCTATTAGAATTTCTATTTCTTTTTTTAATCCCTCAACTTTTTGAGGATTTTCTAAAATAACAGGAACTTCTGCAATTCCTCTTTGAATATCACTGGATGTTCTCCAGATAAATGCTGGTTTGTCTACGGGGGATCCGAACAATCCATCATACAAAGGAATTCTTTTTTCAGACGTTCCAACTTTTCTAATCTGACTATTTATATTTTCTGCTTTTATAATAGGAACTGTGCCTACAAATAATAAATAAGCAAAAAGTCCAATAAAAATACTTCCTAAAATATATCTGGCACTTACAGGTATGTTATAGATTTTATTTTTGTCATTTTGATATAGATATACTCTATTAAAAATAATAGTTGCTAACCCCAACATAATTGCAACTGGAATATAAGATATAGATGTATCAAAAGCTGTTTGAAGTTCAAAAAAATGACCAATAGTATAGACTATTATAATAGAAGCAAGTATTTGGTTACTTTTTTCTTTAGATTTAAATATAACATATAGCATACTACCTATAATTACAATATATATCAAAATATAAATTATCATCCCTGTATAACCTGTTTCAATAGTCTGATCAATAAAAATATTATGAGCACGATCAAACCAAGGCTCAGGACCATTTTTATTTTCAAGAAGAGTATTATCATAATTATCTTCAAAAGCTCTATCAAAGTTGTCTCCTCCCCAACCTAATAATGGTCTATCTTTAATAGCATCTTTAGAAAGATTCCAAACTATAGGTCTAGCACTAGAAGCATTCTTTAAATATATCTTTTGTAAATACCCATCAGAAGAAACGAGGGAGTAACTAGCAAAAGATACCAATAAAAGTCCAATAGCTACAACACTCCAAATAATAATTTGTCGATATTTTATTCTTTTTATCTTTGAAATTAAAAACATTCCTATAAGTATTATTATAGAAAAAAACATTATAATTGAAGACGTTTGAGCTTCTCCTATAATATCTAGAGGATTTTTAAAAATATTTAAACCACCAAGCCATAATTCACGATTTATGAGATATGGATTAATTATAAATATTATTGGAATGAAAAATCGCCACCATTTATTTTTGATATATTCACTAGTGGAGACATAATAAATAGATAATAAAAAAGCTGCATATAAATACATAGCTGCAAAAGTAGAATTGCCGAAGAAATGAAAAGATGTCGAGAAAAGTGAAATAATAGAAAATATTCCTGTTGAAATCAAGAATACTCTCAAAAAATTATTTATATGATTACTGTTATTAAAAAAAGACGAGAAAAGTAAATAGAATAAACCTAGGTGTAAAAAATAAAATAATCCGGTCATTCTAGTCGCTTTTGACCAAAATGAATCCAAGAAATTAACTCCATTTATTCCAGAAATAAACATTATTATAAGAAATAATAACAATGATAACCCTATTGGAGACCAAGAAAATGATAATTTATTTTTCCTATTCAATAAAGCAAAACCAACTATCACAGCTAATATTTCTACTAATAAAAAGAGGTTTTCTGCGCGAGTTGTTGTTCCATAATAAAGATGCCCCATATAATTAATAAACGGAAAAAGTGCAATAAAAATATAAAACAAACCCCTTATAGAATTTCCTAAAAATTTATTTGTTTCAATTGAAAACATTTAATAATTATATCAAATTATAGTTAAATAACAAAAACCACCCTTTTAGGGTGGTTTTTGTTTTAACTACAAGAGTTAACAAATACGAGAACTAAACCAATATATTAGTCAAGACTAATGTAAGGTGTCTTGAATGAATCAAGATTTGAACTGTATGTGTTAAATGTTGTTGTACTTCCTGTTGTATTCCACTTGATGTTTGAAAGTGCAGCTCGGAATAGACCATCTTCTGCAGATGGAGATCTTAGAACTGTCATTTCAAGTGTTTCTGTTTGGTCTTCTGCAATTTCCCACAAACCACCAACGAGAGTTGTATCTGTTGTGTTTGTAATTATTCCAGAAACATCAGTCAATGTAGCAGTTCCTGCTACGTCAACAGCGTATACGTTATTTACAGCACCTGCAGTTGAAGCAGTAGTTGCTACGTAAATAATATCACCAATTGCTTTCACACTAAACTTCAATATGAATGTACCTGTATCTTGGTCGTTTGTAGTACTATTACTTGATACAGCAGTTGCACTTATAAGAGTTAACTCTGGACCTGAAGCACGGAATTCCAATGTACCACTTGTGATAGTACCTGACTTTTCTGATGCATCAGCCAATTGATCTCCTTCTGCGTTCTCAACATCCATTTCATTTCTGTTTGTTGAAGAAAGAGTTGCAGTGACTGTATCACCAGCTACGAATACTGATCCATCGATGTCTGCGATATCTCCGTATACTGTAAATTCTACAGTATCACCAGCTTCTATATCAAAGTCAAGAAGATCAAATGAAACTGTTCCAGTTCCAGTTGTAAGAGCAGATGTTGATTCTGTATATTCACTACTACCAATCTTCAATCTTACTGAAGTTACAATATCAGCAACACTTGCTGTACCTGTAGTTGTTGAAGTAAGAGTAATTGGTAATGTGTTAAGAACTGCATCTGATGAACCTTCCAACTTTAATTTACCTTTCAAAAGTACAACATCTTCTGTATTTGCTGTTGTACTTACTAGGACGATACCATCATCTGGTGAAGATGAATCAAGAGAAACTTTCAATTCTGTATCGGCTGCAGCTGAGAAAGAGACAAAAGCTATAGAAACTGAGTCTAGAGCTGAATCAAGATCCCCTGCTGTTGTTTCTGTTGAAACAACTCCTGAACCATCAACATATCTAATATTATCAACACTGATAGTCATTACTTCAGAATCTATATCTCCTGAGTCCATATTACTTACAGCGTCTACAGTAACGTAGATTTTGTTTGTAACATCTGCTCTAGAAATAGCATCACTTAAAGCTATAACTTTTGAGTAGTTACCTGTACTATCTTTATTGAAATCAGATGCTGAAGATGTACCAATCTTATTTGAGCCCATCCATACAGATACTGAATCAACATAATCATCAAGACGAGTTGAACCATCAGCATTAGTAATAGCAAAAGCTAATTTGATTGAACTTAATTCAATGTCTCCATCTTTTGAAGCTTTCAAATCAAATCCAAGAACTTTTACGTCATCTTGAGCTGCTCCAACTTCTTCAGCATTGTATTGTGAAAGTTTTGTAACAGTAGCAATTGTACCGAATGATCCTACTAGAGGACCATTGTCAACTGTACCAGTTGTTGAACCATCACATTTTGCTCCAGTTGTTGAACTGTAGCCTGCTGTTGATGTACAGCCTGCTGGAAGACCCGCAGCTACTGTTGAATCACACTTTTGTCCAGTTGTTGAACTGTAACCTACTGCTGAAGTACAGCCTGCTGGATATGTTCCAACTACTGCACCTGCGTTAGCTTTAGCCATTGACATAGGACCGAAAACTCCATCAGCTGCTAAGCCGTTTGAAGCTTGCCATGCCTTAACAGCTGCTGCTGTCATAGGACCATAAGAACCGTCTACAGATGCTCCGACAACTGTCTGAACAGCCATAACTGCGGCTCCTTTACTACCAACTCTTAGAGTTGAAGAACCAAAATCATAAGCAGAAGCAACTGTTGCCATTCCAGCAAAAGCTACTAGTACGAATGTTCCGATTAAAAATTTTTTTAACATATTTTATAATTGTGTACACGTTTAGATTAGTTTCGACTTATCCTAGAATGCGACTGATAAAATAATGTGCACTTTAGAAAAAAACTAATGTTTGTGTATTCTTTGTTTATTAAAGAATCATAACTAATAAATTATTTAAACTAGTCTCTTCGATTCCCTACACAATATTTCTCTATCAAAAAAATGTTGTCGAGAATAAAATCAACTAAGAATAAAAATTTAAAAATCAAAATCAAAATAAACTTTTTTATCTCCAAATAATTTTTTATTTTATCCTTGTTTAATTTCTCTATCAAAAAAACTAAAAAGAAGTATCAATAAAAAATCAGATGAATAACTAAACTAAATAACTCTGCCTGTCTTTACCTTCTTTCAAAGAAAGACGAGACAAGCATATCTGCCTTGTCGACAGGGCCGATACCACATTTTAAAATTTACTTTATATATCTTCATCACCCGCCTCTATCAACGGGATAATCTTATTTAAAAAAACAAGACTCACCCAATCTCTATCAATCGGGCGACTAGAAAAATAAAATTAAAAATTCAAAACGGATAGGACCAGAGAAAACAAAACGGCTATTACCTTCTTGGTATTAGATTGTAATAGTATTCAATTTTCAATGATCTTCTCTCTTCCGAATGAGCTTAAATAATAAGCTTATCGGAATACTATATACTATCATATCTGGCAAAAAATTACCAGTAAAACAATATACACATATATTATATACTTGGGGTTTTAAATATGCAAATATAAGGGCTATATTGGGGGTGTGGATAAACCCCCACACCCATATTTTTAAAAAGACTATTTTATTACTACCTTTTCAAAACAGAAGAGATAGGGAGCAATTTTTGAAATAGTCTTATCAAAGGGGCTTTTGAGCTCGACGGAGTGAAAACTGAGCAAATTTTTAGCAAAAAATTTGCGTACCCTTTGAGAAGAGCTATTTCAAAAATTGATCCTAACTTATAACTATTGAGTATCTAGACCAACGCTTAGCGCCAGTTTTCTTTAGCTGTCCTTTTAGGACAAGAGTGTTAAGGTCACGCTGAATTGTCTTTTCTGAATAGTTTGTAAGGACAAGAGATATGTCTTTTATGGAAACTTCCTTTTTGTCCTTTATGATAGATATAATCTTATTTGTTCTATCTTCCCTATCAGCCAAACTTGTCGATAAAGAATTTATCTTTTTGTCCGTAAGTGTTCTTAATGGACTTTTATTATTCATAAAGGACACGCCTATTGGACGTGCAGGCATTGTATCAAATGATGTCCTTTTGTCCTTTATAAAAGATTTACTATCTTTTGCTAGGTCTTGCCTAGCACCAATTTGTAAATCAAACATTTTTTCATCTAGAGTAAAAGTAAAATGTTTGTCTTTTTCTTGGTTTGATTTCAGATCTTCAACAAGGGTTGAGAACTCCTTTTTTAATATCATTGTATTCATTTCGGAGATGAAACCAATCGTATAAGCGATCTCAATGAAAGATAAAAGTTCGTAAATATGAGTCAAAGATATTCCAATATAATTATGCTTATCTACTGGGGACAATGTGGAGAGCTTGTATATACAGGACAAGAGTTCTACCCCTAATAAACGAATCTTATTCTTAAGAGCATCGTCGGTGTCCATACAATCAGAAACCATATACAAGGCAGTTACTAGCTTTTCTGTCTTTTTGTTAGTGAATTCATAAATATTATTATCTGGCAATGATTTAATGTCAGAGACATGAGACTGTCCATACATATTTAGGTCTGTCTTTTTTGTGTCTTTTTGATTATTCATCTGTCTTTTTTCTTGTCTGTAACAAGATATTTATGTCTTTAATGTGTCCATTATATACCGAAATATTTTTGATGCAATAGTAAAATAGGTCTCCCTTGAAATAGATCTTCTCAGAGGGCACGGATATTTTTCTGCTGAAAAATTCCTCGTGCTCGGCTCGACAGCCTCCCAAGCCCCTCTGATAAGACTATTCCAAGTACGACCATACATAATACAAAAATTCTTAACTAATAATTACTAATTCTTAATTGTTTTTTATGATATAATATGAGAATATTATATGGTCCCGTTAGAGATAATTTATGTTTTATTACACATATATATTAAAAAGTAAGAAAGATAATAAATTGTACACGGGGTATACGAATGATTTACGGAAGCGCCTTTTGCAACATAACACAGGAAAATCCACATATACAAAAGGTAGAGGACCATTTAGTATTATTTATTATGAAGCGTGTTTATCAGAAGAAAAAGCTCGGTCGAGAGAATTATATTTAAAATCGGGTATAGGTAAGCGTTACCTTAAAAATAGGTTAGGCGCTTCCTATCTCTAACGGGATGGCTACAAAAAAAGATAAAAATGAAGAAATTGAAGAGCAATCAAAACAAGGAAAAAATAAAAATGGTAAAAAGAAAAAAGTAGAATTACAAGAAGAAACTAGGTACAGTATTTGGGGTATTGGTTTTATTGTTTTTGGATTCTTGTTAATACTTTCAGTTTTTAAAACAGCAGGAGTTGTGGGCGATTTTATTTACAGAACATTGAATCCACTTTTAGGACTCGGATATTATATTTTACCTATCATACTTATCGCTGTAGGAATTTCTTTTTTAAGAAAAGAGAAGCCTCAAGTGGCAAGAGTTCATGCAATATTTGGGCTCGTTACTCTGCTATCAGTACTCGGGATCATGGATATCGCAGTTAACGGAAAAGGAGAATCCTTCAACATAACTTTCGGTGGATATCTTGGAAGTATGGTCGCATGGCCATTCATAAAACTTTTTGGAATGTATGCGGGGATACTTTTGCTTGGAGCAATACTTATCATCTCTCTTATCGTGCTCTTTGACGAGAAGCCAAACTTAATTGAATTAGTAAAAAAGTTCTGGAACTTTTTGAAAGGAGATATTCGTTTACCAAAATTGAGAAAAGAAAATGAGAACAATGATGATGAGTCACTAATTAATAATAATCAATTAGAAGAAAATACAAAAGAAGAAAAGGAAGAGCAAATTCCACACAACGAAACGCCAATAAAAGAAGAAGATGAGATAGAGAAATCTGTAGGCAAGGTAAAAAAGTTTAATACAAATTATGTCCCTCCCCCACTATCACTCCTTGAGAAAGATAAGGGTAAGCCAAACATTGGAGACATGAAAGGCAACATGAATATCATTCAAAGAACATTGCTTACTTTTGGTGTGTCTGTGGAAATGGATGAAGTTACTATCGGACCAACAGTTACTCGCTATGCATTAAAGCCAGCTCAAGGAGTAAAACTTTCACGCATAGTCGGACTTCAAAATGAACTTGCTCTTGCTCTTTCAGCAAGAACTATCCGAATAGAAGCGCCTATCCCTGGTAAATCACTTGTCGGAATTGAAATCCCTAATAAAGTTAAATCCACAGTTGGGCTTGCCACACTTCTTGCTGATGATAAATTCCAGAATTCTCCAAAGCCACTCACTGTCGCCCTTGGAAGAGGACTTTCTGGTAAAGCAATATTTGGGAATTTGGCAAAGATGCCTCATGTACTCGTAGCAGGAACAACTGGTTCTGGTAAATCTGTAACTATTCATTCTCTTATCACTTCTCTTCTATACAGGAACGGACCAGAAGATTTGCAATTCATCATGGTAGACCCAAAGAGAGTTGAGCTGACTCTTTACAACAAAATCCCCCATTTACTTACTCCAGTCATTACAGATGCAAAGAAAACAATTCTTTCTCTCAAATGGGCAGCACGCGAAATGGATAGACGTTATGATATTCTCCAAGCTGAGCAAGTCCAGAACATAGAATCATATCATGCGAATGTTTACGAGAAATCAAAAAAGAAAGAAGGTGGAGCTGAAAGACTTCCTTATATAGTCATCGTCATAGATGAACTTGCAGACATAATGCAGACATACCCAAGAGAACTAGAAAGTGCCATCGTCCGACTTGCCCAAATGTCTCGTGCTGTCGGAATCCACCTCATACTTTCCACTCAGAGACCTTCAGTAAATGTTATTACTGGTTTGATTAAAGCCAACATTCCGACTCGTGTCGCATTACAGGTGTCTTCACAAATCGACTCTCGTACAATTTTAGACCAAGGTGGAGCCGAGAAACTTCTAGGTGCTGGGGATATGCTTTATGCTTGTGCCGATAACCCAAACCCTGAACGTCTACAAAGTGCATTTATCTCTGAAGATGAAGTTAAAAAAGTGGTAGAATATTTAAGGAAGGCATACATCGATGAGATTCCAAACACTATTGAACTTACAGGAAGTATCGATAAAGGCGGGAGTAATTTATTTACAGATAGTATCAGTGGCGGAGATGAGGGAGATGATGATCTTTATGAAGATGCTAGAATAACAGTAATAGAAGCTGGCAAAGCATCGACTTCATACTTACAAAGAAAGCTTGGTGTCGGATACGCTCGTGCAGCCAAACTCATAGACATGCTTGAAGAACGTGGAGTTATTGGAGCTGGCAACGGAGCCAAACCAAGAGAAGTGCTCGAGAAGCCAATGGATCACACAACAGAAGAAGTTAATTAAATTAAACCAAATGCAATTCAAAACTATAAAAAATAAAAATATGAAATGGTGGCTGGGAATAATCTCTTGTATAACACTATTTGCTATTATTATTTTTTTTGGTTATGAAAAAATGAATTTTATTTTTAAAGGAGTAAAGATAGAAGCAACACTGGAACAAAAAGAAGATTCCTCTATTGCTGTTGTGGAAGGTAACGCAGATAAAGCTGTATACATCACACTAAACGGTAGAGAAATATTCATAGATAAAGATGGAGATTTTTCTGAATCAATCGCTGTACTTCCTGGATTCTCAATTATCACATTAAATGCACGTGATAAATTCGGGAAAACGGCTGAAAAGAAATTTGAAGTTGTTATGAAAAAAGATGCGGAGGCGATCGCATTTAAAAGTAATGAGATTATTAATTAGTCAAAAATAATTTTTAAAGAACATTCCGCAGTATTATTAAAATTTTTCCCGCTTTACCCAGAGTACTGGGCTCCGACACGGATAAAAATTTCAACAATACTGCTTCATTCTTTATTTTTTAATATTATTATATGCAAAAGAAAGCAAAAAAAGCTCCAAAAGAAATAGGTGGAGAAATAGAAGATACAATTAAATCAATTCAGACAAAATTCGGAGAAGGAGCAATAATGAAACTTGGAGATACACCAAAGGTGGATATCGATGTCATCCCTACTGGATCTATCGGTCTTGATATGGCTCTTGGTGTCGGTGGAGTTCCTCGTGGCCGTATGATAGAAATATATGGACCAGAATCATCTGGAAAGACAACATTGGCTCTTCATATCGTCGCAGAAGCTCAGAAAAAGGGAGGTGTGTGTGCATACATAGATGCTGAACATGCTATGGATCCTGAATACGCTGGCAAGCTTGGAGTAAACATAAAAGAACTCCTAATTTCTCAACCTGACAATGGCGAGCAAGGACTTGAGATTACAGAAAGCTTGATTCGTTCTGGGAAAATAGATGTAGTCGTCGTGGACTCTGTCGCAGCTCTTACTCCAAAAGATGAAATCGAAGGAGATATGGGCCAGTCACACGTCGGCAAGCAAGCTCGCCTGATGTCTCAAGCTCTTCGTAAACTCACAGCCATAGTCGCCCATTCAAAAACAGTTGTGATATTTATAAATCAGATCCGTATGCAAATAGGAGTAATGTTCGGCAACCCTGAGACTACTCCAGGAGGAAAAGCACTGAAGTTCTACACGACCATTCGCCTGGACATTCGTCGCATTGCGCAAATTAAAAAAGGAGAAGAAGTTGTGGGAAGTCGTACTCGTGTGAAAGTTGTAAAAAATAAAGTTGCTGCTCCATTTAAACAAACAGAATTTGATATCTTGTACGGTGAAGGTATTTCTCGTGAAGGAGAAATACTTGCACTTGGAGAAAAGATTGGGATTATAGAAAAATCGGGAGCATCGTATTCATATAAAGGAAAAGATGGAGAGAAAATTCCTCTAGGTAGAGGTTATGATGCAAGCCGAACATGGCTCAGAGAGAACAGAAAAGTTGCCGATTCCCTACTCAAAGAAATCCGAAGTCGTTTTGGAGAAATACAAGTTGCAAGTGCTGGGGAGTAGCATACACAAATAAATTTATAAATAGCTCTTTTCAAAGGGTACGAAAATTTTTTGCTAAAAATTTTCTCAGTTCTCGCTTCGACAAGCTCCAAAGCCCCTTTGAAAAAACTATTTAAAAATTTATTTTAATACTTGTCTAAATTTTAAAAATCTGATATAAAATACACATTATGCTTGAATATAGTGAAATACGTGAGAGAAAAATAATTATTTATGAAGATGAACCATGCGAAGTCATGGAAAGTCATGTGGCTCGTACTCAGATGCGAAAACCTCAGAACCAAGTTAAGCTCAAAAGCTTGCTTTCTGGGCGTACATGGAATGCTACATTCCATGCGTCTGAAAAAGTAGATGAGGCAGAAATTATAAAAAGAGATGTGAAATTCTTGTATTCAAATAAAGGAGAGAACTGGTTCTGTGATCCTACTGATCCAAAGAATCGTTTTAAAATTGAGGATAGTATTATTGGTAATGCAATCAAATATTTAAAAACCAACGAAAATGTTACTGCAATGATTTGGGATAATGATGGTGAAGAAAAAATAATCAAAATATCTCTTCCTATCAAAATGGAATTTACTGTCAAAGAAGCTCCCCCATCCATCCGTGGAAACACTGCCAATGGTGGAGGAAAGCTCGCTGTACTTGAGAATGGGATAAAAGTATCTGTTCCATTCTTCGTAGAACAAGGCGACAAAATAATCGTAAACACTGAAAGTGGTGAATACGTAGAAAGAGTTTCTAACAAATAAAATAAAAACGACTAGGCAAGACCTAGTCATTTTTATTTTATTTAGAATAATTCAGAATGAGAACCTATATCAATTAAAATTAAAACGAGATTATCTTTTTCTACACTATAAATAAGAACAAGGTCTCCTTTTATATGGCAATCATGATAACCAACATATTCTCCACTTAAAATATGATCCTTAAATAATTCAGGTAACTTCTCCTCCTTAGCTAAAGTATTAATAACAAGTTTTAAATCATTAAGAACAGAATCTTTTATACCAGATTTTTTTAATTTTTTATATGATTTCTTAAAAGATTTTGATTTTTTAATTAAATACATCTTAATTCCCTTTCTCTAAATCATCAAATAATTCTTCGGCAGATGTATAAGCCTTACCGTATTTTAAAGCATCAGCAACTTCTTTATCCCATATTGCTCGTATTACCTTAGGATTATTTGTAGGATGAAAAGGTAATCCATTCTCTTTGATTGATTGATTAAGAAACAATTTTACAGCAGAAGAAACATCTAACCCCATACTGGCAAAAGTTTTAGTGGCTTTATTCTTTATATTTTCGTCAATTCTTATATTTAATGTAGTCATGTTTCTAGTATATACAATGTATATACATTGTCAAGTAGATATACACATCAAAAAAAACCTTTTTTTAAAGAGGTTTTTTTGATTGAGTGTTATTATCCTTCGATTGTGATTCCTGCTGAGCGAGCTGAACCTTCTACTATTTTCATTGCTCCTTCGATATTTTTAGCATTCAAATCGGGCATTTTCTTTTCAGCGATTGCACGAACTTGGGCTTTTGTAAGCTTGCCTACTTTTGAGGTATTTGGCTTTCCAGAACCACCTTCGAGTCCTGCTGCTTTGAATATAAGACCTGAGACTGGAGGAGTTTTGACTTTAATATCGTAAGTTCTGTCTTCATATACAGTAATAAGAACTCCGACAATATCCCCTGCGTCTTTTTGAGTCATTGCATTAAACTTCTGACAGAATTCTGCGATGTTTACTCCGGCTTGTCCGAGAGCTGGTCCAAGTGGTGGAGCTGGGGTTGCCTTTGCGGCTGGTATTTGTAATTTAACTTTCTTTGTAATTTTTTTAGCCATATTTTTGTGTATTAAACTAATATTGAAGCTTTAGCGTAACAGACTTAATCTAACATAAATACCTCTATAAATCAAACTACGCAAGATTATTCAGATTTTTCCCGCTTTACCCTAAAGGGCTCCGACACGGATAAAAATTTCAACAATCTTGCTACATTTTTTATATTTTCTTGATTTGCAAAAAATCTAATTCGACTGGAGTCTCACGTCCGAACATTGAAACCAAGACCTTTATTTTACCACGTTCACGATCTACATCGTTTACTTTACCTTCAAGATCCTTGAATGGACCATCGGCAATGCGGACAATCTCTCCTATTTCAATATCAATCTGATGTTTATTCTTAGAATCTGTTTTATCCATTCTTCCAAATAGTTCATCAACTTCATTCTTTGCAAGTGGAACTGGGTTGACTCCAGCACCTACGAAACCAGTAACACGAGGAGTATTGCGAACTACATACCAAGAGTTATCATCCACAATCATATCGACAAGAACATAACCAGGGTAAACTTTTTCTTCTACTTCTACTCTCTTCCCTGCTTTGATTTTAATCTTTTTTTCAACAGGAACAATGACACTAAAAATTTTGTCATTCATGCCAAGTGAATCTATACGCTGACGCAAATTACGCATCACAGCATTTTCATAACCTGCATATGTATGAATTGCATACCAATTCCTCTCTCCTCTTAATTCTTGTTTTGCCATATTATTTAAAAATTAAAATCTTAATAGTAATGCTTTAAGACCTTGCCCAAATAAAAAATCGAGTGCTCCCAAATAGTAAGCGATAAGTAAAGAAATAATTAAAACAGCAACAGTAAAAGATATTGTTTGTCTGCGAGTCGGCCAAGTTACATGCTTACCTTCGGCTATTACTTCTTTTATATATCCAATTATTTTATCCATAAGTAAAAATGTTATTTCTAGTAAAAAACACCCCGGGGGTGTAATACTCGTATACTACCACCTTTATAATAATAGCGCAATACGCATTAAAAAAACCTTGCGGTTGCAAGGTTTTTTTAATGCTTCTTATCGTATTTCGTAAATAATAGTTACGTTTGATGTGATTTTATTCTCACCTTTTGGAAGAGTTGGTGCAACTGAAGATTCAGCTCTAGCACTTACGCTCATCATTTTTGCGTCATACATTGGATAATAATCATTATTATTTTCTCCAAAACTTACAACTTTACCAAGCTTAACCCCTAATTCTTTTGCAAGAATTTCAGCCTTATTTCTTGCTTCGGCTATAGCAAGTGAACGAGCTTGATTCTTAAATTCTTCTTCATCATCAATAGAAAATGTTGGTCCACTAATATCTGTAATTCCTAACTCAGCTAACCCTGTGCGAACAATATTTGCATTATCTACAACACGAACCTTTATTGTGATTGCTTGTGTTGCTGTGTACCCTACTATCTTTGGATCTGTTGTTGGGCAAGGATAAACCAAACATTTTACTTGTTCATAAGAATACTTTGGAGAAAGTCCCCCGTATTCTGATTTGATATCTTTATCTTCTATTTTTTGATCTTTAAGATAAGTTAATGTTTTAGTAACAGATTCATTTAAAGCATCTTGTGCTTCTTTTGCTGTCTTGCCTTCTTTTGTAAGATTTACATATAAAGATGCAATATCTGAAACAGCAATAACTTCTCCTGAACCACTTACTGAAATAATATTAGATGATTGATTACCACGACCAATATATGAACTTGATTTAACCTCATTTACTAATTTTGCGACTGTGAACAAAGAAACTACTATTAATAATATAAAAACGGAACAACTTATTTTTTTGTTATTTAAAAATGTTTCCATATCATTAGTATAGCATAATCTTATTCTTTGTTTAAAGCTTCAATTGGGTTTAGTTTGGCGGCATTTTTAGCTGGGAAAACGCCAAAAACAATCCCGATAATGGCTGAAATAGATACAGACAAAACGACTCCCCATAATGGGACAATAAATTTCCAAGTAAGCTCAAAACTTTGAGCTATTTTTGAAACTAAAAAAGCTCCGAAAATTCCGCCAATAATACCAAAGACTCCACCAATAACAGTAAGAATCACTGATTCAATAAGAAACTCATAAAGAATATCGTGATTGCGAGCACCAAGAGCTTTCTTTAGACCAATCTCTCCTATACGTTCCGTTACTATCACATACATAATATTCATAACTCCCACTCCGCCCACCAAAAGAGAAATGGAAGCGATCGCAATAAGTAAAAAAGTAATCCCCTGTAAAATATTATTAAAAATGTCCATAGTTTCAGCTTGAGTTGTTACTTTAAAATCATCACGAGTCGGATCTTTGATGTAGTGATTGCGTCTTAAAATATCTGTAACATCTAAAGACGTCGCATCTGCTTTGGAATTATCTTCTAATTGAATAACAGCATAAAGTAAATAATCCGTACCAAGTATTTTCTTTTGTAATGTAGTAATGGGAATAAAAACCTGATCATCACTTCCATCAAAACCACCACGTGTGGCATAAACTCCAATCACTTCAAAATTGTAATTCCCTACTCTTATTAATTTCCCTATTGGATCTTGTTCTTCAAAAAGATTTTCTGCAATTTTACTACCCAAGATAGCAACCTGCGCAAGAGATCTATCTTCTTGAGCTGTATAAGATCTTCCTTTTTCGACAACACCTTTATCGACATCAAAGCGAGCACTACTCGCACCAAAAATAAATGCATTCTTCGAAACATTTTTATATGTGACAATTTGTTGCCCGACAGAAGCACCGTAAGCCTCCACTACATTTGGTAATTGTTTTATATCTTCAACATCACGATTCTTAAGAGTTGTGATAGGTACGGCAATATTAGCAGAAGAATTAGCAGTTTCATTTCCAGAAGAATTTGATCTTTGTTTAGTAGAAGCTGGGACAGAAACTTCGACGAAAATAACATTTGAACCATGAACATCCACTAAACTATTTATATAACTTTTGAATCCTTCTCCAGCAGACAATACAAGAATAACTGTCCCTATGCCTATCGTGATGCCAAGAGTTGTCAAAAGAGTCCTTGATGGATTTGATCGAACTCCTCGTATGGCTTGTTTTAAATAAATATTATTCATAACGTAATGCCTCAATAGGGTCTAATTTTGCTGCTTTAATTGCTGGATAAAGACCAAAAATAATTCCAGTTATAATAGACACAAAAACAGCTAAAATAATAGCAATTGGAGAAATAATAAAAGCCCAATCGTAGCCCAAAAATCGTGCTCCGATTGCCATTAAGTAAGAAATTAATATTCCCAAAATAATTCCAATTATTCCTCCTGCTAAAGTAAGTACGATTGATTCAAAAAGAAATTGATTTCGAATATTTTGACGAGTTGCACCAATTGCTTTACGAAGTCCTATTTCACGAGTACGCTCTGATACTGTGACAAGCATTATATTCATAATTCCAATACCTCCAACAACAAGAGAGATACCTGCCATCAAACTTAAAAATATACTCATTGTGTCTGTGATATTTGTCAAAATTTTTAATGCATCAGCCAAATCGCGCACAGAAAAATCATCATTGT
>Ga0209287_10000310_pt1 | contig 31151 bp, 36 predicted proteins | sample PPLLak3cmMay2015_2_FD_187255 | JGI IMG/M metagenome (GOLD analysis project Ga0209287, IMG submission 187255) | Freshwater sediment microbial communities from Prairie Pothole Lake near Jamestown, North Dakota, USA - PPLs Lake P8 Core (1) Depth... | ecosystem: Environmental > Aquatic > Freshwater... | reverse complement strand
CGTTTCTGATGATTGATAATGCATCTGCCAATGGATCGTTTAACATAATCTTCAACAACCTCTAATCGTATTTTTTAAAACCCAATTCTTCTGCTTTGTCACGGAAACATTGTCTGCAAAGATGAAGCCCATAGCGTCGAATAATCCCGCGTTTTCTGCCACATTGCTCGCATCCGATTTTCCTGCCATATATTTTTTTCCGCTCTTTAATCCTCATTCTACGACCTCGACGTTAAATTTTTCTGTGATAAATTTCTTGGTTTCTTCTCTGTTTAGTTCATGGCGTTGCGGTATTTTCCGTCGGTCAATTCGACGATGTTTAATCCGATAACCAGGATTTTCAACAGTGACACAGATGTCCATCCCGAAAATACCGATGTTCGGGTCGTATTTTTGCCCTTCGAAGAGCGTATGATCAGGTACCCCAAACGAGAAATTTCCCTGGTTGTCAAATGTATACTCTGAGATTTTATTCTCCCTTATTTTTAATGCACTGATTAGAAATGTCTCGGCCGCCTTCTTTCGTAAGGTGACTTTGCATCCTATGGGCATGAATTTTCGCAACCCCCAGTCTTTATTGGTTGTTTTTGAGAGGGTTTGGATTGGTTTTTGTTTTGTGACTCCTTCTAAAACTGATTCTGCTTTCTTAAGTTTCTCACCTGCTTCACCAACACCAATATTCACCGTTACTTTTGCGACATGCGGCGTTATTGGGTTTTTTGTTTCTTTTTTCTTGGAAGCAGATTTTTTTGAACGCGTTGCTGATTTTTTGGTTTTTGGCGTAGTCGTCTTTTTTGCGCTCATTGCATTTTCACCTCAGGAAGCGTAATAGCAGGTTTGTTTTTCCCTATGGGAAACACATGAACAGCGATAGTGGAAAATTCTTTTTCTCCTTTGAGATTGACGAGATTTGGTTTTGATGACGCAACAATTTGGATTTCTTCGATACTTGCGATTTCTCCGATATGCGTCCCACCAATGATCATCGACACGGTTCCTTTGTCAAATTTATAGACTTCATCGATTTTATTTTCCTTGAATGAGATTTTCAGGACATCCCCTGTTTTATAGTCATCTTTTTCGACGAGCTTGTTTTTCCCATCATGGAAGTTCAATTGGACTCTTTTTCCTTTTACTATGGTTTTATTTTGTATGCGGCAAAGCTTCCATTCTGCATCGCTTTCTGCGATAGGGGTAAGAGTGAGTTTTCCGTTTCTATCATACAGGATACGAACGTTTTTTCGCATCTTCGGAATCGAGACGACATCCATAAAGCCGCAGGGGAACTTGAAGTTCTTTCGTTTCACTCCATCGACGAGGATGTCGCCATTGGATACGATTTTTCGTGCTTCTTTATACGTGTCGCACAACCCGAGATAATCTCGTACGAGTAACCCAAGTGGCATCGACTGTGCTAAGGGATGAGGCCCGGGGGCGGCACGAATCGTTAAAGCACGCTCTTTTCTATGGATGCGCAGTACTCGTGGTGCTGCAAGTCTTTTGAGGTGTTTGCTCATGGTTCACCTTCTTCTTTTTTCTTTTTTGTTGGTTTTTTAGAGGGAGATTTTTTTGTCGCGGGTTTCTTTTTCGGTGGTTCAACATCGCTTTTTTCTTCCCGTTTCTCTTCTTCGACCTCTGGTTCAATGATTTCTTCAGGTGCCTTTGATATTTCTTCTTCTTTGACAGGCTCCGTGGTCTCTTCTTTTTGTTTTTCCTCTGCTTTGACTGCTTCCTCAGCCTTGACTGCCTCTTCTGCTGCTTTCTTTTCGGCTTCAAGGATCTTGAGTTGCTCTTTAGCTTCTTCTTCAATTTCTTTCTTCGCAGTCTCTGAGAGTCCTTGTTCTAGCTTCCGTCGTCGCCATTTGTCTGTGACGTTTAATTTTGTGATAAGTAAGGTACTAGCATGGATAGGTTTGGCAAGCTTTGTTCCTTTTGCGGTGGTGATGGTCACCCCTTCGATTTCCACGGTCTGGTCTCGTACGTTGACTTTTGAAATTTTATCCTCATGTCCTCGATAGTTTCCCCGCATGACTTTAACGGTGTCCCCTTTCACAACCGGGAGACTTCGCCGATCGTATTTCAAAAGAAGGTTTTCTGCAAGATGCGACGAGATCCATTTCCTCTTCTTATGGAGAGGCGCATTATGGAGCATGTAGCGTTGTTTTCTTGGTTTTATTGATGTCATATCACTCACTTTACAGGATTGTTGCTGCTAAAGCAGCGATCTTTGGCCACCGTTCCGCAGCTTCAATGGCGACAGGGCCTTTGATCATTGTTCCTTTCGTTTCTCCGGTATCAGTTATTAACACTGCAGCGTTATCCTCAAATTGAACCATGAGTCCATCAGGGCGTCGGAACGGCCGTCTCTGGCGGACGATGACCGCTTTTAAGATTTGCCGTCTCATCTCTGTTGCCCCTTTTTTTACACTGACGATTACCAAATCACCGACACCGGCGGTCGGGGTTCGACGATGAACTCCTTTAATCTTGACAGTCATGATGATTTGTACGACTTTTGCACCAGTGTTATCGATACATGTTAAACGGGCGCCAACCGGCAACCCTCGCATTACTCTACCTGCTATTCCTTTCATGTCTTTTCACCAATCTTACACTTTTTCTATTGTGACGAACGAAACAGTTTTACTTAAGGGTCGACATTCTGCAATCCGAACGGTGTCACCTGCGGTGAGATGCATACAAGGTGGACAATGAGCATGATACATTGAGGTTCGTTTTTCGTACCGCTCGTATTTCTTTACATAGTGCATGAATTCTCGTTGAACAGAGACGGTGTTTTGCCTTTTGGTTGATACCACTGTTCCCATGAGAACCTGTCCTCGTACGGGTAATGTCCCATGAAACGGGCAATACTTATCTGTACAGATATCGCTGGGTGGTTTCACATTCAACCCTATGTCTCGTGCTTGCTTTTTTTCTGCCAATATGTTCACCTTGTTTTTTTTATCCTATCTTCAGGTCGATACACCAATCGTGATCCTTTCACGATGGTTTTTTTACCATGATATTCAAATGCAAACGTTGCGGTTTGCTTTGCGATTCGTTTTTGTTTCTTTTCGATTTCTATGAGGAAGGTCTGTTGTGTCTCATCGATGATGAGCCCTGTTTGATGCAGCCAGGATGGGTCGGTGCATTCGATGATGGTGACCGTTCTTCCGATGAGTTCATCGCTGATGATCGGCTCATGTTCCATTGAAGGACCTTCCTTGACACACCAGGTGCGTCAGATGAGCTGGTTAGATCACGTCAACTGTGAATCCGAGTTTTTCCAATGCTTCTTTTACCCGTGTTCGATGGTCTCCTTGAAGTTCAATCCTGCCTTCTTTGATAGTTCCACCGCAAGCGCAAATTGATTTGAGGCTGCTGACCAATGTGTTCATGTCAAGGTCATGGGGATTCAGACCATCAACGACAGTCATCGTCTTTCCATACCGTCTTTTGTCGACCGCGATTGTGATACTTTGTTGTTCTCGTGCTATCTCTTCACAGACACAGATTTCTTTCGGGAGGCCACATTTTGGGCATATATCACTCATTTGTGTTCTCCTTCCTCCTGCATGATCGTAAGAATCCTTGCAATGGATTGCCGGATCTGCCTGATTTTTCCGGGAGACGGTGATGATCCTCCCATGGCAGATATTCCGCGCTCATGCATAAGTTCTTCTTTCAATTCTTTGAGTTTTTCACTCTTTTCTTCAGGATTCATCTGTCTAATTTCTTTAACTTTGAGAACCATTTTCAGTACCCTCTTCTAATAATTTTCTAATGTTTTTCACGATGAGTTCAGCGGTTTTATTGCCAATACCATCAATCGCAATAAGGTCATCAAGATTCATGGTGTAGAGTTCTTCAAGGGAGGTAATCTTTGCTTTTTCGAGTTTTTTGAGCACCGATGGACCTATTCCCGGGATCTTCGTGATATTTGATATTTCGGTTTTTTTCTCCGGTTTCATTTCTACCGGTTTTGCTTCGATTTTTACTTCTGGTTTTACTTCATCTTTTACAGCGATCTTATAGGTAATCTCATCAGGGAGTTTTGCATCCGGTCTCATGATTCTGACTTTCACTCCAAGCACCCCTGGTTTGAGTTTCGCGGTTGCTAGCCCGATATCCATGACTTCTTTTGCGGTCTCACCACAGTATTTTACATGTCCTTCAGTGAATTTCTCTGTTCGGTGCCGTTCTCCAGTTAATTTCCCTGCAAGAATCACTTGACAACCTTTTGCGCCAGATTGCATAATCCGCCGCACTGTCGAATGTCCCGCTCGTCTGAAATGCCATCCACGTTCGAGTGCTTCCGCAAGTTTCTCTGCCATAATCTGAGCGTTAAGAGATGCACTTGACCCAGCTTCCTGTATTTCAATTTGTGGGTTATCAACATTAAATTTCGTGCGAATAGAATCAGTCAGCTCTTTGATTTTTGCACCACTCTTCCCAATGACCATGCCCGGTCGCTCCACAAGGATGTTGACTCTTGTGCCTATTGGGGTTCGCTGGATGTTCATTCCACCAAAACCCGCTCCTTCGATTTCTTTTACGAGGAATTTTTTAATCAAAGATCGTTTTGCATTCTCTCTGATAAACTTGCGTTCATTTGCCATTATTCTACCTCTTCAAGAATGATTTCGACATCGGTTGTCGTTTCATTTTTATCGGTGGCTCTGCCATGCGCTCGTGGCATGATTCCTCGGATAATCCTGCCTTGATATGCTGAGATGTGGACAATTTTCATTTTATCAACGTCGAATCCTTTGTATTCTGCGTTATTCTCTGCATTTTCGACGACCTTGAGCATATATCGTGCAGCTTTCTCTGGGAAGCTTCCGGGTCCTATTCCCTTTTGATGCAATCGTTTCTTCTTATGGTACACTGCAGGAAGCGCTCGTTTCATTGCGATGATCTCTTCGAGATACTTTTTTGCCGCTTCAATTGTTTTTCCTCGTAACGCATGGGCAAGGTTCATTGAGTCTTTCTGGGAACAATGCAGTTCGTATCCATAGGCTCGTGCGCTTTTTTCTGAGTCTTTCTCAGCTGAATATTTTGGCATGGCTTATCACTTCAATGGCATGAATTTAGACCCTCTGGTTGCTCCAACACCAGGTCCTGTATGTTTTACTTTTTTGCGTGTTAACGCAAATTCCCCAAGGTAATGCCCGATCATCTGGGGCTGAATATTCACTCGTTCGAAATCCTTCCCGTTATGGATGAGGATATTATGACCAACAAAAGAAGGTAAGACAATCATATTTCTACAATGGGTCTTTATCAGATCGCCTTGTTTTGCTTTCTTAATATCATTCATTAATTTATTCTCATCTTTGGATAATCCTCGTTTTAACGTCCGACGGGATCGTGAGGTAAGCATCGGGAGTAATTCCTCGACAGAGAGTTTTTGGAGATCCTCAATGGTTTTCCCATGGAATTGGAATTCCTTTTTTCGAATCTCGACTTTTTTTCTATCTCTTTTCCGTCTGCTTTTCGCTGCTGATCCAAATTTGATGTGTGGCATGGTCATTACCTTCTTCCAGTTCTCCTGGCAGCAATGTTTCCAACTTTTCTACCAGGTGGTGCACCACGTGGGACACAACTTGGTTTTCCAACATGTTGGTGGCTTCCACCCCCGTGAGGATGATCCACCGGGTTCATGGCAACACCGCGTACAACCGGGTAGTTTCTTCCTTTCCCGCGAGATGCATGCCATTTTTTGCCGGCTTTCATGAATGGTTTATCTTGTCGTCCACCGCCAGCGGCGATTCCTACTGTGGCTCGACATAAAGAATCTAATGTTTTGAATTGACCTGAGGGAAGGCGAATGATTGTTTTATGTGCGTCATGGGAAAGGACATACGCCCCACTCCCGCCAGCTCGTACCATTTTTCCGCCGTCACCTGGTTTGATTTCAATGTTATAAATGGGATATCCATCTGGAATATTACCGAGTGGCATGATGTTTCCAAGTTCACAATCCGCCTTGCTTGCGGTGAACTTCACCTCATGACCAACAGAGGTTCCTTCAGTTGCAATCATTAAAAGCTTTTTATTATTCTCCATTCTCACTTCAGCGACAGGAGCACTTCGTCCCGGGTCATGAATAAGTTTTTCTACGGTGCCTTTCGTGTTTCTTTCATTGGTGTATTGGATATTTCCACGATATTTATGTGACGGGACCGTATATCGACCTCGAAATCGTCCTCGACGCTGCTGGATAAGATTTTTCCCCATTGTTCACCTCTTTAGAAGACTCCTATGCGCATACCGAGATCCTCTGCTTTATATTCAGGCATGAAGACGACAGTCGCGTGTTTCCCTTTGCCAGTTATCCGTGTGTTAACCGATTTCACTTTTACAGAAAACATCTTTTCAACTGCTTTTTTAATCAGAGCTTTATTCGCGGTTCTTTTCACCACAAACTCTAACGCATTGTTTTTTTCCATGTGGCTCATCGATTTTTCTGTTACGAATGGATAGAGAACTATTGAATAGGGATCCATGGTCATTATTTGGCACCTCCCAGTTTTATTAATGCAGATTTAGTAATAATCGTTAGTCTGCCGGCGATCCCGCCAGGTGCGAGAAGCTCGATGTTGAGTTGATGTGGTTTTGTGATATCGACACCGCTGAGATTTTCGGAGCTCTTTTTTAATTCTTCTTTTAATGACACGATGAGTAAGGATTTTGGGACGCGATACCGTCGTCCTCGCATTTTTCCTTTGCCAGCACGCACGTGTTTACCGTTTGCTGATCGCAGGATATCTGAATTAATTCCAATTTTCTCTAAGATTTCCGCGACTTCCTTGGTCTTTTTTATATTCTCAAAGCCATCTTCGATGACGATAGGTAAGGTTACTTTTTCGTCAAAACGGTGCCCTCTTTTTGTAACGATCTCTTTAGCTGCAGTCGCTGCAAGGGCTGAATTTCGAGCAAGTTGGTTTTCTTTTTTGTTCATTTTTTCTTTCCAATCCCGTTCTACTTTTGGGGGATGGGCACGTCTTCCGCTGACAACATTCGGGGCGAGTGCTGCTGCTTGTCCTTGTGTCAACCGTGGTACTCGGGACATACCTCTGCCTTTTCCAACCGATGCAACAGCGTGTCTGGTTCCTGCTAAGGGATCTGAACCATATGGTTGTCGTTGATTTGAGCGGATGACTTCGAATGATTTTTTAATGATATCAGGACGATACGGTGTCTCGAATATCTTTGGTAAATCAATTTTTTCTTTTACTGTTCCATCTAAAGCATAGAGGTTTACTTTCGTCATCTTTATGCCCCCTGTTTACTGGTTGTGGATACATAGGTGATTTCTGCTTTCTGGAATTTTACACCACGCTGATACCGTACTGCATCTCTCATTGCGATGAGACGTTTGACTGGTCCAGGGATGGAGCCATGAACGATAATATACGAGTTTCGTATTACGCCGTAGTTTGGGAATCCGCCCGCAGGGGTGATTTCCTCGCCGTTTTCTCCGATTTTTAAGACACGTTTGTTATATTCGGTGCGTTGATGGTACCCCATTTGTCCTGCTTGTGGGACGGTTGCTTGTACCCAGCTTGGATGCCAGGAACCAGCGGTTCCAATCATTCTTCGGTGTTTTGAGTTTTTATGTAATAAGAGTTTCACGTGATGTCTTTTGATGGTGCCTTGCCATCCTTTTCCCTTGGTGATTGCGATGGTATCGAGCATGTCTCCTTCTTTGATGACATCGTTTATCTTGAGTTCTTTTCCAAGGATTTCTTTTCCGTATTTGATTTGTTCTTCAATGGTCCCTCCACCAATTTTTACTTCACTGATCTCCGGGGTCTTTTTGGTTGTCCCTGTGACAAGCTTTGGTTGGGTGTAGAGGATCACTCGGATTTCATCGGAATCCTTGGTCAGATCCCAATTTTTTTCTTTTTGATTTTTTACTAGTGGTATTCTTCGGGCTAATTCAGAATCAAGTTTTTCCGCCCAGATCTCACCGGTGCATTGTAATCCGTAGGCCGTTCTTTGGTATGTTCGTACTGCTGCGACTTTCATAGGTGGTGTTTCGACAACGGTGACAGCCATTTTGACTTCTCTACCTGATGTTGTCGAGGTTGGTCGGTAATCGACGATGAATGCATGGGTCATTCCGGCTTTGTATCCAAAGAATCCTTGTATCTTTGGTTTGTCGTTCCCTTCAGCCCAACTTTTAATGTGGGGTGTTTCTGTTTTTGCTCGTTTCCGTGGCCAATAGCCATGTGACCCTCGTTTCGGTTTGTGGATATTTGCCATAATATATCCTCTGTTTTTATCTAGTCTGTATTAGATTGTATTCTCATTGTGTCAAAACCGTGACATTTCCGAAACAACCAAAAATCGTTGAGGTCGTTTCTTACCGGGATTCTTGGAGAATTGCCCGATCATGTCTGGTAGAGACAAGGAAGTAAGGCATAAAAGAATTGGTATATAAATGTTGTTGCTCCAAGTGATTGTTTCAAGAAGTGATTTTAACGACCGATACTAATAGTACATACAATATAATGCATTTTTCAATTGAGGATTTTCATCATTAGACAATTTTTTACATTGGCGCGATGTTGGTAATTTACCAATAATTATAAATAGGGGCTTGTGTATAATATTATTGCTTATAGGTTGCTTGCTATCATAGTTCATAGCAACTGATTACAAAAAAAATGGAGACGTTAAAAATGAAAGAAAAAACGCAAAACAAAATGAAAGTATTCATCGCAGTTCTTATCATAGGTATGGTCGGAATTGTAAGTCTATCTGGTTGTACCACTCAGAAAGAAAATACGATAAAAGTATCTGGAGCATATTCCCTTTATCCGATGATGGTGGTGTGGGCGCAACAGTATCAAACACTCCATCCAGATATTAAAATCGATGTTTCATCAGGTGGAGCAGGAAAAGGCATGGCCGATGCACTCGCAGGTTCCGTAAACCTAGGAATGGTTTCAAGAGATGTAAGCACTGCTGAAGCAGACCAAGGCATCATTGCAGTCGCTGTCGTAGAAGATGCAGTCCTTGCAACCATAAACACGGATAATCCCGTGTTGAATAAAATCCTAGAAAAAGGTTTGACAAAACAACAATTACGAGAAATTTTCATAAATTATTCAATATCGACCTGGGGACAATTAATCGGTGATTCAAACAATACCGATCCAATCAAAGTCTATTCAAGGTCTGATCCCTGTGGTGCCGCGGAAGCTTGGGTAAAATACCTTGGTGACTATACCCAAGATGATATTCCCACAATCGAAGAAATCACAAAAGTAAAAGGTGATGACTCGATGTCAAAATCCATCGCAAGTGATCCGCTTGGAATAGGATACAGCAACGTGAACTATATCTATTCAAATACAACAAATGCACCCAAAGAAGGATTAACGGTAGTTCCTCTTGACCTTAATGAGAACGGTACGATTGACCCTGAAGAGAGTTTTTACGAAAGCAGGGACGACGTGGTCAATTCAGAGATAAATAATGCGTTACCTTCCCCGCCATCACGGTTAGTGTATCTGGTGACCTTGAACAACTTCACAGGAATAACAAAAGACTTCGTCAGGTGGATCTTAACCGATGGACAACAATATACATTTAATAACGGATATGGTGCCGTGCCAAGTGATATTCTCGATGACCAGCTGCAGATACTCGAAGGCCAATAAAGGAGAACGAAACCAAAAATCTCGTCACTCCTCGAAATCATAAACAAAACACAGGATGAATATGTCTCCTAGCATGATAAGTAGTGTGTTAAAAAATAAATTCATACTAATCGGAATATTATCTCTTTTTCTTTCGTTTATTTTTTTATTTCTTTTCAACAATTTCCTCCTTTTTGTATTATTTCTCTTAGTATTCATCATTCTGCTGGTCTATAATTTTATAAAGATAACAAGAAAACTCTATGACACCTTAGGAACCCGGCTGATGTTTTTCGTTACAGCGTCCATGATTTTTTTATTTTTCTTACTCGTAGCAGTCCTCATAAACGGTTCTCTCAATATACTCTCAGAGGAATCCCTTTCTAACCTTCTATTCTCCTCGACATGGAAACCATTCTCTGGTGAATTTGGTCTTTTTGCTGTTATAATAGACACCCTCATCGTCACCGCAATCTCCATGTTCATCGCAGTACCAATCTCTTTGCTGAGTGCAATTTATATCGCTGAATATGCTCCAAAAAAATTTAGGAAAATCGTCAGACCATTCATTGATGTACTCGCAGGTGTACCATCTGTTGTTTTTGGACTCTGCGCCCTCCTTGTATTTGTCCCGTTAATACGAGATGATATCGCACCATTTTTTGGTAGCAGTATCAGTTCTGGATTCAGCTTATTTACGGCATCATTGATTTTATCAATTATGGTCTTCCCTATAATCATATCATTATGTCTCGAATCGTTTAATTCGGTACCTATCGCCTTGAAAGAAGCATCACTTTCAGTAGGAGCCACGAAATGGGAAACGATAAAAAAAGTCATCTTTCGTGCAGCTGGTCCAGGCGTGCTTGCTGCGATATTCCTTGGATTTGGCAGAGCATTTGGTGAGACAATCGCGGTCAGTATGGTCATCGGAAACCAAGAACTCATCCCAAAATCTCTCTTTGGCCCCGGACAGACACTAGCCTCACTCATCGCTTCGAACTATACTGAGGTAAGCTCAATTCCAATCCTTGCATCAGCGCTCATCTTTGTTGCTTTAATACTTTTTGTTGTCGTGCTCATTTTCAATTTATTCGGTTATCTAGTTCTGAGAAGAGCAAGTAAGAGGTGGAAATATTGAATAGACGAAACATCGAAGAGAAAATATTCCTTGGATTAATGCTCGCCTCCGTGTTCCATCGTAATGGAAGTCTCATCCTCATTGTGACCGTTATCGTTCTCAACGGAGCCCCATCCCTCTCTCTAGAAATACTCACCCAGACCTCCGAGGGAGGATTTTACCTTGGAGCCGGTGGCGGTTTTCTCAACGCTATCGTCGGATCACTGCTCCTAGCATTACCAGCCACTGCACTAGCCTTTCTAATAGGTATCGCAATCGCCCTGTATTTACAAAAAGATTTTATAAACCCCCGTATAGCAAATTTTATCCGCATATGCCTTGATATTCTCTGGGGAGTCCCTTCAGTCGTATATGGTGTGTTTTGCTTAACCATCATGATAGCGATTGGAATGACTGGGGGGTCGCTTCTCTTTGGGATACTCGCACTTACCTTACTTGAAATCCCCATCATCACTCGAAGCATCGATGAATCCATAAAAATGGTTCCCATCGGATTGAAAGAGAGTGCCTATTCCCTGGGATCAACAAAATTTGAAACCGCACTGAAAGTGGTACGAAGACAAGCGATGCCAGGGATCATCGCAGGTATTCTCCTTGGGTTTGGGAGAGGAATCGGAGATGCTGCATCGATATTACTCACGGTGGGCGACTCGAATTACTTCCCGACATCACTCTCCGATCAAACAGCAGCGTTACCAACGATGATTCTCAATCTCGTCAGTATGCCAGACCAGGTCGTCCAAAATAAGGCATATGCAGTCGCCTTTGTTTTACTCATGATCGTGTTGTTGATTAGTATCATAACAAGATATCTAACAAAAAAATCATCCAAACATATCATAAAATAATAAAAAGAGGAAACGAAAATGAAAAAGTCCAACACTATTCAGATAGAGACCAAGACTCTGAATGTCACTATTCATAGTAATCCTGTGTTAAAGAATATTGACGTTCAGATACCGGCCAAGCAACTCACTGCTATTATCGGCCCATCCGGATGCGGAAAAACCACCTTGTTGAAATCATTTAACAGATTACTGGAAATTCAAGATGACGTAAAAATACATGGTGAGATCATTGTCGATGGGATCAACATTATGTCAAGTGGGCTGAATGTCCCAGATATCCGGAAAAAAATGGGTCTGATCTCCCAAAAACCCTACCCGTTACCCCTGTCGATATTTGAAAACGTCGCATATGGATTACGCATCCACCATGATAAAAACGCAAAGGAACTTGCTGAGGCTGTACAAAACTGTTTACAAGAAGTCGGTCTCTGGAGCGAAGTCAAAGACCGCTTGCATGATCCTGCCTCACGATTATCGGTCGGACAGCAACAACGATTATGTCTCGCCAGAGCCATCGCAGTACAACCTGAGGTTATTTTATGTGATGAACCAACCTCTGCCCTTGATCCAATCGCAGCTCAACAAATCGAAAAACTCCTGTTAAAACTAAAGAAAGACTTCACGGTTATCCTTGTGACCCATACCCTGCGTCAGGCAAAACGAGTCGCTGATTACGTCATCTTCCTGTATTTCGGCAAAGTCATCGAACAAGGACCTGCTGCTGAATTTTTCAACAATCCAAAAAACCCTGAGACAAAAGCGTATTTAGCAGGAGAAATAAGTTAAGTAGCCTATCGTGAGATAAAACGAAGAGAGTGAGATAAAATGAAAATCGATCTTGACACGGTGATATGCATAAAAGAAACATCGTTAACCATCCGTGGTTCACGCAGACGGATCACTGTTCCTTCTGAAGTAGTCGAACTCCTCAAACTAAAAGATGGCGATAAACTCAAATGGATTGTCCTTACTGACCGGACGATCACTCTCTCAAAAGTGAAATAAAAAAAAGAATGGTCTTACCTTAGTGGTGAGACCGCATCCATTTCTTTTCCATATGCTTGTTTTGGTGTAATACCACTGGCTATCCCAGCAGCAACAGCTATCTTTATTGTATCACCGATAATGAATGGTATCAAGCCCATGAGGAGTAGCCCCCACAGATCAACAGACGCACCGGTGAATGAAAGCCAGCCATACAGTTGGGCTAACCCAAAGCCAAAGACAATGACAAAATTCGCAAAGAACATCAACGCAAACATCGTCCAATATTTCCGTGACCGAACATAGGTATCAACACAGTATCCAAGGAAGAAAGCTGCAAGAACAAATCCAATGAGGTATCCACCGGTCGGACCAGCAAGATACGCAAATCCTCCGTTCATCCCAGCAAACCAAGGAACTCCCGCTAGACCCACACCAAGATAGATACTTTGACTTATCCCACCCCACCATTTTCCAAGAACTACTGCACTCAGAACGACAGCAAACGTTTGTCCGGTCAGGGGAATGGGTGATCCTGGTATATAAAAACGCACTTGAGCCAACAATGCTGTGATACAAGCAAAACTTACTGCAAGGATTACTTTATTATAGAGTTCAAGTTGGTAGCGCCATTTGAAAAACGCGTATCGAGCATGTTTGTATTTATTCACATACATGTTTATTTCCATATAAATCAACCTCTCAAAGGTAGAAATTCAAGAGGTGTAACAGATTCTGATAAAAGAAGTTTTTGCCTCTATTTTCTACGTTTTTCATAGAACAAAGGGATTGTATTAGGAAATTGAACTTCTCCATTTTAGAGTCTTTTTTTAGATTTGAACTCCTTCACATTTTTAAGAGAAACATAATTAAAGAATTCCTACTATACGACTGCATATGTTTCAAGTGCCACGAGGAACGAGAGATTTCACTCCAGATGAAATGCAGAAACGACGCTATTTAGAACACAACATGGCTGCGACATTCACCTCATTTGGATATGGTGAAATCCAGACACCAACCTTCGAGAACCTCGAACTCTTCACCGCGAAATCTGGGGAATCTATCATCAATGAACTCTACGCTTTCAACGATAAAGGCGGACGAGCATTAGCATTACGACCAGAACTGACCGCTCCCGTCATCCGATGTTACGTCGAACGATTACAGATGGAGCCAAAACCACTCAAGCTCTTCTATTTTGGGAACTGCTACCGGTACGACCGACCACAGAAAGGGAGATACCGGGAGTTTCAACAAGCAGGCTGTGAAATTATCGGAACAGACACCGGTGAAGCAACTGCAGAATTACTCGCCCTTGCATATACCCTGCTGAAAAACACAGGATTAAAAAATATACGACTGAACATTGGAAATCTCACCATAATCAGCGCGATTTTCAAAAAATTACATCTCCTCAACGATGATCAAAAGATACTCTTACCATTGATCGATAAATCCCAATTCGATGATTTAAAAATAGCTCTACGAGACTGTAACGTTACGGAAGAGATGATAGATGCGTTCCTTGAAGTTCTACAAACATCAGATATCGAAAAAATCCGCTCATTCATCACTGATGATACTGATGCGAAAACTGAACTTACGGCCATGGAGACAATCCTCGACCTACTAAAAAACGCGTTTCATATCACAGACTATGAAATAAAATTAAGTATCGTACGAGGCCTTGACTACTACAAAGGATTAGTCTTTGAAATCGATGCACCCGTCCTTGGAGCAGAAAAACAACTCTGCGGAGGAGGCGCCTATGATCTGGTCCCCTTGTTTGGTGGCACCGAAGTCCCTACATCAGGTTTTGCTATTGGATTTGACAGAACCATCCTTGCACTAGATGAGGAAGGATTTCTCTTCCCAGCCCCGAAACTCGACGTGTTCGTCATCCCTGTCAATCAAGACATGAATACGACAGCTATTCAGATAGTACAAGAGTTACGAAACCATGGTATATCAACTGATTTTGATCAACTCAGACGAGGCATCGGCAAATCCTTAAAATACGCGGATGCAAAACATGCTGAGAAGGTTATAATAATTGGACCAAAAGAACTGGAGAAAAAAACAGTTACACTGCGAGATATGAAAACAGGTGCTCAAGAAACAGTTGCATTAACAGATATCTCCACAAAACTAAAGAATACTACCTTGTGAAAAGATATCCTATGAAAAAAAAAATTTTTATCATTGATACCTCAGCGATACTCTCTGGAAAACCAATAACTATTACCGATGCGGCGATTGTCACAACACCTGGTGTTTCTGATGAGTTTAGCCCAGGTGGTCGAGATTTCCGTATGTTTGAATTACTCAAAGAAACCGGGTTAACGATAGAGATGCCATCAAAAGACGCTATAAAGACAGCGAAACAAACAGCCAAGGAAACCGGCGATGATCGTCGACTTTCACTTGCAGATATTGAAATCGTTGCCTTAGCTCTTGATATCAATAAAAAACCCGACCAGGAGGCAACCATCCTCAGTGATGATTATTCAATTCAGAATGTCGCATCAACTTTAGACATAAAGTACCAAGGGTTCATGCAGAAAGAAATAACAAAAAAGTTTAAATGGGTCTCTCGTTGTCCAGGGTGCGGAAAACAATTCAACGAAATAAAAAAAATTTGTACTATCTGTGGAACAGCAACGAAAAACTCTCTTTCGCAGAAAAAAAATCTTTGATTGTGTGAGTGCATGAACCTTAAAGAAATGTTTATAAAGTTTTGGAAAAGCGAGGACAATAAAATTTCGATTATTCGCGATGTCGTCGTTGCGCTCCTTGCTGTGTTCATTATTTTAATGTTTTTATGGGGATACACCGGTCAGTGGTTCGCCGCTCCAATGGTTGCGATAGAATCTGGGAGTATGGAACATCCAAATTCACCGTTTGGTCGATTAGGAACAATCGATGCAGGTGATATGGTGCTTGTTCAGAAAGTAACAAAGAACAGTGATGTCATCCCTCATGGTGGTACGATTACAGGTGCTGAAGCAGAGAATGGCTGGAAAACCTATGGTGATTACGGTGATGTCATTATCTATAAGCCTCTAGGACGTACAGATGTATCGCAGATTATTCATCGGTCAATGTGCTGGGTTGATGTATATCATACAAACGGAGTTACCACCTATACGATTGCTGATTATGGTATCTATAACGAAACAAGTCTTACCATTGCTCATCTAGGGTTGTACAACCGGGATCCTGGATGGACCCACTCAGGTTATCTTACGAAAGGAGATAATAATGAGATAATTGATCAGATTACAGATATTTGCCCTGAACCTGTTCAATTGGATTGGATCTCTGGAAAAGCTCGACTTGAAATCCCCTGGCTTGGAGCCATTAATTTATTTTTTGAGGATATTCTTCACGGAAAGAATACAATTGGTAATGTCCATCAGGATAGTTTGATATGTCTTGGTATTGTGATTGCGATTCTTGTGTCCATACCCATTATCCTTGATGTCTCTGAGTATTTGAAGAAACGCAAAAAAAATGATTTAAAAGACAAATAAGATTTTCGATGGTCCTATTCTGCTTTCGAAGAGGAATTATTTCCGTTTGATTTGAAAAAAACAATATTTTTCTAAAAATGTTCGATTGAATCAAACACTTGCCATTCAACAAATTCTGTACATTCAGCAATGATCTTCTGAGCATTTTTTTTCTTTAATCCAGTTTTCATAAGGTCTTTGACAGTTGCTTGGCGTAACTTCTCTACAGAGGAATATCCAGAATTACTCAGGATGTTTGCAGTCTCCTGATCAATACTGTCAAATGCGACGAATGGGTCGTCCCGCTCTATTATTTTATTCGTCATTTTCTCCTTGACGATTTCTTCTTTCATATGAATATCCATTTTTTTCTTTGCGTTCTCTTCTTCTTTCATCTTATATTTTTGCTCTTCTTTTTCTCTTTTTTTCTGTTCTTTCTGCATCTTTCGTTCAAAAGATTTTGTTTTACGAAGTTCTTTTTCTTCTGCAGCGATTCTTACTAAATTCATTGTTTGTTTCTGTTGTTCCGCCTGTTTGCGTTCGTCTATTAGTTGAGTGCCTTTTGTTTTTCCAAAGGAAAGTTTACTAATATGCTCTCTTTCTTTTTTATCATCAAATTCCTTTAATTTTTGTTCTTTCTTTTCCTTTTCTTTTTGTTTGATTTCTTTTAATGCAAGGTCCCGTTCTTTTTTTCTTTCTTCCTCTTTTAAACGCTTGCGTTCCTCATGTTCCTTTTCCTTCGCTTGTTTTTTTAGGAGTTTTTCATCTGATGTTTTCTGTTTCCATATGTCGTTGTTTGTCTTTGGAGCTGCGATAAGATTTTTACGATGTTTTTCCTCAATCTTCTTTTGTATCATCTGCTCTTTTTCTTTCTTTATTAATTCCAAACGTTCCTGCCGTTCTTTCTCTTTCTGCTCCTTTTCAAGGAGTTTCTGTTGACGTTTTTTTTCCTTCGCAATTTGTTTTTGCATAGCAGTTGATGTAGGTTCCTTTATGATGACTGATGGGTGACTATCAAGTTCTTTTTGTGTTACCTTATCATATGATTTCCCTGAAGAAATCTTAGCTTGTCCCTCTTTTTTTACTCCAAACAGTCTCTTATGAGTTTTTTCCGGTTTTACCTCTGTAACCGCAGTGATATGACTCTGACTTTTACCTTCCTTCTTTTTATCAGATGATGTCTTGCTAGGCGTCTTTTTTTCTATTTTTATCTTACTGATTTTCTCTTTTTCTTTTTTCTTATTTTGTCGCTCTAATAGTTCCAGTCGTGTTTTTTCTTCCATTTCTTTTAGAAGACGTTGTTCCTCCTGTTGTTTTTCTTCAGCTTTGGCCGCAGTATGCTTCTCTTTGATTTCTTTTTGTTTTTTGTTCTTGTTGTTGTTTTGGCGGGCTTCTCTTGTCTCTATTTTTTGTTTCTTTTGCTTTTCTTTTGCGAGTTGTTTGTTTTTTCGTTCTTTTTCTTTTGCATCCTGTTTTGCTTGTATCTCTTTGATTTTCTTTTGTTTTTGTTCTTGTTGTTGTTTTTTGCGGTTTTCTCTTGTCTCTATTTTTTGTTTCTTTTGCTTTTCTTTTGCGAGTTGTTTGTTTTTTCGTTCTTTTTCTTTTGCATCCTGTTTTGCTTGTATCTCTTTGATTTCTTTTTGTTTTTGTTTCTCTTTTTCTTTTTTTACCAACTCTATTTGTTCAATACGTAATTTGTCTTCACGTTCTTTTAAAAGGCGATGTTCCTCCTGTTCTTTTTGTTTTGATTCCACTGCAGCTTTTTTCGTCTCCAGGTCCTTCCTTTTCTGATTTTGTCGCTGCTTATGTTGGAATTCTATCCACTCTAATTTCAATTTACTATCATGTTCTTTTGCAAGTCGTTTTGCTTCCCGTTTTTTTTCCTTTACCTCAAGTCTTGCTTTTTTCTCATCAATCTTTTTTTGTTTACGGTCCTGTTTTTCCTTTTTTTGTCGCTCAATGATTTCTAATCGTGATTTTTTTTCTTGTTCTTTTTGAAGACGTTGTTCTTCGTGTTCTTTTTCTTCCGCTTGGACAAACGCTTGTTTCAGCTCCATTTCTTTTTGTTGTTGTTCTACCTGTTGTTTCTGTTGGGCTTCTATTGTCTCGATTTTTAGTTTCTTTTCCTTTTCTTTTGCAAGGCGTTTCTCTTCCTGTTCTTTTTCCTTTGCTTCCTGTTTTGCTTTTTTCTCTTCGAGTTTTTTTTGTTTGCGATTCTCCGGTGATTTTTTTTGCATCTCGAATCGCATCGGCTCCTTTTTCTCTGTTATTGGAGTTTGTACTTCAACTGGTTCAAACGAAGGTATTTCATTTTCTTGACTTTGTGGAAATGATAAAAATCCCTTCGTCTCCTCTTTGATCGGTTCAGATTTTTGGGAGAACTCTTTCACCAGTTTCTCTTGTGCTTTCTCAGAGGTTTCTGAAAATACAGATCCCTTTGATACTGGTAAAAAATCAGGAAGGTGTTCTTCTGTTCTCATCTGGTGAGAGATTACTGGTATGAATTCTTTTTGTGCCTGTGATTTTTTTATTAACGTTTTTGGTTTAACGTCTATTACCGTCTTTTTTGGAGTTGAGATCTTTTCAATTTCATAAAGTGATTCTCTTTCAAAAGGATCTTCCTTCACAGGTAAAAAATTAACAACCGGTTGTTCTTTTTCTTTTTTTAAGGATCGCGGTCCAAGGTCTATTTGAATGACTTTTTGATCTTTCTTCTGAATTTCCTCTTGTTTATGGATAACGACTCGCGGTGTTAACCCTTCAGTTGTTGTAGGCATGACCTGAGAGGAATCGACTTGTTTGTGATCGTGATAAGAATCATCGGATAATCGTTTTCGTAAAGATTCAAGTTTTTCAGCTTCATACGAAGAAACAGGTCTTTGTTTTGGTAACGAGGCGCTATCTATTAACTCGTGCAACTTTTCAATATCTTTAACTCGTGTTTTTCTCTCTCGCACCATCGTGCTTGAAAAGTGTTGTCCCGTATTAATAAATTTTCCTAAAATGAACTTGAGTTCTGTAATAAAGAGATATTTCCACCGTGTTTCATTTGATGGCGTAGGATAGAGGGTCTTTTACATTTGCCTTTTGGAACCCTTTGAGGCGCAACAGACAGGAATCACACCGGCCGCATGCCTTTGCCTCACCCCGGTAACATGACCAGGTTTTTGAGAAAGGGACATGCAACTTCTCCCCGGTCTTGATTATTTCTCCTTTTGTCAGATGCAGAAGTGGGGTTTTAATTCGGACAGTTTTTCCTTCGACCCCCTGTCGTGTCGCAAGATTTGCTAGCTTTTGAAACTGTTTTATGTAATTCGGTCTGCAATCAGGATACGCTGAGTAATCGATGGCATTTACCCCAAGAAAGATTGCATCCGCGTCGATGGTTTCAGCATACGCAAGGGCAAAAGAAAGAAAAATCGTATTTCGTGCAGGAACATAGGTTGATGGAATGCTTCTCCCTATATCCTTTACCTTGTTGTTTGTGATTGTTTGAGTCGAAGACGAAAGGAGCGAAGATCCACCGAATTTTTGCAGGTCAATTGATAGAATGATATGTTTTTTTGCATCGACTGCATTGCTTATTTTTTTCGCACAATTAAGTTCTTTTACATGTCGTTGGCCATAGCGAAACGATAATGCATAAATGTCGTATCCTTGTTTTTTTGCGATAAAAGCAGTCACCGCAGAATCAAGGCCACCTGAGATTAAACAAACAGCTTTTTTAGTCATATCTCATCGATTCCACAGCGGTGACATTGTACGGAGTCTTTCGACAATCTGAGGAAGGACCTTCGAGACATAAGTTATCTCTTCTTTGGTGTTTTCGCGTCCAAGGGAGATTCGCAATGATCCATGAGCTTGGACCGGGTCAAGGCCTATCGCAAGAAGCACATGAGATGCCTGGAGTTTCTGAGACGAACACGCAGACCCTGTCGATGTCGCAATTCCCTGTTCATCTAAACCAAGAAGAAGGGATTCTCCTTCGATTCCTGTGAAACGAAAATGAGCATTGTTCACCAGACGTTTCTCGGGATGGCCATTAAGGTAACTTTCTTCAATCTTCAATACATCTTTTATAAGTTTATCCCGTAATGTTTTCATTCTGGTATTATCCGTTATCATTCTTTTCTTCGCAAGCTCACAAGCTTTTCCAAGACCGACGATACCAGGGGTGTTTAAGGTACTGCTCCGCATCCCTTTTTCATGTCCCCCTCCATGCATGATCGGCTGGATCTTGACACCATTGCGTAGATAGAGTGCTCCTATTCCTTTTGGCCCATAGATTTTATGAGACGATAATGCGAGCATATCGATATGTAATTTTTTGACATCAATTGGTATCTTTGTCACCGCTTGGACCGCATCGGTATGGAAGGTAATCTCGTTTTCCAAGGCTATCTTTCCGATCTCTTCGATTGGTTCAATCGTGCCAATTTCATTATTCGCATACATAAAAGATAAAAGGAAGGTGTTTTTTGAAATCGAAGCCCGAAGTGTTTCCAAATCGAGCATACCCTGGTTATCCACTGGGAGATATTTGACCTGGAACCCTTGGGTCTCTAAATGCCGACATACCTCAAGCACAGCGGGATGTTCAATAGTCGATGTGATGATATGGGGCCCTTTCATCGTTCTTTTCTCTTTGTTCAAATACGCTATCCCTTTTATCGCCAGGTTATCTGATTCAGTTCCTCCCGCAGTAAAGATGATTTCATCGTCACGAGCACCAATGATTTCACCGACCTGTGCCCTTGCGTTGTCCACGGCATTTCTAGCCTCGCGTCCAAAACCATGAATAGACGACGGATTCCCAAAATATTGTGAGAAATACGGAAGCATCGAGTGAATTACTTCTTCATCAACTTTCGTTGTGGATGCATGATCCAAGAAAATACGTTTCATCCTCGTTCATCTCACCTCATATCAATCATACGTTGTAATGGAACACGTGCTTTTCGCATGATCGTTTCTGATAATTGTATCTTTGGTTCCAAAGTCTCCAGACTTTTTAATACTTTTTCTAAGGTGGTTTTTTTCATATTGGGACACACCGCCGAGGGGATCGGATAGAATTTCTTGCCTGGATTTTCCTTTTCCAGTCGGTAACACAATCCCTTTTCCGTCCCGATGATGAATTCCTTTTTTGGCGATATCTTCACATGGTCGACCATTCCATTTGTTGAAAACGCGTAATCCGCTAACATGATGATTTCTGGTTGACTTTCGGGATGAACAAGAAATTCTGCATCAGGATGTTTCTGCTTCAGCAATAACACATCTTCTTTTTTAATATCATGATGGGTACGACAGACCCCTGGCCAGAGGATCATCTCTTTTTCTGGGACCTGTTTTTGAATATACAATCCAAGGTTACGGTCCGGGACAAAAATGATTTTTTTTGCAGTCCTGCTTTTTACAATCTTCACGCCATTTGCTGAGGTACAGCAGATATCAGCCAGTGCCTTTACCTCTGCTGTCGTGTTAATGTAGGCGACGACTTCTGCATCAGGGTGTTCTTTTATCAGCCATCCAAGACTTTCTGCATCGACCATTTCAGCCATCGGGCAGCTCGCAGTTTTATCCGGCAGGATAACGGTTTTTTCAGGATTGAGAATCTTGGCTGCTTCTGCCATGAAATCAACGCCACAGAAAACGATTACTTTTGCATCAGTTTTCGTTGCTTTTAAAGATAAGTCTAGTGAGTCTCCTACAAAATCAGCGATATCTTGGATCTCTGGGTTTTGATAGTTATGAGCAAGGATGATTGCGTTCTGTGTTTTTTTCCATTTGTTAATCTGTTGTTGTAATGTTTTCTCCATAGGGATGTCACTTGCGATTTTTGTCCTGAATGACACTATGGGGCATAAAGCTTCCTCCTCTCTGTTATTTTTATTCGACCAAGGAAAATCTATTTATCCTTGATATTGTTTTACAGGTTGTAGGAGATGGATAGCAGATGGATGTCGTAGCGTTTATTATTGGTTTAATCATCGGTGTCATCACCATAGGCATCGCCATTGAGATAGGGATGAGACGCGTCAATAAAACTCAACCCGCGACCAGACCAACCCATAAGTGGAGTATCGCGGAGATAGCAAACCCTCGTATCATCGCGGAAAATATGGGTGCAATTGAGCTTCCGAAGAACGCAAAGATCGTCGTCAATGAATACGAAAATGGGACAATGTTAAAAGGAATCGAAGTAAAACAGCATTCTGGTATCAGGGGAAACTTTATCCTAGGTGATGACCGAGCGTTGATTCTTTCAGGTTCTATCAAACAGGATGAACTTGGGATTTGGACCGTTGAGAAGGAGATGCTTGAAAAACTGAATAAGTATTTTAATGATAGTTGGGAGAAAGCAACACCATTGATAGACGACGAGCAAGACAATGAGCATTCTCATTAAAAATTCCTTGATCCTGACCCAGAATAATTCTCGTCGGCGAATCCAAGGTGATGTCTACATTGATGATCATGTGATCGTGGAGTGTTCAGAAAAACCTCTTTCTCTCGAAGCTGAGTATAAGATCGATGGGACAAATAGGCTTGTGTTACCTGGTCTGATCAATACCCATACCCATATCCCCATGACCTTGTTTCGCGGTTACGGAGATGATATGGTCCTAGGGGATTGGCTTGCAAAGCGGATCTGGCTTGTTGAGGCAAAACTTGACAAAAAAGCAGTTGAAATCGGCACGGAGCTTGGTCTTCTCGAGATGATTTCGTCAGGCACGACATCATACCTTGATATGTATTTTTTTGAGGATGCGATCGCTAAAGTCACTGAACGGGTTGGGATGCGCGGGTTCCTTGGCTTTTCGCTTATCGATTTTGATACTCCCGAGTATGAAGCAGGAGAACTCATATCGCAATGTGAACAATTTATACGACGTTGGAAGAACAATCCCTTGATTTCTCCAATCATAGCACCACATAGTACTTATACCTGTAAACCAGAGACCCTTCAGAACGCTCTTGAGATTGCGACCAGACATCATGTTCCCTTGCATACTCATTGTTCTGAGACTCGCGATGAGGTATACGGCATGGAAAAAAAATATGGGGTTCGGCCGGTGGAACAATTAAAAAAATATGGGTTGTTGCAGAAAGGTACGATTCTTGCACATTGCGGATGGATCACAAAAAACGAGATCTTAGATATGAAAAACGCTGGTGTGTCAGTGTCCCATTGCCCGGTGAGTAATATGAAAATTGCGACCGGTGGCTTTGCTCCAGTCCCTGAGCTTCTCGATGCACATATCCCTGTTGGTCTTGGGACTGATGGTGCAGCTAGTAACAACACCCTTGATATGTTTGAGACGATGAAGTTCTGCGCACTTGTCCATAAGAATCACCGCTGGGACCCAACAGTCCTCCCTGCGCAAACCGTCGTTGATCTGGCTACCCTTGGTGGCGCCACAACACTGGGAGTACAACATACTCTTGGTTCTCTTGAGGAAGGAAAAACCGCTGACCTCATCATGATTGATCTAAAAAAACCACATCTCACCCCACTTCATGATCCAATTTCCCACCTCGTCTATGCGGTACGAGGCACAGACGTATGTACGACAATCGTGAATGGTACACCACTCATGCTCGAGAAAGAATTCCTGACCATTGATGTGGAAAAAACACTAGAACAATCCAAGAAAATCGCTTCAGAGTTAACTAGTTAAATCCCGCATTATTTCTGGTGCATCATGCTGAACCTTATCGGTGTTATTCTTGCGTTTGTTATCATCCTCATTCTCATCCGAAAGAAGGTGAATTTTGGTTTATCCTTGTTTCTTGGTGCCCTGATTGTCGGTGTTTTTTCTCTTCGACTAATCACACCAATCGATATCCCAAAAGCAATGATCGAAGCAAGTATCTATTCGTTTGAAAAACAAGAAATCATTACAGAGACATTAGAGCTCGCTTTGCTTATGACGTTGATTTTCGTCTTAGCAAAAACAATGCAAGAAACCGGAGCAATCACCAAGCTTATAGACAGCCTGCGAACTTTTTTCTCAAAGGGCGGAACCTTAGCGGTTATCCCGGCTGTCTATGGGTTAATGCCTGTCCCAGGGGGCGCATTGTTTTCAGCACCTCTGATCGACAAGGAAGGTGATAAATACAAACTGAAAAACAATCAAAAGAATTTTTTGAACATCTGGTTCCGCCACATCTGGTTTCCTATCTATCCGATCTCCTCAGCCATGATACTTATCTGCAGCATGAAATTCTCAGGTGTTCCCATTCAGATGCTCATGCTTGCAAATATGCCTTCGTTTCTTGGGGTTCTTCTTATCGGATTTTTTTTCCTGAGACGATACACAAAAAACACGCTTCAAACTACAAGTAATGTCAAGAAGGATTATCGCGGATTAGTATACATACTTCCACCGATCGTACCTCTTCTTTTCTATCCTTTGAAATTCGCTGGCCTTTCAGAAACAAGATGCTTCTTACTTGGTGTCTCTATAAGTCTTCTGCTGTTATATTTCCTTATTCATGTCGATACGAAGACCTATGTGGGAATCCTGAAGAAATCGTTCACATGGAATTTAGCAATCGCTATCTTTGGCATCATGATCCTTCGGGAGATGATACGCATCTCTCAAATACATGTGTTGATCACCGGGACCATGCAGAACCTTGCGTTCCCCGCACTCTTCATCGTGATTCTCATCCCGCTTTTTCTTGGGACTCTCACCGGATATAATCTTGGTGCTGTCGCTCTCTCATACCCTTTAGTCGAATCGTTTTTCATCTTCACAGGGATACAGCCTCTTGGCCTGACCAGCCTTATCTTCATGAGCTCCCTGATCGGCTATCTCATCTCACCTATCCATCTCTGCAATGTCCTAAGCAGTGAATATCTTAAGACAGATACAACCCGGATGTACAAGATGTTTCTCCCAGCAGCGGTGGTTCTCTTATGTATTCAAACCGTTTTTGTGATTCTTGTATTTCCCGCGTAAAACGTTATTTCTTAATTTCTGGACGACAAGTCTTATAAAAAGTTAGGGTCTACCACATATGTATGAATCAGGGAATGCTTTTTGACCATCTGAAAAATCCCAAGTTCTATGGGCCTCAAGTGACATCAGTTCAGTTGCTACAGACCCATATCTCCTATGTAGCCCTCACGGGAACCTACGCGTACAAAGTCAAAAAACCAGTGAACTTCGGGTTCCTTGATTTTTCGACTTTGGATAAACGGAAATATTACTGTGAAGAGGAACTGCGGCTCAATAAAAGACTCTGCCCGGAGATGTACCTTGATGTTCTCCCTATTACAAAGAAAGATAATACTCTTGAGCTCGATGGAAATGGAACCATCGTTGAGTATGCGTTAAAGATGAAAGAATTCCCTCAGGAATGTATCATGACAAACATGCTCCAACAGGGTAATATTTCTGAGGAAACCATCGATCATCTTATAAACATATTAATTGACTTTTATAACACACAAGAGCCAACAGAAGAAATCAACAAATATGGTGAGTTACCCTCTGTCAAAGAAAACATTGATGAGAATTTCAATCAAACCAAACCAATGGTCGACATCACGGTAACAAAGGAGCTATTTAAATTCATTAAAGATCATGTCGCTAGGTTTTTCGAAAGGAAAAAAGATGTGTTTGGACGCCGAATGAAAGACGGGAAGATCTACGATTGCCATGGGGATTTACACTCAGGAAATATCGTGGTATCTGGAGATACGATCCATATTTTCGACTGCATCGAGTTTAACGACCGATTCCGAATCTGCGATGTCGCATCCGATGTCGGGTTTCTTGCGATGGACCTTGATTACTTGAATCACCCGTACCTGTCAAGCTACTTCATTGAAAAATATATAGAGAAAAGCAGGGACTTCGATGTGTTCTCTGTGTTGAATTTTTATAAATCATACCGAGCGTTTGTCCGAGGGAAAGTTCATGGGTTCCAACTGAATGATCCACATATTGACCCTATCACAAAGAAACGTCTTTTAGCAACAGCGAAGAAATATTTTGAGTTGTCAGCGTATTATACAAGATTATTTTCCCTTGATTTAGAGAAGAACAAGCCATTGCTTTTCCTTGTCGCTGGTTTATCCGGGACCGGGAAATCAACGGTGGCACACAAAATCGCGGTTGATTATCATGCAACGCTCATCAACACTGATATCGTGCGAAAAGAAGCTGCTGGGATTGATCGTTTTGAACAACACCATGATCAATACAACACCGGTCTGTATGACCCTAAAAAAATCGATGAGACCTACGAACAGGTCATGCAACGGGCATCCACGGTTCTAAAAAAAGGGGAAAACGTTGTCCTTGACGCGACATTCCAGAAGAAAAAATACAGGGAGATGGCACATCATATCGCGGGAAAATACCATGCCCAGTTGATAATTGTACAATGCATCTGCCCTGATCTTGTCGTAAAGAAACGACTGGAAGAACGATTGCGGAAAAAATCTGTTTCCGATGGCCGCTGGGAGGTTTATCAGGGACAAAAAACGACGTTTGAGCCATTTACCGCTGATGAAAAGAGTCTTACGATGGATACCTCTGATGAGTCTTTCGACTATCGGATGGACTTCTATCAGGAGCTTCTCGCCCATATACACGAGGTGATATAATGGAGATTTCAGGCTATATCGTCGAGGTAGAATCTGCGATACAGGTGATTAATCAAAAACACTATAAAACAATCGCTGTACAGGTCCCCGAAGGATTGAAGCGTAGTATTTTTCCGTTGGTCGATTTCATAAAAAAAGAGACTGGTGCTACCGTCCTTGTGTCAGCAGATCCCTGCTATGGTGCTTGTGATGTGGTCAACTACGAACTAAAAAACATGGATGTCGACTGTGTTGTTCATATCGGACATACCGCAATAGCGGATGTCGAAAATTTCTGGATCCCCACCGTATTTATCAATGCGCAATCAACACTGAATGTTTCCAGCGTTGTCGAAAAAGCGATTCCCTTTTTAGAAGGGAAAAAAATAGGCCTTGTCACCACCGCACAACATCTCCATACCCTAGAGACAGTTCAAAAGATTTTACAACAACATGGTCTTGAACCATTCATCACTGAAGGCGATGAGCGTATCACCTCAAAAGGGCAGATCCTCGGATGTAATTTCTCTACTGGGACGAAGCTTGTTGAGCAGGTCGATTGTTTTTTATTCATTGGAAGTGGGACGTTTCACCCGGTTGGTCTATTGATGAGTACAAAAAAACCGGTGATTGCTGCTGATCCCTATACGAATACCGTGAAAAAACAAGAAATCGAAGACATGAAAAACAACATGTTACGACAACGCTATGGCGCGATCCTTTCATGTCGGAGTGCACGACGATACGGTATTCTGGTTGGGTTAAAACGCGGTCAACAACGCATAAAACAAGCATATGAGATTCAACAGATGCTTGAGGCTGCTGGGAAACTGTCCTTGCTGATCACTCAAGCTGAGTTTTCCCCAACATCCCTCCAAGGATTTGATCTTGATTGTTATGTGTCGACCGCGTGCCCACGGATAGCGATTGATGACTATCTGCAGTATAAGAAACCGATGATTACTCCTGTTGAACTGGAGATTGTTCTTGGTAGACGCGAGTGGGAGACCTATGTTTTTGATGAGATTCTTCAGTAGGTCTGCAAAGCCTTTTTATGCCCGAGTTTCCTCATGGTTCCTATCATGAATATGTTACCTTTAGGGTGTCAGCCTTTGGATGTCTTGTTAGGAGGCGGCATTGAAAGCGGGATTATTACGCGAGTCTATGGTGAGGCTGGGACTGGAAAAACAAATCTGTGTCTGCAGGCCGCTCGTGAATGTGTTTTATCCGGCAAGAAGGTTGCGTACATTGACACGGAGGGTGTTTCTGTTGAGAGGATACGACAGATCTGCGTGGACAGCGATTTTAAGAAGATCCTTCGTGATATCCTGTTTTTCACCCCGACATCGTTTGAATCCCAGGAGCAGATGATCCATGATGCGATTGCGACGAAAGGAGTAGGTCTTATCGTTGTTGATACGATCACAATGTTTTATCGGTTGAATCTTGAGGACGATCGGGAGGGCGGGATTCGTTCGTTTACTCGACAGGTAACAAACCTGCAGGTTGCTGCACGAGAAAAAGATTTGTCTGTGATTATTACCGAGCAAGTGTATACTGATAAAACTGGTGAGGTCAAACCGTTTACGAACCGAGATGCTGAGCATATGACGAAAACCATTCTACGGCTTGATCGAAAGGGAATCGGGGAGCGAGAAGCAACGATAATTAAACACCGATCACAACCCGAGGGGAAAAAAGCTTGTTTTCGAATTAGTTCAATTGGGTTGGGATAAAAAGAAAAAAGGATAAAAAAGTTTCAAGGTCCTGGTACTTCCGGTCCGATGTTTAAGAAATCTGCTGGGTTATTTTGATTTGTATATTCAGTGGCAATCCATGCCGCGCTTAACGGGGTATCCGTTATACGTATCTCATCAAGGAGACCAGTCCAATGAGAACGACTAGTTGGTCTATCAAGAGCACCAATTGAATGAGAATCAGTGGATTGATCATCAAACCACATTCCATCGGGATCATTCCCATCCTGCCAGTTGAGTGACACGGGTTGACCATCGAAATAGAACGTATTTCCATTACCAGTTCCCTTTGATAACCAGGCGGCTTGATGCCATTGTCCGTCATTCATCTCAATTGGTTTGAAACCTTGATAATTTGAAGACGTCCCATAGACATCTCGGGCAAACCAGAGGTTATCATCATAGTATTTCCCACATGCAATGTACGGTTTATCAGTGGTTGTTTTTGCTTCTCCCCAGACGGCTCCTATTCCATTGGTGGTTGTTTTTACCCATGCGATGCAAGTGCCTGTATTCAGTGAACCTGTAAATTCTGTAAATGAGATATAGTCGTTAGCGCCATCAAAATGAAGGCATTTCCCGGTTTTTCCGTCAACTAGATCAGATATAGTCATACCTCCTTTACTTATGCCGTCGTTGCTATTGGCAGTGCTGTCAACAATTGTCCCGATGGGGTTGTTGTTCAGATGCCATACTGCTTTGTAAGAGGGATTCCATGTTTTTTCAGGGTATTGTTGATTGATACAATCTGGATTGCCATAGTACATATAGAAAACCATGTCCTGGCTTGAGGAGAGCGCCGGGACATTTACCCAAGTGACAAGGCTTCCCATTGTTTGTTCAAAGTTTTCAATTTCATGGTATTGTCTTTTCGCCACTCCCGGACCGTTCATGAATAAGATATCACCGCCGTCATCTTGTGCTTTCATAAGATCAGGGTCTATCGTATTGATGAGGACAGGATAGTTCTCAAGGTCATCCGCGACTTGTGTATGATGTATCGTAATTTGTTTTCGATAGTTCCAGCCGAATTCATACGGATCAAATAGGGAGGGGTACCCTGTCTCAAAGGTGAAGAGTTTTCGTGTCCAATGTGTCCCATCCGTTACATTCACATACCAGCGATAGGTTGCTCCATAGGTCATACCACTAATAGGAACAGTAATGGTCGCATCATGAACACCGGTTTCATGTTTGAACCCTATGTTTGGTGTTGTTTCTACAGTGTACTCCATGGCATCACCCTGGTAATCCTTCAGGCTGAACTGCAGCTGTGGTAGGTCCATGGGGACGTCCCGTTCTCCATCTGCGGGCATTGGATTTGAAATTATTGGTGCAATCGCCTCTGTGGTGAACGTCAGGGTTTGATCCGTGGTATCTTTCCCATCTGTTACCTGGATATGCCAGGTGTATTGTGTCAGATCGACCAGTCCTGATATTGGGACGGTGTATACTCCGAAGGGTTTAAGATTTCCATTTGCTGACCCGATGTCGGGGTTTGTTGTGACGGTGTAGCTCATGAGATCAGCGTCTGCATCTTGTATCCGAAATTGCAGCTTAGTTGTTATAAGGGGAACGTTTTGTTCTCCATCGGCGGGTTGAGCATCAGATATTTCTGGTGCTCTGTTCGGGGGATAATGTGCGACCTCTTCCGCGGTTGTAGATGCTAGTAATGCGTACCCGATGAATCCGTATAAGGTATATCCAGGGACCGCATAGGAGATGCCGATTCCCATGAATCCGAGTGTGAACCCTGCTTGTGCTCCTCCAGCGATGTAACCTTTTCCAGTGAGCAGGTTCGCTGCAGAAGAGAAGCCAGTGCCAAGCCAGAGCATCGCGATACGAGGTCGAGGAAGGAGGAATAACGGGATGAGTATTCCTGTGCCTTCACCGCCAAGGCTGCAGAGTATACTGGTTCCTCGGTTCGCGTATGGTTGAGGTAATGACAGTGTGTTTCCTGTATTTGGTAGTCGTTCTACCCATCTGGGGTTGAGCAAGGAAAGGTATGCATCTTTTGAGACCTCATTCGGGATTACTGCTTTTTCAGCGAGCAGATCGATAAATGCGATTTTTAAAGAGTGAGTCTCCTCGCTGTAAGGATGTTGCGTCATCTCAGATTTCAGCTCTTTCAATTTATCAAAAATCAGTGTTGCATCATCGGTTGAGAGAGCGACGTCAATTTTTTTTTGGTTTGTTTTACCAAAAACATTCAGAGAAAACACCGAGTTTTTCTGAGATGTTGGTATAAAAAGTGCATCAGCACTTTTTTGTTGAACCAAGTCACTAGAGCGTCCCAGAAGACCTGGCGTAATGTTTGTTGATAATAGCACTATTACAAGTCCGAAGACTAATCCAACCTTTATAACGATTCCTTTCATCTCTTTCCCCAAGGTACATTAATCACATTCTGTATATTAATCTTTTGAATATAATATTTTTATATCCAATACGTTGGGAAAAAAAAAATCAAAACAGGGAACTAAAACTATTTAACACAAATCATGATTTAATGAATGACTATGGATGAACACGAGGAAATCAGCTATAAAACACTCCGTAGACTGCAACAGGCTGAGCAGGCTTCCTCTATTCTTACTAAAATTAATGTTAATTTCTACCAGGATCTTTCGTTGTATATGAAAAC
>Ga0209287_10000309_pt1 | contig 31262 bp, 18 predicted proteins | sample PPLLak3cmMay2015_2_FD_187255 | JGI IMG/M metagenome (GOLD analysis project Ga0209287, IMG submission 187255) | Freshwater sediment microbial communities from Prairie Pothole Lake near Jamestown, North Dakota, USA - PPLs Lake P8 Core (1) Depth... | ecosystem: Environmental > Aquatic > Freshwater... | reverse complement strand
GAGCAAAATTACAACAAAGAACCCTGTTCTCCAAAGGAATGGGGTGAAAAATAGTTGTATGAACTCATTATCAGGTACATGCAATTATTAGGTTGACGGCTATGCCATGCGGGGTGGAAGAGTCGATTTAAGAAACGCCAAACGACATTGATAGCTATTCTTTAAGGTTTAACTGATAGGGTTACAGTAAAAGTCGTTCCTTTGTTCGGTTCCGATTCAACCGAAATGGTTCCATTGTTTTTAGTTATCAATCGGTTAACGAGTTTAAGGCCAAGCCCTGTTCCTTTCTCGTTATTTGTACCTGGAGTTGAGTAGTTATTGCTGCTGTCGAATATCTTCTCAATCATATTTTTCGGGATTCCAACCCCTGAATCGATGAATTTAATAGTTACAATAGAATCAATGCGAGATGCTTGGATGCTTATATTCCCATTTTTTGGGGTGAACTTGATAGCGTTGGATAATAAATTTCTGAAAACGGTGTTAATCATGTAAGGATCGGCGAAAACTGTAATCGTATTGTCTATTGAGTTGGTAATGGTAATGTTTTTAGGCGATGCCATGCCCGATAGCAGAGCGATGGTCGTGTTGATAGTTGCATAAATGTGAATGGTTTCAGGGTTAAAGGCGATTTGCCGCTGGTCTTTAGCCCAATCTAAAAGATTTTCGAGGAGGCTGTAGGTTTCTTCCGTTGTATCTTTTATTGAAAGCATCAAATCGTTTCGGGTTTTATTATCGATGGAATCGGGGTCGTTGACAATAAAAGCGATCATCTGATTAATGGTTCCAATAGGGCCCCTTAAATCATGTGCAATAATTGAAAATATCTGATCTTTTAATGCATTCGCTTCTTTAAGGGCCATTTCAGCTTTCTTAACTTCAGTTATGTCGGCCATGGTTGCGACAACCTCAGAAACGGCTACAGAACTTCCAAAATTATAACCCACATTTAGAAGAATGTAACGAGTAATTTCATTACTGACTAGGATGGGGATCTCAATGCTTTCCATTGCTTTTTGACCCTTCCTTGCCTCGTTGATTAGATTTTCTACCACCTCCCTTTTTTCAGGAGTTACAAGTTCGATGAAACTTTTGATGCTGAAAGGACCTTGCGATCTTTTCCAACCTAAAAGTTGGTAGGCCTCATCGTTTAATGAAATCATTTGCAGGGTAGGATTCCAACTCCAACTCCCTAGTTTTGCAATTTGCTGCGCCCTGCGTAGGGTTGCTCTACTCTCAAGCAAATCCCGTTCAATTTGCTTGCGGGTTGATATATCCTCGATAAGTTTTACAAGATGCGATATGTTACCCTGAGGGTTTAAGATTGCCTTTACAGCCACTTTGCAGTAAATATATGAACCATCGCTCCTGATAAATCGTTTTTCTATGCTATATGCGCTGTTTTTACGAACAATAATATCGTTGTATAGCTTCATCTCCATTTTTAAATCCTCTGGGTGTGTTAGCGAATCCCAGGTTTTTTTGATCAGCTCTTTTGCCGTGTAGCCGAGGATTAAGCATAGCTTATTGTTAAAGGTTATCCACTCCTTTTGCGTTGTTGCTTCGGCCATGCCGATGAGATCTGATTCGAAGAATAATCTGTATTGAAGTTCTCGTTCTGCTAAAATCTTTTCAGCATTCTTTCGTTGCGTAATATCCTGTGAAATGCTAAAAATCAATGGTTTCCCTGAACTCATGAATTTAACGAAGTAACCTTCGACATAAAACTCCTCACCGTTTTTCCTTTTATGTATTCTTGACTGTACTCTATGAGAGCCATTGCGGTATGCGTTATCAATGGCCGAATAAGTATCATCAATTTCAGAGGTTATCAAAGAGTAGGGTTGACCGACCAGTTCGGATTTCTTGTAGCCGTATTTTTGCTCGAAGGCTTGGTTCAAATCAATAAATATTTTACCATTGGGGTCTATTAGGCTTACGGCATTGATGTTCGATTCGAAAAGAGCCCTGTATTTTTCCTCGTTTTCGGTGAGCCGTACCTCTATCTCTTTCTTTTTTGTAATGTCGAGCGAGAGCCCAATAATTTTTACCATTTCTCCCTTCTCTTCAAATGACTTGCCACGAATAAGTACGTAGTTTATATTGCTATCGGGCAGTAAGTGACGAAGTTCCGCTTCAAAGTTTATAGGTGATTTTAATGCTCTGCCTATTATGCTTTCTGCGTAGGCTAAATCATTGGGATGAATAAGTTTTTTGTAATCGGATAGATTTGAAGGCGGGGTTTCGTTATCCAAACCAAACAGCTTATGGGCAGATTTTGACCATATTATCTCGTTCGTTTTTATGTTTAGCTGCCAGCTTGTGATACTCGCAATGTCCTGTGATTCCTCTAGTAAATCTCTACTTTCGCTAAGCTCTCGTTCAATAAGCCCCTTGTTCTCAATCTCCTCGAACAGCTTGCTGTTGAGCTCCCTGAAAATTGATATTTGTCGTGCAACCTCGTCCTCGGTAGCGTTGAAGGTTTTTTTCAGCGATTCAAAGGCTACGCGCTTCTCGTTTACTGCAACCCTGATAATGAGGGAAATAAATAATACGAATAATATGAAATAGTAGATGTTTGATGCATTTTGGAATTTGTTGCTTGAGAAGAATAGTCCATGATTGGTACTTGCGGCATAGATTGTAACCAGATAGAATACAAGGATGCTAAACGCTAGCGTTTTCGAACTTCTTCTGAACGCAATGATGAATATGGCCGGGAATACAAGGTAATGAATTGGGAATGAGTATAGTGGTGTGGTGATGTTAAGTATCTCCAACGTATTCGGAACAATAAGCAGAAGTAAGAAGAATATTAACTCCCACGAAGGTTTAACGCTTTGACCGTTAATGATTTTGACGTTATTTGCGAATGCAATAAAGATTGGTGCAAAAGATAGTATTGATACGGTAATGCTTAACCATAGGAGGTTGAGAAGTTTTATAAAAGATAGGCTAGAGCTAATTTCGTTTGTTTTATAGAATATTGAGGTCAAAATAATGGCTTGCGGAATAGCTGCTAGCAGGGTTGTAACAAAGAATTGCCTTATGCCATTATTCTGTTCGATAAGCGATAAAATATTTGATATTGATTGAAACGATTTTGCAATTATGAATAATGTAACTCCTTCTGAAATAATGAATAGTAAAGAGTTTACGAGCGAAAGAGGTAATGGCGCAATAGAGGTGCTGATAGTAATTATTTGCCAAAGAGTTGCTCCTATGAGAAAGCCCAGAATTGATTTACTCCCTCGTGTTATAACAATTCCTGCCATTAACCCGGTTGAAATGGCATGAAAAAAGGGTAACGAAATATCTTTTACTGCGAACGAGGTGGTAACGGCAGCAAGAATATATATGAATGCAATAATTAAATACTCAATTATTGATTGTATGTTAACCCATTCTCTTTTGCCAACCATTGCTAAGAGTGATAATGTATATTATAAACAATGAATAAAGAATATTGTTAAAATCAAATTAATCTTGTGCTATGTTAAGCCTAAAATGTTATACGTTTTGATTGAGGCTGTCTCGTATGTTTGTAAAGTTAAGAAAATCGATTTGCTAAAGTAATTAAATTTGCTAAAAGCAATCGGAGGAAGGTGGAAAGCATTGATAAATAAACCAATAAACTTTGTGCTCTTTGCGCTAAACCTACCTGCCGGCAGGCTTAGTGATCCCTGCCTGTTGGCAAGGTTTGCGTGAACCCCGCAGGGCTCAACGAAGTTAAAAGTTCTTTTTAGACACCCTCGTTATTTCTTGCTTAACTTAACATTGAAGAAATTGAGAGTTGGTTTTAAAATGCAAATATCCTGAAAAAAGGGGATACATTTCTTTTTTTAGATATAGAATTTTAACGAATGGTTTAATTTTTGTTTTAATCTGTTGTAAATTGTTTTTTTTGTTATAATTTCAAACTTTATTTTGGAAGCGTTATGTCTGAAAGCACTCGGTATAATTGGAAGGATAAGCTTTTCCTTATTGTAGAGGATGATCCAGCGAGTTCAATGTTGTTGGAAATCATTCTTTCTAAAACAGGTGCAAAGTTACTTTTTGCTGAGAGCGGTGAAAAGGCCATTGAAGTAGTGAAACGCACGAGGGGGATAGATATAATATTGTTGGATATCAAGATGAGCGGAATAAGCGGGCTTCAAGCAGCTGTTTTAATTAAAGGAATTTCACCGAGCATACCAATAATAGCACAAACAGCTTGTGTCGTGTATGGCGATAAGGAGCGTTGCCTTCAAGCTGGCTGTTCAGGATATATTCCTAAACCCATTATAGCGGATAACCTGCTTGAGATCATACAAAATCAATTCAGTCAGTCTATTGAAAAGGAAGTGTATAGAGATCCTTTCTGTTCAAATTAGTTTTTCCTATAGTTGATTTTTCTCATTTAAAATCATCAAGAAATACATTTTCAATGAGGTATATTTACCTTAGCTATTTTCTATAAATGGATTTTAAACTCACTGCTGAATTTCAACCAACCGGCGATCAGCCTGCTGCTATCAAGCAGCTTGTAGAGGGTTTTCTGCGAGGTGACAGGTATCAAACCCTGCTTGGGGTAACTGGTTCAGGAAAAACTTTCACCATTGCCAATGCGGTTGCAAGCCTTAATCGTCCGACGTTGGTGCTTAGCCATAATAAAACATTGGCAGCTCAGCTATACGGCGAGTTTAAACAGTTTTTCCCCAAGAATGCGGTTGAATATTTCGTATCCTATTACGATTACTACCAACCTGAAGCCTACTTACCTGTTACCGATACTTATATTGAAAAAGATTTGTCCATCAACGATGAGATTGAGAAGCTAAGGCTAAGCACAACCTCCTCGTTGCTTTCGGGTCGGCGCGATGTGATTGTTGTTTCGTCGGTTTCATGCTTATATGGCATTGGGAATCCACAGGATTTCTACAATAGCACCATTCGTTTAAAGGTAGGGCAGAAGTTAAGCCGTAATCTGCTTTTACGCCAATTGGTCGATAGTTTATACTCAAGGAATGAGGTTGACTTTAAGCGTGGAACATTCCGTGTGAAAGGCGATAGCGTTGATATCTTTTTGGCCTATGGCGACAATGGTATTCGAGTAGTTTTTTTTGGAGATGATATTGAAGATCTCGAAATTTTTGATCCCATAAGTGGTTCACGAATCGAAGCGCTTCTCGAAGCGGTTATTTATCCTGCTAATATTTTTATTGCTGCAAAGGAGCGTATGAATACTGCTATTTACGAGATTCAGGATGATCTTGTTAAACAGATTAATTACTTCAAGAGCATTGATAAAGGGTTAGAGGCTAAGAGGATTCAGCAGCGGGTTGAGTACGATCTTGAGATGATTCGTGAGCTAGGCTATTGTCCCGGTATTGAGAACTATTCAAGATATTTTGATGGTCGTCCTGCGGGGATGCGCCCTTTCTGCCTACTCGATTATTTCCCAAAAGATTTTATAACAATTATCGACGAGAGCCACGTTACCATCTCCCAAATTAGGGCGATGCAAGGGGGCGATAACTCTCGAAAACATACCTTAGTCGAGTATGGGTTTCGTTTGCCTGCTGCGGTTGACAATCGACCCTTGAAGTTTGAAGAGTTTGAGAATCTGATTGGTCAGTCGGTATATGTAAGTGCAACCCCTGCCGATTATGAACTTCAGCAGTCGCAGGGTGTAATTGTTGAGCAATTGATAAGGCCTACAGGTCTTTTAGACCCAATTATTGAGGTGAGGCCAAGCTTAAATCAGGTTGACGATTTAATTGGGGAAATCAATCGTTGCGTAGATATCGATGAGCGAGTTCTGGTTACCACCCTAACCAAGCGAATGGCCGAGGAGTTGACCAAGTATTTAGTTAAATTCAACATCCGCTGTAGGTATATTCATTCCGATGTGGATACCCTCGAAAGGGTTGAAATAATGGAGAATTTAAGAAAAGGTCTTTTTGATGTTCTTGTTGGTGTCAATCTTCTTCGTGAAGGGTTGGATTTGCCAGAGGTTTCGCTCGTTACCATACTCGATGCAGATAAGGAGGGCTTCCTTCGTTCTGCTCGTTCGCTTACCCAAACTGCTGGTCGTGCTGCCCGAAATATCAACGGAAAGGTCATTATGTATGCCGATAAGATAACCAACTCCATGAAGATAACCATCGATGAGACCAATCGAAGAAGAGAGAAGCAGTTGAAGTATAACGAGGAGAATGGAATAACTCCAACCCAAATAGTAAAAGCGCAAACCTCAATCCTCGGGAAGGATCGAGTTGGTAAGGCTCAGGGAATAACTCCTTATAAAGAACCCGATAGGATTGACTATGCAGCCGATCCTGTTGTAAAATACATGACCGATGAGGCTTTGGCTAAAGCCATTGATAATGCTAAGAAATCGATGGAGAGTGCTGCTAAGGAGCTCGATTTTATTGAAGCTGCACGATTTAGGGATGAGATGTTCGGTTTGCAGAAGTTTAAAGATGAGCGAGCGAAGTGATTGGAACACCGATAAAACGGATAAAAAAATCGTGTGTATTTTAACGTGAACTCGACATAAGATGATTTGTTATATTACTGTTATTTAATGCTTTAATTTTGATATTGTGTTTTTGGAAGACTGGAATGATGGAATATTGGAGGGTGTGTCCAACGTTTCTCTTCCAATATTCCATTTTTCCATAATTCCAACATTGATTTCAAGGTAATATACTGTCATTCTTTTACTTAACTTGTTTATTACGTCGAGCTGACGTTATTTTAGTCCCTTTAAAATCCTTGAATATCAGCGGTTGCAAATCGGTGTTATCAGCGTTCTGTCTTCTGAAACCTAGAAGAGAAAATTTAGTCCAATGTAGGTACCTGCGTTTCCATCCTTCTTGTCAAATACTCTGCCGTGATCAATTGCAATAATAAAATTTTGATTCATCACTATTCTTAGTCCACCGCCATAGCTGAGGTGAAGTGCCTCTTTGTCGTTGCTGAAATAATCGGTTGGATTTGCAGCTGGATCATCTAATAATAAGTTTGCAATCGCCTGCTCTTTATTGAACTTGATAGGTTTTACAACTTGACCTCCATCGATAAAAGTGTTTAATGAGAGATAGAAGTTTTGTTTAATGAAGTAAAACTTAGCAAACTTCCATCGGAATTCGAGATTTCCGTAGGCAATCCCATCACCGATCACCCTATTCCGTAACATTCCCCTAACTGTTTTTGAGCCACCGAGCCCTTCGCTGGTTGCACCCCTTAAAAATAGGGTTGTCATATTGGGTTGAAGGTAGAATGGGCAATCGCCAAGCAGGGTGGTTTGGTAACCCAATCGGTAAACGAACGATAGTTTTTCTCTTATTAGAGTAAAGTACTGTCGATGGGTTATCGATAACTTAAGGTGTTCGTACTTCTTTCCAATGCCCATGAACGAGGGGGCGTAGGTGATAACTGCTTCTGTCCAAATACCCTTCATCGGGTTGGGCTCATTATCGCGGGTGTCAATTACAAAACCTGTTTTCAGGTAGGTAACAAAGCCACCATCCTTCTCGTTAGGATCGATAATTCCCCAATCAACATATCTTTGGAAAAGACCACCGCCAATAGGAGGTAACTCGTCTGAGCCACTTTTCCCCTCATTAAGTTTATTAATATCAACAGTATCCGTTTTAAAGTTGTATAAACCTATGCCTCCAACCCAACCAAATCTTTTGTCTTTTAGTTTACCTTGAAAATCGGTAGTGAAACGGGTTAGTTTCCTATCGTATTTATAGAATGCTCTACTTTGATAGGGTGGCGTTGGCTCCTTATCATCTGTCCATTCCTGATTATAGGTTGATTCGTAACCGTTGAATCCGTAAAAATCGTAGGTTTTATCGGTTAGGTAGGAGAGATCGGCGGTAACCCTTAAATTGGGGATTAGGTATTTCGAGTCGTAGAAAAGTCGGTTTATACCACTACCCTTAGTGTATCGTGAAACCTCGGCGTAAATGGAATGTTTGTACTGCGGGTAGGTTGAACCATCGCCGTAGTTAAAAAGGTTTACCAATGCACCGTACTCAAAACCGAGGTCGGTATCAAAAGCAACCACAGGGAGTCCTCCTAGATTCCATCCTTTCTTAATTTTTTCCTTTTTGCTGACCTGTCTCAATGAGTCAGTTTGAGCAAAACAAACTGTAAAAGCCAATACAAAGGCAAAGGTTAGGTAAAGATTTTTTTTCATTACTAATTGGGTTTGTTCAACAAATATATGATTTATATCGAGAGATCAAAAACCGAGGTTGACTGTTACAACCCTCATTTTTTCAAATGCTGTTATAGCTGATAATAAAAGAAACCAGCATTGATTTCATCATCAGCATTATCAGCCTTTTTATCCATAACAATGGTATTGAAATACGTTTAGAAACCATTTAACTTCATGTAAATTGTTGGGATTAGCAATAAAAACCCGGCAACAATTAGAATTAGCATCAGCGGTAAGAACCATCTAAACCACTTGTTGTATGGAATTTTTGCAATGCTAAGTACACCAACCATTACACCTGATGTTGGGGTGATTAGGTTGGTGAATCCTCCTCCAAGCTGAAAAACGGTAACGGTTGTCTGTCGACTTACACCTATTAAATCAGAGAATTGCGACATCAATGGGATTGTTAGCGCAGCTTTTGCGGATCCCGAGGCGATGATAAGATTTAACAGATTATAGAATATAAACATGATTGCTACCGACACTAGCTTTCCGTACCCCTCCATGGCACTTGCTGAATAAAAAAGCAACGAATCAATTATCTTCCCCTGCTCAAGAATTACAACTATACCGCTAGCAATACCTACAACAAGTGCTGCCGACATGATATCCTTAGCCCCCTCTATGAATAATCGGGCAATCTGATTGGCATTTTTCCCGAATGCAGCCCCCGAGCAAAGCCCCATAACGAGGAATAGAGACGCAATCTCCTTTATATACCAACCGTAGCCCATAACTCCTACTATAAGGAATAGTATTGTAAAAAACAGGATGTTAACTATGAATAGCTGAACGGAGTGTCGAAGCGCAAAAATTCCTGCAATAATCCATAGCACCGCTGCGACAGGTAATATTGGTGCTGAAATAGTGCTATTGCCGATGGCAAGATGTGTTATGGGATATAGGAATGAAAAAATCGTGAAGACTATTGAAACCCCCGAGAAGATTAGCCATGCAGCCCTCGTAGGCTTTGTTTTATTCCCATTCTCATCGCTTGCTCCTTTTATTCTCCAATACTCATCGTTTTCGTAAACGGGCGATTTTTTCGGGTCTTTCTTTATCTTGTTGGCATACCAAAGTACATAGCCAATGCCAATCGAATTGATTACAATCCATATAACGAATCGGTACTCAATCCCCGTAAATAGTTGAATACCCGATAATCCTTGAGCAATACCAATGGTAAAGGGATTCAGCAATGCGCTTGCAAATCCCAATCCTGCTCCCAGAAAGCACATGCAGATTCCAACAATGGAATCGTAACCCATGCTAATGGCCAGGGGGACAAATATTACCACAAAGGCTATCGTCTCCTCGCTCATCCCTATTACCGCTCCGAAAAAACTGAAGCATATCATAATCAGTACGATAACAAGATTGTTAACCCCTATTTTTTTCAAAAAATTGAATCGTTCAACCCTTTTGGTGAAGTTCAAAAATGAATAGATGGCAACATCTAAAGCTTTACTCTCGTTCATTAACCAAAACGAACCGCCAATCATTAGGATATAGAAAATAATATCGTAGGTTCTTTTCATCCCCTGAAAGATTGATGTGAAAATCTGCCACGATTGCCCTTGGCTTTCAACTTTAGTGAATGAGCCGGGAACAATTACATCTCGGCTAATCCCATTCACATCCTGTGTAACACGTGCAAATTCGCCTCCAGGGACTATCCATGTTAAAATAGCTGCAATAATGATTAGTGAAAAGATTATAACATAGGTATGCGGAAATTCTTTCTTCTTTTTTTCATGCTCCATGATCGTTTGCTTTGAGATTAGGTTCGCCAATTTAGTGATTTTTGTGAAAAAGGATGAGCTTTAAAGGAATAGTTTTTTTGTAACTAATCACCACGGAGACACGGAGGGCACGGAAGTTCAAAGGGACGTTTCTTATGGTTTTTCCACTTTTTTATTTCTACATAATTCTCCAAGCACTCTAAGAAATTGCTTAAATTTCATCGGTGTTTGCGTAAGCTGCATTACATGGGTGTTTCATAATTATTTAACTTCGTTGAGCCGTTGCCTTCGGCGTTTACTTTGCAATTCGGGGTTCACGCAAACCTGCCTGCCGGTAGGCAGGGCCCACAAAGTCTCAAATATTTCTCAAACCTTGTATTATACTCATAAGTAAAAGGTTGAGCATGTATGAGTTTATTCAGGAACGCAAAGGGCAGAAATGGCTTTTAGCCATTTCAACTCCGTTCCACTTCGTATTTTTTACGTTGTTGACTAAGTGGTTAATGTTTTCATGTTTAAAAGCCTAAACTGTTTCTAAGTCTTTGTGGATTTTTTATAAATACCTCCGTGGCTCTCTGTGTTCTCTGAGTCTCTGTGTTTATTTTTTCTTTTTGTGGTTTTTGGTTTATTACTGAGTAATTACCTTCTTCTTTATTCTCGACATGAGCAGTATAATCAATAAATTCAGTATAATAATGGATATTACGGATTTCTATAAATAAAAAATTCTTAGCGTCTTAACGGCTTTGCGTTTAAATCTTAATTAGTTAATTTCGAAGTTCTAAATCGGAATTCATGGCTATACTCATTAAAAATATTAAGAAGCTCGTTCAGGTTGAAGATCAGCCAAAGGTTTGGGTTGCAGGGGACGATATGTCGAAGATAGGAACGATTGATAATGCCTTCCTATATATAAATAAAGGTATCATTGAAAGTTTTGGTCCTATGCAAAATTTACCCAAGATCGATGGTCAAAGGGATTTAAATATTATTGATGCAACGGGCAGAATGGTTTTCCCCTCATTCTGCGATTCCCATACACATTTGGTTTATGCAGGAAGCCGTGAGATTGAGTATATCGATAAGATAAAGGGATTATCGTACGAGGAGATTGCCAAAAGGGGAGGAGGGATTCTCAACTCCGCAAAGCTATTGCATAATACGAGTGAAGAGGAATTATACAACCAATCATTACAACGAATAAATGAAATAATCTCTTTGGGAACAGGTGCTGTTGAGATTAAGAGTGGTTATGGCCTTTCCACCGAGGATGAACTGAAAATGCTAAGGGTTATCAAACGCCTAAAGGATACCACTCCAATTACCATAAAGGCCACATTTCTTGGTGCTCATGCTGTTCCTACCGACTATAAAGGAAGACAGGACGAATATGTTAACCTCATCATCAACGAGATGATACCGATGGTTGCTTCCGAGGATCTTGCCGATTTTATTGATGTTTTTTGCGATAAGGGATTCTTTACAGTTGAGGAGACCGATAGAATGCTAATGGCAGGGATGAAGTACGGCCTAAAGGCAAAGATACATGCCAATGAGCTTGACTATTCGGGTGGTGTTCAGGTTGGGGTGAAGTATGGTGCGCTTTCGGTCGATCACCTTGAATTTACAGGTGATGCCGAGATTGAGCGACTTCTTCAATCCGAGACAATGCCTACGCTCCTTCCAGGGGCTGCATTCTTCCTTGGAATGGTTGATCCTCCTGTGCGTAAGATGATAAATGCAGGTCTGCCCATTGCCATGGCATCGGACTACAATCCAGGCTCATCGCCATCGGGCGATATGAAGTTTGTTATGTCGTTGGGCTGTATCAAGATGAGGATGCTGCCCGAAGAGGTGATCAATGCGGTTACCATAAACGGGGCTTGTGCCCTTGGAGTGAGCGATACGCATGGTAGCATTGCAAAGGGAAAGGTGGCGAATGTATTCATTACCAATCCTATTCCATCATACGAGTATATTCCCTATTCTTACACTTCAAGGATTATTGACACAGTTATTTTAAACGGAAAAATCATAAGAAATGAATAAGATATACCTTTTTATACTTGGGATAATATTGGTTGTTACCTCGGGTTTTGTCGATAGAAATAATTTTTCGATTAGCCAATTAATTAAGGCAGATGATGTGGCCAAAGGATTAATAGAGGCATTAAAGGTTGGGGCACAAAAATCTTCGGAGAAAGCTTCATTAGTTGATGGGTTCTATAAAAATGCTGACATTTTTATTCCATTCCCAAAGGATGCCATAAAGGTAAAGGCTGCTCTTGAAAAAGTAGGGATGAAGAAACAGGTTGTGGAGTTTGAACTCTCGCTTAACCGTGCAGCAGAAGAAGCTTGCAAGAAGGCATTCCCGATAATGCTTGATGCTATAAAAGGGATAACATTTACTGATGCCCTGGGAATTCTAAACGGATCGAAAGATGCTGCAACCTTATATCTAAAAGGCAAAACCAATGCGAATCTTCAGGTTGCATTCAAGCCTGTTGTAAAAGAGGCTATATCGAAGGTAAAGGTTACTAAGTATTGGGAAACCCTAGCGAATGCCTACAACAAAATGAATGTTTTATCAGGAGGTAAAAAGGTAAACCCCGACTTGGAGATGTATATTACCGACAAGGCCATTGAGGGGTTATTCAAACTTATCGCCAAGGAGGAGGAGCAAATACGCAATAACCCTGCCGCTCGAACTACCGATTTACTTAAGAAGATTTTCAAATAGTATAAGCTGAATAAAACCGACAGCTGAAAACCGTCACTTTATAAAACCATACCTTAATATATATAGCACGTTATTAACATTTATTAACACTATGGATAATTTAAAACTAATTGAGTGCGTACCCAACTTTAGCGAGGGGCGCGATATGGCAATAATCAAACAGATTACCGATGCTATTGAATCGGTTGATGGGGTCAGATTAATCGATGTTGACCCCGGCAAGGCAACCAATAGAACGGTTGTTACCATTGTTGGAACTCCCGATGAGGTTTGCGAAGCAGCGTTCCGTGCGGCTAAAAAAGCATCGGAGCTAATCGATATGAGTAAACACTCTGGAGCTCACCCCCGATTTGGTGCAACTGATGTTTGCCCACTAGTTCCTGTTTCCAATATTACTATGGAAGAGGTGGTTGTGTATGCACGTAAACTTGCCAAACGCATTGGTGAGGAGTTGCAAATCCCTGTTTATTGCTACGAGAGCGCTGCTACAGAGGAGAAACGACGCAATTTGGCAAACTGCCGCTCAGGTGAGTACGAGGGATTGCCAAAGAAACTACAGGATGCTGCTTGGAAACCCGACTTTGGCCCTGCAAAGTTCAACGCTAAATCAGGTGCTATCGCTGTGGGTGCTCGCAATTTCTTAATTGCCTATAATGTTAACCTGAATACAACCTCAACTCGTAGAGCAAATGCCGTGGCATTTGATATTCGCGAGAAGGGGCGCCCTGTTCGAGTGGGCAATCAGGTTACAGGTAAGATAGCGCTCGATGAGAAGGGGGATGAGGTATGGAACTCTGGTGCGCTAAAGGCATGTAAAGCTATTGGGTGGTTTATAGAGGAGTATGGAATAGCACAGGTTTCGATTAATTTAACTGATATTACCATCACCCCATTGCATGTTGCGTTTGAAGAGGCTTCCAAAAAAGCGGTTGAGCGTGGGTTAAGGGTAATCGGTTCGGAATTAGTAGGCGTTGTCCCTTTAAAGGCAATGCTCGATGCTGGTAAATATTTCCTAGGCAAACAGCAACGTTCAACGGGAATCTCCGAGAAGGAGATAATCAAGATTGCTGTAAAATCGATGGGGCTAGATGAACTCAGCTCATTCGATCCTGAAAAGAAAATTATTGAGTATATACTAAGGGATAGAAGCAAGAAAAAGCTTATCGATTTAACCATCGATGGCTTTGCCAACGAAACGGCTTCGGAATCTCCCGCACCTGGGGGTGGGTCAATATCGGCTTGCATGGGAGCTTTCGGTGCTGCGCTTGGGACAATGGTAGCAAACCTATCAGCCCATAAGGCTGGTTGGGATGAGCGTTGGAAAGAGTTCTCCGATTGGGCCGATAAAGGTAAATTTTATATGGATCAGCTCATCAACTTAGTGGATGAGGATACCAATGCATTCAATAAAATTATGGATGCTTTTAGCCTCCCAAAGGGTAACGATGAGGAGAAAGCTGCTCGCAAGAAAGCCATTCAGGATGCTACGCTCTACGCAACCGAAGTACCTTTTAAAGTAATGACGCTTTGCTACGAGTCAATGGCAGTGATGAAAGCTATGGCCGAGATTGGTAACCCAAACTCCGTTACCGATGCGGGTGTTGGTGCCCTTGCCGCCCGTTCAGGGGTCTTAGGAGCATTTCTAAATGTAAAGATAAATGCATCAGGGTTAGATGATAAAGCTGTTGTGGCCAGATTTCTAACCGAAGGGCAGACTATTGCAGATAAAACAATTGATCTTGAAAAAGAGGTTTTAGTAATAGTTGAGAATAAGATTATGGGGAAGAAGTAGCTCCATTTTTTTAACAATAATTGTGTTTGAAGAGAAGTTGGTTAATACTATTTAGCTAACTTTTCTTGTTTTTTGTAATTTCACTTATTCTAGAATTCAATATTTTACAGGTGCTTTAAAAAAAAAAAATAGTATTTGCCTTTATTTATTGATAAGACGAGTGTTAAAATGCTTGCAATTAGAAATTTTATTCTTTACATTAGCAAGGTTCAAAATTATTTATTAACCTCTATTTGTAAACCTAAAACTTGTTCTATGAAAAGACTATGTGTTTTTCTTGCATGTCTTGTGCTTGTTGGCGTTAATTTAGCGCAAGCACAAACCGTGCGGATTACCGGAACTGTAACGAGTTCTGAGGATGGAATGCCAATTCCAGGTGTATCAGTAATAGTTAAGGGTACTACCAATGGTGCAGCCACCAATATTGATGGTAAGTACGAACTTAACGCTGGAGCAGATGCACAAACCCTTGTATTTAGCTCTGTGGGCTTTAAAGCTCAAGAAGTTGCGATTGGCGGTCGCGCAGTGATAGATGTTGTTCTCGAATCCGAATCACTTCAGATGGAAGAACTTGTTGTTACTGCTTTGGGTATTTCAAGGTCAAAGAAATCGTTGGTTTATTCTGTTCAAGATGTAAAAGGTGATGCTCTTACATCTACAAAAGAAACAAACGTGGTAAATTCATTGTCTGGAAAGATTGCTGGTATTCAAGTTACTAGCGCTGGTGGATCGCTTGGTTCATCTTCTCGTATTACTATCCGTGGAAATAACACTTTCACAGGGAACACACAACCACTTTTCGTAGTTGATGGAACTCCTATTGTAAATTATTCCTCTGATGTTACAGGTGGTGCAGTTACCGGTGGTAATGCTCAGGATTTTGGTAACTCTGCTATGGATATTGACCCTAACAGCATTGAATCTATCAGCGTATTAAAAGGGGGTAGTGCTGCTGCTGCTTATGGTATGCGTGCTGCAAACGGTGTAATTATTATTACCACTAAAAAAGGTTCGCAAAAGAAAAAAGGTTTAGGCATTAACTTTTCGCATACTACAACCTTAGATCGAGTTACCTTGCTACCTAAGTTCCAAAATGAATACGGTCAAGGTAAATATGGTGATGAATATATTTACAATCATGACAAGGTATTAGTTGATCCAGATGATAGGATAAACCAAGGTGATGATATTGATTGGAGTACTTACCAAAATTATTCTACAACAGGCTCGTTTAACTACGTTGATGGAAACGGAAATGGTATTTATGATAATGAAGACGTTAGTTGGGGTCCAAGGTTAGATATTGGTCTTATGATTCCGCAATTCAATAGTCCTTACAATGCTACTACAGGTTATGACGCAACCCCTTGGATTTCACAACCTAATAACGTGAAAGATTTCTTCCAAACAGGTGTAGCAAATGAAGATGCTATTGATTTTAATATAACTACCGAAACTAGCTCTACTCGTTTAGGATTATCCAATTCAACATCTAAAGGTGTTATTCCTAATACTGATTTAACGAGAAGAAATGTAAGTTTAGCATCAACTCTTAAATTAGCTAAGAAGTTTAAAGTTGATGTTAATGGAAACTACGTTAATACAAAAAATGATAATATAGCAGGTACTAGTTACAATGTTAATAACGTAATGCAATCTTTAGGCAACTGGTTTGGTCGTCAGGTTAATATGAAGGCGTTGAAAGATAATTGGAACTCCTTTGATCCTTTTGGTCAACCATATAATTGGAATGCTTCATATCACAATAACCCCTATTGGACTGTGAATAACAACACAACACAGAGAACAAGGAATAGGGTTTTTGGAAATGTTGCAGCAACTTATACTATTACAGATTGGTTGAATGTTATGGGTCGTGTTGGTACTGATTATCAGTATGAGTTCCGTAAGCACGTTGAGTTTGACAAATCTAATGGTTTTAAAGATGGTGGTTATTTCTCTCAAAGACAATATGAAATTTCTGAGACAAATGCTGACCTCATGTTAAATTTTGATAAAAATATCACTCAGGATATTAGACTTGATGGAACTTTTGGTGCTGCCTATATGAATTATAAAAACAGATTTAATTTTTATGATACAAGAGGACTAACCGTACCAAACCTTTTTACTATCACTAATGCCAAAGCGAATAACATACAAACAACTTTTCAAGAGAAAGAGAGTAATTCAGTTTATGCACTCGCTAATATCACCTATAAATGGTTAACCATTAGTGGTACATTTAGAAATGACTGGAGTTCAACCTTGCCAAAAGATGCATGGTCATTCAAGTATTATTCAATTGGTGCTAATTTCATTTTTACCGATGCGTTTAAATTAGGAACAGATATTTTATCGTTCGGAAAGATCCGAGCTAGCTACGCAAAAACAGGTACGGCGACTGATCCATACAAATTAAATGCTACCTTTGGAAGTCAAGCCTCTGCATTTAGTGGTGTTACACTGTTTGGAAATTCAAGAACAATCCCTCCAAAAGGATTAGTGAACGAAACAACATATGCTTCTGAGATTGGTACTGAATTACGTTTTGTTAACAACCGTTTTGGTGTTGATGCAACTTATTTCTCAAAGAAATCTGTTGACATGATTATGGATATCGAGATTCCAAAATCAACTGGTTATAATTTGCAAACAATTAATGCTGGTGAGATTGTTAATAAAGGGGTTGAGTTAAGTTTAAATGCTGGTATAATAAAAAGTGCCAATGGTTTCAATTGGGAAGTAGATATTAACTGGTCAAAGATTGAAAATAAAGTTAATAAGCTAGATTCTGAAGGTAAACTAAAAACCTTACAGATTACAAGCAGCTGGAGTGCTCTAGTAAATGCTAGACCTGGCTCAGATTATGGAGTTCTTACTTGTACCGGTTTTGCTCGTGATGCAGAAGGTCGTTTGATTATCGATCCTTCCACAGGTGCTCCTTTGGCTGATACTAAACTTCGTGATTTTGGTTCAGTTGTGCCAAAATGGATGGGTGGTATTAGAAATACCTTCTCATATAAAGGATTATCTCTAACTACCTTTATCGATGCTCGTATGGGTGGTAAGATATTTAGTTTAACTAAATATTTTGGTATTCAAGCAGGTGTTCTCGAAGAGACAACAAAGAATGGTATAAGAGAGAATGGTGCTATTGTTGGCGAAAATGTTTTCACTGAGTTTGGTGACGCTGTATTGGGTCAAGTTGACGGTAGTGGTACTTTAGTGAAAGATGCAGATGGAAATTACATAGGTACTGGAGTAAAGAATGATGTTACAATTTCTGCATTTGATCTATACCAAGGTCTATTTGGAATTCAAGAAGTGGCTCTAATTGATGCTTCATACGTTAAATTACGTGAGGTGTCTTTGTCTTATAATCTTCCAAAATCTATTGTTGCTAAATTAGGATTTATTCAAAGCGTTAACGTAGGTGTCTTTGGAAAGAATTTATTGCTATTGTATTCCGATAAGAGTAATACCGCTGGTATTGACCCTGAAACTGGTACAGGTGCAAATCAGAATGGGCTTGGAATTGAGATCAACGCTTTACCTTCAGTTCGATCTTTCGGATTTAAAATGAACATTGGTTTTTAATTCTTAATTAAAAATTTTAAAATAAGCATTATGAAAACAAAAATATTTTCATTACTGATCATATTTGTTTTTCTAGGTTCTTGCACAAAGGATTGGGAAGAAATGAATACGGATCCTGATAGACCAATCGATGCTCCTTCTACGAATGTGATTGCCGATGTTATTCGTGCTGTATCTGCTACTGTTTTTGGAGTTGGTGATATGGATGAAATGGCAGGTTATGCTGGCCAAATTGCAAAAATCCAATATATTGATGAGGCTAAGTATAAGTTTAGAGAAGGAACTATCGATAATAACTGGTTAACACTTTATCTAAGAGCAAATGATCTTAAAGTTGTAATTGATAAAGAGAGTAAATCAGGTGGTAATAAGAATTTACTTGCCATTGCAATTACTTTAAGGTGCTATATATTTCAAGTAATTACCGATTGGTGGGGAGATGTACCATATTCTCAGTCCTGTGATCCAGCAAATCTTTCTCCTGGTTATGATTCACAGCAAACCATTTACACTGATTTGCTTGCTAAATTAAAGGAGGCAAATAGCACTTATGATAATAATACTACTTTGAATCCACTTGGAACAGGTGCTAATTTAATGTTTAATTCTGTTGCGAGATGGAAAAAGTTTACTAACTCTCTACGCTTAAGGGTAGCAATTCGGATATCAAAAGTTGCTCCAGTTGTAGCTAGACAGCATATTGAGGAGATTCTAGGTGATCCTACTACTTATCCAATCATGGTTGATAATACTGATAATGCATTGTTGAATTGGCCTGGTGGTTCATGGAAAGAGCCTTATAGAGCGAATATTGACGCTGGAAGAGATGATCATGGAATGGGTGAGCAATATGTAAATGAGTTAATTGCTTATGCAGATCCTCGATTACCTATCTATGCTAAACCTGCAACAAGTGATGGTGCTTACAGAGGCTATGTTGTTGGTGGTCCTAATGTTTCGATAAATACGATTAGTCGTCTTGGAGCTAGATATCGTGATAATTTAACAGGTTTTTCTATGTGGATGAGAGTTGCTGAGGTTAAATTCTACATTGCTGAAGCTGCTTTCAATGGATGGAGTACAAACGGAGTTACTGCACAAGCTGCTTATGAAAGTGGAGTTAATTTATCATGCCTAGAAGCAGGTGTTGCTCCAGCTGCAATAACAACTTATATGGCTCAACCAATTGTAGCATGGGATGGTAGTGTCAATAAAATTTATATGCAAAAATGGTTTTGCTTGATGAAAATGGGTGCTGAAGCTTGGGCTGAAACAAGACGTACTGATGTTCCAGTTTTACCAATGGCTATACAGTCTGTTTTCCCAGGTCATAATCGTCCGCCATTCCGCTATAAATACCCACAAAGCGAAGAGAATTTGAATACTGATAATGCTCTTGCTGCTAAAGCAGGGATTTCTGACAATTTCTGGGGTAAGAAAATGTGGTGGGATACAAGAACAGGTGTTAATTAGCTAGAAAAAATGTCAAGTCCTATGTAACCGTTAAGGTTTATAGGAAAAAATAAGAATAACAGATAGCTGCAAGGTTAGCCTTGTGGCTATCTGCGTTTTTATAGTTTATGATTCAATGTCGTTTAGTTAGCGTTTTTTAAATCAACTCCTCCACCCCGCCATGCGGGGTTGGAAGGTTTATTAACCTAGCATAGTCCGCAGGACATGCTAGCGTTAAATTCCTTAATTAAACGACATTGGTTTATGATTCTCTGCACGTTTTCTCAGGTGAGATTTTATTTCTGATACTTCAATTTAACATCAGCAATAGCATTCTCGTAGGAATCAAATGATTAGTATTTTATTGTATGATGGGTTCACATAGTTGCTATGTTTTTTATATAAATCACTTCGAGGCAAATGTTGCAACAGCTAATATTTGTTAATTATTTTTTATATCTTGGCATCATAATTTCTAACTAAAACCTAAGAATTATTTATGAAAAAACTATTCATTATCATTGCATTTCTGATGCTTGGATGCCTTAATTTGGTCCAAGCTCAGACTGTGCGGATTACCGGAACTGTTACGAGTTCTGAAGACGGTATGCCTATACCAGGCGTATCTGTTGTAGTTAAAGGTACTACAGTTGGTGCTGCCACCAATATAGATGGTAAGTACGAACTTAACGCTGGTTCAGATGCACAAACCCTAGTATTTAGCTTTGTTGGTTTTAAAGCTCAAGAAGTTAGTATTGGCGGTCGCTCTGTTATTGATGTTGTTCTCGAATCCGAAACTGCAGAACTTGAAGAACTAGTTGTTACAGGTTATGCTGTTCGTGCTAAAAACTCAGTTACCGGTTCTACCATCCAGGTTAAAGCAGATGCTATTAAAGACGTTTCATCTGCATCTGTTGACCAAGCCTTACAAGGAAAAGTCGCTGGTTTAGTTATTTCTTCTTCATCTGGTACTCCTGGTTCTGTTCAGGATATTCGTATCAGGGGAGCTGGATCTTTAACTGCAGGTAACGATCCTTTATTTGTAGTTGATGGGGTTCCTGTCCAGAATGATGATTTTGCTGGTTCAACTGCTGTGACCACTTTGTCAGCTTTAACTTCTTTGAACAATAACGATATTGAATCGGTAACGGTTCTTAAAGATGCTTCTGCTACATCGGCTTATGGTGCCCGTGGTTCTAATGGTGTTATCGTTATTACTACAAAGAAGGGTAAGGCTGGAAAAACAAATTATAGCTTTTCTTCTTTCTATGGTATTCAAAATAAAGCAGTTGAAGGACCAAAAGTGTTAACCGGAGTTCAAAGAGAAGCATTGTTGATCGATGCTATTTCTAACTCTTACGGAGTCCCTAAAGATCAGGCAATTGCTTACGGCAATACTAACATAGCTAATGATTTTATTCAGTACAATCAATGGGTTACTGATGGAAGACCATTAAATGATTGGGAAAAAGCATATCGCAATCAAAATGCACCAATTAAAAACTTTGTTTTCTCTGCTTCGGGTGGGAGTAACGAATCTTCTTTTTATACATCATTGGCATACAATAATACAGAAAATATTGTATTGGGAAGTACGTTCAGAAAAGTAAATGGCACTTTTAATTTTACGAAAAAATTTACCGATAAGATTAAGTTTTCGACAAATAATAGTTTTTCCAACGTGCTTCAAGATGGGTTGATGCTAGAGCAGAGCGCCTATTTTGGAAGTCCTCTTGCTGGTAAATACTTTACTTCGTCTTTTATAGCACCTAAAAATGCTGATGGGACACCCAATATAAACACAGGGAATTCTTACAACTGGCTTTACCTTAAGGATCATAATGTGTCGTTTCAAGATATGAACCGTGGTATGACCAACTCGTTTTTAGAGATTGAACTGATTAAGAACCTAAAGTTTAAGTCATTAGCTGCATTGGATTATGCTGTAGTGGAGTATAAGAGCCATTACAATAGAAACTATGGCGATAGCGAAGGTGAAACTGGATCCACCGAAAATTCAGTTGAAAAGAATTACAACTGGGTAGTTCAAAACTCTCTTGCTTACAATTTTATCATTGGTGATCATAATATATCTACCATGGCTCTTGTTGAGTACCAAAAGAATAGAGATAAGTACTTATATGGGTATGGTGAAAATTTCGTAACCGATGGATTAACCAATGTAAATTCAGCAGGTGCAAATAAAAATGCAGATAACACCTTTAATGATTGGTCAAATGCTTCCTATCTGGGTATGATTAACTATAGCTATCTTGGAAAATACATTGCCGATTTTACCTATAGGAGAGAGGGTTCTTCTAAATTCCCAAAGACTAAGCGTTTCGGTAATTTCTGGTCTGTTGGTGTAGCATGGAATGTCACACAAGAGGAGTTTATGAAAGGCATTGATGTTATTAACAACTTAAAGTTAAGAGCTTCTTACGGTGTAAGCGGAAACTCTGATATCGGACTTAATAAATATCAGCCAGCAATAAAGTTCAATGAAGATTATGCTGGTCAGGGTGCAATTTACCCTGATGGGTATGGTAACAAAGATCTAACTTGGGAGAAGAATAAGAACTACGACTTTGGGTTCGATTTTGCCATTCTTAGCAATAAGCTAAGTGGGTCGTTATCTTACTTTAATAAAACTACTACCGATTTATTGCAAGCAGTTCCTCTATCAATGACATCAGGTTTCACAAACCTTGAAACGAATACAAACTGGGGAAGAGCATTTTATAATAGCAATGTTGGTAGCGTTGTTAATAAAGGTATTGAAGCCGTCATCAACATTCAGGTGGTGAAGACAGCAAAATTCAATGCCGACCTATCTTTAAACTTTGCAACCTTGAAGAATGACGTAACAAAACTTGCAAAGGATGGTTTAGGAAACGACATTGTAATTGAAAGTGGAACAAGAAGAACACATGTTGGACACCCTATTAATGAGTGGTACATGCAGAAATGGGCAGGCGTAAATCCCGTAAATGGAAATCCAGTATGGTTTATTAACGGTAAAGATCTTACCGAGGGTGTAACCGAAACCTATGCTAACGCTGGTAAAGCCTCACAGGGGACAAGTCCAATCCCTAAATATACGGGAGGTGCTTCAATTCATCTAGACTATATGGGTATTTATTTCGATGCTAGCGTATATTTTGCAGCAGGCCATCAAGTATTTGAGGATTGGTCGCGTTATACAAATCACGATGGTGTTTATTCATTCCGTAATTACCAAGGTGTTGCAACCTTGATGGATAGATGGCAAGAATTTGGTGATGTAACCAATGTGCCAAGGATGGTGTATAGCGGTAATGCCAACTTTGCATCACTTACATCTACTAGGTTTCTATACGATGGTGATTATATGAGGTTAAAAGATATCGTATTAGGCTATAAATTCGATAAGGCATTGTTAACACGCATAGGATTTACTGGCGATGCCGCTATATACGTAAGAGGTGCAAACCTTTACACTTGGGTTAAGGATGATAGGCTAAAGTATGACCCTGAGGTTAGAGCCGATGGTTTTACCCGACTTACCAACCCTCCTCTCAAATCTATCACATTTGGATTAAACATAAACTTCTAAGACGATGAAAAAATTCATATTACCATTCACATTTGTGCTTGCTGTTTTAATGTATTCTTGTAATGAGGAAACATTAGAGCCAACTACTGCGCAAATCAAAGATGCTTCAGTTGGTATCACCACCGTTAATGACCTTTTCGGTATTTCTAACGGAATGTATAACCATATGAGCAAAACGGAATACTATGGTCGCGATTATATTCTTTACGGTGAAGTACGTTCCGATAATTGCTTCTCAAATGGCGCATCAGGCCGAATCACAACCCCAGCATCAATGGATATGTTACCCACTGATGCTCATACTAACGATACTTGGGGTCGGATATACAAAGTTATCGGTGTTGCCAATCTAATAATTAGCAAAGAGGGTACAACATTGTCAGGCGACCAAGATGTAATGAACCAGGTAATTGGTGAAGCCTATGCCATTAGAGCCTTGGCTCATTTCGATCTTCTAACGCTTTATGGACAGCAGCATGTAACCGGTGGAAATAATGTTGGTATTCCTTACATTAAAGAGTTTAAAGGTACAGATCTTTTCCCAGTTAGAAACACCGTTGCAGAGGTTAAAGGTTTTATTTATGATGACCTAACCAAAGCGCTTACGCTTATGGATGATGCTTTGAATGATGATGCAAAGCAACGTATATCAACTTACGCTGTTGACGCTATTAGGGCTAGAGTTGGTATCTATTTTGGCGATTGGGCTATTGCAAGGGATGCTAGTTTGGCTGTTATTAATTCTGGTCAGTATAAGATCATTGAAGCTGGTAAGATCGATAAAGCTGATGCTTATGCTGCTTCTTTTGCTACAGACTCTCCAGAAAATTCAATTTTTGAATTAGCCTTCAGCAATACCGATAATAATAACATTAATGGTATTCAGAATATATATAGAGGTGCGGCTTATGGCGACGTAAGAGTATTGGCCAATTTACGGACTATCTTTGATGCTGGCGATGTAAGAAATAGCCCTGCAATGATTGGAATGCAAGCAGGTGCAGGGACATCAACCTGGTTAACGAATATTGGTAAATACCCTTGGGCTAACTCAGGCGATTATTCAAGCGAGGTAATCGTTTTTAGGTACGAAGAGGTTATCCTTAACTATGCCGAAGCTCTTTGGAGAATCAATAATGCAGATCCTGTTGCGCTAACTACGCTGAATTCAATACCTGCTAATCGTATGGCGTTAGCATATGGTGCAATTAATGAGGATAACATTCTCAAGGAGAGAAGAAGAGAGCTTTGCTTCGAAGGTTTTAGATTTAACGATTTAGCTAGAACCGGCAAAGATATGCCTATTGTTGATGCAATCAATCAAAGGTACGATGATAAAGGGCCTATCCTTTATGGTAGCTACAGATATGCATTTCCAATTCCAAAGAATGAAAGGAATGCAAACCAAAATTGCGCTCAGAATGTAGGTTATCTGGATTAATTTTTTCTTGATAATGAAATTTATTGATGAAGAAGAGTTATTAATAAAACTTAAAATAATTATTATGAATAGAAATATTTTTTATGTCATATTGGTTTTAGTCATTTTTACAAGCTCTTGTAAAAAGGATTACGACACTGACTACCAAAAACTTGGAGCAGATATTGTTCCTGCGGCGGTATTTACTTCGCTCGATGATGCACTCAAATTAGATATTAAATCCTTTGGAACAGAAGAACCTATTGTTGTAACTCACCTTGGTGGTTCATTAAAAAATGGAACACCTTTAGCTGCAACTCAGTTTACAGTAGATCTTGGAGCCGTTGCATTAGATGCTGAAGGATTAGGAACCATTTCCATACCTGAGGCAAAATTAGGTCCAAATGCAATTGGAAACTCTTTTAACCTAAAATTTACCATTAAAAATGGTGGTATGGAAACGTATAGGTTTTTAACCGTTAAAGTAGCCGATCCTTTAACCATTGGTGATTCTTATAAGATTGTTGCAGGTGCTAAAAAAGCTGCTACAGTGATTGAGGATGCTACTACTTATAATGTTGATTATACCTTCGCTCCAAAAAATTCAACAGTTTCAAGCGTTACTGTTGAGAGAAAAGTAGGTAAAAATGCAACTTATTCGGTGGTTGCTGGAACTTTTAATGCAGCAGGTAAAGTATCTTTTAAGGGTAACGATTTTGTAAAATATGATACTATATATTATAGGTTTACAGCTACAGCAGCACATACATTAGTAAGAGAAAAAACAATTGTTGTTAGAGTAAACTCTTATACTAATCTTGCAACTGTAACGATGAAGCCTGAGCCTGATACTTTAAGTCGTTTTTATGATTTTCAGGAACGAGTTCTCATCCCTGATTCATTAGAGGTAGTTAAGGGCGATTCTGTTGATATTAAGTATCTGAGAACTGATATTATGGGAAATTATAACCTTGGGTTTGATGCTCCCAATAATGCAGTATTTATTAAGGTTACAGGAACACCTAACCAAATTGCAAAAGTGTTTACCGAAGCTGATAAGGTTAGAATCCCTACTACCGATTTCACGTCAGCAGTAAAAACTATAGATAACGTTCAAGTTGGTGATGTCTTTTTGTATAGGACCAACAGGAATACTTCAGACCCTACTTTTGGTGTTTTTAGAATTACTGAGGTTTTAAAACCTGATGCAGATCCTACAAAATCTTCATTTACTTTTGACTTGAAAAATTAATAGATTAACTAGTTTATAGAAGAGAGGCTGCCTTAAAAGGCAGCCTTTTTTTATTAAAAACAGTTCACTACCTTGCCAACCTTTTTGAACTTTTATTTGTTTGTAAGGAGTATTAATCATTTCCAATGAAGCAATTTACCATTAATCATTTACGGGAGCTGGAGTCGGAGTCGATCTATGTTATTAGGGAGGTTGCTGCTCAATTCGAGAACCCGGTTATGCTTTTTAGCGGGGGCAAGGATTCAATTATTATGTTTCACCTTGCCCGTAAAGCGTTTTTCCCAACTAAGGTCCCTTTCCCTTTAATGCACATCGATACAGGGCATAATTTCCCTGAAACCATTGAGTTTAGGGATTGGCTTGCCAACGAATCGGGTGCGCAGATGGTTGTGCGCCATGTTCAAGATTCGATTGATAAAGGTAGGGCAGTGGAGGAGACTGGATTTACGGCTAGCAGGAATAAGCTGCAAACGGTTACCCTGCTCGATGCCATTGAGGAGATGAAGTACGATTGCGCCATGGGTGGTGGCCGTAGGGATGAGGAGAAGGCTCGTGCGAAGGAACGATTCTTCTCGCACCGCGATGAGTTTGGCCAATGGGATCCCAAAAATCAGCGTCCTGAATTATGGAATCTGTTTAATGGTCGTAAGAACATTGGCGAGCATTTTAGGGTTTTTCCTATAAGCAATTGGACTGAAATGGATGTATGGCAATATATTCTGCTTGAGAATATCGCTATCCCAAACCTTTACTTTTCGCATGAACGTGAGGTGTTTGAGCGCGATGGGATTCTCTATGCAAAAACACCTTTCATGAAGATTAAGGATACTGAAAAGGTGGAAAAGCGAATAATTCGTTTCAGAACCATTGGCGATGCTACATGTACAGGTGCTTTAGATTCAATCGCAAACTCGCTGGAGGATATAATCCGTGAGGTAGCTGCAACTCGTGTTACTGAGCGTGGTGGTCGTGCCGACGATAAACGTTCTGAGGCAGCCATGGAGGATCGGAAGATCGAAGGGTATTTTTAAGAAATACCAAGATTCAAATACCAAAATTCAAAAAAAAATCTATTATGAAAGATATTAATAATAGGTATGATTTGGAGGAAAGAACCTTTTTATTCGCCAAGAATGTAGGGGTTTTTCTTAAAACAATTGAGAAGAATATTGTAAATAACGAATATGCTAAACAATTAGCTAGATCATCGGGTTCTGTTGGAGCTAATTACATAGAAGCAAATGAATCACTGGGAGAGAAAGATTATATATTACATCTTAGAATTTCTCGTAAGGAGGCCAAGGAATCAATCTTTTGGTTAAGGCTAATAAAAGAAGTAAATCCTGGTAAGTATGATGAAATTACTTTAGAGTTAATGAATGAATGCACTGAACTAAAGAAGATACTCTCATCAATAATAAATAAAGCATTAAATGCCAAGCATTAATCAAAGTAACTTGGAGCTTGTGATTTGGAATTTGTGATTTGGAATTTGTGATTTGGAATTTGTGATTTGGAATTTGTGATTTGGAATTTGTGATTTGGAATTTGTGATTTGGTATTTGTGATTTGGAATTTGTGATTTGGAATTTGTGATTTGGTATTTGGAATTTGAGATTTATTAATCATTATTATGGATAAGGATATAACAACCTCTGCTTATCTCGATATGGAACTACTCCGGTTCACAACAGCTGGAAGTGTCGATGATGGAAAGAGCACATTAATTGGAAGGCTTCTTTACGATTCAAAAGCAATTTTTCAGGATCAACTCGATGCCATTGAGCGAGCAAGCATTAAAAAAGGGGAGGATTATATAAACTTGGCTCTTTTAACCGATGGATTGAGAGCAGAGAGGGAGCAAGGGATAACCATTGATGTTGCCTATCGGTATTTTAACACCCCCAAACGGAAGTTTATAATTGCCGATACCCCAGGGCATATCCAATATACCCGTAACATGGTAACCGGTGCTTCAACGGCTAATGTTGCGCTAATCCTTGTCGATGCTCGTCATGGAGTGATAGAGCAAACCATTCGCCATGCCTATATCGCCTCTTTGCTGAGAATACCTCATGTTGTTGTATGCGTTAATAAGATGGATTTGGTTGAGTTTCGCGAAGAGGTATTTTCTTCCATCCAAAAGCGATTCATGGACTTTTCGACCCATCTCGATATCCAAGATGTACGTTTTATTCCCATTAGCGCGCTGAATGGCGATAATGTGGTGGATAGATCGGTGAAGATGAATTGGTACGAAGGGCCAACCCTTATGTATTTATTGGAGAATATCTATATATCGAACGATTACAATCAGCTCGATGCTCGTTTCCCTGTTCAGTATGTAATTCGTCCGCAGACGAATGAATACCACGATTATCGTGGCTATGCTGGGCGGATGGCAAGCGGAAGTTTTAAGGTTGGGGATAAGGTTAAGGTTCTACCATCGGGTTTTACCTCTACCATTAAAACCATCGACCTATGGAAGGAGCCGTTGGAATCAATTACTGCACCGCAGTCGGCGATAATCACCCTGGATGATGATTTAGATATTAGCCGTGGTTGTATGATTGTATCAGCCGAGAATGGTATTCGACAGGGTCAGGATATTGATTTAATGGTATGCTGGCTGGGTGAAAAACCTATGATTTCGGGGGGTAAGTATATAATTAAACATACTACAAGCGACCTTAAATGTATGATTAAAGAGGTTAAGTATAAGGTAGATATAAATACCCTTGAAAAGGTTTACGAGAATAAGTCGATTGGGCTTAACGATATAGGATGTATTTCGATACGCACTACAAAACCGCTATTCTTCGATTCATACAGACAGAACCGATTTACTGGAAGTTTAGTGGTAATCGATGAGGCAACGAATGTTACGGTGGGAGCAGGGATGATTATTTAAGTTCAAAACTCAAAGGACAAGATTCACAAACAACAGATACTAGTTGCGTGGTTTATTGTTGATTTAAAGCGAACTAGATGCCAAGTTTGTTCCTTGCAAATCGGATGATTTCGGAGTGATCAAAGGCGAGTAGGGGTAATTCGTTCAGGTTAATCCATTCAGCATACTCTGCATCATCGCCACCTCTGATTTTAGAGTTTTCGGGTGAGGTAAAACCATAAAAAGCCACACATATATTACGATCTCTAGGATCTCTGTTAGGCTCATCGAATACATAAAGTTGATTCAGTTCAACACCTTCTAATCCCGTTTCCTCCAACAGCTCTCTAGCAGCAGCATCGTTAAGCGTTTCGTTCATATCAACAAAGCCACCTGGTAGGGCGAAATGACCCTGAAATGGATTGTTCTTTCGTTGAATTAGTAGAATTTTATAAATTGATGAATTGTCATTAAGGAAAACTAGAGCGTCAACCGTTACTAACATTCTAGGGTATTTGTAGGTGTAATCCATGCTTAATTAACGTGAGTTCGAGGTAAGAAACAATATAAATGCTATATTATCAGTATTTTAATTTATTGGGAAAAATGGAACCGAGCTTGCGAGTTCGGCGTAGCCAATGATGGAATATTGTCTGCCTGTCGCCTGCCAGTCGGTAGGCAGGCATCAAAAAATACAATGTTAGTGTTAAGGTATTAATAGCAATATAACATGCATTATTACATCGGACTCACGTTAATTATTGCCCTCTGCGCTATCGTTTTATTGCTTCTCCTTCGATCTCTTACGTTCCCTAACAGCGTAGGCAATCCATGCAACAACAGCAATACATAAAAACAGAATTAAGATCTGATGTTTAATCATTTTCGTTGCATTTTTAAATAATTTGATAAATATAGCAATCGTATGAAGCAAATCCAAAACAATATTCTTTACCGCTTAATAATTAACGTCAGTTCGATGTAATAAATAATTTAAATGCCATATTATCAGTATTTTCCATTTGGGGTTAAAATAGAATGATGCCTGCCTGCCGGTAGGCAGGGAAAAATGGAACTGGAGCGATCCGGCAACTGCCGGACGGCGGAGCCAATATTGGATGAAGAAAGTTAGAAGTAACCCCATTATTCCATTATTCCAATCTTCCAAAAACATAATATTTGTATTAAAACACTAATAAATAATGATATAATAAGCATCCTTGTATCGAACTCACGTTAATTATAGAATTCGTTTGATTACCCTAAGCTTATGGGAGTATTTTTGTGATTCGATGTTGAAAATACCTTGATGATCGAGGCTTTCAATCTTTACATAGCCCGAGCTGTGAATTATTTTCCCATTATCGATAATTATACCAACGTGGGTAATAATCTCTTCGTCGTTATCGAAAAAGGCTAAGTCCCCTGGTTGGACCATGTTGATGAAATCTACCGTTTCGCCGAACATAACCTGCTGACCCGCATCGCGGGGGATGCTTAAACCAATTATTTTAAATACAACTTGGGTTAACCCAGAGCAGTCGATACCGTATGGTGAGCGTCCTCCCCATAGATAGGGCGAGTTAATGAATTGCTTGGTAATGCGAACGATTTCCTCGTTAAGATTTTCCTTTGATTCAGAAAATGGATTGTTGACACATTCATAGGTGCTGCTTCCAGCAATGAAATGGCTATTTTCATAGCCATATATCGATGATCCGGGGCAAAGTTTAATTGGATACTTGCTGCCATTTTTCTTTGCTGAAAACAGGGCGTTTGGAATTGATGGTGATTTATGTTTTGCTGTGAGTTCATCGGGTATAATGTCGGTTAGCTTGGAATCGAGCCAACCCTCGTAGGTGTCATTAATGCTTATAATTCTTAGCCAGCTCTTGTAGCTCTCTAAAATAGTGAACATTTCTCCGAAAAGAAGTTGATTTATCATCTCGCTGCTCTCGGAGGGCTCTCGTCGAACAGCGGCTAAACTTTGGTTCACAATTCCTGTATTCATTTTAAGGTCAATAAAACTTAATTAGCGTAAAAATACAAACAACATTGGTTTTATTGCAATTTGTTATTGGTTAAAACTTTAATTAGGCCTAAAGAACCAATAAACATTGCAGATATTGGTCTTTTCAATACATAAATCAATGTCGTTTACTTAAGGTTGATAAAACGCTGACAGGTTCTTCGAGCTCTGTTAGGTTAACCAACTTGATTGACCTTTCAGGGTCGGAAGACCTGAAAGTGTCAATTATTAAAGCCTTAATTAGGGTCTGCTGATTAAGTCACAAATAGGTTTATGAAGCCACTAAAAACAAACCTCAGAGGAGTGAAAATATGATAGAAAATATATCAATATAGTATTTTAGCTCCGTAGGATCGACATTACAAAGCAGATAGGACAGAGAATAATGTCATGCCTACGGCATTTCATCCGTTCCCAGCTATATTTTCTGCCATAATATCATCCCTACGGGATTAAAATTAGAATAACAAGTGCACGTATTTTAGGCTTTTACATAAAAAGTGCTTGCGCTTACACAACAAAAAATTGT
>Ga0209287_10000307_pt1 | contig 31373 bp, 31 predicted proteins | sample PPLLak3cmMay2015_2_FD_187255 | JGI IMG/M metagenome (GOLD analysis project Ga0209287, IMG submission 187255) | Freshwater sediment microbial communities from Prairie Pothole Lake near Jamestown, North Dakota, USA - PPLs Lake P8 Core (1) Depth... | ecosystem: Environmental > Aquatic > Freshwater... | reverse complement strand
CCATTCGGCGCCCGTTATCGAAAAACATTAAAAAGTGCCGAATGCGACAATAATGGGTGCCGGACGAAACGATTTTATGGTGCCGAATCAAACGATTTTGGGGTGCCGAATGCGGCGATAATACGTACTTTCCCCTCATGACAATAAAAATTATATAAAAAATCCGACAGATTCATAATATGGCTTTTTTTGTTGATGCACAAACTTCTTCCATATCAAAACCTTTACTCAAATTGTATACAGCCCCCGGGTAGATCCCTTTCAACTCCATTCCGTATAAATCCTATTGCCGTGTAAAAATCGACAGCGCTTGTTGGAGAATTTAAAAGCATTTTCTTTTTAGGACTTTTCTCTTTGCAGGAATTTATTGCCTGTGAAACCAGAGCTTTGCCGATTCCCTGCTTCTGATAACGGGGTGAAACAAATAGATGCGAAACATTCCAATACTCTTTTACTACAATAAATCCTGCTATTTCATTATCCATACAATACGTGGCGGAAAATCCATCAGCGCCGGAATTATACCAGGTTATAAGGGATTGTTTTACCTCTTCGATTAAGACTTTCGCTTCCGCATCAGTCACAATAACAGATGAACGAATTGCATCAGAGATTATAGTGCACAGCAGTTCGAGGTCGGAATGTTCAATTTTTTGTATCATAAGCGCTGTTTTTACCAGCTCTCCATAATCGAGAACCGTTTCGTCAGATTGAACAATAGTATTTGTTTAGATATTCGTATCGCCGGATTCGTCTTGTTCCGATCGCTCGTTCTCAATGATTTCGATACTATTCTTCAAACCCGGGCTGAATATTTCATGCATCTCTTGCAAAGGCACGATTTGACCGGACAGAAAACGCTTCCCCTTAACCAAACCAACAACTACCAACACGACAGCCATAAGCATAAATCCAAACCCAATAAAGCCGGCAATAAAAGTCAACATAGGGAGCTCCAGTTATTTATCAAATTACGAGCAAGGGATTGTTTGAGATTTATAGAATACAAAATTTCAAAGCCATCTGGCACTTTATCCGCCAAAGCTCCCGTACCATTCATCGAGAAGAAATATTTGGGTTTCCCGGTTTTGGTAACACTTTTTAGCAGATAATAGGTCTGGTTTTTTCTATTTTTATATTGTATCGGTTGCATCCAAATTGGCCTCAATGATGATTCTTTTTCATTCCTAACACAGCGCTAAGCTGCTGGGAACGTGTTTGGCGGCGCATAAGTATTTTCCCCAAATTTAAGGCCGTTTTGGAAACAAGCGAATGAACGGAAACTCGAACATTTCGCCGACAGTTCCCAGTCAGCTTGAGCACATTGTTAGGTGCTTATAATTTCTTTATTTCTATTTTATTTTTATTTGCCATTTGCTCAATATATTCAAGAGTTTCATGCTTAATTGTTTTTATCGGTAAAGTTGAAAATGTATATTTGTCATAGAAAAATAGCCAAGCAGAATCGTGTTTCAATATTTTTATTATTGATTTCCATTTTATTATAGATGTTCCTATTTCTGTTTTTGATGTGACTCCGTCTTCATTAAAATCAAAATATGCTCTCATGGAGGGCATTTTGGATAAGGTTTTCTTTATTCTTGAATGAATATTTTGAAATAATATGAATATCATCATTATTAATATCGTACTTTCCGCGCATTTAAAATATACTATTTGTCTATTTTCGCACAAGTAAATTTATTTCTGTTTATTTTATTCTGGCCCTGCATAGCCCATCTTCGATCTGTTTACTCGGGTTGTGTGGCACTCAAATAGATTCAACAGTTTGTCGAGTTGTTTTGCTTCGGTTCGAAAAGCCCGACGCAATTTTTTATATTCACGATATTGCTCAATAGCTTTCAGGACAGTATGAGTATCCTCATTTCGAACAGCCCGCGTTTTCGGCCCGGATTCATCAGTCCACATTAGTTTTGTGCAAGGGTGTCCTTTTTCATTATGGCCAGCACACCAGCAGGTAGGCTTGCCGCATCGACGATAGGTTGTTCCGAATGAAGCTCTCATCATACCGGACAATGCAAGCATGTTTTCGACTATAGTGCACAGCCGGCAAAGTTGTAACTTAATATCTGATACTATTGCTTTCATCTGCACTATTAAATATATTATATGTAGTGCAGAATATACAACATAAAAATTCCACCCTTGTTCGACGCTATGTCGGTGAACTGCCGATATTGCGCGCTTGCGCTGATCGCCTTGGTTTTCGCACCATTATTTCCCGTTATCTGCCCTCGCATGGCAATGAAAAAATAGCGGCGGTCGATTCATTAATGGTCATGGTGTATAACATCGCCTGCGGAAGACAACCGGTTTATGAGCTTGAACATTGGGCCACCAGGATGGGTCGAAGAGTTTTGCCCGGTAATGGCGCGGGTATGAACATGTTTAATGATGATCGATTCGGTCGAGTACTGGATAAACTCTATATGGCAGATCGGGCATCACTGGCAACCGAAATAGCCGTCGAGACCACTCACACCGAACAGCTTGAACATACTCGCGTTCATAATGATTCGACAACCGTCAAAGCATACGGGAGAATCCCCGGTACCACCCGCACCGGCCTCTATTTAGCTCGTGGTTTGAGCAAAGATCATCGCCCCGATCTCAAACAATTGGTCTATAGCCTGACCATTTCGTCTGATGGCGCGGTTCCCATTCATTATAAGGCATATCCAGGCAATAGAACCGATGATACGACGCACATTGAGACGTGGACGACCATTCGACATATTGTGGGTAAAACTGACTTTCTGTACGTCGCCGATTGCAAGGTATGCACGGATGAGCAGTTACCTTACATTGTCAACCATGGAGGGCGGGTCGTCACCGTTATGCCTGATACTTGGAAAGAAAGCGCCCTATTCAAAGACCAACTTCGACGACACAAGAAATCCAAACGGCTTCTTTTTAGACGTGAGATTGAAGGTCACGATGGGCACTATGAAACATTTTCCTGCTTTAACGGCAAGCAGATAACGCAAAAGCGGAAATACCGGCTGTATTGGATTCATTCGTCGGAAAAGCGTACCCGTGACCGACAAGCCAGAGAAGCTGCTTTGCGAAAAACGGAGCAGCTTCTTGCTGAACTAAATGGCCGATTGAATAAGAGAAAATTGAAAAAACGCCCAGCGATAAATAAATGTATCACTGAAATCCTGTCATCCCATGATACTTTCCGGTTTTTTACCGTGACCATCGCTACAACCTCTTCTGTTCGTCGCGTACAAAGAAGCCGTGGAAGACCTGGACCCGCGACAAAGTTTTCTATACGCACAAAACGCCTGCTTACCCTTCACTGGAATCGAAACGAGACCGCACTGCACCAGGAACTCAACATTGATGGAATATTCCCGTTGCTGTGTACTGACTCGTCCCTTTCTGCAAAAGAAGCTCTGCTGGCTTATAAGTATCAGCCGAGGTTAGAAAAGAGATTTTCACAGTTTAAGAGCTACCTCAACGCAGCGCCGCTATTGTTTAAAAAAATAGAGCGTGTCGAAGCTACAATGTTTCTTTACTTCCTTGCGCTAATACTTCAAGCAGTCATCGAAAGGATGGTGCGCAAAATGATGGAACAGGATGAGATCGATGCAATACCGATTTATCCGGAAGATCGCCCCGCTCCTCATCCAACAACAACAAAGATATTTGCTCTCTTCGAGGGAATTTCTACCTACACCTTAAAACGTAGAAGTCGCAAAAATGAATTCTACCGTGATGAATTAAATCCAACTCAAATTAAAGTGTTGTCTTTGTTGGGGTTGAATGAAAGGGACTATTGGCCTATCGACTGACCAATAATTATTTTACAACTGCGATTAAATAGACAAATAGTATATTTTAAATGTGCGGAAAGGCAGTTCAATATGTTTTTCGTTTTATGTTTTAGCTATTCAAAATTAACGATAATCCTTGCATAAGTGTCATTTCAGGTTTCCAACCTATGGTTTGTATAAGTTTTGAAGGATCAGCGCACAAATGCATTCGTTCAACTTTCCTTTTTCGATCTTCGGTACTTTCTATTATTATTTTTTTCCCGGTTGCAGTATTTATTGCATTAACAATATCAATTACAGAGTATTCCGTTCCAGTGCCACAGTTATAGATCTCAAATTTGAAGGAATTGGCTCCTAAAAGTGCTCGAAAAGCGCGAGCTACATCACTTGAATGAATAAAATCCCTTTTGGGTTCAAGATTACCAAGTTGTATGGTGTTTCCATGGTTTGCTTGTATTAGTATTTCGGGGATTAAATGAGGATTTGTCTCTCTTGGGCCATAGACATTAAAGAGCCGGACAACGGCGCATTTAATACTAGTCTCATTATGGAAAATTCTTACCAGATGTTCTCCAAAATATTTCGTTGCACCATAAACATCAATGGGTTGTGGTTGTTCGCTTTCCTTGTGCGCGCAATCATTAATTCCATACACCGCTGCAGATGAAACAAAGAGTAATGATTCGGGACGATATTTTTTACACATTAGGAGTACATTTTCAGTACCCTCAACATTGACTCGAATTGTTTCATTGGGGTGATCATTACAGTATGGGATAAAATGAAGAGCAGCCAAGTGGTATACAGCTTTTATGTTGCTCGTTTTAAAAAGATTTTCAAGTGTGGCAGTGTCATTTAAATCACCTTCACAAACGATCAACTTAGCTGATTGAGGTAAATTCGTCCTTTTACCGAAAGAAAAGTTATCATACACAATGACCTGTTCCCCACTTTCAAGCAATTGTCTGACTAGTTCAGACCCGACAAAACCTGCGCCACCAGTTACAAGATTAACTGATTTAGTTTCTTGATTCATTTGTTTCATCCCTCATTAAAGTTTGTGCTAATTTAGTAACATTGTCATTACTATAGTCATTTTCAATAATTTGTCTGTTCAGATCGCCCATTTGATTCCATTCCTGTGGATTATCGAGTAAATAGGCGATTCCTTTTGCTAGAGCAGGAATATCATTTTCGTTAACCAGGACTTCTTTTACGAGTTCTGGGATGCCCGTGTGGTAGGTTGAAATAACCGGTTTTGCATAGGACATTGCCTCCATAAGTGAAACTGGAAGTCCTTCACCTATTCCATTTTCAGGGAATCGGGAAGGTAAACAAAAGATATCACACTGACTATATAATAATTTTAAAACACTATCGGAAATATGTCCAAATATTATTACATTATCTTTAAGATCCAGCTTGTTGACAAGGCCAGGAACATCTATAGGTCCATTATATCCAACCACCCATAACACATAATCATTTCGATTAAGTGAATGTAATGCATGTAATAGGATGTCGTAACCTTTTCTAGGGTGAAATCCTCCAACTATAAGTATACGCTTTTTCGAATTTAAATCAGGCAACGTATCTGCTGAAAGTCTAATAACTCGAATCTTTTTCTCTACAATACTTCCATATCGTTTAATTAAAAGATTTCTATTATAATCGGAAATTGTGATAATTAAATCACAAAAAGGTAAACAATGTTCAAACATTTTTAAATTAGGATTACCATATAAATCGTATCCATGTAACGTAACTGACAATGGCAGTTTCGTAATTTTATGACAATAATATCCAATAAAAAACTTATGGTCACCCCAATGACAATGTATTCTCTCTGAGCCATATTTTTGAATAATCGGAATCCAAGATTGACTAATAATAAAATCAACGGTTGATTTCATTTTAATCGATTCAAGGAAAAGCCTTAAATACAAAATCGGATGAGAGAAAAAACCAGTTATTTGGCCGAAAATAAGATCAAATAGTTGAATTTTACAGCATATTGTCCCCGGAGGAGGCATATATGGCCCAGTTTGGTATTTCGTTACAAATAGTAAGGGTTTAATTCCGATTTTAACCATTTCATTTAATTCCCGATAATTGAACCCAGCCAAGCCGCCAGTTGCCATTGAGGTAATATAAGCAATTTTGGTCTTCATACTTTTTACTTTCTATTTTGACGGTTGTGACAATGAACAGTTTCAAATAATATTTTTTCGGTTTCTTCAATGGTTTTCTGTAAACTAAAATACTTGATTACTTTTTCTCTTGCAGCATCTTGAAAAGCCCTTCTAATCGATTTGTTTTCAGATAGTTCAATGATTTTGTTTGCTAGTTCTTCGGGTTGTTCAGGGTTTACTAAAAAGCCATTTATACCATCGTCAATAAGATCAGTAATACTACCTACATTGGACGCAATAATTGCCTTACTCTCTGCCATATATTCTAGAATAGCCATAGGCAATGCTTCTGTTCTAGAAGACAACACAGCTATGTCAAAAACAGATAATAGTTCTCGTATATCATTGCGAGGTCCGAGAAAGTGGATTTTATTAATCACCTTTAGCTGAATTGCCAACTCTTGGAGGGCGTTGTTATCTGGTCCATGTGCAACAATCAGAAATTCAAGTGTGTTGTTCTTTTGAAGTGCAATGGCAGCCGCCTTAATGAATACATCAATACCCTTAAGGTAAACCAATCGAGAAACTATACCTACAACGAATGAATTTTTAGGAATATTTAATTCAAGTTTCTTTTTAAGTTTATCTGCAGGATCGGTAGAAGGGTTGATATATACGCCATTTTTTACTACTTTAATTTTATTGGCTGAAACATGTTCATTATTAATCAGATGATCGCGCTGTGTATCTGCAACAGCGATTATTGCGTCGGCAAAGGGAAATAACATTTTGTATATTTTTAATTTAATGTGCTCATTAGAATTTACAGTATTGTGCACAACTGGTATCACGGATATACCCAAAACTTTGGCTATTATGACACCCCAAAAAAGAGTGATGGGTTGATTAATGAGATAAATAATATCAATAGATTCCTGTTTGATGATTCTTACAAGTTTAATAAAAGTAAAGATAAAATTGTATTTTGTTGTAATGAGATTATGATAAAATCTGAATCCATATTCTTTAAAAGGTATGCCCATGGGGCCGGGATCGTATAAGGTACAAACCACGGTGTTAAATCTTTTCTTATCTATTCTAGTGAATATTTCATAGGTAATTTTTTCTGCGCCACCTAAATGAAATAGTGATTCAAAAAGCAATATATTTATTTTGTGTTCTTGCATCAATGTTATTATTTCATCTGTTTGAGATTGATCAAAAAGGGGTAAATACGCAGTCAATTTCAAATATTATAATATGACACTAGATCTTTATTTCTATCTGACAATTTTTTGCAGGAATATTAAAATACTTTCCAGATGGATGGTTGTAGATTATACATTCTTTTCCATCACCTTCGTTGTCTAGGAGAAGACGAACTGAACGGCATTTCATATCTTCCCTAAATCGAAAAGTAATTTCAGGATTACCATACCTTTGATCTAGCTGACAATTTAGGTTAATTAAAAAAGTATCAACGCTAGTTTTTTGAATGTTAAAGCTCGTCTGATACCGTGCTTCGCAATATGCAACAATGTCTGACATTGTTGCGATCCATAAATTACCTCGATCACGTTCTTTGCTTAAAAATTCGAGTATGTTCAAAAACTCATTATTAAATATTTCAATTGGATCGGAAGGATGAAACCATAAATGATAAACTGCATTTCTTTGTATCGCTTTTTTTACATATAATTTTGCCTTTAAGGTATAGTCGTATTTTTTTGTTGTTCGAAGATTCATACTCTCATAAATACTATAAATACCACTAGCATTTCTAACAGGGTAGGACAATCTGATTTTAGGATCTCTCAGTCTATAAGAACTGAACCCAGTTCTCCATAGAAGATCAAGATAATCAAAACCCATCTTGTTATATGGAAAAACAATTGATCGGGGAATTATACCAAATGGTTCCATAGCTTTTATTGATTCATTGATTTCATGTAAAACTAATTTTTCATTAGAAGTGTCATTTGAGAAATCTATATGGCTAAAAGAATGCGCTGCAATTTCATGCTTGAGGGGAGAGTTTCCTATTAATGTAATGAGGTCCGGGGCATACCAAAGAGGGAAATCAGTACACTTTCCACACGGGTCGTGTTTATACCAATCTCCTTTCCAAAAATTATTTTTGGGTGGGCGAGGCATATTTGCGTGCGGTTTTCCATCATTATCTTTTGTACATGAGTTTAATAAAAGATGACCTACAGTTGCCCATGTGATTGGAATCTTAGCGTTCTCTAAAAGAGTTAATATTTTTGGCACATTTTTACGTTCAGTTGTTCCGCGGGCATCTCTAAGATCTGACGGAAGCATTCGCCATGCCCAATTCATTTCAAAATCTGCAGAAATACAAGAAGCTGCACGGGCACAATTTTTAAATGGAGAAATTTCTAAGAAATCAGCTATTTTATTTAATGGTTTTTGTCCGTTTCTAAAATTGCCTTTAAGTATAAATACCATTTCAAGAATATAACTAAGTAAAATATTATTATACAATTTATGATCCTTTGTCACAATGATTCTACAGATGTTTTTTTGATTCTAAATCAAGCAGTGTTTTATTATTTTATTTGTTACTTTTGTAATTTTATTTTCTCTGAACCAGTTCAGGTTTTTGTAAAACTGTCCCAAGATTTCGCGTATTTAGTAAATCGAACAGTATATACGTTAATAAAACTGTCCATATTTGCCATCGTTCAGCATTTTTATTGTGTCCAATGAAATCCGTTAAAGGAAATACCTGCTTGATTTCCTTACAGAACATTTTAATGCCCAAACCAAGTAAACATTTAAAGGTAAAACAGTCGAGAATCTGAAGTTGGGTTTGTTAGTAGGGAAGGCCATACATGGTCTGTAAAACAAAAATCTTGAACATCATGATACAATCGTAAGGCGGCCGGCCTACCGTCAATATTGTTTCGTTTTGTACGAAAAACCTTATAAATAATTCGGGGAAAGTCTTCCACCGTATTTCTCTGTTGATAATTTCGAGTGGATAACATATCGCGGAAAGTTATATAAGTCGGTTTTCATATTCAAAATACACTATCTTTCCAATAATAATGTTCTCCAAACAATGGTAATGAAATGGTAATATGTCTAGGGTATATTTAAAATACCACTTGTCAAACAGTTGATTGCCTTTCATTGAATTGTATAAGGTGCCCTAATTTATAATATCTAAGGGATAGTTGTGATTACTTGTTGTAAATCAGATCTTTGGATATTTATAAAAACATTCTATTTTGAATATACCTTTCATGCATAGAGCAAGTTATTCCTGATGTAATGTATACCAAGCTATTAAGCATAGCACTAAACCTTGGGTCAAACAATTGTGATGCAATAAAATAACCAGCAAGTATACTTATATTAACTAATGGTATTTGTCCTTCAAAAAACGCATAGTTATTAATTTTTCTGTGAAGAGAAAAACTTTTTGCCAATATTGTGAATATAATTAATATGAATGGAATCGTGCCAACAAGGCCTGTTTCTGCTAATAAACCTAATATCAGATTGTGGTTTCCCTCTCCGTCCCCCCGAAGCTCAACATTTTTTAATCCGACAAAATATTTATCATTTTTAGCCTCAAATGTTCCATAGCCAAAACCATAAAATGGTTTGTCTAAAAACATTAAATATGCTGCAAGCATAATATTTTTTCTGTCGTCAATGCTATGTTGGCGCTCATTAAAAAGGGATCTATTGGGGGATAATTTGTTTAATGCACCAGAAAAGTATAAAGTAAAAAGTAAAATGACAAATAAAATAATAAATTTCCGAAATTTCACAGAAAAGATCCCTAGAACTAATAATGAAGTAAACACCATTACCCAGTTTGATTTCGTATAGGTAAAGTAAATAGACGTAAACATTGTGAAAAGTCCAACATAAATAAGCGTTTTCCATTTTGTTACACATTGCAAATAAAATAAAGATGTTATAAACAACAAACTTAAAATAGTACCTAAAAAAGCAGCTTGAACAAATGGCCCTCTAGCTCTACCCCAATGTATCCCAACCGATGGATCCATAATATATTTCGGATAAACTAACTGTCTAATTGAAAAGTGCTCACAGAAAGCAATAAAACTTAGATACAATCCTATTATAAAAAAATATTTGTACAATTCTTTGATTTTAGCAGAATCAAATTCCAAACGTCGTGCAATAAAAAAGACAATACCCGGAATGGCAACAAAATTGAATATGGTGCTTAAATGACGATTTTTAGGATGGTGGATTGCACCTGAAACAATGCATGATATCAACAAAACAGAAAATAATATCAGTATTAATATTTCAATTGAATTAATTTTTATTGTAAATTCACATTTTTGTAATAGTTGAATTGTTTTTAGTATTATAAAAAGAAACAAAATTCTATCTGGACGTAAATTGATTCCTATTCTTATGGTAAATAAGTTTCCGATATCATTAAAAAATATTTGTAAAATAAACCAATAGGCAATCAATTTTATAATAAAGAACTCTTCATTATAAATATAATGGTTGTTTTTTGTTAAATCATTCACAATAGTATTAACTTTGGGTAAAACATGAACTGAAAATATATCGAAACTCTACGATATCGCTATGAAGACAATTTGTTCTATCTAAAATTTAAAAATCTCATTGTAAACTTTAGCTAAATTTCCTTTTTGTTGTTGCCACGAGAATGTTTCTTTAACACGTGCTTGCCCAATAGCCCCCATTTTATTGCATCTCTCCGGATCATTCAATAGCGAAAATATTGCTTCTGCAAAAAGAGTCGGAGAATTTTCGCGAACGTATAGAGCAGCTTCCCCTGCAGTTACCTCGCCCTCGGTGGTATAAAACTGTACAATAGGTTTTCCGAACGTCATATACTCCATAATTTTTATCATTGTTGACTGGTTGGTGAAATCATTTCCGAACTCTGGATTTATACAAATATCAACGGTACTGAGTGTTTCGTAGAGGTTTTTGTCTGGTATAAATCCAGTAAAATGGATATATTTTTCAAGTCCCATTTTTTTTGATTGTTCTACTACCTGTTGCCAGTGCGGGCCGGTTCCTATAATTATAAATTTGGTATCAGTCTTTTTTTTCTCTTGTACCATGTAATCAACAGCATACAGAAGATTTTCAATTCCCTCTTGCTGTGCAATAACACCAACATAACCAACAAGATAAGTAAATCCTTCCCGTAACTTGGGATTAGGAGCAATTTCTGGTATTTTTGTAAGATCAGGACCATTGCGCACCACAATAACGTTTTTTGCTTTTTTTCCGCCGCGCTTGATAGCAATTTTTTTATAACTTTCATTCGTTGAAATAACGAAATCGGCGGTTTTAAAGGTCAGCCATTCCATTTTAAGAAGTAGGGTATGAAAAATGCCCTTATAACCAAATTTAGCCACGAAATTTTCTGGTGTAATATCATGGTGATCAAAAATGAATTTTACACCAAAGAGTTTGAACGGTAGGGCGATCATGAATATGTGATCTGGTGGATTCGCACTATGAATAACATGAAATCGATGGGTCAAGAAGACTCGTATGCTCAATAAAAATTCCCAGAATAAAGCATTGATATATTCGATAATAAGGGCGCTTTTTCCGCTTCCTTCAATTGGACGGGGGTGCCGATAAATTCTGATACCATTTATTAAATGGCGGGTGTCTTTTTCATGTGGATCATTAGGACAAATGACAGATACTTCATAACCGAATTCTTTGGCTGCCTGCGCTTCGTTCCAGACACGTCGATCATGTGGGACTGAATTGTTTTCAACGATAAATAGAATGTGTTTGTTTTTCACCATGCAACTCCAATGTAATTGTTCATATTATTTTTTTCATCAAAATCAAAATTAACAAGGTCAAGAATAACCATATCCCTTGGTAATTTTTCTAAAATTTCCTTAAATCCTTCATCTCTATTCACAATAACTATAATATCAGAATTCTTCACAACGTCAGAAGCAAGTTCTGTAATAAAGCGCGAGATAAATGGTATGCGTTGTAAGATATATTCCCGGTTAGCTCCAACTAGTTTTGAAAGATGCACATTTTTATCATAAATTCGTATATCAAATCCTTTGCCCAGCAGTTTTTCAAGAATATCAACAATTGGACTACTTCGCAAGTCATCGGTCCCGGCTTTAAAGCTCAATCCCAAAAACCCGATTCTTTGCTTGCCAAAACCGATGATTCTTTCTAAAATGTTCTCTTTTAATGCTTCGTTACTAATATGTATGTTTTCTAGAACTGGGCATTTAAGATAATGATCATGTGCAATGGTACATAGAGCTTTTAGATCTTTCGGGAGGCATGATCCTCCATAGGCAAAACCGGGTTTAAGATAATTAGGAGCGATATTCAATTTAGTATCGCGACAGAATATGTCCATAAGCTCATGAGAATCGATGTTTATACTCTTACAGATGGTTCCAACTTCATTGGCAAAAGTAATTTTTAAGGCATGAAATGAATTATTGATATACTTAATCATTTCCGCTGCACGAATATTAGCGACTATAAGTGGTGCTTCAATTTTTTTGTAAACATCACACATTATTTTAATTGCCCGTTCATTTGTAGAACCAATGAGTGTGTAGGGAGGGTTGAAGTAATCGTGCACAGCAGTTCCTTCCCTAAGGAACTCAGGATTAGATATCACTGCAAAATCTTTACCACTTTTTTTATCAGAAGATTTTTCGATTAATTCCGCCACTTTTTCATTTGTTCCAGGTAGAACAGTGGAACGAATGGCGACAACATGGAATGTTGGTTTGTTTTTAATCCCTACACCAATATCTTGTGCAACCCGAAAAATTCCATCTAGATTTAAGTGGCCTTGCGCAGTTGAAGGTGTGCCGACACAAATAAAAGTGACATCCGAATTTTGGACAGCTTCATTAATATCTATTGTTGCTGAGATAGATTTGTTACCTTTTTGTATAGCAATAATATCATCAATTTCATTTTCAACAATGGGTGATTTACCTTCGTTGATAAAGTTTACTTTTGTTGGATTCACATCCACTCCGATCACTTCATGTCCCAATCTAGCAAGACAGCCAAGACTTACACTTCCAACATACCCTAACCCGAAAATGCTGATTTTCATTATAATCTCCTTTTTATCTACTTCTTCATTTTTAATCTGAAATATATTGGTGAAATCAGTTGTTTAATCAGTTTGTTTACTGAATTCTGCAACCTCTTCTGGTAACGCAAGCCAGAAGTGGTTTTTATATTTTCTTTTAATATAGCAAAGGAATTCTTCATAATAAATTGCAGGATACTCTTGTTTAGAACTATTTGTATTATTGAAGTTCATATAATCTGGATGAACATTAACTAAGGCCATCCCACCATTTTGAGCAATCCAATCTAATTTATTTTTCCAAATATCAATAGTTTTTTCCTGAAGAATAATAAAGAGTGTAAAATCCTGAGGGAGAGTATAGGGCAATTCGACGAAACATTTTCTTTTAGATTCATTACATACTTTGAAAGGGAAGATGGTATTTACAGGAACTGGTTGCGGTTCGAAAGGGTCTGTATCAAAGGTTGATGTGCTGAAATCGATATCAAGATGATGCATCCAATCCAGTCGGCTGATCATAGATGGAGCGCTGAAACCTCGTACATTCCATGAATGAAGATAGTGATTTACTTTGGCTGCATTTTCTCTAAAAATAGCATATGATAGAAAGAGTTTTCCATCGTGCTTAAGTCCATGAACACCAAGACCGAATCCTCGTTGTTTGATTTCGTCGAGAAGTTGTTGCGAAACAGTATAACGTTCAGGAACAACATAAAAACACGATCGGACGTCTAATTTTTCTTCCAAGTCCATTAATTGATGGCATTTGTCATGACCATTCTGTGTATCAACATCGTGCTGGAGTACAAGGGCAAATTTATTACCATTAGGCCATCCCTTCCAACCAAATGGCTGATTAGCTGTGTTATTGTTAATAGGCCAAATGTCCTTATATTTTTCCTTTTTCATTTTCGCGAGATGACGTCTTGTGAATATCTGAACCTGTCGGGGAATGAGAGGCTTGATTGTGTAGAACAGGAAGTTTTTCGTGTATAAAAGTAACATGGCTATTCTGTTGAAAAAGGAAAAGAATCGATTTCTATACATTTACAACCTATTATTCTAGTTGTAGGTGTTAACTATTGTCAAGAACATTTTTGTTTTTCACAAATTGTAGTTATATTGCCAGTAGCACGGGTGGTGCACCAATTGTGCAGTCATCAAATATGTGTCCGAATTCTTTCTTTGGAAAGATTGTTTCACCCGTTAGGCTCAATGCGTGAAGTTGCAAATGAATATTTATCAATGAGTACCCCATTTCCCACAAAAATGCTGAACGAGCATCGTTGTTTATTAACATGACAAACGAATTTTTTCCTTTAAAAGCACTTTTTAGTTTCTCAAATAAAGGTTTGTCAAGTTCTGGAATTTTTACTATTGCATGGGTGGGGCGATTTTTCTCCCAGTTGTTGTATTTGTAAAGACCTTGCTTGTTACATAAATAGATACTTGTTGTTTCTTTTAAGCCATCCCAAGTTGGAATTGTCAACCCCCAGGGGATTGATTTAAAAAAATGGGGGGTCCGGCCTTTTGCTGCCCAGAGAACCTGGCCAAATTCTGTGGGTGTAATTGTCGATTGCAAATTATTTTTCACATTGGAACAAAGGGAGCTTATCGCAGTTATAAGGGGCATTGAACTGTCCTTGCGAGGGTTGGGAAGATTCCCTTTCAGCCATGGGCATTCTTTTTTAGGAGCGTTTGTTGTCCAGTACAAACCATCATATGATGGTTTCATTGGCTCAAGTTTCATTCTTACTGTACAAAAGGCCGAATTGGAGATCAATTTTCCCTCAACACCCATATTTTTAATCACGGTACCTACACCGAGAGCTGAACATACAAGCCCAACGGCTTGCTGCTGCATACCACTTTCAATCATCAGAATTTCTCGCTCAATACCTTGGGTAGTCGGATCGACGATAAACGAGAGCATGTTTTTTTGAAAACGGATTTCACATGTTTTCTGAGTAAATCGTGGAATTTTTGATAATGAGAGTATATTTAATATCTGTTTGTCAGAAAGTTTTTTATTTTTATCGAACATCCCCCAATGGAAAATTGACGGGTCATCATCATAGTCACTTGTGCACCGCGAGTTGAGCGCTTTTTCGACCGATACATATATTCCTTCCTCAGGAAGATCGGCAATAGAGCGGTGCTCTTCGGGGGGAAGCGAGATTCTTTTTTTCAAACGACCTTTAATTTTACGTATTGTGGATTTTATCTGCATACAGCCTACGTTCTGTAAAAGAAGACCGGAAACCGTTAAAAATGCTGTACATTTCAGAAATCCGCGTCGCGAAACCACAGACATATTGTTTTATGCTTCTTTCTTATTGACAGGGATGTTTAGGGAAATTTCTGGACTATTCGTGGTCCAATAACAGCAGCAAGCGATTTGGGCAACAATCGCCATACATTGGTAAACAATGTTCTTTTTAGACCTCGTTTGTGTGATGATTCTGTTTTTCCTAATGTATTAGGATAATATTGATAATAATATGTATGTTTTATTCCGCCCCACCCCAAACGGAAATGAGGCACATCTTCGTTTGCCGGGATGCGGCCGGAATGGATGATCTCGTAACCTTTTTCAGCATAATGTGAGATCAGCTCCCAGTAGAGCCAATAAGCAGCTTGGTCATGGAGATTGTTGTTTTTTTTCAGCGAAGTGAAGGGAAATGAAACGGTTGTTTTAAATGTCTTTACCAGGGTACCGGCGATTGCTTTCCCATTGTAGCGGACCAATGCGCAAGTGTACATACTTGATGTAACCAAGTCCTCTATCCAGCAACTACTTACACAGGGAATACCTTGGCTATGTTGGTAAGAGAGCAGAATTGAGTAGAATCCCTTCAAATCGACAGATGGGTATTCGAGCGTGAATCCGGCATTGCGTGCATTGGTGATCATTTCTCGATTTTGGATTGCAAGGTTGTCCCAAACTAAATCAAGATTTTTAGAAATTGATAATTCACGATTGAAGTAGGTGTCGTCAGTGCGAAGGTCGCCTGTAACTTTGTGTTTGTATTGTTTGAGGATGATCGAATCGCAGTCTTTCTCGCTAAGTAGAGCGATGGCAGCATCCAGTAAGACTTTTTCTATTTCCGGAGAATCAGCTACCACCCCGCCGGCAACGGCAAAGGCAACGGAGAGGAGCTTTCGGCTACCATGCACCTTGTAGAGCGGAAGCACACCACAAATTCTTTTGCCATTGAACGCCGCTAGAGGAAAGTATTCGTGTGGATAGTGTTTTTGTAGGATCTCATGCCATTCATAGCGTTGCCAGGCAATAGATACAACGTTTTTATCAACATATGCATCCCAGGCATTGCGTTCAGAGGCATCGATAATATGTGTGGAGATTAATGTATTCATGTTAACGACTCCTTGTTCTTTATGTGCTCTGTGTAAAACTTGTTTTACTATTAGACCTTCGCCTCGTTGATCACCATTTGATACTTCCCTGATAGCTGTGGAGCAATGTCTAAGGGATATTCAAAGTGAATGATAGTACTGGGTCCAAAATTTTTGAAAATCATCTGTTGGAGAATTGACTCAGCTTTTGGCCGAACAGACTCTGGCAGGATCATTCTGACTTTAAGGGAGTGATCTTTTGCGTAAATGATCTGAAATCTTTTGACAACGTTCGCAAGACGCGCATCCATAAAGGCTCGGCACCAGAAGTTAGGCGAGAACATGCGGCCGTCGGCCGTTGTATAGATTTCGCCGGTCCGGCCATGGAATTGCTTGATCACCTGCAATGTTCGACCGCAGACGCATTTTTGATATGCAACTTCGCCTAAATCGCCGGTCCGGTAGCGAATGAATGGCATAGGAGTTTGTCGAAGAAAAGTCACGATTAGTTCGCCATTGTCATCAGTTTCCAGCAGGTGGCTCTCCTGAAAAACATGCAATGAACCTGCTGGGCAGTATGCACCGATATGTCCAACTTCCCGCATCCCATAAATATTTCCAACTGTACAGCCAAGTCCTTTTTGAATGCTTTCACGTTCATGTTCATAGAGAGGTGCCGCCCATGTAATTGTGAGTCGCGGATTTTCGGAGAGGGTAATACCATGTTCGACCATGTACCGTGCAACCCCGGCAGCGGCGGCGGTAAATGCCCAGATGATGTTTGGTTTGAATATATCAAGTTGCTTTGCAATAAAGGCGTACTCCTTGTCGGTGAGATTAACACCGGGTAGTATCATTTGGTTCCAAAGCAAGCGTCGAAAAGTATTGGCCCTGTTCATCATCACAAAATCTGGTGAGATCCTCACGAGCCGCACTTCGCGAATACCCGGTTGTAAACCGAACCACTGCTTGACCCTCAACTCGTTGGCCCAGCTCATAGCTGAAACTGCTCCGTCTTCATAAAATACAGTGGGTGCACCGGTCGACCCGCTTGAGGTGTTGCGAACAAGCGAAAATTTTTTAAACCGCGCAAATGGTATTGGTTCTGCGGGGCCACGAGAAGATTTGTCAACGATCAACGCGGATGCTTTGTAACGCCTGTCGAGCAAGTCACGCTTGGCAGAGATAACATCGTCACGAGAAAGTGGAGGAATTAATTTGATATCATCAAGTGAGCGTATTTCATTTGGACGAATACCGGCATTCTTAAATAGTTTCTCGTAATATGGTACGTTCCGGCAGGCGTGCTCTATTATCAGGCGAAGATTTCTTAGTTGAATCGCTGATATGAAATCCTCTTCCATTTTTTCTGTTAAGCTGGATTGGCGAAAAGAACTTACGATTCCACGCCGGTTATAAAGATACTGGGTGAGCGGAAAGGTGAGTCCGCTGACGATGCGTTCATGAATACTGGAAAAAGTCATACCTTATGCACCCGTGATATTTTTAAGCTTTGATACCAGCAGACCCGTGTGTAAGTTGCTAAGGCAAATTCTTTGAAGCCAACTTTACGTGTGAGAGCTTTATTCGCTTTGTTGGTTGTTTGTGTGCCGCCATAAATCCGACGATATCCGGATTCTTTCATGGCTGCGAACACAGCATGGCGTAAATCAGTTCCAAGCCCTTTGCCGCGGAATTTGTGGTGAACGGTTATCTGCTCAGAGAAGCATTCTCCTTGTCGTAAAGATTTTGAAAGTCTAATGAGTGGAATATCAAACCTGCTGAATCCAAGCAAATTAAAACCTACAACTGTTTCCTTATTTATATTTTGAAGCGCTATGAGACATTTTTGGCCCCTTCGAAGTTTGGTAGTAATTTTGCCTTGTAACCATTCCTCCATGTCCTCGATTTGCTTGATGATAGCGTTTTCTTCCGCATCAATGAAACGAAATACAATCCTGGAGGATGCGGTTGGCTGCCGAATGGTAAATTTTTGTAAGTCAACTACGTAGAGCAAATAAGTCCATTGCACAAATATTGGCTTGATGATATTCAGGAAACTTTTTTGAAGAAAAACACCGGCACCGTAATCACGGAAATTACGAATGATTTTACTCAGTAGTATCATAACTCTTCCGTTCAACATGGCCACGCCATTGTGGATGAGGTTGAAAAGACATCTGTGATCGTTTGCGAAATTCGCTAAATTTTTCATCTGATCCGTCATACTTAACCTGAATGGAGTCCAATTCATAAGAGATTAGTGGAATCGAATGTGTTTTTAAGTCAAACGACTTGTTAATCAAAGGAATTTTATCTATATCAAAGCCCATTGTTGTTGCTGCCACAGCGTCGACTGCAGGTGGGGAAAAACCTGCTATCATAATACCCGATTGAACCGGATCGCATGCGAGTGGGCCGTCTCCCTCACCACCAATGATGCCATCAATTAATATCAATTGTTCTCGTTGCTGAGTTTTCTGAATTATTCCATCCTTATTTGAATACTTTACAATTCGATTGAGGTCACCGAGTGTTCGCCAAAGAGTATCGTTACCCCACCACATGGCTTCGAATACATTGTCCTTAAACGGAAGGATGTAGTGTGAATTCCAGACCATTTTTTTTAGAATGGCACACACGAATTTAACCGGTATCCATCGACTGGTCTGAATAATATCGTGCAGTTTAGTCGCAAAACGTTTGCGATTTGACGGGTAAATATATTGATCGCCTCCTTCTTGTTGTGAACCGGTCATAAAGTGGGGTAAAACATCTTTGCAAGAGGGAATGCCCATGTAGTTTTTTAAAGCAAGAGTAATAGCTGTACGGCGGTGCGTTTTTAGTTTGGCGATGTTAATTATTACATCACTTTGTAGAAATGATCGTGGGAAGAGATATTCATGTTTGCCATCGCTATGATGTTTGTACATATTCTTGTAGCTAGCGACTGCAATGCGTAGGCGCGATGGGTTAATCCCCTTGAACAGGCTTTGTTCGCCAAGGTCACAGAACTGATATCCCATTGGGTCGTGTTCGATTTTTTTTCGTGCCCAACGACCATAAAGCCAAGTTCGTGTAGCTTTATTAATCCTCAGATCGAACCATTCAATAGTAACATCTGTTTGTGTTTGATACCATTTCAATAGATCCCCGAGCTTTGAAGCTTCCAACATTTTGTCGTAATCACTCGAGTAGAGCTGGCAATCACCAATAATGATTTTCCCTCTATTATTAAGGGCTTTACAAGTATAATCGAGAATCGGACGTAATGTCGAGGGGTGAATAATTACAGAAAAGAGATTCTTTTTTTTTGCATGCTCATGGACGACTGTATTTGGTTTGATAAATACAGTAATTCCTGGTTTGATGAAAGATCCCAAAGGATTCCATTTTTGGGTACCATGGTGAGCTTTATCGAGCCCAAGATCAAGTAATAGTTGACGCACTGTTGGGTAGATTGCATTTGTTGCATCTGTGCTGGTCGCGATCAACTCTGGATATGCAATTGGTGGATGAAAGGGTGGTTTGCTTGGATACTCGAAAGTACCAGCATTTCTTAAAGCGACAAAATTCTCAAGTATCATATTTTTGATTCCTTTTTCAAAGGTTCAAAGAAATGCAATTTTAATAAAAGAAATGATATGCTTTAACCATAATATTTATACAACGCTTTTCCAATTAATCGGAGTACTAGAAGTGGGAGTTTCGACAGAATTTTCCCACGCACATTATTAGAATGTGGTGTCGAACCTAAGACATATTTTCCCTTAAATGTATCAAATTGAAAATATCTGACAGTTGTTTCTTTTCCATTAAACCCTCTTTTGTACCGTAATAATCCGATATGATGTTTTTCGGTTCTTCCGAGGTTTAGGCGAAAGCACCCTAATTTACGGGAATGTTTAATACCTTCCCACATTATCAAATTACTGGGCCGTAAATTTTGAAATGTTCGGTTTGATGCACCATATTTATACAAAGCGTCGTTGCCAAAGATTAAGTAGATGTTTCCCGCGATTGCTCGATCTCGATATGATGCAGTGGTGATAAAACCATTTCCCTGCGAGATGATCGTCTCCCAAAGTTCTTGGAAGAACTTCCTTGGTTGAGGTGGTAGACCGTGGTCGCGTCTTGTCAAGCAATTGAGTTGGTAAAACAATTTGGTTGCTTCAAGCGAACTTTCGTGCCTTACGATCACACCAGATTTTTCTGCTTTGCGGATGTTGCGTCGTGTTGTGTCAGTGAATGATTTAAAGATCGAATCTGATTGCGGGTTAAGATCGATTTCGTGTGTATACATTTCATCGTAAAATGGTTTGTTGGCGAGCCATTGTTCTCCACCGCGCAACTCGATTGATTGCCAATCATACTTTCGAGCAATAGAAATAATATGGTCGAATGTTGTATTAAAATCATGCCGATCAATAAAGAGCGGTTCACAAAAATCCGAAAAAGGGAGGCTTACTGCTTTTTTTCTGCCAAATATATCTCTAACTTGCATGAGAGGCTGAATGCCGATAATTTTATTTTCCCTGAATGCAACAAAATAATGGGGAATAAAACCGTATGATTCGCTCAACACCTTTGCCCATGCAGAGGTATGGAAAAAGGAGTGTTCTGGAAACGAAGTTAGTAAATCGTCCCAGCCGGGGTGGGTGAGGGGGTTGAGAATTTCAAGGTTTAGGCCCATCAGGGATAATTTTAGAGTTAAGATTATAGAGTTGAGAATTTAAAGTTTAAAGTGTAAAGTTTAAATTTGAAATTGAGGAAGAATGCAAACAGAAAAGAAATATCTCTCTAAACTTATTCTGCGCCTGTGCGATTTCAGGTTTTCGTGAATCCCCGTTCTGGACGATAAGATAGCAGGCAAATCGGGAAAGATGGAAATCGGGAATTTCACGAATACCGCCCTTGCCTAATTCGATCATTTTGCCGGCGCCGGCAAAATGATGTCCCGGATCATTACCCGATTGTTTGCAAGAAATCTGCGCACGTTCAATAGCTTGTTCAAATCGTCGCCATTGGCTATAGCCTAATAGCGGCTGGAGATCCCGAGCGCTCCAATATTCCGCGCCATGCTTGTTCGTTTTCTTAACGTCTTCAAGGTTTATACTACCGGCAGCGGATGCCATTGTCTCAAGGTCTTTGAGTTGCATACCATGTTTTTCATTCATGTCGATATTCATCGGTTTATTCATAAAAGAACGCTAAGGGAGAGAGAATTTAAAGTGTAAAGTTTTAAGTTTTAAGTTTAAATTTGATATTCAGGAGAATTACATACAGGATGTTAGATGTTGTATGCTTGGCGTTCTTGGCGAGCGTTGTTGGATCTATTCCGGTTTATGTTTTCAATCATTTCCCACTTTTCTTTCTTTTATCTTCAATCGTTGCGATTTCCAGACCGGTAATTTTCCTGATGTCGCTGGTACTCATTCCCAGGGAAATCATTTTTTCAGCAACTTCCATCTTGCCTTTCTCGATACCTTTCTCGATACCCTTCTCAATACCTTCCTGCACCCATTTTTCAGCTATTGTAGGCATAATAGAGCCTCCATCTTTGATTGTTTCTTCTATTTCTTTCTTCAATTCCTGTGTCTTGCTGCTGTTTAATGTCGAAAACAGATACCGTAACACCACCTCAAGATACTCGATTGCCGTTGACTTGTTTGCCAGTTTTATTAATAGTTCGAATATGTCATGCAATTTATTGGATGATTGCGGGTTACTTACATACCGTTGTATCAGAAAATGCACCCGCAATAATATCTCTCCCTTTATTCTATCTGCGGGAATATGCGATATATCGAATATTTCGCTCTTGAAATCCGGGATGTATTTACCAGTAAACGGTATTGCGTCGAAAAGAGAGCTGAATACATTATCGACATTCCATTTCTCCTTGCCCTGATAAATAACGATAGGAATAATAACCGGCAGCTTCTTTGTGTTTTTGATCTGTTTGCGGTGATTTTCCCATATTTTTACCATATTCGTTAAGAGCTGAAAACCGATCCATGTGTCAACATAGCTTTTATGTTCAAACAGCAGGTAAACAAATGATATTTTGCCTGATATTTTCAAACGATAGAGAATGTCCGAAAAGTGTTCTGTCAACTCTTTATCGATGAAAGAGTCCTTCAATATCTCTAAAGTATTATAATCAAATTGACTTTGAATATTTCGGGGAAGGTATTCCTGGATAAAACTCCGGGCAATCTCTTTTCTACTAAAAGATTCCTTGAAAAATTTGTCGTGCGGATTGTTCAGGTGTTCTTTACTCATAGCCTGGCGAAATCCTTACCCGAAATTGCTTTCATACTGCTAGTTCAAGCACACGATCGTGTCCGGTCATCTGAATATTTGAAACGTCCACTGACAGTGCAGAATCGACTGCTTCATAAAGGTTTTGCAACAATTCTTCGAAGGTTTCACCCTGTGTCGCGCAGCCGGGTATAGCCGGTACTTCAGCCCGGAAACCGCCTTCTTCCGCTTCATGGACTACTACTTTGATTTTTATTATGTTTTCCTTTTAATAATTGTTCTCTCGCAGAGAGCGCAAAGAACGCAAAGGGAGAGATGTTTTAAAGTGCAAAATTTAAAGTTTAAAGTTGAGATTTTAGTAGAATGCGGACAGAAAAAAAGAACTATTAAAACATTTTATTTGTTTTTAAGGTCGCAATTTGCGACCTTCTCACATCTTCGTCTGTAATCGTTTCATACAAACTCAAAACAGGATTCTCTCGCAAAGAACGCAGTGAAAATAATAGAGTTGTTGCATACTATGGTTATGATGAAAATTTAACAAGTTATTTCGTCCTCGTCCGTCGTCCTCGAAAATCCAATCATTTCAGGCTATCGAGGACGAGGAGGATGGACGAGGACGATTTGTCAATACTTACCTGAAAATGAATTATGCAACAACACCGTTCTTAATCCTCATCATCAGTGTGTGACGCAAGCATCAGCCATTCGGCCATCCACTCCATTCGCTTTTGATACGAGAGCTTGCTTAATTCCCTCTGCTCTTCACTAAGATAAGGGCTATCTTCTGGTATGGTGTAAGGTTCAAGCATGTTGGCCGTGATCTCTTTTATGGATAATTCCCGTTTCATACCAATTCTTCTTTTACAATGGAGAGCAGTTGATTATGTTGTTCGGAAAGCGAAATATTTTCCGATTTCCAGACGGCGCTTGCAGCCATACATTTTCGTTGGTAGCTTTTCGATTTTTCTCTATAAAAATTAATCCGAGTTTCATCAGCCTGTATTTTTTCATCCTGCTCTACAGCGAGTGATATGACTGTATCTTTTCTTGATTTGCCTTGTAGAATTGTTTGAACAGCCTCGCGATTACATTTTCTCGCTATTTCCGGCCATTTTTTAACCGCTTTTTTTAACAATTCATAATCCTGCAAATACATCATTGACAGTTCTGGTTTGTCTTGAACAAAGCCTGCGACTTCAGCCAAAGCGCCAATAATTGAGTAATCTCTGACTCTTCTTGTCTGTTTTAATTCGATCAGGCTCTGAATATCAACGATATCAACATCATATTTTTTAATTGAATTTTGCCATAGCCCGGATATATCAGGGACCCTTGGAGGGCGCGAGCAGAAATCAACCCTCATTCTGTATCCGTTACCAAGAAAGTATTCAAAATGACTCGTCCATCCTTTAGATAGCCACGCTGGATCAAGAGGCAATCCCAATCTATATGACGCATTCTTTCGTTCTAAAATTTTTAACACTTTCGAGCATGATTCAGGTGTTTCTTTTATAATCCAATCTCCGTCTTTCGAAAAAGTAGCAATACCAAGAAGGACGCATGCCTGCCCGGAACTCATCAACACCTCTGCTCCGGCGGTTCTGAATTCTTTATGTAACTCGAAATATGGGTTTTTCATTTTTAAGAATCTGTTGTATCAGCCTACGGTGCTTTAGGGTGAATGGCGAGCTGATTTTTTGTCGGGTTTTACGACCAAAAGCTTTGCTCCCGACTTCTTTAGAAATTTCCTTGCTTCTTCATTTATTTTCTCTACTGTTTTTTTGGAAGCTCCGTATGCTCGCCGGACTTCGTGTAGCTCCCATAAACAGCGATCTTCATTCTGTGTATACTCATTTTTATCGGTTGGCATACTCGTGTCCTCCTAATTGTTCTAAAGAGACAATTTCAATTATGCCGTACCTGTGTGAAGAATTTATCGTGTGTATACGCTCCATGGTTTTAACATTGACCAAGTGTTTAAAATTCCATGAAGCAATAGCGTCCAGTCCGGTTACTGTTGCAGCGGCAATATGGAGGGTATCATTGATATGCCGCTTCAGGATGACTTGTCGATATTCTTGAGCGAGCAGCTCCATTTCCTGCGTTAAATCGAAAATCTTGACCTGATATCTTTCCAGTATCGCCACCATGTTATTTCTTGAATCCGATTGCCTGGTCGCCTTAATTTCAGTAATGACAAGTGCTGATGCAAATAAGTCAAACTCGTTACCGCGATTCTCGAACCATTTTTGGGTTATCAGTTGGCGTATTGGTTTGAAGGTGTCAAAATATGCAGAAATAATAGAAGTATCAAGGTAAACACGTAATTTTTTCATTTTATAGATATCGGTTTCCTGTGATTTAATACTGCGATTTTAACCCAGCTCGCTTTTGTGTATTGATAGGATTTTAAATTTAAACTTTTCATTTTACACTTTAAATTACCCAAGAGCTCTGTGAGCGGCGCATTTTTCCTGCATCAGACGCACCTTTCCCCCGTGGGCGGTACCCTGCCGCTATGTAATGCCTATAAAATAATAGCTTGTTCAACGGTTGAACAAGCTATTATTGGTTTATTTTTACTTTTAGTTTATCATGATAAACTAAAATTGTGTTTTGTTTTATCTTTTCTTAATTTCATCAAGAATTACCTTCTGCTGCCCATCAGTAAGTTCCGGAAACATCGGCAACGAAAGCAGCTCGTCTGCAAGTTTTTCCGTGACCGGGAAATCGCCTTTTTTATAACCAAGATGTTTGTAGGCGTTCTGGAGGTGCAGGGGCAGCGGATAGTGGAGGCCGGTGGCTATTTTCTGATCATTCAGATGCTGCTGGAGTTGATCGCGGTTTTTAACATGGATCACATAAAGATGAAACACAGCCTTTGACCAGGAAGGTTCTACCGGATATTTCACCAAGGGTATCTCTTTAAGAAGCTTTGCGTAATATGCGGCGTGTGCGCGTCTCTGCTCGTTCCAGGCAGGCAGATGTTTCAGTTTTACGGATAGAAACCCGCACTGCATGGAATCGAGACGGCCGTTATAGCCTTCGATGTCGTGAAAATATTTCTTTGCCTGGCCGTGATCACGCAGCATTTTTACGTATTTGGCGATGGATTCATCGTTGGTTGTGACTGCACCGCCCTCACCCATGGCCCCGAGGTTTTTCCCGGGATAGAAGCTGAAGGCTGCGGCAATGCCGATGGAGCCTGCGGCGAGCCATTTGTTCTGTCTTTTCGAGAAGTATTGGGCGCCGTGGGCCTGACACGCATCCTCGATCACTTTCAGGTTATACTTAGCAGCCAGTTCCATAATCGGATCCATATCAGCGCATTGGCCGTACAGATGAACAGGCACGAGCGCGGTAACAGGGCTGTTTGTTTTCTTACTAACGAGTACACCGTTTTTAAAATCGCATTTCTGGGTGAAATACTCCGCAAGTTTCTGCGGGCTCATTGATGATGTATTTTCGTCGACATCGACGAAATCAATATGCGCGCCGGCTTGAGATATTGCTTCGGTGGTGGCGATAAACGTGTTGGGAACCGTGACAACGGTATCACCCTGTTTGATTCCTGCTGCCATCAGGGCAAAACGAACAGCATCGGTTCCGCTGTTGAGCGCAACCGCATATTTCGTATCGCAGAACGCGGCGAACTCCTTTTCGAGGTTTTCCACATAGGAGCCGCCGATAAACGAGGCTTTCCGCAGTACGGATGTAAAAACTTCCGTGAGTTCTTTTTCAAGCGTAACGTGGGGTGTAACAAGATCTAAAAACGGAATCGGATTGGTGTTCATGAATCTATTCTCCTTAAAATTTTTGCAGGATTGCCTGCCACAATGGTGTTTGCGGGAACATTTTTTATAACAACGCTGCCGGCGCCGACAATGGCGTTTTCGCCTATCGTCACGTTGCATAAGATGGTTGCACCGGAACCGATGGACGCTCCTTTTTTCACCACGGTCGGCTCGACTTTCCAGTCAGCTTCGGTCTGGAGCACGCCGCCCGCTGCTGTTGAACGGGGATACTTGTCATTAATAAAAGCCACATTATGCCCGACAAAGGCGTTATCTTCGATCACAACGCCTTCACAGATAAATGTGTGGCTCTGAATTTTGCAGCTCTTGCCGATGCTGACGTTTTTCTGAATCTCGACGAACGCGCCGATTTTTGTGTTGTCACCGATCGTGCAGCCGTACAGGTTGATAAATTTTGACAGCTTTACGTTGTTGCCGAGTTTCACGTCGGCTGCTATACACTGGTAAGTTTGTTGCATAATAGGGAATAGTTTAAAGTTTTAAGTTTAAAATTTAAATTGGCTATTTAAGAAATGTCGGGAATAGTTTAAAGTGTAAAGTTTAAAGTTTAAATTGGCTATATAAAAAAAATGTCGGGAATAGTTTAAAGTGTAAAGTTCAAAGTTTAAATTGGCTATTTAAGAAATGTCGGGAATAGGTTTAAGTTTAAAATTTGAAGTTTAAATTGGCTATTTAAGAAATGTCGGGAATAGGTTTAAGTTTAAAGTTTAAAGTTTAAATTGGCTATCTAAGAAAAGATACTCTGCAATATAATTCATAAAAAATAATTTACAATTTAATAATTATGAAAGGAGATATATAAATGAGTTTGTTAAAATAGCAATTTTAAATTTTTCAATTTAAACTTTAAACTACTCTTATTTATTCCTGTTTTTTCTTGCGGTAAAAACACTTTTGCCTATTATATTACATAATTGTTCGCACTCGCTCAAAGGAGCGTCGATGTCTTTAGCTGAAAGCATTTTTGATATTTTTATCAAACGCAACCAGAATCGAGTTTCATTAAGCTCCTTGAGCACTATACCCAGTTTGTGAATAAAATCGGCACGGGATTCAGCCCCCCGAGCCTCTTCATAATTTGCACCACTTGAAGTGCCGCTTTTTAATATCTGTACCGTAACAAGCTTGCCCGCAGGATTATCAGGCAATTTAACCACTAACCTAATAATATCCGCAGCAAATTGAAGCATTCTATCAGCCAATCTATCCCCGCTGTGTTTTTCTTCCATACCTTTTTGCATCTTCATTTTTATGTTTTTGACTTTACACTTTTCACTTTAAACAACTCTTATTTTATTTTGATTTATATTTAAATTTACATTTTAAACTTAATACTATTCTTATCCCCTCGTTTTTGAATTTAAATTTACAATTTAAACTTTAAACTTTACATTTTAAACTTTATACTATTCTTATTCGTTTTTTGTTTTAAATTTGCAATTTAAACTTTACACTTTACACTTTAAACTATTCTCTTATCGCAACAGCCTGCCCCTCTTTTTTCAAAGACTCGTTACACGCTTCCAGCATCTTCACAACCTGCAGGCCGGCGTGTCCGTCGTTGAACGGGACCTTGTCGTTTTTAATACAATCAATAAAATATTTGGCTTCGAGCTTCAGCGCTTCCGTCTGGTCGACCTTGGGAACCCACACGTCGCCGGTGCGATAGCTTACCAGAAGGTCGTAGATGCCTTCCCTGTTTTTCACATCGATCCCCTTGTCGTATATCTTGATTTTCTCGTCGGGACTGATGTCGTCCCACACCAGCATCTTCTTCTCGCCGCCGATAAGGGTGTTGCGAATTTTTACCGGAGAGAGCCAGTTGACGTTGAAATGCGCGATGATAGTACTGGCAAAATGCACGGTAATATACGCGATATTCTCATATTCGTACACATGCGATTTTCCACAGGCGGAAATCGATACGGGTTTATCCTTAAGCAGGTAGCACATGATCGAGAAATCGTGCGGAGCCAGATCCCAAATCACGTTCACGTCGTGCTGAAACAGGCCGAGATTCACGCGGGTTGAATCGTAGTAATAGATATCGCCAAGCACATTCTGATCGATAAGCTCCTTCATTTTTTTTACCGCACCGGTAAAAAGAAAGGTATGGTCAACCATGATTTTCAAATGATTCTTTCCGGCGATTTCGATAAGCTCCTCTGCCTGTGCCGCATTCGCAGTAAACGGTTTTTCAACAAACACATGTTTTCCATGCTCCAGCGCACGTTTTGCGAATTCATAGTGAGACGAGACGGGTGTGACTACGGCGACGACGTCGATATCCCGCGCATCGGTAACCTCCGTACTGTTTGTGCAGATTTTTATATCCGGATAAATTTTATTGATCGACTGGAGCGTTTTCTGGTTTTTATCGCAAACAGCGGTGACTTTGACTTCATCCAGCGCATTAAAATTACGGACAATGTTAGGCCCCCAATAGCCATACCCGATAACACCCATTCTGATCATACGTATTTCCTTGGTTATTTGTTGCCGCTAAAAGTATTTATATCCTATATTCCGCAGTTGGAGTCGTGCTCGTGCGCGTAATCGTACTCGTAATCGACAACTACAGCAATAAAAGCCTTTCACCTAAAGGGTGCTTAATTTGTAAAGCTATCAATTTATTAAACTGCTTTTCAAATCAATCGATTACGATTACGAGCACGAGCAGGAGCACGACTCCAACTGCTGATTTTAGGTTATATGTATAAAAATGTCCCGCATGAAGCAGGACACGTATTTGCCGAAGGTGCAGTGCATGGTAACTCTTTTCAGGGCATTCCCTCTGTTTTAATATGCACCCTTTAACAATGAAAAAGGTGTTTTGAATAGAATCTTCAGATCTTGCAACAACGACCAGGTTTTGATATACTGGATATCCATGCGCGCCATACTGTCAAACGTTGTTTTGCTTCTTCCCTCAACCTGCCATTTGCCGGTAATGCCGGGTTTGGCCTCGAGCACGCGGCGCCGGTGCCACACGTCGTATTCCTGCACTTCATAGGGAATGGGGGGGCGGGGTCCGACCAGTGACATATCGCCTTTCAACACGTTGAGCAGTTGCGGAATTTCGTCAAGGCTTGTTTTTCTGAGTATTTTCCCGACTTTTGTTATCCTCGGATCGTCCTTCATCTTGAATACGGTCTTGTTTTTATCCTGACATTGCCCCTTTATAAACCCTTTGATGAACGTCTGATGGATGCTGTGATTGTTATTTGCATGCATCGACCTGAATTTCAGAAAAATGAACTCTTTTCCATGCAATCCGCATCTTTTCTGCCTGAAAAACACCGGCCCCTTCGACGTCAGCTTGATAATAACCGGGATAATAACGAAAAAGGGAAGCGCCACAAGAATGCCGCACAGGCTTCCGGCAATATCGAGCTGTCTCTTTACAATAAGCGAAGCTTTTTTCGAGAGCGTCTGGTGAACGGGTTCATACAATATCATGTTTTCCCTGGTTTCCGTATGATTGTCTTTTTGATCGCTGTCCGGGAACGAGAAGCACGAAATAAGAATTTTTTCCGCTTTCTCCGGTTTAAAAACCCCGTTGATGCTCTTTATCATTTTTTTCTCCAGCACTGCGCACCCGGCTTCTGAAAGCTCGGTGTAGAGCACGCCAAGGATTTCGTTCTTTGTATACCAGCCCTTGATATCGATTTCCCGCGATGCGGTATGCAGCAGTTTTATCAGCCGCCTGACGGTTCTCTTCCTCCCGAAACCATCCTCCATGCCGGTAATATCCAGAAGCATCAGCATGAATGAATTGTTTGACCGCTCGCTTCGTTTCCTCTCGATACTCAGCTGTTTCCTGAAATATCCTTCGGGAAAGAAGGCGTAATCTTTTTTAAAAAAGGCGTCCGCATTTACAAAATGACCGCTTTTTGAAGAATTGTCTTTCCCCGAACCGTTTTTTTCCGATTCAGCAGCATTCCATTTCATAAACATAACCCCATTTCATAAAAACATTTTTTCGACCAGTGAAAAACCATCTATAAGACCTTTTGTCTATTTTTCGGCCAATAATTCGTTAATCCGTTTTTGTATCGAACCGGCGTTGGTCGAGAGCCGCAGCTTGTTTTTTGTGGTATCGATTGCGGACAACGCATCCTGATAGGTTCGAACAGCTCTGTTTTTATCGCCCATGCGATCGTACGCCGTGCCCAAATAGTAGAGCAGCTTCGGTTCCATCCCGGTCTCGTTTCTATCCTTGAGCAGATTGACACTCTCCCCATACCGGTTGTTTTGATTGAGCGCATAAACGTAGGTATCAAGAATATGAAGGTCGTCCGGCGCAAGTTCGTGCGCTCTTTTTGCAATGGAGAGGGCCGGGCTTTTATGCCCTGCCTGCATATTCAAAAGAGCCCAGGCGTAGTTATTTAAAATGAGAGCGTTTCTGACGGTATCCTTTTCCAGCTCCTTTTTATACGTATCCAGCAGGCTTTTGAATACCGGCGCCGCTTTCTCATATTTTTCCGAATCGGTCAGAAACTGGGCATACTCCAGCATGAGCGCGGGAGTTTTCTTCTGCCGAAGAAGCTGTTGATACAGGTCGTCAATCATTGCAGGTTTGCCGAGCTTGACAAACGCCCGTATTTTAAGCTGCCGCAGCAGAGAGGGGTCAACGCTGCTTTTATTACACTCATCGATCACCCGGTTGTAATCCTCTTTTGCCAGATATACCGATATACGCGCTATTTCAAATTGTTTTTCCTGAGGATATTTTTTTATAAGGCCGGCCAGCAACTCCAGCGCTTTGTCCGTTTCGCCGTTTTTTATCAGCAGTACCGCTTTTGAATACAAAATACCGGCGTCGTCCTGATATTCAGATTCAAGTATTTTCTGCGCAGCCTCACTCTCTTTCATGAATTTCATTTTAAACGTA
>Ga0209287_10000306_pt1 | contig 31447 bp, 26 predicted proteins | sample PPLLak3cmMay2015_2_FD_187255 | JGI IMG/M metagenome (GOLD analysis project Ga0209287, IMG submission 187255) | Freshwater sediment microbial communities from Prairie Pothole Lake near Jamestown, North Dakota, USA - PPLs Lake P8 Core (1) Depth... | ecosystem: Environmental > Aquatic > Freshwater... | reverse complement strand
AATAAGGAAGAGGGCAGGGCAGTGATTGTTGATGGAGATGGGAATCAAATGGAAGTATCAGTTGATGATGTGATAAGCATTGATGCGGCTCTAGTAATCGAGATTGAAACAGGGCACATAACGGTGAAGAGAGGTGACACGAAGACCAGGATGCTTGTTGTCCCTGGCTTTTAGGATCGGTGTCAGGTCTACATATTTTACAAAGCTTGAACACATTGAGGGATAGTGCGAAAGAAATGCAAAAAATTGGCCAATTTAAAAGAATAAACTATTCGATCAGATCATGACCCGACCTTTAAGGATAGAATTCCCTGGAGCTTTTTATCATATTACTTCCAGGGGAAATGAACGTAAGAATATTTTTAAAAGCCTTCGCGACAGGGAGAGGTTTTTATCCTATCTTGAATCCGCAACAAAACGATACACGGCTGTCATACATGTATATTGTCTTATGGACACCCATTACCACCTTTTTATTGAAACGCCTTTAGGAAACCTATCAAAGATAATACATCATATCAATGGTGCATATACCAATTATTATAATAAGAAACATGAAAGAGCAGGTCATCTGTTCCAGGGACGGTATAAAGCGATATTAGTCGAAGCTGATGAGTATGCAAAGGAACTATCCAGGTATATACATCTTAATCCTGTCAGAGCAGGGATGGTTGATAACCCAGAAGAATATATATGGTCAAGTTACGGTTATTATATTTTAAAAGAGAAAGTGCCTGAATGGCTGAAGAGAGATCTGATACTCGCCTGTTTTAGTAACAAGCCCGGAACTGCAATGAAGATGTACAAAGAATTTGTTGATGGTCTATCAGGGAAGAAATATGAGAGTCCATTAGCAGATCTTTCTTACAGCTTGATGCTGGGCAGCAAAGAATTTGTGAGTGAAATAAAGGATAAATTTCTAAGAAAGGAAAAGGCAAATAGAAACCTTCCAGTCTTGATAAAGACCATAGACATGCCTGATTTAAAAATGATTGAAGAGGCAGTGGATGCAGGGATTAAGGCAAATAAAAAATTGGCGCGTCAGGTTAAGTTGTATATATCTCATTGTTACAGCGGTGAAAGCTTGAGGGAAATAGGTGAACGATATGGAGTGAGTGATTCCGGTGTAACGCAAGCCAGTAGAAGAATCAATGATAAGCAAAAGACCGATAATAAATTGAGGGAACTTATTTTTAAGATTGTTAAAAACCTAAAAATGTAAAATGTGTAGACCTGACACTGCTGTTTTTAAGGCCCCCTATGAGGTTTATGCAACTCTTTTGGATGAGGGCAAGTATCATTGCTCGATCAGGACGATGTATCGTATCCTCAAGGCCGAAAACGGTGATGTCAAAGAACGAAGTAAAGAAAAGAATTCGGGGGTCAGACCTTGAATCTTGAAAGATTGATTTGTCAATATTCGTGGTCTGACTCCGTCAATTCACAACATATTGTGGAGATTTTGTGTTGACAACCTATTGTGATTTTGGTATACAATTAACTTTAAAAAGCAATTTCCTGTCGTTTAAATATGGTCCATTATCGTAAAGATGGTCCATTCTTGCAAATAAGCTTTTCGGCTGGTTGCCGTTCCGGATATCTGAAACCCGTTGTCTCGTCAATGTTTTTTGGCCCGGTTAAATATTATATTTAACTCGGTGTTTGTTTTCTTTAAACCACCTTATATTGGAGGAAGAACATGATTAGCATACGTTTAATGTTTTGCGCCGCGATGATCGCGGTGTTATCGGCGGTGACTGCGGCCTCGGCGCAGGAAGGGTCTGCCAGCGCTGAAGAGGCCTTTACATTGTCCGAGGTGATCATCACCGCCCAGAAGCGCACGGAAAAGCTGGGAGACATTCCGGTTTCGGGTTCGGTGGTATCGACTGATACGCTCTTTAACAACAATATCTCCAATGTGTCCGACCTGAATAATCTGGTGCCGTCGCTCCAGCTGAACGGCACGATTAGCGGCCGCGTGCCGATGGGCGTGCGCGGCATTTCCAGCGTTTCGAATGAACAGGCTGTGGGCGTCAGCTCGGGCGTGGCGATCCAAATTGACGGCGTGCCGGTTCCCTCCGACTCCTTTGCCGGCAATCTGGTCGAAGACGTAGCGAATATCGAAGTGCTCAAGGGGCCGCAGGCCACCCTCGGTGGCCGCACCGCCTCTTCCGGCGTGATCAACTACGTGACGCGTAAACCGACGGACTCTTTCACCGGCGGCGGCAGCATCACGTGGACCAACGACAAGGAAAGGCGGTTCAGCGCCTATGTATCGGGCCCGATGTCCGGCACGGTGAATTTCAGCCTGTCGGGCTTCGACAATTACACACCCTATCCGATCCGCAACATTCTGCTCGACGAAACGACTACCCAAAAAAGCCTGGGTGGGCGCGGCAAGTTGTTGTGGAAGCCGACGGATGTTTTCGATGCCACTTTGTCGCTTCACTATGCCAAGGCGACGACGGACGGCTTCAACTTCGTCTACACCTATATGAGCCCTGGTGCGGTCACCAACTTTCCTACTAAAACCGTCTTTCCCCCGGAGGGTTGGAACCAGTCCGATGTGCTGACCGGCATCAATGTTAATATGGACAATCAGGAATTCGGCAGCCCTGTGACCATCGCCGGCGCCGAGTATGAAGATAAAGACATCAGCTTGGATATGAATTTCCAGCTGGGCGATCTGACCTTGACCTCGACCACGGCCTATCAGAAAGAGGATCAGTCGATAGTCCAGGATCTGTTTGCAATCAACCAGTATATTTATCCCGCATTTATCGCGTTCCTCGAAAGTTTGCCGCCCTTCACCAATCCCCCCCCGCCAGCTGTGATCCATGATCCGAATGCCTTTCCGGTTTTCGACAACGCCCAGCATATAAATGAAAAAGTTTCGCAGTTCAGCGAGGAACTGAAGGTCGTCTCGCCGGCCGATCAGCCGATCAGTTTTGTGGCCGGTGCGTTCTTCTCGAGTACGACGGTGCGCTTGGATCAGCTCCGCAACTTCTTCGATAAGAACCCAGGCGGCGCCTACGTAGACATTCACGTGGAGCCGATAACCAGTACCTATGACGTCTACGGGCGGGTGACCTCGAAACTGACCGACAAGACCAGCCTGGTGACCGGCCTGCGCTTCAACTACGACAAACTGGAATACACCTACAATCAAATCAATATGAGCGGTTATGGCCCTTACTACAGCGAGGGCAGCGACAGCTCAACGGCGATTGTGGGCGATGTCAGCCTTCAGCAGAAGCTGAGCGAAAGCAGCATGATCTACGGCACCTATGCCAGAGGTTATAAGCCGAAGGCCTACAACACCGCCACAACACTGCATTCGAATGACCCCCTGACGCCGGTGGACCAGGAAAAAATCAACCATTTCGAGGTCGGTTCCAAGGGCACCTATTTGGACAAGACGCTCCAGCTGAATGCGTCGGCATTCTACACCGACTATAAAGACTACCAGATCCAGACCTTTGTTACTCAGCCAGGTGCGACCTTTCCGGAGCTCAATTTGCAGAGCGCCGGTGAGGCCTCGACCAAGGGCCTTGAGGTCGACGCGACCTGGATGGTTTCCCACACGTTTCTGTTGAGCTTCAGCGCTGCCTATATCGACGCCAAGTTCGACAAGTTCATCGATGCGGCGTGCTATGGGAACACCGCAGATACCCGGCCGCCGAACGCCATGGAGAGCGCCAGTGGCCTCTGGGTACAGGATGTATCTGGCAAGCCGATGCCGAACTCGCCCAAGTTCAAATTCGTGGTGAGCCCGGAACAACGCTTTGCCCTGGGTGATACGGGGTATGATCTGGTGCTGGGAGGGACTTATTCCTACCGCTCCAAGGCGGTAATGGTACCGAACCAGAACCCACATGCGGTTCAGGAAGCATTCGGCATTCTGAACCTGAATGTCAAGCTGGCTCAGCAGGAGGGCAAATACTCGCTGTCTGTCTTCTGCAACAACGTGTCCGATAAAAACTACTACAGCGACCTCGAAGACTTCTGGACCGGGCCATGGGCCGGCAACGTCGTGATCGGCCAGCCGGCGCGCGATGCGAGCCGTTATTTCGGAGTGCGGTTCGACGTCAAGTTCTAAATCCCCGAGCAGTGGGAAATGAGGGCCGGCCGCACCTTCGGGGGCGGCCGGTTTTTCTTTGCGGAAAGCAAACAGAGCTACAGTGCGGCCTGTCTGCTCGCTGTCCTACGCTTAAAGCTGGATGTTGCCACCCTGCCTCCAAGGACTCGCTTCCCGGTGGCTGGCCTGCCTTCCGGGGCGGGCTTCCCACCCGCTGGATTTTACACGACCTTGCCCGGCCGCACTGTAGACCTGACACTGCTGTTTTTACAAATTTCTTCGATTTTCAATCAGTTGTTGAAAATCATGTCTATTAACTGCATTTTATTGTGACATCATCAAAACCGTGGTTGATCAATCAGGGGGGCTAGAACACCCACACAATACCCTGCGGCTTAATTCAGATTGACAATAATGAGAAACTCCTGTATCCCATTCATCAAAAAGCAAGTTCTTATCAAAATCAAATCAAACGTTCTTTATAAGTAGCTCGACAAGTTATTATATTGGAATACCGGTACATTTTTCTCATAATTATAACTTATACTTATCCACATTGACCAGCTTATTTCGTAAGCGTAAAATAAAATTTACTGAGTCTATTTGCTATCAACCTCTTTACGCCATGGGGGGCATTCGATAGGAGCCAGATTGGCTTTCAGTAATTCTTTTTCGTAATATCATTCTGTTATCCTGGTTTTATTTTCTTTTATAAACTCTTTTTGGGTATGAAACGAAAGGAGAAAATGCCATGGATCATAAGTCAATACCTGCCAAGTTTTCGTATTCAATTGCACTGATGTTCTTAATCGCGATTGGGATTATTTCTATAATGGCCTCTGGGGATGGAGGAGGCGGGGACAGCGAAGAGACTCCTGGACTGTACAGCTCGGAAACTGTAATCGGTCCAGACGGAGGCGTGATTGAGGTTACTGATCCTGGAAGTTCGATATATGGATTTAAAATTGTGATTCCGGAAGGAGCATTGGATAGTTCTGCAACAATAACTGTTTCGGAGGTTTCGTCTGCACCATCCTTACCGGTTGGACTTATAAGCAGTAATCCAATCATTGAGATTAGTACGGATGCAACTTTCTTAAAAGAAATCCAAATGTTCTTCCCGCTACTGAACACTTCTTATTACAGTGAAACAATACTTTGTGCTTTCTATAATGATACCGCCAATTCCAATTGGCGAATAGCAGCAGCGGAAGACATAAATGATAATACAATGACAGTCAGTACTCAACATCTCAGTTACTGGAGATGGGGGGAGGTTTCACCTGATGAGGTCGAATTGGAAACCTTACAATCCTTTCTGAATGATACGTTTGGAACCGACTACGTGATTCGCTTTGAAACAGCCATAGATACTTACTTGCAACCATTGTTGGACGGGACCTGGAATTATTGTGACCATAGAATTGAAATCGCAGATTTTCTAAACGTGGCAGCAGGGAATGCAAAAATAGATGCAGAAAAATATCTACAACTTGTTGGTAATGAATGTGATATTGAAGCTTGGGGTCCTAATCCAACAACAAGTGACATTTTTTATGGACTCGAAGAATTAGCGGAAATGAATTATGAGTTTTGGGAGTCACAGATTATCCCTTGGCCTGAAAATGCATATGACATTCTTGATTTTGTGCCAATTATTGGAGAAATCAAGGGATATTACGAATATGCTCACGCCCTATATGTGTTACAACAAAAGCAAGAAACATTAAAGGGCGAATATCTTTGCATCTTTGATAATGCTGATCCAGAGCTTTGGATAAATTTGGGGGCCTATTATATCGCCGAAGGTTTAAGATATGGCCTACCAATAGCAGAAATGTTCGGTTATATTACTTGTCCGTAGGAATAGGCCGTTTGTTTATTGTTTTTATTTGAATAACACCATTTATGAAAGACAGAGGGTCAGACCTTGAATCTTGAAAATATGAAGGATCAATGATCGATAATACAGCCCCTATGAGTTCTGTAATCCCTTTCAATCACATGCAGTAAATATTTATTTGTGTATATTAAAGTATGATGAAAGTATAGGTCAGGAGATCAAGTAACAACCATCCTGCTTGATAATTATTACCAGTGATAACCTAAGATGAGTCCCCATTGAGTGCCCCCTATCTCAACGTCAGTCCATCCTCCCATATCTGTCTTCACATGGGATAAGCCGCCCTGAATCCCCAGATTAAAATGATGGAATTAAACGCAGTTGCCGTAATATGATTTGTATTTGTGATTTTTGAAACTTAAGCCTCTTTTCTGCTATTCAACAATATATTCAAGCAGGGCCTGGGAATATCCGTCTGCATACACATCCATAAAATTTAAATTGCCGGTTGTTGGTGTTAAGGTGAAGGTATATGTCCCGGCATCTGTTTTTATTCCGCTATCAACTCCAGGATATGGGATGCCGGCGTCTCCGTAAGGCGGCAGATCACCAGTATCATCATGGCACCAGTACCAGGTATCGTCAGTTTCGTTATAAAGTCCGACAGCAAGGGAATCGGGAATGCTGATTACGAAGGTATATTCTGATGATGAATCCAGGTAGCGGCCCATGGGAGCATCAATAATCTCCACCTCATCGCGGTCCTGTATTAGGTCGTACTGTTTGACAATTCCACGGTAGTCTATGCCATCAACCTCATCATAAACATCCTGCGGTGTAAAACCCCATGAAAAAAATTCAGGATTTAAATAGGGAAGTTCCTCAAACCTTGTTTTATCTATTGAATAACCATTTAAAAGCTGCCACTCTGCATTCTCAGGCAGGTGGCTGAAGATAAATTGTTCAGGGTCCGGCAGATACCAGCTCTTATCGTAATCTTTACCAAATTCATTATTGCTGCCGATTACGCCCGCGCCCCAGGTCGCGTCCAGTAGTTGCCAGTTGTTGTCAATTTTCACTGCATTCCAGGCATGATTTATACCATCATCAAATACCTGCCCCTCCACATAGCCGTAACCCTTGGCATAACCTGTAATCACTGCTGCTTCCAGGTCCATTGCCTCAGCCAATGCATAGAACAGGTTGGCATAGCCTTCACAAACGGATTTCCTGCTTTTAAGGGTTTGCTCGGCCGATGGGTCTATGTATGCGCCGGACAAAAATGAATCCACATCGTAAGCAATATTGTCAGTAATCCACAGCCAGATCGCTCTGGATTTATCAGCCTCCGTAACAGCGGTTTTTTCCAGCTCAACAGCCAGGGACTCTATGGTATTTGTGGTATTAGGTGTATCTGTAGAATTTCCTGAAGCCGCATTATCGTCACCTCCTCCACCACCAGAGGCTGCTGTAGTGATAATTCCAAATGCGATAATACATATCAGACAGATATAACGAAAAGCTTTCATGATATTTTCATGTTTCAGGTTAGCTGAGCAGTATTTCACCATAAGATTCCTTTCTGGATTTATAATAACAGGTTAGAGTATCTACTCTTCATAATAAGGTAAATCTGAATTTTGGGCAAGAAAATCCGGTTCTAAAACTGATTCATCATTCAGGTGCAAATCTTTATATTCTTAAGAGATTAAAATTCCCGAAGATCTGTTAAACGAGATAAGGGTTGTTGAGAGATAAGAGGGCAGGGCATCAATTATTGATGGCGACGGCGATCAGAAAGAAGTATCTCATAATGATGTAATAAGCATTGATGAGGTTGTGGTGGTTGAGATTGAGACTGGGCATATAATGGTGAAGAGAGGTGATACACGGACCAGGATTCTTGTTGTGCCTGGGTTTGAGTAACAAGCATCTGGGCGGCCTTATTTGCCGGTATGGGATTAAAGGGCAATAATAGAGGGGCCTTCATTATTGCCTCATTGTATGACAAAAATGAAGGCCCTGTTTCTTTTAAAACTCCGGACTGACGATGCTCACATAAAATCCTCTTGACTTCTCAACCTCTTACAGATAATTATTTAATCATCCAGCCAAATCGTCAAAAGGTAAAGTCCTATAGCTTCCTTTCACTTGCAGTTAATAGAATTTCTCTGCTATCAACTCTTTACTTAAAGGGGCACGCCATGAAACTTACATCCGATCTATCAATTAATCGATTAAGAATGCTTTTGCTGACAGGTATTGTTGTATTGAGCTTGATGACAATCATTGCTTCCGGTGGAGGAGGTGGTGGAGACAGCAATGATGAAATTAATAATAACGGAGACAATAACAACGGTGATGATGATAACGGCGGAGACAATACAAATACCAATCCCATAGCCTCTATTTCAAGCCCTGCTGACGGCATTGTCTACACCTATAACGATTATGTCGTTTTTACGGGCACCGGAAGTGATGCCGAGGACGGCGCTCTAAGCGGGAGTTCTCTGGTCTGGACATCAGACATTGATGGTCAGATAGGAACAGGTGCCTCTATTGATAGCTCTGCTCTCTCATTAGGGGATCACGTTATCAGCCTTACTGCTTCAGACAGTGAGGGGAAAACTGGAAGCAGTGCTATAAAAATCTCTATTAAATCCTGGACCCATCCTACCGGCCTCACTGACAATATCAGCCCTGAGGCATATGATGCTGCATCTCCCCAGGTGGCCATGGACAGCAACGGCAATGCCATAATCACCTGGCAGCAGGGATATCCCGGCTTAAATCGGATCTACAAGAGCGAGTACCGGAATGGCGCCTGGATACTTCCGGGCAGCTTGGACGACTACATCAGCCCTGACGGAGTGCATGCAGGGTCTCCCCAGGTAGCCATGAACAGCAACGGAAATGCCATTATCATATGGATGCAATCAGTGAATTTGGGTGGTAACATCCGCACTCAGATCTATAAGAGCGAGTACCGGAACGGCACATGGGTTCATCCTGCCGGCCCTGATGACTATATCAACCCATACGGTGAGAGTGTGTTTAATGAGGATAATAGCAGGAATCCCCAGGTGGCCATGGACAATAATGGCAATGCTATTATCACCTGGGAGCAATATGACGGCAGCCATTACCAGATCTTCAGGAGCGAGTACCGGAACGGGGAATGGACTCATCCCGACGACCTGACTGCCACCATCAGTCCTATGGGCACGAATGCCGGGAATCCTCAGGTGGCCATGGACAATAACGGCAATGCCATTATCACCTGGCAGCAATATGACGGCAGCCATGTCCAGATCTTAAAGAGCGAGCGCCGGAATGGAGATTGGACCGATCCTATCAGCATCGACGACAACATCAGCCCGGATGGACAGGATGCCTCTAATCCCCAGGTGGCAATGGACAACAACGACAATGCAATCATCACCTGGATGCAATGGTACAATAATAGCTATACTCAGATTTTTAAAAGCGAGTTCCGTGATGGGTCATGGACCCATCCTGCCGGCCTCACAGACAACATCAGCCCTGATGAACAGGGCGCCTATTCACCCCAGGTGGCCATGGACAGCAGCGGCAATGCCATCATCACCTGGATGCAATGGTATGACAGCAGCAATAGACAGATCTTTAAGAGCGAGTACCGGAACGGGACCTGGACCGACCCCAGTGGCCTCACAGATAACATCAGCCCGGATGGACAGGATGCCTCTAATCCCCAGGTGGCCATGGACAGCAGCGGCAATGCCATCATCACCTGGATGCAATGGTACGACGGCGTCATTTTCCAGATCTACAAGAGCGAGTACCGGAACGGGACCTGGGTTCATCCTGCCAGCCTTGACGACAACATCAGCCCGGATGAACAGAATGCCTCTAATCCCCAGGTGACCATGGACAGCAGCGGCAATGCCATCATCACCTGGCAGCAAAATGATGGCAGCAAAATCCAAATCTTCAAAAGCGAGTACCGTTAGGTCAAAATAGAAGCATATAGTATAAAGGCAGAGCCAAGGTTGGCCCTGCCTTTATTAGTATTTCCCTATTAAATCCAAAGTCCGGATTTAATATTTTCTAAATACTTTGTTCATGATGCACAAATTGACAGCATGTTTACTGGAATATTTTGAGGTTGCAAGCTCGTAAACCTGTTACGGGAGACAGGTGATTTAACAGCATGACGGCACCTTAAATTTTTTCAGCATTGAGTTGATGCCAATGCAACCAGGTCTTTTAACAATATCTTGTCGACATCAGATATTTCTATAAAAGAAAATCCCATTTCATAGTTCCTGGCATCCTCATGTGACCTGTCTGAATCTGTCCAGACTACTTCACCGGAAACCCAGACCGGTGTTTTATGAGGTGGTTCAAAGGCAAGACGAAGAAATTCATTTTGATTCAGGCGTTCATCACATTGGATAAGTACACCTGATGCGGATATATTTCTTGTCTCACCTTCTATCCTCCTGTGCCGGCTAAGTACAGTCAAAGGCCATCTTGCATTTATTCTAGTCTCTCTTCTGTTTTCAGATTCCTTGTCCATGATTGTTACTCCGGCATTATTATTTTTGATGAATATCTCCCAGGGGAAAGGTTTATCATATTCAAATTAAAATACCAGATCATACTGTAGCAGCTCTCTCAACTCATTAAGTAGTACAGGGATTATAATAGGAATCAGCCATTTCCAAGGCAAATAATGCAACATAAGACAAATTGCACACTATTACATTAAGGTAGAAATCAAACGTACCATTTTTAAATATACACCTGTAATCGCACCCTAATTCATGTTCGACTGCACCCTGATACTGGCCGTCTATCAACGCCTTGCCGAGGGCCTCCATGAGCAAATCACCCCCCAACCCTCCAACGCCGGGCAACATACTCCAAAAAACCTCTCCAAAAACGCCCCTGATTTCCACTTCAGCCCATTTTTTCAATCCCATATTTTCATCTGTAATCAGCATATGGCCCAATGTGCAGATATAATCCGGGTTGCATGCATTTATGACATTCTGATCATTCACATACGCCTCGATCCCAGGTTTTGTTTGACCGATAATGTCGTTAAGGATGCTGGCCATTTTCTGCCGGTCTTCGCATGAATAGCTTTCAAAATGCACGATCAAATCATTAAACATTGATGTGAATGTGACCATTTTATTTTGTGCTGCCGGCTCTAAATCGACGTAGTCAGTAAACATTTCCTCCATCGCGGCAGTCACTGTCTGCGGTTCCACGTCTTCCAAAGTAACTGTACCCCACCTCCACAGGCTTAAATGGTCTGTCTCAATGACCAGCTGCGTGTCATTAATTTCCGTGGCAGACACTATTGTCCAGATTCCATCGCTGGTCCTGTAATAATAGGCGCTCAGCACTTCACCGTCGTTAGTTGGTATGCTCCATATGGGAAATGTTATCTTAACGTCCTGCAGGAAAGGTGAATCAGAGGTTATATTTGCAACCGGATAACTGTCATCAAATCCTTCCGGCAAGGGAGAGGATGTGTCCAGGGAAATAGTGATTGTTGCCTGCTGGGCCAGAGCCCCTGCCGGGACATCAATTTTCATGCCGTAAAGCGGACTCTCAGGTTCGGTTACTTCGATCGTGCCGCCTTCCGGCCCGATTTGCTTTTCCCAGGAAGTCGGCGGCTCATTATAATCATCATCCCCGCTACCAGAAGCTGTGATGGTGATAATTCCGAAAGCGGTTATAAATATCACAGCTATATATCGCAGAAACATGGTAAAATTTTCAGACTTCATGGCCTTTTTCTCCTTCCCGAAATTGTTAATAGAACAGACTGTAAAGGATACTATAAGGGCTTCACGCGTTTATATCATGAATCACAGCTGTCTAAGATAAATCAAAATAGGCATTTTAGGACAGGTAACTTATTGATTTTACACAGTGCTAATTAACCTTGGGAATTCAGGTTGTCTTAATTTAAAAATGCTGTCCAAAATCTGAAAGACTTAATGAAATACATGGCAGCATCCATTCCCCGCCTGAATGCCCGTAAAATAAGGCCATTTAGGCGGGTCATCAAGGCTTCGACTTAGAGTTTTATCTTTCAAAAACTCAAATGCTGTCCAAATAAAAAACCTATCTTGGACGGATGTGATCAGAGACCAATCTTGTCCAAAACAATGATGCAATTGCTCATGAGAGCAAATAAAAATGCTCTATTCGCTATATATATGAATAGAGAACCTGGAACTGTCATTCCCGCGAAAGCGGGAATCCAGAGTTTGCAATTGAGAAAAAACCACTGGATGCCCGCCCCCTGCCTTCGCAGGGGCATGCTTTTCGGGCATGACGAGATATTAATCTTTTTCCTTAAAGACTTCATATAATGGTTTAAAATTGTTTTGGACAGTAATGGTATATGACATTATGTAAACGTGGCGTATAATCTATAATATATTGGGCAATGTTGCGCGGTATAGTATAAATCCAGAAAAATTAATAGAGTGTAAATTCTTTCCTTTGAACCTGCCACAAACCTGGAAAGGGAGATCAATAGGCTTCAGGGTTGTTTTGCAGCGCAATCCCGCAAATCTTCCTGCTGTTACTTTCCCCGATCTTCGTGCGCATGGCGGGCACTCCGCATACGGGGCATCCCTGCATCCTGAGGGGTTTTTCAAGCCTGCTTCCATGAAGAAGCTCTTCATCCTGTAACAGGTTTACCGTAGGGCCATCCGCAATTACCCGGCCCTGATGGAGCATAATGGTCCGTTCGCACAAGTCCATGGCCATATCCAAATCGTGCGTGGCGATAATCTTTGTATGATGAAAGGTCTTCAGGAGTTCAATCAGACGTCTGCGTGACATGGGATCAAGACTGGATGAGGGCTCATCCATTACCAGTATGTCAGGCGACATAGCCAGGACGCTTGCTATAGCAACGGCCCGCTTTTCCCCCTGGGATAGCCTGTAGGGCGGGCGATTCCTCAGATGTGCGGCGCCGACCGTCTCCAGCGCCTCCATGGCCTTACGTTCCAGTTCATCCTTTTCGAGCCCGAAGTTCATTGGCCCGAATGCAACGTCCTCAAAGACCGTGGGCATGAAGAGCTGATCGTCGGAATTCTGGAACACCATGCCTACCGAACGCCTGACGGTATTCAGGCTGGTCAGGGAGACAAGATAATCGCCTACACGCATCTTGCCCTGAGTGGCGATCAGATATCCGTTCATATGCAGCAGAAGTGTTGATTTGCCTGCCCCGTTTTCGCCTACCAGGGCTACAGATTCACCGTGGGTTATCCGGAAGGAGACGCCCTTTAACCCGATCGTCCCGTCAGGATATGTATAATGCAGATCGTCAGCCTCAACTATATGATGGCTCATTTTAATGCCTCCATTACAATCTCTCCCAGCCTTACGGAAATATTATTCATTCGAAAGGCTGCAAATAACAGCGTCCATCCTGCGACAAAGGCAAAATCCTTCCAGCCTGCTTTTAGATCCCTTATCAGACGGATATTTCCGTCAAAACCTCTGCAACGCATTGCGAGATAGATGCGCTCGGCACGATCGAAGCTTCGGAGCAGCAGATGGCCTATTATGGATATGAAAATTTTAAAAGGCCTGGACCTGGAGTTAAAAGACCTGAGTGACCTCGCCATTTCCATTCTTTCAGCCTCGTCAACCAGGACAAAGATGTATCGATAGAAAAATAAAAGCTGGACTACAAAAGGTCTTGGCACGCCGAATTTTCTCAATGCAAGACATACGGCATTAAACCCGGCCAGGGCGACCAGGATCAACGCAGCCGATACAGTCAGAAGAAACCGGATAAGAATGGACAGGAAGGATATCCATCCGCCGGAGATTCCTATTGACCCGATGTGAGAAATGATTTCTCTGTCCATGATGGGGTTAAAAATGCCGATAAGAACAGCAAAGGGTGCTACCTGAATAACCTTTTTTAAGAAATATCCTGGAGGCAGCCCCCCGCTTGATATCAGGATAATGGGATATGCAAAAAACGGTACAAAGGCGAGGATAGTGTATTTGTCAAAGGAGACCACAGTAACAATGAATAACAGTGTGGTGATTAATTTAGCCCTCGGGTCCAGACGATGCAGAAAGGTATCGCCTGAGGCCAGTGTATCCATATAGCGAATATCCAGATAGTTTTTACCTATGTTATTCATAATAAATAATCTCTAACAGGAAGCCTTGCGGCGTCTGAGCAGAAATCCGATTGCAACGCTTAACAGCAGCACCAATGCCCCTCCGACTATGCCGGATACCGAGGTGCCTGGATCAACGGCAGGCCATGCAGGCTTGGAAGCGGTCTCCGGCTCCTCTGCCTGAGTCTCGTCCTGCTTGAAACTGTAATCAGGCAGGAAGGCTGTTTTTTCCTGCATACTGGAAAGTGATTTGTGGATACTATGTTCGCTTTCCAGCTCTTCCACTCCGGCTGTCTTGAACATGGCCCATTCCAGGCCGTCCGGATTCGCGGAGGCAAACCAGCTTAAGGCGCCTCCCACGATTACAACGGCAATAATAAGCCCGACAAGGACCTTTGTAATACTTATCTGGCCGATCTGTTTTAAGTGAGCTGCGGCGTTCAAGATTTCCGGTCTTGCGTTCCATACAAACATGACCACAGCGGCGGTAACGATGCCTTCCACTATTCCGATAGCAAGGTGAATCGGCTGCATCAGGAGGATAAAGGTGCTGAAGGGCAGTTCCGAGATGCCTGAAAACACCGTCTCCAGAACAACACTAAAGGCCCCCAGCTGTAGACCTATAATCGCGGCTATGAGAGATCCGGTCATTATCCTGCCCTTTGTTGGATCATCGCCGACAATCTTTTTATAGATAAGGGGATAGACGATAAAGCAGGGCCAGAACCCGAGATTAAAGATATTGCATCCCAATGCCAGAAGTCCGCCATCCCCGAAAAAGAGGGCCTGAACCACCAGCACCGAGGCCATAACAAGAAATGCGGCGTAGGGGCCTAAAAGGATGCTCAGGATCATACCTCCCCCCAGGTGTCCGCTAGATCCCGTAGCAGGTATCGTGAAATTTATCATCTGGGCTGCGAATATAAAAGCGCCCAATACGCCCATAAGCGGTATCTTGCGATCATCCGCCGTGTCCTTTACTTTTTTGGAACTGTAGGCGATTAATCCAGCTGAGGCAGCCCACATGGCGCCGCCGACAGCAGGAGAAATCAAGGCATCTGCCATATGCATATGAATGCTCCTTTGTTGAAAAATGGTTGTAAAAAAAACTGTTCCGTCGATACAATACTATTTGGTCCGTTGTCATTACTGTCCAAAACAATTTTAAACCATTATATGAAGTCTTTAAGGAAAAAGATTAATATCTCGTCATGCCCGAAAAGCATGCCCCTGCGAAGGCAGGGGGCGGGCATCCAGACTCTGGATTCCCGCTTTCGCGGGAATGACAGTTCCAGGTTCTCTATTCATATATATAGGGAATAGAGCATTTTTATTTGCTCTCATGAGCAATTGCATCATTGTTTTGGACAAGATTGATCCGTTGTTTATTCCTCCTCCTTTTAAGGGGAGGGTAGGAGGGGTTCTTAAAGACTTATGAAGGGTATAATCTCTAAAGAGACCCCACCTCAATCCTCCCCTGCTAAGAGGGGAGGACGGTTAAACAGAAAATATTGTTAATGTCACTATCGTGTGTTAAAAAATAAACCCCAGTTCTACGGCAAGATTGACCCTGCTGTCTCTTGTGCGCCCGTTTTCATCAGCAAATCCGCCGTCAGCCTTTACATAAGCAGATTCAGCCCTGATATAGGCGTTCTCATTAAAATGCCAGGTCGGGCTGACCGTTGCCGCGTATATCTGTTTTGCAGCCGTACTCTCGATATATATCCGGCTCTTATCCTGGTTGATATATTCAAGCCTAAAAGGGATGGAAATGCTCTCGAAATTTGGGCAGAAATAAAAGGCCGCGCCGATGGATGATTCGCTGCCATAAAGCTCGTTCACATCATTATCCCAGGTCCAGTAATCGATGTTGAATGCAAGGTCGATATTCTCAATTGTTCGCTCAACGACTGCACCAAGGAGGTTCCTCTTTCCGGCAATATGATAGTCATAGACGCTGAAATCATTTCCGGCGATAGAGGCGCTCATTCCGACCTCCCAGGCGTATTCGGGTGAATCATATTCCTCGTCATCAAGCCTTTGCTTATAATATCCCCCCCAAAAGCTGAATTCGTCGACATCATAACCCACCCTTGCGCCATAGGCATTGTAGGGCTGCTGGGAAGCGACCGCGCCAAGAAGGATGTTGCTGTTATTGAAGGTATAGGTACATTCGAGACCCGCGTTCGGCTGCAGCAGACCTGCTTCAATGCCCAGGCCATCTGCCGGATACATAGTAATGGATGCGTACTCTATATTGAGGTCGGTATTGTTTTCTGGCGTGCCGAGTACAGAATGGGTTGAAGTTTCACCGAATGCCGCTGCAAAGCCGATGGGCAGGTTCTCATCTGCTGAAGACAGTTCCACAAGGAGGTTTGTGAGGAGGAATGCATCATCATCCGTGTCTTCTCCTGGATTGGATGAATAGAAATAACCGGCGCTGATCCCTCCGCCAACTTTAATGGCTGAAAGCGCTGATTGAAGTGTCTTGTTTTCAACCGGGCTTGAATCCTCTGCCGATGCAGACCCGTTGCTGACGACAAAGAATAAAAGGGAAACAATAGTAACTTGAATAATAACTTTTTTCATCGTGAAACTCCTTTTTTAATATTGGCTTTTGGGGAAATAAAAAAAGGCCATGAAGATTTTTAACATTTGTTAAAAAGCCTTCATGGCCTTGATTACAATTTCACCTTTAATTATATGGAGATGAAAATTCTCATCTCAATTTTACCGGCATTCTTGAGAAAAAATGCCTCTTCTATTGCTGAAAAATCAAACTCTATGTAGCAGCTTCATGCTGCCAATTAAACAATCAATATAAAAATGTCCCTTTTTTGTCAACCTTATTCTAATACATGGATATTTTTTCTTTTACAGATCGACTTGAGAGTATCAGGCCAGACTGTTGTACTCACCTCTCCGATGTGGGCCGTCCTTAACAGGTACATGAATGTACGCGACTGGCCAATGCCGCCTCCTATGCTTAACGGTATCTCATCATTAAGAATCGCCTGGTGATAGGGCAGCCGGAGAAAATGTTCCTGTCCTGCCTCCTTGAGCTGCCGCACCATGGTCTCCTTGGTCACGCGGATGCCCATAGATGTCAGCTCATGGCGGCGCTTTGTCACCGGATTCCAGACAAGGATATCGCCATTGAGTCCATGATATGGTATTCCGTTCTTTTTGATTGTAGGAGTGATCCAGTCATCATAATCCGCCGCCCTATTCTCATGGGGATAACCGTCCTCCAGGACATAGCCGATGCCGATGATAAAGATCGCCGGGTGGACCTCCTGGACCATTTTTGTCTCACGCTGTTTGCGTGTGAAGTCAGGGAATAGTTCCAGGATCTCCTCCGCGTGAAAGAATTTTATCTCCTTTGGTATGTCCGGATATCTGTTGCTGTTGAGCCCGGGGAAGTCCTTCTTAACCATCCGGCCGGCCTCATATATAATCTTCCAGATCCTCTCCACGACATCCTTCAGGAAGTCCAGATTTCGCATATCCTTTGTGATAACCCGTTCCCAGTCCCACTGGTCGACATAGGCGCTGTGGTCATGGTCCAGGAAGTAGTCCTTTCTGACTGCCCGCATGTCTGTGCAAATGCCTTCGCCCACTTCACAGCCGAACTGCTTTAAGGCCATCCGTTTCCATTTCGTGGCCGCCTGGACCACCTGGGTTTCAACCCTTTTTTCAAGTCCCAGCCCGCAGGGAAATTCAACCGGCGTGCGCGAACCGTCCCGGTCAAGGTAATCGTTGACGCCGCTGTCCTTTGTTACGATGAGCGGGACCTGGACCATAAAAAGGTTGAGTTCTTTACACAGGTTCTCTTCGATAAAATTTTTTATCCTGAACAGCGCCTTCATCCTGTCCTTGGGACCCAATAACGCCTCATAATTGTGGGGAAGGATTTTATCCACCTCTTCATAAGTGCTGATGCCCGGCCCTGCAAGATCCGCTTTCTTATCTGCCATCATCTACCTCCTTTGGAATTTGAAATATTTATAACATCATTCTATTAAAAGCAGGGGTTCAGATCCAGACTTGCAAAATTCAGGAACCGACACCCTTGTCTGCATAAATCACTGGCCCATAAAGCGCTCTGCTTTATCCGATATATACTATTTCCCCATTGCTTTATCTTTCAATTCTTTCGGCATTTTTTCAATTGCATATCGCAAAGCAGTTCTCGGCATGATCTTTTTATTGGCAAGGACATATTCAAACACCTCTTTCCGGTGTGCATGGCTGGCCGCCTTCAGCATCCAGCCGTAGCCCTTCTGAACCAGGTCATCTTTATCCGGAAGAAGGATATCCGCTATCTCAAAAATGTCCGTCAGAAATCTGCCCTGTTTTGCAGGGACAATAAGAGACACGGCAGACGCGCGGCGCATCCAGCGGTTAGGTGATATGCCCCAGGTTTTTAAATCGGCCAGATAATCCGGATACATTTCAAGGAATGAGCCGATGGTATGGTTGCAGAGGGTATCGCAGGACGCCCAGTTGCCGACATAATCATTGACCCATCTTTTAAAAACCTGAAAATCCCCGGCTTCATAGTGTTTCCGAAGATAATAAGACCAGTTGCAGGCGATAAAGGATTCTTCCATGTAACCCGACTTCCAGAGCGCCTCACAGAGATCAAATATCTCCCCTTTGCCCATTCCCCTGGTTTCTTTAAAGTATTCCTTGCCTATCCTGCTCACAACAGCGGTTTTTACCCCGTACAACCGGACCTGCTCCTTAAAATACCTCTGCCCGGTCTTTTGAGTGTGCTCATCCGCGTTACGCTTCAATTCCTGCCTGATCTTCTGAATAATTCTGCTCATGCTGTAGTCCTGTTTCTGTAGGTAATGATGTCAGGGCTCGAGTATTATCAATACGACCTGATAAGATTCAAGACTTGACATCCTTGTCTGCATTCATTTTAAAATGAAAGGTAACTTCGTAATCTTTGTTGTATTGTATATCAAGACTCCAGCCGGCATTTAACGCCCGATCCTGCCAGATGGTTTCAAATACCTGCTTATATTCTTCAAGTGAAATGTTGGGTTTAAACTGTGCTGTATGAGAGTATAGGGCAAAAAAAATCGTTTCCAAACGCACGACCGACTCACTGTCTTCCAGCTTTTCAAGCGTCGCAGTATTTCCCCGAAGGTTCGTCTGTTCCCAGCAAAGGTAGAGGATGAAGGCCTTGTGAGGAGAGAGAAGAGGCACCCATGCCCTTGCTGCTAAAAAATAGCCGGCTCCGTCCTTTACCCTGTCAAGGGCATACCCTTTACCTTTTTCCTTTACAATGGGCAGAAAGAATTCGTTTATGAAAAAAGACCAGTAGATCTCTTCGCGCGCCCAGTTCTTCTGGTTTTCAGAGATGTCAGGGAACGTTGAAGTTGGAAGTCTGGAAATTTTATCAAGCCGGATATTTATTCCTTCTAAATGCTGGAAATACCATTGACCGCCTTCAGTAATGAAGGAAAAGCAATATGATACTCTTTCATTTCCGGTAGTCCAGGGAGTGATATAGTGGATACTATTGTCGACGCGAATAACTTCAGGCTCCGCTGACCAATCTTCCGGTGACGCTGTTGCTCTGAGGGAATCAATAAATCCAAGCAATACTGGTTTAAAATTGTCTCCAAGCTGCTCGTATGGGCGGATTTTATCAGTAGTCATTTTGCCGTCCCTGACGGTATTGGTAAACTCTTTCCAGATTTGAAGGTCATCCTGACTATAGGCAGGATCACAGAAAACAGCGGCAGTAAGAATGAAAATGAATATAAAAATTATTCGACGGACCATAAAGCTGCACCATTTAGGTTTAACTTATCTTACTTATTAATATATGCAAGGAAAGTTTTAATAATCATCTTAATCACTTGACTTGGTCAGATCTTTATTAAAAAGAATCTCATTCCTTGTGTCCTTCGCGTGGAAACAGGAACGCTATTATTATCAATAATGCCAGCGTAACAAGACCCATGACTGCATAAAGTCCCCAGCCCTGTTCGCTGAATATCCTGCTCAATCGTACTCCCACTTTATTACCCTGATAAGGTTCGATCTCACCCATCTTGATCATCATGGGTCTTGTGTTTAGAAGATAATCTTGTATTAAAGAAAGGTCATAGGATGCCGCGGTTGTTTTGGGATTCCCTCCCGCTATCTGATACTCTCCGGCATCGGATGCGAGAAAAAAGAGGTCCTGGGACTGATAAACGGCCTTGATCTCTTTGGGCTCAACAGGCTGATTGTCGCCATGATCAACTACCAGACGCATCCCGGTCTGGTCATCGGGGATGCCGGCAAGCTCAAGGGTTAAGACAGACCTTCCTTTTTCATTACTTGTCCAGTCCCTGGTCATCCATGCCTGCCAAGCCATATTGCCCGGTTTCTGAGTCTCAATCATCATCCTTCTTTTAAAGATCCCTTCGCCTATCAGCCGGATCTCTTTCCAGTGGCTGGATGTATAGGGGAGCGTCAGGGCCATAGTGGAGCGGTTATTGTCTTTATCATATTCAAAATCCGGTTTGATGTTGATCTCCCTCTTCTCCTTCCTGCCAAAGAAATAGGGGACCTGGGCATCATCCTTTACCAGCCTCAATCCCTGGCGGTTGTTTTCCAGACCTGCCCTGTCGCTCAGTATAAGCCTGTAAAAACCGGGTTTATCAATATTCAGGTTGGTCTTCCATGTGAAGCCGTCCTCTTTAAAGGGGCCGCCCTTGATTTTGTACTCCTGTGCTAAATTATAGGGCTGCCACACCGGGTTCGTTTTAATCCTTGAAAATTCCGCGGCCTGATAGGTTCCTTTCTCGCGGCCGCTGGCGGTTTCGTTTATAGGGGCCTTTTTCCCCAATCCTGTGCGTGCCGTGTATGTGCCCCTTTGATCGGCAAAAAATATCATGCGGGGCAGCCTGGCCTTAATGCTGACATCCGGAACATCCCCGAAATATTCCCGGGACTCGAGCTTGATTATCAGTATGCTACCCTTTGACCGGACCCCTAAATTGATCACCATGGATGTGGTGTCATTATTTATGAGCGACCTTTCGCCCCTGCGTATCTCCTCAAAGGCCTGTTCGCCCATGGTGATGGTCTCCCAGCCCAAGCGCCACGTCCCCTGAAACACAGAGGCGGTTGTGATTGTGACCTCATCAATCCAGATGCCTGAACCGGGGAGGGCGGCCCGTATCTCAGAGGTCAAGTCGTCATAGATCACCTCGGTCTCAGCTTTAAAGGTATCCTCCGCATAACCGGTTTTTAAAAGTTCCCCCTCGATCTCGACCTGTTCCACAAAGGCGGGGATCTCCTGAAATTTCGTGTCATAACCGCTGAAATACAATCTTAATCTCTTATACCCACCCTCAGGTATATCAACGACAGCCTGATCTTCGCGGGCTGTTTTATAAAGCGCAATGTCTTCGGCAAGCATCCTCCATCCTGAAGAAGCGAGTCCCTCTATATCAGCCTTCCCTACATAGTTTTTATCCGAGATGCTTACTATAATCCTTTTTGTGTTGAAATTATCCGGGATTTCCCCCTCCCATAAAAGGCGCCTTTGATCATCAAGCTTGAGTGAGGATGACTCCAGGCTGACCTTTTGCATATTTCCCTTTTCTGTCCAGAACAGTTCAAAGGCCCGGGGCTTGTTGTCAGGTCCGAGTAGTGACAGATCCAGGGGATAACCGGCTGTTGACTGGGCCGATGTTTCAAGACAATGGAGACCGGGCATGAGCACCGTCTCAATCACTCCTGGTTCAATAATATTCAGTTGTGACTCTGTGAGCCAGTTATCTTCCGCCCCGGTTGCATTGTCCAGTGCCCATGATAACCCGGCAAGGCAGATACATGCGAACAGCCATAGCGCAAGGCATTTAATCTTATTAGACATCTTTTCTCCTGTCAGACAGATAACGTTGATAAAGAAAGGACACCAGTATCAGGACAAGGGCAAGCCCGATAAAAGATGCCACCCTGTACAACTGCCCGAGAGACCAGAGGTCCTTAAAAAATATTTTAAATGAGGTAATAACAAGAAGGATCAGGGATGCCCAGCGGACCTTTACGATATTCCATTTAATGCCAGTGACAAGCAGGCATATGGAATATACAAGCCAGCCAAGGCTGTATCCCAGCTGATGGGCGAGGCTCCCGTATGTCAGGAGGCTGAAGGGCCTTCCCTTAATGCCGAATACGTCGGCTATCTCGATATTCAGGATGCAGAAAGTTGTAATGGCCAGGACAACTCCCCAGAATGGCCTTGGTTTCAGATACGTTAAAGGCCAGTAATCTTCAGCCTTTTTAACAGTCAGGAAGACCAATATCACAAAGCATAAAAGATATAGAAGCGTAGGCATATTCAGGATCGATGTCATCTCAGCGAATTCCGTCCTGAATCTGAAGGGAATGACGAATGATTTTAAAATGCCCATTAGTACGAGGAGCAACCCTGCCACTCTGAAAGGTTTGCCAAGGGCCTTTGGCCAGAGGAGAAGGCATTCACCATAGGCGATCCAGGTTGCCGCAGAGGCGACGGCCATCAGGGGCGTGATGCTGTGAAAGAGCCCCAGGGCATTTCCCGGCTGGAACAACGTGCTGGCCTCAAATGTTATAAAGATAAAACCGGTAATAAGAAGAAGGGCAAGAAAGAAATTTTTGATGGTGAAAGTCTTTTCCGACGGAGGCTCCTTAAGCAGGAGAAAAAGGAGTATCCCGATGACAGGCAGGTATGCCAGAAGGCCCAGGTTGAAAAACGGGTGCATCCTTGAAGGGGAAATCCAACCTTCAAAGGGCGATATGATCAACCAACCTGTGCTTAGGCAGAGAATGATCATACCTGCAATGCGCATGGATTTAGGGACAGAGGCGATCCGCCAGAGGATGGCGCCGAAACCTGCCCATATAATGCTGTATATAATCGAATGAAGCATGTTGCCATGGGGCAGGAATTTCAGCATCCTCCCAGTCTCCGTGATCTCCTTTTCCGCAAAAATATCGGCTACTGCAAGGTTCAGGAGAAAAAAGCCTGCGCCCACGGCGAGCCACAGGAAGTACTTCGGGAGATCTATCCTGCTGAGCATGGGGTCAGGGAAAGGTGAGAGCCTTACTGCCCAGAACAATGCGACTACACATGCTGCCACCGTCATGACAGCCGGGTTAAGAATAAGCATGCTGTCCGTGCCCTTCATAAGATGCAGGGATGACAACAATATGAATAACCCGGCTGGCGCCATCAAGACGGAGACCCATCTGAGGCCGGGGTGTTCCACTCGCCTGTTAAGCCAGAGAAGAGCCGCGGCCTCAAGCACGAGTGCAAGGCCGATCCACCCGTAGTCCAGGAGCATGATGGGGATCGCGGACACATAGAAGAGCAATACGCCGCCATGAAATGCAAGAATCGGATTTCTCTCCTTCCTTCCTTGAAGTTGTTTAACCATTGTTGCCAAGGCGGGGAGTTTTATGAAGGCCAGGGCCAGCGGGACCCATCCTGAGATGGACCTTTCCCAAAGATGATCTGCCGCCCGTATAATGAATATCCCCTGAAAGACCTCAAAGACAGCCCAGGTCATCCAGAGCCTTTTCCATCTTTCATAAGAATGAAATATGCCAAACGGCGTTGCGATAGAGCAGAGGAAGAATCCAGCTGCCCATATTAATGCTAGAAAATGCAGGTTGTTGCCTGTGTATGGATTCAGCATCCATAGGGCCTGTGCAAACACAGATGACAGTAGGGCAATCATACCCATGGGCTGAGAATAAAGCCTCCTGCAGATCGCAAGAGTTAAAAAAAGAAAGCAGACCATGGTGGTCATTCCGGGGTTGGGATTAAGAGGCTTCTGGTTGATAAATGAGGCGGCTATCAGGAGAAATACGCCCATAGCAGGGGATGCGGTCATCCATTCCGTGAGAGGCGCACCGGTTTTAAAAAAGGAGTTTTCAAATCCTGAATCTATTTCAAGCCGGTCCCTCCATTCCGGGAGCCTGCGAATGACAAGGAAGATCAGGAGGCAAAGTACCGCGCCCGCAATAAAGGTGAAGCCAAAAAAACCATACCCTATCAGATCCGGGGGAACATGGGTGATCCACATTATCCCGCCAATGATAAGGAAAATCGTAAGTATCCCGGTCTGCATGATCCCGCCAAAGAGCAGGGTGACAAACATGCCCAGCGCCTGAAGTCCAAGTGTCATGGGCCAGAACCAGAAGGAGATGAGAGGGTCCTTGAACAGGGCCACAAGACTGATTCCTGCCACCGCCACAGGGAAGGTCTTAAACCAGGAGAGGAATGACCTGTTCAGGCCGTATTTGATTATGAGGACGATCGGGCCTATTCCCCCGGCAACACCATACAGGAGGAAGAGTAAGAATGACCATGAAACACCATGGGGGTCAAACCTGCATAAGGACCATATCATGGCAACCAGGAATGTCAGGACAGAGTAAGGAATCACATAGGAATACCATCGCCTGTTGTTCCTGGCCAGTATTATCGCCCCTGACATGGCGGCTGTAATGAGAAGCATGGGCGCAGGGCCGTCGTACTTGACCATAGTGATAATCGCGATACAGAGAACAGCAACATACAGAGATATCCCCGACAACAGGAGACAGCGGCTCTCGCCGGCAACAGGCTTCATCAGATCAAGAAAGACGCTGAACAGGGCCATGTTCACTATCCAAACAATGGCTATAGTCATGCTCAAGGGAGCGGGGCTCGACATGAATGTCCCAATGGTAAGTGAAATGATTGTGCCTGATGTCGCAACCAGCAGAAGGACCGGCGACTTGAGACGCCGGGTTACCTCAAAGAGCCCTGTGTTCACGATGGCAAGGTAGATCAAAAGCATGTACAGGTTTCCGGCGCCAGTATCAACCAGGATCGGGGTGGCATAGGCACCGACAGCGCCCAGTATGGAGACCGCAATGCCTTCATGGTAAAGGGCCAGGACAAAGGCGGCCGCAGACACCACCATGAGACAGCCGAATCCCATATAGTTGGATATATAATGATAATATAATGTAGCCGCGAAGATAACGCTGTAAAGGACTCCGATACCTGATGCGGCCAGGGCATGTCGCATGATGTCATAGCGGATACGTGAAAAACGTCCTGATGCGATAATAAGTACCAGCCCTGTAATTGCGCCTATGACAAGCCGTATCATGGGCGGTATGAGATTTCTGTCAATGGAATACTTGACAAAAAAACCTGCCCCTATGAAGAGGGCGAACACCCCGATCCATGCAAAGAGCTTGGCGCCTGTAAATTGCTCCCAGTCGACATTCTCCTTAAACTGCCTCCATTTTTTGCTGAGTTCACTTTCTTCCCGGGCCTGCTTAAAACCTTCATCATGCGCGGGCTTAACACCTGGCTCAGGCGGTAATGGGGGCAGTTGTTTTTCAACTGGCGGCGTTTTAATCTCAGGCTCGGGCTCCAATAGAGGCTTTTGTATTATAATAGGCGATGTTAATATTTCGGGCTCGGGCTTTGGTGTTATGTGGGGCTCTAAAGGCTTCTTATTGTCAGCAGCAGATTCCTGGGCCGCCTCCTTTTTTTGTTCTACACCCCCTTTTTTATAGGCCTGTTCATCAAAGATCTTTTTAGATAGGAGCTGAATATTTTTTTCAAGATCTTCGATTCTTTTTGACAAGTATTTTATGTCACTCACTTTAATAAAAAGAACAAAGATGAGAGTAAAAACCAGGACCCATAGTATGACCATAAGACCTCCCTTGCTGGTTTAATCCTTCGAAGTGATATAATTGACTTTCAGTTATCTTGCAATCTCATCCGTCCCATGCACTTAACCGGGGAGGATTATCCGATTTCCACGCCGTGGCCTTTGGTAAAGGAGCAATTGGTTGCGTGTCGCCATTTGAGAAGCAATGGCGCTGGGAGATAACCTTTACAAACTATGTGCCAGAATAAAAATGCCATGGCGTTTTTATATTAAGAAACAGGAGGACCTTGACCTGTTAGGGTTTCAAGTAAGATTAATAAGCTTAGTCTGAACAGACGGGCACTGAAAATCATTATATGGTGCACATCTTATTATGAATGATGCACATTTAAATTACTGTTACTCACTTTTTCGGCTCGTTTGCCTTTTCAATCCCTATTGAAGAGGCCGGTCCTGGAGCGCCGGGGCCGCCAGCACCGCCAGGCCCTTTGCCGAGACCCGGGTTTCCGCTGCCGATTGAAAATTCGCGGGTATATTTAAGATAGCTGATCTTCCATTGACCGTTCTCTTTAATAAACTCCAGGTTGTAGCTACCCTGCTGCACCCCGATGCTTTGACTGTCCATGGACATCATGTTGAACAGTAAAAAACTGCTCTTTGCCGTATTGCCCTCCACGGTTATGATCGGGCTTCCGTCAAACATTATGGCGCGGTTGCCCTTCTTCATATCTTCATCCACCATCGCCTTTCTCTCCTGAAAGGTCGCCGTAATCTCCTTGGCGCCTCTGGCCGGTTCCTTTTCCTGAAACACATCCAAGACCCCTTTTTCAGAAAAGAGGGTGCAGACTTCATCCAGTTTATTGTAGATCACGTAATCAAGATACTGGGTTTGTAATTTTTCAATATCCACAACAGCCTGCAGGTCGTCAAGCTGTTTTTGCATGGCCTCCATCTGCCCCTCAATCTCTTTAATCTTTGCATTATCGGATTCAGAGCCCAGACACCCGAACAGGGATAAAATGCAGACAATAACAAATATTGTAAGAACTGAATTTTTCATTTTTATTACTCCTTTATGAATAATTTAAATTTTGCAGTGTCATGCTGTACAATTGTATGGATAATGGAATGCATCTCATTTTTGATAGGTCATTATGTTCCTCTCCTACTAAATAGAATTAAGCTCTCAGACCTTCTGCGCTTTGTAGCCAAGTGAAGATATCTTTTATTTGACCCCTTTCAAGGTCCCGTTATTATGTTGCAATGTTATGACTATTTTTCCTTTGAAATGCCCTTCTCCAAAATATCGGAAAGCATCCGCAGTTTCTTCCAGAGAAAAACGTCTATCTATAACAGGCTTTAGTTTGCCGGCCTCAAAAAGCTCTACCAGATAATTTAAATCTTTATTTGCCTTATAGCCTACTACATGAAATTTATATTTGGGGGAAAGCTTCCTGAATAACAGAAGTTGAAGGATGCTGGAAGTTTTGCCTCCGACCGTCACATAAGCCCCATCCGGGCATAATGCACGTTTATACTCAAAAATAGAACGGGTTGTTTTGACATCAAAGATCAGATCATATTGCCGCCCATTTTTTGTAAAATCATCTTTCGTATAATCAATTACATGGTCTGCTCCAAGGGTGTGCATCATGTCTAATTTCTCTGTGCGGTCAACAGCTGTTACTGCAACATCGAATAATTTTGCTATCTGAATGGCTAACGTACCCGTACTGCCGCCCCCGCCATTAATCAAAACCTTTTGTCCTGATTTAATCTTTCCAAAATCAATAAGGCACTGTACAGCAAGGTTGCCCCCATGAGGCAGGCATGCAGCTTCCTCAAATGTCATACTTGAAGGCTTAATAATTAATTGGTTTTCACCGGCGCAGACATACTCGGCAAAAGCGCCCCAGCCACCCTCTGAAAGGTCGCCGAACACTTCATCTCCAACATGAAAACGTTTTACATTTTTCCCGACCGCTTCGATTTGTCCGGCAATGTCACACCCATGTAATTTGAGGCTTTTCGGTTTTAAAAGGCCACCCCAAACGCGATACTCGAACGGCTTGCCTGTTAACATATCCCAGTCCCATGAGTTTATTGATACTGCATGAACTTTTACTAAGACTTCATCATCGCCTGGGATAGGGCATTGGACATATTCCAGTCTCAGGACGTCGGGTGAACCATAGTTGTGATAGACAATTGCTTTCATAATGATTCTTCCAAGGTTACCTTGATTCGTTCAATTTCAATATGATGAATAGGGTCTTTGGTTAAGGCATCTCCCTGCTTAACGTAATCCGAGTAAAGGCCCATTTAAAGAGATAACACTCCTGATAGACAGCCTGGTAGCCGCGTAGGTCGGGTTGAGGGACGAAACCCGACATCTGATCTGCGGCAACGTTCAAATACAATGAACGTGCTCAAGGGATAAAACAAACGCATCAATTGAAAAAGAATGTCATTGTTTTAAATCCCGAATGCTTTCTCGGAAAAGCTCAAATTTTGGCAGTATTAAATGTTCATTCCGCCTAGACACGCCCACAGTGAAGAAAAAGCAACCACCTTTTTTATGAGATTGTCGACATTCCATATCATAGATTATGATATCGTATTTGTAGATGTCGGGTTTCGTTCCTTAACCCGACCTACGAGACTCCTTCTTCTGGAATTCAACGATGCCCCAAAATTTTTCCGTTTCATTTAAATCCTTATTTTCGAGTATCTCCCGTATTTCGATATTTTTCCGTTGGAGATAACGTTCCCGCCATTTATCGAGAGAATCCCTGAATTTCTTCCAGTCTGATTTATTCGGTTCCATAATTATTCCATATGAAATGTTATACCAAATGCTGATTCCCTGTGTGTCCTGTGTGCAAGGGATAATGAATCGAAAAGAGATATATAAACAGGGAATAACTTATTTGCCCCGACTTAGTGTCATGAGGTAAGAAATAAGACATGAATATGGGGATAATCGGACTATTTATTTTAAGTGTCAAGGGAAAAGGATAGAGATCTGAGGTCAGATATCGGAGGTCAGAGGATTGATGACCCTCCTTCGTCACAAAAATATGAATGGATACTAAATAAACTCTATAACAATATCACGTGTTAATAGTATAGAAAATTTAGCCTTCTTAGAGTGAATATGCCTCTATCTCCAACCGGACCATATTAACATGGGTATCGCCGTGATCGTCAAGCGGGTGTGTTGCCAGGTAGCCTTCCAGCACTTGATCCAGAAAGATATCCCGCAGTTCGGCCGGAAGGCGGTCGGTGTAGGGAAACCACGTTGTCCTGAGCCAGCCCTTGAGTCCTTCTTTCTCCTGGTGCTGCATATCTTTGGGTATCAGTTCCGCACGTGTTACTTTGAATCCGGAGTTTATCAGCCACACCTTGTATTCTTCCGGTCCGTAAAAATGGTAGGGCGGTGTGAAGCCCTCATAATAGCGTTTCCATTCCAGCTTTTTAATCATTTCCTGAACGAGGTTGAAAATATCGCCTGCGTTTCCGTGTCCGCCCATCTGGAACAGAATTTTCCCGCCTGGCTTCAGACATGAATGCACACCGCGAAGGACGGCAGGCTGGTCTGCTATCCAGTGCAGGACGGCGTTTGAAAAGGCGATATCGAACATTTCCTTAAGACGGATGTCCGTTGCGTCCATCTGCATGAAGGACAGATTGGGGCAATCCTTTGGAGGATATTGTTCAGAGGCAAGCCGGATCATGTTTGGGGACTGATCAATGCCCAGGGCCTTTCCTTTTGAAAGGATCTGCGCTATCCGGGCAGTGATCTTACCGTCCCCGCAGCCTATATCAAGCAGGGATTCGCTGCCCTGCAGGTAAAGCTTTGCGATAAGCTCCTGCGCCCACTGCTGCTGTACTGCCGAATGTCTGGCATAGTCATCGGCGTTCCAATCTTGTTTCATTTTTTTCCGACAGGGATTAAATAGATGCCCTCTCCATCTATCATAACTCCCGCTCGCCCCCTCTTACCTTAAGAGGGGGGATTTGTGATAACAGGGTCTTCAGATCAGCAAGGTTTGACTCAATGCCGTTAAGTTTATCTATTACGGCTGTCATCTCCTGTTCCCTCAGTTTTTTCTGATGGTACTTCATGTCTACGGACAGGTTCGAGATATTTGTCACGTTATCCGTTATATCGCCTGTCCTGTCAGAGAGCCTGTTGACGGTTTCCTGCAATTCGGACAAACGGACGTCGATGGATTCAGAGTGTTTTTGGATATTGGCGATGGCCCCGAGAAAAACCAGCATGATACAAATCAAGGTCGCCAGTATTAGTCCCAGCAGAATGACTGTGATGAGTTCCACTATCCCCTCCGATCATCAAATTTAAGAATTATATTTTCCATAAATCAGGCAAGACGGCACCAAATTTCCTCCTCCTTTTAGGGGAAGGGCAGGAGAGGGTCTAGAAAGACCGGTGAAAAACATTATGGATCAAGAGACCCCACCTTAATCCTCCCCTCAAAGGGGAGGAAATTATGAAAACTATCCTGTCAATAATGTATTATGCTGTAGATATTGAAGGAAGTTTTAAACATGAAGACAATACTCATTTTTTACCCAATTCAATGGATCTGTCGCAGGCGGCCTTTACACCTGCTCTGATAACCTCTGAAAGACCTTTTTCCTGAAAAGATGCAAGCCCCGCAGCGGTTGTTCCACCAGGGGATGTCACCATCTCCCTGAGCTTTGAGAGTGATGAATCCGATTCGTCCGCCAGGTGTGATGAGCCAAGAAAGGTCTGTTTTACAAGCATCAGGGCCGTCTCTCTGTCAAAGCCCAGTTTTTCCCCCGCCTCAACAAAGGATTCCATGATCCTGAATACAAATCCCGGCCCGCTGCCCGAGACAGCGGTGACAGCGTCCATCATTTTTTCGTCAACAACTACCGTCTTCCCTACGGCATTAAAGATTTTCCTTGCTTTATCCATGTTATCCGCTGTGGTTGTCCCTCCTGAGGCAAGGGCACTTATTCCTCGCTGGATTAACGCCGGTGTATTGGGCATAACCCTTATGATCGGTTTATTATGGCCTATGAGTTCCTGGATGAAACTGATAGGGATTCCGGCTGCGATGGAGATGATAAGATGGTTAGAGGTCAGGAGTTCAGCTACCTCAGTAAGCACCCCCCTTAGGACCTGTGGCTTGACTGAAAGCACAATTATAGTGGATGCCTGAACCAGATCCATATTCGAAACATATGTCTTGATTCCATAGGTTTTTGATTTGGTCTCAAGTTTTGCTGTATCATTATCGGACGCTGCCAGTTGTTCCGGTCTGCAAAGCCTGCTGTTTATAAGTCCTTTAATCAGCGCTTCGGCCATATTTCCCGCACCGATGAAACCGATTTTTTCGTTATTTTGAACCATGTCTGCCTCCGGTTAATATGAATGCTTTTTATACAAGGCTATTGGAATTGGGGCATAATAGATTACATTAAGAAGATTTTCAATAGAACTTAATACTTTTATTTAAAAAACCTGATCAAAAATCTTGAATAAATCGAATCGAGAATATTCTTTATATAGAGGTAATTTCAAAACTCAAAAAAGCATCAATTGTCATTTCGACCAAAGGGAGAAATCTCTTAATACCAATGCCTTTTAGATTCCTCACTTCGTTCGGAATGACAAGCTGAGGACTTTTGAAAT
>Ga0209287_10000303_pt1 | contig 31958 bp, 5 predicted proteins | sample PPLLak3cmMay2015_2_FD_187255 | JGI IMG/M metagenome (GOLD analysis project Ga0209287, IMG submission 187255) | Freshwater sediment microbial communities from Prairie Pothole Lake near Jamestown, North Dakota, USA - PPLs Lake P8 Core (1) Depth... | ecosystem: Environmental > Aquatic > Freshwater... | reverse complement strand
TATGAATAGAGAACCTGGAACTGTCATTCCCGCGAAAGCGGGAATCCAGAGTTTGCAGTTGAGAAAAAACCACTGGATGCCCGCCCCCTGCCTTCGCAGGGGCATGCTTTTCGGGCATGACGAGATATTAATCTTTTTCCTTAAAGACTTCATATAATGGTTTAAAATTGTTTTGGACAGTAATGATTCACAATGGAAAAAAGAAAGATAATATACAATGACACGGGCATACGAAGCGCCTACGTCAATGCATTTCGGGCAACAGCGGTGCGCGAGGAGATAGGGCTTTTATTCGGCGCTGCCGACACCGGAGCGGGTCCTGGCAATGAGGCGGATGTCAGGGTCACCAACAGGATCATGCTCAGCCCGTTTGTCGCAAAACGCCTGGCCGTTTTACTTGAAAGCACCGTCAGATCCCATGAGAGGGAGTATGGCACGGTCAGGCCCGAATATCCTATGCCTCAGGACCGTACTCCCTTCGCCATGCCGCCCACTCAGATTCCTGCAAGACCGGAGATTACGGATGAAAAGGCGGGCAGGATGTTTGAGCTTGTAAAGGGATTGGATGTCAAGATCGGCATTGAACGTTCATTCAAGTTCTTTAAGGGATCCATCCTGGCTGACCGGTTCCTGATGGGGTTTAAAAGGGATGATGTATCAGGAGAACGGAATGCGAGGATACTTGATGTATGCAATGCCCTGGGCATGCCCTCAGGCCACCAGGAGGCATTCAGGGATAATGTTTCCCTGGCCAACATTATCCTGTTCGGTTTTGAGGGGGAGGGCGCGAACCGTCTTTACAAGGCATACCTGGAATTCGGATCGCGTTTTGATGAGGTAACGCCGGATAACACAAAACCTTTTCTTGTGCATCAGGGGTTTAAATGGGACGCTGAAGACAATACCAGATGCGCAAGGACGGACTATACCTGTTTTCCCCTGTTTACGGTACAAGAGATCATGGAGAGGGTGCGCGGAATATATCATCCAGGGCTTGTAAGGATACCGGCAGAGATCGCCGAAGGTTTTCTGAAATCGGCCTATGAAAAGGTCGGATGCCATGAGATGCTGTATTTTGAGGCAGGTGAAAGGGACAACCCCCGAAGCTCATTCGATCTGAACATCTACAGGGCCAACCGCAGGATGACTGAGCTCTATCCCCTGTTCGAAAGGATATGCAGTTATTATTCGATACCGGTGGAAAAATTCAATGCCCTGTATGAACCTGTCAGGAATAGGATATTCGGGCATCTTTCCGGGGGCGTTGACAGGCATGGAAGGGATTTCATGACCGTTTATTTCGGGGTGAAGGGCAGCTCCCGGATACCCATGGTAAAATCATGACTCAGGGCCGGCTGGATCTGAAAAGATATCTTGTTATCCCTGTCTGGTTTGGCTGCAACAATAACTGCATAACCTGCATGCTGTCAGGCATGAGAGGGAGCCTGTCCCCTGCAGGCTTTGAAAATTTTAAAGGCATACTGACGGAGGCAAGAGACAGGGGGATTTTTGAAGGACTTATCCTGTCCGGTGCAGAGGTCACAATCTTTGATGACCTTGAAAGATATATCGATTTTGCCTCATCCCTGGGGTGTTTCAGAACGATCCAGATACAGACCAACGGACGCAGACTGGGAGACAGAGAATATCTGAAGCGCATTATTGACCTCGGGGTCAATGAATTTTTTGTGAGCATATACGGCACCGAACATATCCATGATGCCATGACAAGGGTAAGGGGTTCATTCAGAGAGACAATGAACGGCATCAGGAACCTTGAGGCATATGATGTCAATGTCGTCAGCAATACCGTGCTTTCAAAAATCAATCGCAATGACATCCCTGGTCTCATGGAATCCCTGCTGAGCGAGCGGATCAGCGAGACGCACCTGTGGAATTTTTTCCCCATGGAGGAGTCGGACACGGGAGACCTCATTGTGTCCATTAATGATCTTTTTGTCCTGCTTGGGGAACTGAGCCAGGTCATTGAGCCTGTCGAGAGGCCTTTTGTGCTCAAGGGATTTCCTGAATGTATAAATGCCGGCCAGTTTGTCCTGGATAGCTTCTTCCCTGCTGCCTCGCTTCCTGAAGGCTTTTGGGAGAAGTTCAGCCGATCCGGGTTCGGGACCTGCGTACACAGGGACAGGTGCGGCAGCAAGACATGCTGGGGTCTGTCAAGGGCATACATTAACAAGTTTGGGGATGAGAGGCAGTTCCTCTCCCCGGTAATCGAATAGCCTGTTAATATACGGGTATAACGGCCGGTGCTGATTTCCCTCCCCTGTCAGGGGAGGATTAAGGTGGGGTCTCTTCAGTGATGAGACCCCGTCCAGCCTTCGCTAAAGCTGCGGCGCGGCAGGCCCGACCTCCCCATGACAGGATGAGGAAATTTTATATGCAATTTTCAGGTTAAAATATAATCTGGAAGTCCACGTTTAATCTGACCAAGGATAAAAATGGATCGATTGGAATATACCACACCGAAGGACGTCTTCAACGATTTCTGCCTGTGGGAATACCGGCCGGCCGTATCATGGGAGAATAAATTCAGATCAATAAATCTCCTCTTTAACTCCTTTGACTGCATGGGCCTTGATGAGCGGTATTATGCCCTTGCGGAGTCTGTCAGGCAGGGCATGGGCGAATTCCAGACCGTATGGGGTGCAAAGCTGATCGGCGGTGACATGCGCTGGGAACTGTATTTTTATGACTACAGGAGAAGGGAGCGGGAAAGGTCGATCACCAGGCTCCTTGAGGTGATAAGGCCCTTTATCAGGTGCGGGGTCCCCTACAGCGAGTCCCTTCACTACTTTATGTTTTCCATAGATCTCCATGCAGGGACCCTTTCGGGTGAAGGGGAGCTGGATGAGATACACATGTACATAGGCAACCCGGGCAGCACTGTTTCTTCCGGCATATGCTATTCCCTGAAGAAGACGGAGACCAGGCTGGAGAATTTCTATTTCTTCTTTGACGCCGAAAAGGAGATGGAGGATATCACAGCCAAGGCAGTGTGTTCAGGCTGGGTGGACTTCACAAAGATCGGGATAGACCGTGTCATGCTGCCGGAGCTGAAGAGATGCAGGGTCATTGTCATTGCCAATAAGCAGTGCAACGACAGCATATACTTTTCCGGCATCAACATTGACCAGCTGATATTTTTTCTGAAAAGGATGGGCTATCCGGGGGCCATTGTCTCCTTTGCCGAGGAGAACAGGGGGATTCTGGATCACATGCTATATGATGTGGGCTTTGATTACAGGATGGAAGAGGACAGGCTTGTTGTCCTTAAGAGCGGCTACTACGGGTTTTTCTGATTAAGAAATTTAATAACAGGTTCAGGTCCTTCAATGTCCGATAACAGTAATGTGTTCGATTATCTTCGCGTCGATGAATTCATGAAAGGCGCTGTTGAGTCCAGGGCGCTTGGAACGGCCTTTGAACTTGGCATTATTGACTATCTTGTCAAGACCAGGCACACGGACTTTGAGGAGCTTCTGTCTGTGTTCAAACTGGATCGGCAGGGCCTTGGCCTGATCGTTGATCTCCTCAGGGCAAACAGGGTAGTTGAAGAAGATCAGGGGGAGATCATTCTCAGCTCAGGCTTTATCAAGGCCCTGCCGTATATCGACCTTATGAAGGCAAAGCTGGATTTCGCGAACCTTGTCGCAGCAGACTTTACGGACCTTTTTACCGCAATGATCAGGTCGCCCGATGAATTCTTTTCAAGGTCCAGGACTTTCAAGCTGTTTTCCTACGGCAGGTGTTTTGAACGGACCCCGCAAAACTATGAACTTGTAAAGAGGTGGATGGGATATACGACCGCCCTCACAAGGCATGAGGCGATGGTCTGCATGAAATATTATGATTTCAGCAGGCACACCAGAATCCTGGATATAGGCGGCAACAGCGGCGAATTTGCCCTCAGGATCTGCAGGAAATTTCCTGGTGTTGACGCAACTGTCTATGACCTTCCGCTTGTCTGTGATATAGGAGAGGATCATGTTTCCCGTGAGCCTGAGGCGGAAAGGATAAGCTTTTTAAAAGGGGATGCCCTGTCTGACCCTGTGCCGGCTGGCTTTGACCTGATAACCTTTAAATCCATGCTCCATGACTGGCCCGACAGGGAGGCAGGCGTCCTGATCGAAAGGGCGGCAAATGCACTTGCGCCGGGTGGAACCATTCTCATATTTGAAAGGCTGCCCCTTGAGCTTCAAAGGGGAACAGCGCCCTTCTCGATAATCCCTTTCCTTCTCTTTTTCCGGTCATTCCGCATGCCTGAAAGGTATCAGGAGCAGCTGACCTGGATAGGCTTTAAGAATATTAAGATTGAAAAGATCGTCCTTGAAACCCCTTTTATGCTTATTACGGCTGAGAAAAAAGTCTAGGCATGCCTGTAGCCGAATTCATTAATGCGAAACTGCACCGGTTAAGATTATAAATTTATCAACAGTTTAACAATAAATTTTCTCTCCCTCTGACTGCTTGAATATGTTATAATAATCTACCTTAATTTATTAATTTTATAAAATAAAAATGCTTGATTAATTATTTGATTTCAATCATAAATGTTTTGAATGGATACCCATATCCGGAGACATTGTCTGCATGAATGGAAAAAGGCCTCAAGGCTGCGTTTTCCAGCCCTGGAAGTACGAAAAACCTGAATTATCTGATTATCTGGACCGTTGCGAAACTTTTACAGGAGTGTTGTGCCATGACTAGTTTATTCCTTTCTATTTTTTCTTCTAGCGTTTTTTCATTAATAAAAAATTGTAATAAATACATTGTATTGCCTGTGATGTTTCTCATCGCATTTTTTGTGGCGGTTAAGCCTGCAGGGGCAGAAAATCTCATGGATGTGTATAATCTTGCCCTTGAAAATGATCCTGCATTTCAGGGACAGGGCGCAAGAAATGAGGCGTCAAAGGAGGTTGTTAAACAGGCCAAATCCGGGCTGATGCCTCAGCTGAGCGCTGATTATTATTACAAGAACACCAGTCAGAAGATATACGACACTGATATCGCGATCTATGGAGTTGATAAGACCAGTTATTCAAGCAAGGGCTATGGACTAACCCTGACCCAGCCAATCTTTGAATATTCTTCAATAGTGAGGCTTAAACAGGCTAAGGAAGAAGTAAAAGGCTCTGATATGGAGCTTGAGGCAGCAAGACAGGACCTGATCCTGAGGGTTGCAGAGGTATACATTGGGGCGCTCCAGGCTGAGGACGGCCTTGGATTCGCAAAGGCGGAGGAAGATGCCCTGACCCGGCATTTTGAGCTGGCGAAGGAGAGATACAGCAATGGACTTGCTCCAATAACGGATTTTCATGATGCGAAGGCCAGCCTGGCATCCATGTCGGCCAGCAGGACAGTGGCGGAAAGCGAGCTTGATGATGCCATGGAAGGGATTGTAGAGATTGCAGGGAAAAAGATCTCGGGTTTAAAGGGCTTGAAGACGACCAGGGCCACGGGAGATATCAAGGACTCGGCGGCCGCGTCGAAACTGGTTGTACAATCCGGTTTGACCGGTGTCGAGATGCCGCTGGTAAAACCGGACCCGGATACCGCAGATGCATGGGAAGAGGCTGCCAGGACACAGAATCTCCATATTAAGGTGATGGAGCAGAAGGTCCTTGTCGCTGAGAAGGAGGTTGAAAGGCAGAAGGGCGAACGTTACCCAACCCTCAACCTTGTAGGCACCTACAACAGGGACACCGAAGGTGGATCTCTTTACGGAGGAGACAGCGATCTTTCGACAAGGGAGGCAATACTCCAGCTTAATATCCCGATCTATCAGGGGGGCTCAGTCAGCTCCAGGGTGCGTGAGGCAAAGAAGCTTGCAGACGCAGCAAGAAAGGACCTGGAAAAGGAGGTCCGCCTGGCCAAACGTGAGGCAAGGGCAGCATTCCTGGGCGTAAAGAGCGCCATAACCAACACCGATGCCCTTATGCAATCAATGGTCTCATACCAGATCGCCCTGGAGGCCAAAAAGGAAGGATTCAAGTCAGGGCTTTTCCCGAGCCTTTCCGTTGTTGACGCTGAAAGGGACCTTTATTCCGCGAAGAAGGATTACTCCAGATCCCAGTATGAATACATACTGAACGGCCTTCGCCTTCAGAAGGCCGCCGGGACGCTAAGCCAGGAAGACCTTGAGGAAATCAACAGGTGGCTGGAGACTGATTAGTGTTGCTTGAGTTACTTGGGTTACTTGTGTTTATTGGGTTTGAACTCAATAACTCAACTAACCCAATAACCCAAGTAACCATATAGCTCAAGCAACCCTATAACCCAAGCAACACAATAACCCGAGTAACCCGAGCAACACAATAACCCGAGCAACACAATAACCCAAGTAACATTAATCTCAGGTGAAATCATGAAGCGTGCGATAAAATATTTCGGCAAGTTTGGGTCTGTTCCCCGTATCTTTTCCAGGAATAAGGAGCAGAAAAGACGCAGGATGCTCTTTGAGACAATGGAGAGGCGTCTCCTGATGTCTGCTGATCCTGTAACGGTATCCATGGATCTCGACAAATCCGGGAATCTCCTGACTGATGCCGTGCCTGTCATTGTGGAGTTCGATACACAGGTAGCACAGACTGATGCCGCAGCGTCCGATGATTCATCTGCAGCCCAATCGGCAGAGGTCCTTCAGGCCGATTCCACTGTCGCATCAGAAGAAGCCCTGGAAGAGACTGATAATGCAGTCTCAGCCGGCAAAGAAATTATTTTTATAGACTCATCAATCCCTGACAGCGGGTCCATCCTGGACAGGATAGTCAACAAAGAAGAGGGCAAAGATTCGTCGGATTACACCATTGTGACCCTGGATTCCGGACAGGACGGGATCGAACAGATCACCGAAACACTCTCCAGATACACTGACGTCAGCGCGGTGCATATTATTTCCCACGGGGCAGAGGGGGCACTGCGCCTTGGAAACGCCATTATAGATCAGGACAGCCTGGAAAATTACACCGCGAGCCTTAATGCATGGCAGTCTTCCATGACTGATAACGGTGATATACTTCTTTACGGGTGCAATATTGGAGACGGGGAGGCAGGGCTTCAATTCGTCACGGCGCTTAGCGATCTTACAAAAGGCGATGTGGCGGCATCCACGGACGATACCGGGAGCGCCGACCTGGGCGGCGACTGGGAGCTGGAATATACGACAGGGACAATCGACGTAGCAACCCTTATTGATAATGAAGGGGACGGATATCTCCTTGCCGATGTTTATGTGAACGGTGCTGACGGTGTTGATGACACTATTATCGTGGACTTCAGCAGCGGGGATATTTCATTAAATTCTACCGTATTCACAACGCTTAACACGGTTGACAATTATTTTTTCGACGGTTTGGGGGGAAATGACAGCCTGATTATCCAGGGCGCAGGCGCAGATGATATAATCGGCATAACCGGCGCCGGCATAACCTTTAACGGGACAACATATCTCTTAGGATTAAGCAGCCTTAACAGCATTGAATATCTTTCAGTGGACGGCGGAAACGGATCTGATTCCATAACAATCTCAGGAAGCCTGCTCCTTCCGGGTGTGGATCTATCCATCGAGGCCGAGACCATCACTGTCAGCTCCGGCGTTACGGTCGATACCACCCAAACCGGTAATGACGGATTGATTGCCTTCACCGCGACTGATTCCGAAACCAGCCTGTTGGGCATAGCATCCAGCGGGACATCCGTGAATATAAACGGCGCCACACTGCGCGGCGGCAATATCACAGTCACTGCCGTTTCAACAGCCACCGCCGGATCATCCTTATTGCCGGTTGCTGTTGCTGACGTGGATTCCTCAGCGACAATAGCCATAGTGGACTCCAATATACAGAGCAGCGGGAGTGTGACCCTCTCCGCGGCATCCACTCTTACAGCTTCTGCCCAGGCACAGGGCCTTCACGACATTATCGATGTGGGCGTTGACGCAGCAGTGGCAACGGCCGTTGCAGACAGCACGGCCATTGTAAGGCTCTCCGGAACGAGCACCATATCTGCCGCCGGAGCCCTGACATTAACGTCTTCAAACACCGTCACGGTAACGGCAAGCGGCGATGCATCGTCTTCATTGGCCGGAGGTGCGCTGGGTCTTGCAGTCGTGAACGAGATCACCGAGGCATATATTGACAGCACAGGGATTATCTCCGCGGACGACATGGATATCACTGCCACAGGCTCCGGAACAGTTACTACGACGGCAAAGTCTTCCGCGGGCGGCGCAAATGAGGATGGAGACGCCGGCACAAAAACCGAGTCTCAGACAAAGCTTGAGGATTATAATGCTGAAACATCCAATGGAAGCGTAGGCGTTGCGGCCGCGGTAGCCATCACCGACCTTTCAAGGCAGACCAGGGCATACATCAATACCCCGGCATCCATAACATCTGACCAGGGAATCGATATCATCGCCACATCCTCCGGCGGTGCATCTACCAGCGCAGACGGCGGTTCAACAAACGGTTCTGTGGGCGTTGGAGCGGGCGTGGCGATCAACGTCGTTGATGCTGATAACCTGGCATACATTGGCGGAAACAGCAATCTGACAGCGGGGGCGATAAGCGTTCAGGCCCTGATGCCTGAGACAGGCTCCTTCAGCGCGGAGGCGATTTCCGGGGCAGGAGCAGAAGATGTGGGCGTGGCAGGATCCCTGGCGATCAATATCATTGACAGTGAATCAACAGCGATCATCAACTCCGGCTCGACGGTAACGCTGACCGGAGGAGACGGCAATCTTACCGCGGAGAACAAAACGGTGAGTACGGCAACAGCCAAGCCGGCCAATGAGGGCGCTGAGGCAGGGACCGTGGGTATTGGCGCATCGGTAGCGCTCAATATCGCAAACACAACGACTTTTGCCGAGATGGAAGACAGTGCAGTTCTGACCGGGGCAAATGATCTGACATTGAGCGCCACATCGGACAACAGCGTTGCCACCACAGCCAAGGCCGGCGGAACAGCCTCTGGCGGCGGTGGTGTAGGGATCGGCGGTGCGGTTGCCATCAGCGTTGTCAGCAACGAGACACGTGCGGATCTTGGCAGCCTCGGTATCGGTGAGTCGCAGACTTTAAACGGCAACCTTAGTGCCGTTGCAACTCACAAGGGGAGTACTACTACCTCTGCTGACGGGTCTTCCGGAGGGTCCAGTGCAGCTGTAGGCATCGCGCTAGGCTTAAACGTGGTTAACGACAGCACCCTGTCCACCACCAGCCGAACGATTGATGCAGATGGTGATGTGACCTTTGCGGCGCATGCCTCCGCGGCTACATCCGCCGAGGCCAAGGCGAGCGCAGCCGGAGCAAAGGATGAGGATGAAGAAAAGGACTCTGCGGCTGCCAAGAAGAAGGAGTTTGACTCATCATCAGAGACAACCGTTGACAATACCAGCGAGACCATTGACCTCGGGGCTGATCATGGATTCAAAACAGGCCAGGCGGTTGTGTACAGCACTGGAGAAGAAGGAACCGCCATAGAAGGTCTGGAGGACGGCAAGACCTATTACGTGATTGTTGATGGGACTGAGTCCAATAAGATAAGGCTTGCGGAGACGGCTGCCAAAGCCAATAGCAATGAGGCGATTAATCTTGGGACTCTTGGTACAGGGACCCATAGTCTCACACCGGATACGAACAAAGGCGTAGACAACCAGATCAATGCACAGAAGGGGCTGGCGGACAAGAAGGCAAGCGACTCCGGCACCAAGGGGACAGGCGCCACGACAGCGCCATCGGCCGAGACGAGCGGGGGCGGCGTGAGCGTTGCCGCGGCGGTGGGAGTAAACATAGCGAGCTCGACGGCGCAGGCATACATCCCCGCAAACGGGGAGATCATAGCAGGCGGGACCCTGACCCTGTCTGCGAGCAACAACACGGACGCGAAGGCCAAGGCAGAAGGGAGCGCAACCGGGAGCTCTTCGGTAGGGATAGGCGCGGCTGTAGCGATCAATGTGCCTCTGCTGAAGAATGAGGCATACATCGGGGAGAACGCCAGGATCGAGGCTGGAGGTCTGGTTATCGAGGCCCTGATGACGGATGTGGACGGGGACAAAAAGCAGGAGTTTGGCGCAGAGGCTACATCGGGTGCAAGCGGGAAGTCTGTTGGCATTGCCGGATCACTGGCATTCAGCATACTGGATGCGGAGAGCAGCGCGGTTATCAGGAGCGGCGCTGATGTCACGATTAACAGTGGTGACGTATGTCTTACATCAGAGAACACTACGGTTAACACGGTTATAGCGCAGCCTGCGAATGAGGGGGCTACAGCCGGGAGCGTGGGTGTAGGCGCGTCGGTGGCGCTCAATATTGCCAACACGACAACGATAGCCGAGCTGGAAGACGGGGCGGTGCTGACCGGTGCAAATGATCTGACCCTGAGTGCCACATCGGACAACACGGTGGTGACGACGGCCAAGGCAGGAGGCGCTGCAACAGGCGGGAGCGGTGTAGGGGTAGGCGGAGCCATTGCCATCAGCGTGGTCAGCAATGAGACACGGGCTGATTTGCTTGGAACAGGCGAGCAGCAGTCCATAACCGGCAGTTTCAGCGCGACAGCAACCCACACGGGGAGCACGACGACCTTTGCGGACGGATCTGCCGGAGGTGCGAGCGCAGGGATAGGCGTAGCCCTGGGGCTTAACGTGGTGAGCGACAGCACGTTTGCGACCACGGAGAGGGACATAATAGCCGGGGGCGATGTGATGTTTGCTGCACACGCGGCGGCAGCGAGCAGTGCAGGGGCTAAGGCGAGCGCGACGGGTGCGGCGGAGGAGGACTCCGAGGACACTGAAAAGGACAAGGGAGTAGACAAGAAGATAGGGGCAGAGCGGGGGCTTGCGGACAAGAAGGCAGAAGAGACCAAGACGAAGGGGACCGATAAGGCAGAGGATACGCCTGCAGCAGAGACGAGCAACGGAGGTGTGAGCGTTGCGGCTGCGATAGGCGTAAACATAGCGAGCTCGACGGCGCGGGCATATATCCCTGACGGAGGAGAGATCACCTCGGGCGGGCTGCTCACGGTGAGCGCAAGCAACAACACGGACGCGACGGCCAAGGCGGACGGGAGCGCAACGAGCGCCGGTGGTACGAGCATCGGTGCGGCGGTGGCGATCAACCTGGTAAGCGCAGTGAATGAGGCCTATGTGGGGGCCGGGTCCACGATCAATGCAAAGTGGCTGACCGTGGAGGCCAAGAGGACGGAGTCATCCGGGGACACGACTGGCAAGATAGGGGCCGAGGCGATATCCGGCGCGAGCGGCGGCAAGGTGGGGATAGCCGGGTCGCTTGCCCTGAACATAGCGGACAGCAGGAACGAGGCGATAATCAGGGGTCATAACGCTATCACGGGCCAGGATACCATAATAACCCTTGACGGCGGAGACGTTAAGCTGGTTGCCGAGGGTGCAACCGAATCGACGGTGCTTGCCACGGCCAAGGGGGCATCGGTTGCCCCTGAGGAGGAGGTTGCGGCAGCGGGTGATACAGACCTTATCACAGCAGAGACCCTTATCGGGACGGCCGAGGGGCAGGTGACGGTAGAGACAGCAGTGATTGACACGGACGACGACCTGCAGTTTACGCTGAGGGACGGCAGCATTATTAATGTCTCCCTGGACGGGATCACAAAGATCCAGGACGTGATAGACAAGATTAACGATGCTGACGGGAATGACGGCAAGCTGGCAGCGAGCTTTGACGAGGCAAAGCAGCAGATAGAGTTTACGGACAATACGACCTTTACAGTTAACTCTGAATCCACTTCCGTGACCATGACCGGCAGCCCCGTGTTTTACCGGAGGGAAGGCGGCGAGGCCATTACCATACCGCTGACTGAGCCAAGCGAAGAGCTCAATTTTGCGCTGCGTGTGGGCACCGGCAGCGAGCGGTTCTATGTAACCGTGGGGAGCGAGACATACACAGGCGACTCAAATGCCAATAAGGCCGAATGGCTTGCGGACATCAAGGCTGCGATAAAAGCGGCCATGGTTGAGGCGGGCCAGCTTGAAGAGGGCGACGCCGCGGTTGTGGATGTAAAGTTTATCGGCGGGCAGCTTATCTTTGACTCGTCCAAGACCATGACGATCTGGACGGACACGACGGCCGGAGATGCCGGGAGTTTCAAGGTGGAGGCCCTGAACTCCTCCACTGCCTTAAACCAGCTGGGGCTTGCCAAAACGACCGCAAACACGGACGGGACTGTGATTACCGGCTCTAAGATCACTGCGGTTGCTCCGGAGGGCGCGACACCTGTCTCAGGAGGCGGAGATCTCGGGATCGGCGCATCTGTAGCACTGAACATAGCCAATACCTCGGCAACAGCGAAGATAGCCCAGAATGCCGTTATTATCGGGGCAGATAACCTTATCATGGCCGCCGAATCTGACAGCTCTTCAACCGTGACCAGTACTGCCGGAGGTGAAGCGGCCGGTGGGAGCGGTGTAGGCATCGGCGGTGCGATAAGCATCGCGGTAGTCAACACGGACACAAACGCAGTTATTGAAAGTGATGACAGCGCACTCATCCTCAGCGGAGATCTTTCCGCCAGCGCAAAACATACAGGCAAGACAGTAACCAAGGCAGACGGCTCGGCCTCCGGCGGAAGCGCGGCAGTGGGCATTGCCCTTGGCCTTAATGTGGTTACCGACAGCGTGATAGCTACCACCTTCAGGGAGATAAATACCACAGGAGACATGAAATTCGAGGCCTCCAACTCAATAACGAGCTCTGCCGAAGCAAAGGCGAGCGCCAAGGGCGCGGAGGGAGAGTCTGAAGAAGGTGGCGGCACATCCGAGAACGGAGTGGATAAGCAGGTAGGAGACCAGAGAAGCCTGGCCGACAAGAAGGCCGAAGAAACCGGCAAGGAGGGAACCGGCACCACCGAGACGCCCAAGGCGGAGACCTCGGACGGAGGGGTGAGCGTGGCGGCGGCCATCGGGGTCAATATTACCCTGTCCGAATCAAAGGCCTATATCCCGGATAATGGCCGGGTTACAGCAGGCGGAACACTGACTTTAAGCGCGTCCAACAACACCGATGCCGGGGCCAAGGCTGACGGAAGCGCCGTTGATCCGGAAAATACCGACGTTGGGGTTGGAGCGGCCATAGCCCTCAACTACACGGACATTTCGAACACCGCCTATGTCGGCACCGGGGCTGATGTGACCACGAACGGCCTGGTGATCGAGGCAAAGATGGCGGAGGAGGAAAAGTCCTTTGAACTGACGGCTGTCTCCGAAACCAGGGACAGCATTAATCTGGGCGACGACCACGGGCTCCAGACCGGGGACACGATTGTCTATAACAACGGCGGTGGAACCAGCATTGGAGGGCTGACCGACGGGCAGACCTATTACGCTGTTATGGACGATACACGGAACTTCAACATAATACCTTACGACATTGATGACCTGGGTGTGGAAGAACTGAACACCTTCAGGGATGCCATGGCCAAGGTCGGCATTGATATCGATACAATCGGCGGGGCTATTAATTACTCGGATAACTGGATTGACCTGGGTGCTGACCATTTTCTCAAGGACGGGGACCTGGTGATCTACTCCAAGGGCAACCTCCTGAATGCCGGAGCAATCGGCGGGCTGAAAGAGGGGTCAACCTATAAGGTTGATGTGGATGAGGCCAACCCGACCCGCATCAAACTATTGGATCCCGATTCAGACGAAGTCCAGGACCTTACATTCTCCATTGAAAATATAAGCTTCTTTGACCATAAGCTGACAATCGTCAATCCCGCTGCAGTTAAACTGGCTGCAACACCGGAGGAGGTGCTGGATGGAAAGACAATTGACCTCACATCGGGGGCCGCAGGGAGCGGACACAAGCTTGTTGAAAAGACCCACAGCTTCAGCGCCGAAGCTCAATCCGGCGCAGGCGCCTCGAATGTAGGTGTGGCGGGCTCACTGGCACTGAATATCATAACAAACCATACCGAGGCCCTGATAAAGAGCGGAGCGACGGTTGCGGCGGGGAGCGGTGATATCCTGCTCACGGCTGTTAATAGCGAAAATGACTCGGCAACGGCCGCCTCGAAGGTTTCCGGCGGGAAAGTGGGCGTAGGGGCATCTGTCGCCCTGAATGTTCTTCCGGTGAATGTTACCAGGGCCGAGATCGAAGACACGGCTGTTCTTACAGGCGGCAACAACCTCACCCTTACCGCTGATTCAGCTCACTCGGTATTTACAACTGTTAAGGCAGGGGCAGCCGGCGGGACAGCGGTAAGCCCTGCTGTGGCAGTGGCCTTTGTCAATGATGACACCACGTCCCGCGTCGGGGCCCTGAGCGGCAGCACTCTTGATCTGTCAGGGAATGTAAATTTACGGGCAGATCACACAGGAACCGCCCAGACCACCGTAGACGCATCCGTGGCAGGAGAAAAGGTTGCAGTGGGTGCGGCGGTCGGCATAAATATTATTCTGGACTCCACGACAGCGACAATAGGACGTGATATCTCGGCAGACGGCCTGGTTGAAATAGCCGCCTCGACCGATCAATACAGCAAGATGGACATAACGGCCAGCGCAAAGGGCAATAAGAGCGAGGATGAGACCCAGGAAGGCGAAGCCCCACCAAGGAGCAGCGACGCCGAGGCGCAGTCTCAGGCGGACGCCGCAACCGGCGGCACCAAGACACTGCCAAAGGCAAATGATAACCTGGACACAGCCACTAATGAGTCAACGGCAAAAACCGGCGACGAGAACGGGGAAGGCGGCACCGGATCGAGCAGTGTTGGGGTAGCCGCGGCGATAGGGGTCAACTGGGTTACATCAGAAAATACTGCGTCCATTGCGGACGGGATATATGTAGCTGCGGGCGGGGCACTGGAGGTTAAGGCCGAGAGCGAGACAGATCTGACCACAAAGGTAATCGGGGCGGCCCTCTCTTTTGACAGCGATACAGGCGTGGGCGCAGCGGTCGGACTCAATGTGGGGATGGTGACAAACAGGGCAATCATCGGCTCCAACGCCGAGGTTGAGGCTAACGGGATCTCTATTCAGGCCGTGACACCCGGAGACAAGACCAATGACTTTAACGTGTGGGCCCTTGCCATCGGCGGCGGCAAGGACAACGGCGTGGCAGGATCAGCCGGCATCAACGTAATGGTCATGGATACCGAGGCATCAACAGGTGAAGGCGCCCGCCTCACATCCACCGGGAATATTGACATTGACGCTGAAAACGACATTTCATACCAGAACATAGCGGGCGGAGGCGGTGTCGGCAAAAAGGCCGGTGTAGGGGTTGCTGTAGCAGCCAACATCGTTATCACAAATACCGACGCGTTCATTGGCGCAAATGCACATACTGATGCCGGAGAAGCGACCTCCATCAGCTCGGATTCCTCTATTACGCCCCTTAACCTGGAAATCCCGGGCATGGGATCCCTTGGCTTTGGTGTTTCATCGATTGCCGCGGGCGGGGGTGTAAGCACCAGCAGCGAAGGAAAGGCCGCGGTGGGCGGTTCGGCAATCGTGGATGTCATCATACAGAACACACATGCCAATGTCGGAGAGGGCGCACAGATCAACGCCACTACGGATTTTACACCCGGCGCCAGCCAGGATGTTGTCATCGATGCCACGAGCCTGACCAGGATCATCAATGGCGCGGGCGGGCTGGCGGTCGCCTTTGGCGGCACGGGCGTAGGAATAGGGCTGGATGTCGGTGTGATCGTAAAGGAAACAAAGGCCTACATCGGGCCTTCCGCAACGGTAAATGCGGATAAAAACCTTACCATTGAGGCTGACTCAACAGAAGACATAACATCCGTAGCTGTATCTGCCGGGGTTTCCAAGAAGGACGCCATAAGCGGAGCCATTGCTGTCTTTGTCCTGACTGCAGATACCCGCGCCTCTATTGACGGCGAAACAGGGAAGATCACGACCGTTGACACGGGCGGGAATGTAACCCTCTCGGCCACCGACACATCAAGTCTCAGCACCATCGCCTTCACGCTGGCCGCGTCAGGCGAAACCGCTGTAGGGGCGGCCGGCGCGGTCAATGTCATCACCAATGATGTTATCGCCGAGATCGCAGGCTCAACGGTTACATCGGGCGGGGATGTCTCTCTTGCCGCAACCTCGACGCCTATTATCAGATCCCTGGCCATCGGAGTTTCCGGCTCCGGCAAAACCGCCTTTGCGGTCTCCATGCTGGGGAACGGCGTTGCCAATACCGTAAACGCCGTGATCTCCGGGGGCTCAACAGTTACTGCAGAAGGCAATGTGATGCTTTCTGCCAGGGATGAGGCCGGATTTATAATACCAACATGGATGATAGATTCTGAAAAGCAGACAGAGCTCAACAGCTCCCTTGAAGACTCGCCCATCGACCTGACCTCAAGTATACTGGCGATCAATGTCAGCGTTGCGGGCAGCGGTGAAAAGGCAATCAGCGTTGCCCTGATGGGCAATGTGGTCACAAACGATATACGGGCTGAAATCAGCGGTTCAACGGTCCGGGCCGGCGTGGATGCCGAAGGAGCAATAACAGGCCCTGAATCGGATGTATCGCTTGAATCTTATTCGAAGGCAGGAATCCTTGCTGTTACAGTGGGTGTCGGGGGTTCCGGAGACCTGGCAGTCCAGGCCACGGGCTTCGGCAACGTTATTACCAACACAACGGAGGCCTTAATCTCATCCGGTTCTGATGTTACTGCGGCAGATGATGCAACCATCACGGCGACGGAGGATTCGTCCATCCGTTCGCTGGCCCTCAGCATTGCAGCATCAGGAAGCAATGCCATAGGCGCGATTATAGGCGCCAATGTAATCACCAATACAGTTGAAGCGGAGATCACCCGTTCCAGGGTCACAAGCGGGTCTGACCTGAATGTGACCGCATCCTCCGATTCCGACATCCTTGCATTCACAGGCGGCGTGGCCGCATCAGGCTCCACGGCTGTCCTGGTATCGCTCTCCGCTAACGTCATCACCAACACCACGCGTGCGGCAATCACCGACGAGGTCATAGATAATGTGTCCTACAGGTCAGACGTGGATGCCGGCGGTGCGGTCGCCATCAGTGCAAAGGACAGCTCGACCATCGACGCCCTGGCCTTCGGGGTCTCGGGCAGCGGCAGCACGGCCGTGGGTGTAGGCCTCGGTGCAAATGTCATCGTCAATACAATAGAGACCGCTATTACCGGTTCAGACCTGGATACGGCTTCAACGCTCAGCCTGACAGCAGAGTCATCAGCCATCATCCGAACGCTGGTGATAGGCGTATCCGGCTCCGGGTCCGTGGCAGTCCAGGTGACGGCAATGGGCAACGCAATAGCCAACACGGTAATCTCGACAATATCCGGCGGTTCAAAAGTTAAGGCGGCAGGGAATATAACACTTTCCGCAAAGGACATTGCCCCCAGCCTCATCCCGGATTGGCTTGTAGCCTCAGACAGGGCTGACGATCTGAACGAAGCCCTGGAGGGAACCCCGATTGGTCTTGACGGCAACATCCTGGCGGTGATGGTCAGCGTGGCGGCATCCAGCTCGGTGGCGGTAAACGTCGCCCTTGTAGGGAATATTATAACAAATACGGTTGAGACGGAAATAAGCGGCTCAACGGTCGAATCCACCGGCGGAATGATAGATCTTGATGCCCGGACCGAGTCCGGGATAATCGCCCTTACCGTCGGAGTGGCCGGATCAGGGTCTGTTGCGGTGAACGCCACCGGGTACGGCAATGTCATAACCAACAGCACAAAGGCCTCCATATCAGATGGTTCCGACGTCGATGCAAACGGGCTTATAGATATCACAGCCGCTGACAGCTCACAGATCCGATCTCTCGGCATAAGCGTCGCCGGTTCGGGCGGGATAGCCGTGGGCGCACTGATTGCTGCAAACGTTATTACAAACACGGTCGAGTCGGAGATCTCCGGCTCGGATGTGGACACCTCTTCAACCCTTAATCTGTCGGCGGAGAACGATTCGGATATCCTTGGCCTTACTGTCGGAGTTGCCGGATCGAGCGGAGGATCAGGCCTCCTTTCGCTGTCGGCCAATGTGATCGCCAACACCGCATTTGCCGGTATCACCGCAACCCTGGATGAGTCCGGCAATGTCGTTGAGCGCTCGGACGTTTATGCGGCCGAGGCAGTGACGCTGTCTGCCAGGGATTTGTCCGAGATAAATACCCTGGCGATAGGCGTGTCCGCATCGGGAGGCGGCGCCGTAGGCATAGCCCTGGCGGCCAATGTAATAGCCAACACCGTCAGGACCGAGATCAGCAACAGCGATCTTGAAACCGATTCCACCCTCGACCTGAGTTCGGAATCTTCATCCATTATCCGCACACTTGCCATCGGCGTCTCAGGCTCCGGCGGTTTTGCAGTACAGGTGACCGCGATGGGCAATGTGGTGGCAAATGATACATCGGCCATAATCAGGGGCTCTACGGTAGAAGCGGAAGGCGATATTAAACTCTCAGCCCAGGACTTTGCACCCGGGCTTGTCCCGTTCATGAATGCGGTGAGTTCCTACATAGTTGACGAGGATACAAAAGGCGACCTTCAGGATGCACTTGACGGCTCTCCCCTTGATCCGACCGCGAATATCCTCTCCCTGATGGTCAGCGTGGCGGGCACCGGAGGCGTGGCGGTCAACGGCGCCTTTACCGGAAACGTGATTACGAACAGCATAGATGCCCGGATCGCGGATTCAGAGGTGATCTCCACATCCGGCGATGTTATCCTCGATACCGACTCCAAGGCAGGGATACTTGCCCTGACCGTGGGCGTAGCCGGCTCAGGCGCGGTTGCGGTGAATGCAACCGGGTTCGGCAATGTCATAACCAACCGTGTCGCATCGACCATTACTGACGGCTCCGACGTCACAACCCATGCCATAGACGGCGATGTCCAGCTGACAGCCGATGATATCTCGCAGATCCGGTCTGCCGGGATAAGCGTTGCAGGAACAGGCGCTGTGGCCGCAGGGGCTTTGATCGGCGCCAATGTGATCACCAACTCCGTTATTGCCGAGGTGTCCGGCTCAACAATAACCAGCGGATCGACACTGAACCTCGCAGCGACCAACGATTCCAATATACTGGGTCTCTCGGTCGGTGTGGCTGCCTCCGGCGCAGGGGCCGGGATGCTGTCCCTGACAGGAAACGTTATTACGAACACCACGCGCGCGGCAATCAGCGCAACCATGGGCAGCAACGGCAACGTCATCCGGCGCTCCGATATTGACGCTGCAGGCGCTGTAGATCTGTATGCAGATGACTCATCTGAAATCAACACCCTTGCAATAGGTGTGGCCGGCACCGGCGGAGGCGCTGTCGGCGCATCGCTGTCGGCCAATGTGATAGCCAACAGGGTCGAGACGGAGATCAGCAACAGCGATCTTGAAACCGATTCCACCCTTAAGCTCGACTCTGCGAATTCCTCCATCATACGCACACTGTCCATAGGCGTATCCGGTTCCGGGGCCTTTGCGGTTCAATTGTCCGTCATGGGCAACGCTGTTGCGAACAGCACCTCCTCCGTCATAAGCGGTTCAAGCGTTACCGCGGCACAGGATATTACCCTTACAGCCCATGACCTGGCGCCCGACCTCATCCCGTTCATGGATGCAGTAAGCTCCTATATAGTTGATGAAGATACGAAAAACGACCTGGGCGATTCACTTGCCGATTCCCCCATAAATCCGACCGCGAATATCCTCTCCCTGATGGTCAGCGTGGCGGGCACCGGAGGCGTGGCGGTCAACGGCGCCTTCACGGGCAACGTGATCACAAACACCATTGAGGCGCAGATTGCCGATTCAAATGTGACATCAACATACGGCGACATCACGCTTGATACCGATTCCCAGGCCGGAATACTCTCCCTGACCATCGGTGTGGCCGGCTCAGGTGCAGTGGCGGTGAATGCAACCGGGTTCGGCAACGTAATCACCAACCGCGTGGTATCCTCCATCACCGACGGCTCAGAGGTCAGAACCAATGCCACGGACGGCGATATCATACTGACAGCCGATGACCTGTCGCAGATCCGCTCTGCCGGAATAAGCGTTGCGGCTACAGGCGGGATTGCAGCTGGTGCGCTGATCGGCGCCAACGTTATCACAAACACGGTTGCGGCCGACATAATCGGATCAGCCGTCGACAGCGGCTCGAAACTTTCCCTGGAGGCCCTGAACAATTCGGACATCCTTGGCCTGACAGTGGGCGTGGCCGCATCCGGGGCCGGGGCAGGGCTGCTCTCACTTACCGGAAATGTCATCTCGAATACCACCCGCGCCGCGATCACCGCCACCCTGGACGGCAACGGCGATATCGTAGAGCGGTCGAATATCGAAACCGAAGGCGCTGTTAATTTATATGCAGCGGATGAGTCCAAGATCGACGCCCTGGCCTTCGGCGTAGCAGGCAGCGGCGGGGCAGCCATCGGGGCGGCGGTTGCGATCAACATGATCACCAATACCGTCCAGACGGCAATTTCCGGATCGGATGTAACCTCCGGCTCGACCCTGGATATGACCTCCGAGTCATCGGCCATCATACGCACCCTGGTCATAGGAGTGGCAGGCTCAGGCGGGTTCTCCCTGCAGGTGACCGCGGTGGGGAACGTGATCGCAAACACGGTGGCCTCGGTGATAAGCGGATCCACGGTAACGGCGGAGGGGGATATAACACTGCTGGCGCAGGACATTGCACCATCCGGGCTTCTGCCCGACCTGACGCCTTCGGATAAACTGGACGACAAACAGTCAAAAATGGATGAGGCCATGGAGGATTCTCCTGTTGAGGATCTTCTCTCCACCAACATCCTGTCCGTTGTTATCGGTGTGGCAGGGTCCGGGCTGGGGGCGCTCAATGCAACCCTTGTTGGCAACATGATCACGAATACAATCCAGGCGGACATCCTGGATTCGGAAGTTACATCAACCGGCGGGATGGTGGACCTGGATGCCCTGTCCGGGGCGGCCATCATCTCTATCACGGCTGGTATTGCCGGCTCCGGCGGCGTTGCCCTGAACCTGACCGGCTTCGGGAACATGATCACGAATACGGTGGAGGCCTCCATAAAGGACGGCTCCACTGTATCGGCCCTCGGGGCGATTGATCAGAACGCCGCTGACAGTTCGAGAATAACCTCCATAGGCCTGAGCTTTGCCGGGTCCGGCGGGCTGGCCCTTAATGCAATTATCGGGGCCAACATGGTCTCCAACACGATCGCCGCACAGATCTCCGGGTCCACGGTATCAAAGGCGGCCTCGGTGGATCTTTCCGCCCTGTCCAATACCTACATGTTCAGCTTTGTGGGCGGCATTGCCGTGGCAGGCGGGGTGGCCGGTCAGGTCTCTATGGCAGTCAATTATATCGAAAACACCATCGATGCCTCCATAGTCAACAGCGGCGGCACGGGCTCAGTAATAAACAATGTCGGTGATGTTGACCTTTCTGCAAAAGATACCTCCACCATCGACTCCGTTGCAATAGGCCTTTCAGCATCGGGCATTGCGGCGGGAGGCGCTGCGGTCTCAAAGAACCATATTGAAAACGAGGTTGTCACCTCCATTGCGGGTTCGAGCGTGACATCAGGCGGCAACATCTCTCTTGTATCGAAATCACCGGCCGTCATCCGGTCATTTGCAGCAGGTTTTGCGGGTTCAGGCATTGTTGCCGGCAATGCATCTCTTACCCTTAACGAAATATCAAACAGTGTAGAGGCGAGGATATCCGGCTCCACAGTCCTTACTTCCGGCATTGTAACCGTTTTTGCCTCAGATCAAGTGATAGATGCGTCATCCGATTATTTGAATGAAATGAAAGTTGATCAAGACACCCAGGATTCTATTCTGGATTCTGTAGAAGATGCCGACGAAGACGTCTCCATTGAAAAGCCTGCCAATATCCTGTCAGTTGCTGCAACACTGGCCCTTTCCGGCGTGGGTGCAGCTAGCGCTGCCGTGGCAGAGAATGACATACACAACACGGTCAGGGGCAGGATAGAAGGCTCCACAGTCACCTCTACTACTTCCAACGTGGATGTGATCACGGATTCAGGTTCCAAAATACTCACCCTGTCCATCGGCGTAAGCGCTGCAGCCGGACTCGGGCTGAACGCCTCCGAATCGGAGAGCACTATAGCAAATACCATCGAGTCAGCCGTCACTGACGGCTCTGTCATCTCGGCAGGTGGTGATGTAACGGTCAGCGCCTCGGACAATGCAAAGATTGACACCCTCACCATAAGCATAGCCGGCGCGATAGGCGGGGCACTGGGCGGCACCAATATTACAAACCTTATCGCAAATAATACGAGCGCATATGTGTCAGGAACCTCTGGCACCAGGAAGACAAAGATAAACAAGGCCGGCCAGCTTAACATCCAGGCGCGGTCCAACCAGGTGGTGGACGTTACAAGTATCGGCGTATCCGTCGGAATCGTCGCGGCAGGTGCAATGGATGCCGAGTCCACTGTCGGCGGATCGACCAGGGCCTACATCGGCGATTACGTGGACGCAGGGCAGGACCCGACCTATAAGGTTAACGGCATCTCTATAGACGCATCCTCCACAGTGGCTGTTTCGAGCTCCACTACCGCCGTGTCCGCAGGCATCGGCGCAGGATCCGAAAACTATTCAATGGCGGCAGTCTCTCCGACGGTTGAGGCTTATATATCGTCAACAGGGGTGGTTATTGATGTCAGCGGCGCGGTTGAGGTAAATGCCGATGCCACATCAGATGCATATGCCTCCACCTTCGGAGTCAATGCCGGCGCCCTTGCCGTGGGCACCTCAAAATCATACGCCGCTGTCCGGCCTGTCATAAACGCATATGCAGGCGGAGATATAAACGCCGGAAGCCTCAGCATAACGGCCTACCATAATCTCCCTGCAGGCGGCTATTCTGCCTATGCAGAGTCCACCGGCTCGGCCGGCGCACTGGTAGGCGTGGATGCCACAATCGCCAGCGTCCTTACGCAGGGCACCGTCAGCAGCTATGTGGCTGATAACGCCGTTCTGAACATCACAGGCGAAACAACTGTAGGAGCGGACGTCAATACAAGGCAGAAGGCGGATGCCAACAGCAATGCCGGCGGTCTTGTGGGCGTGGGTGTGACCGGGTCGAAGGCCACCTCCAACATCACTACCAGCGCATATACTGGATCCGGTGTGAATCTGAAGGGAGGAAGCCTGAGCATTACAGCCAAAGGCCACGACGACAACTACGCCGTCTCCACATCCGGCGCAGGCGGCCTGGCAGGGATCGCTGCTGCGGTAGCGGAAACGGTCAACACCAGCAGGACCGTCGCTGAAGCCAGGGCCGGTTCGGATATCAATCTTGCCGCCGAGTATACAACCGACGACGGAAAAAGGGACATAACAGCAGGCGAAACAGTTGATGTGTTCAGCCGCTACGGAGGAGACGGGACGATAGGCGCCCGATACCAGTACATCGGCAGCCAGGCGCCTGCAACCTACACGACCGATAACGGCATCAGGACGGTCGTCAAGGGCCAGACGGTGGATGTCCTGAGCGGCCATACCGGCAAAGGGGAACTGGGAGACAGGTATCAGTATGTCGGCAACAGCCCGATGACCGTTAATCTTGCAACCGCAAATTTCGAGGACATAAACAACTGGTCAAATATCGGGCCGGGCCGAAGCGCAAAAGCGGGGATAGACCTCGCCAGTGAAGATTTCAGCAACACACAGAACTGGGTGCAGGTGACAGATCCGGTTGCGTCCGGGAGATTTAACATCACCTCGGATCACACGGCTGAATTCAACAGCCAGATTATAACAATCGCAGGCGGACTCCTGGGAGGCGCCGGGGCTGAGGCGGACAACAGCGTTCGTTCCGATGTTTATGCCTCTGTCGGATCCAATTCCGATGTAACGGCCCTGGATGCGGTTGTCGAGGCGGTAAACCATGTGCTTGAGCCTGATATCGGGCTGAGCATTGACGGCATAGCGGGCGGTCTTCTTGCCGGCGGAGGCGCGGACAGCGACACGACGCTTGATCTGGAGACAATCGTAACCATAGGAAATAATGCCTCTATTTCGCTGGGGGCCGACAGGAATGACCCGGGAGAATTCATCCTTCGCGCCTACAACGATCTGAATGTCAAGGACACTGTTTCATTCACCGCAGGCGGCGCATTTTCCGGCCTGGGCGCATACTCAACCGTCACAACCACACAGGACCTTGCGAAGGTCAGTATCGGCCAGAATGTGGACCTTTCCACTGAAGGGGATATGGACATATCCGCCAGGGGCGGGGGAAGGGTATCCGCCGTTGTGGAGGCCGAGGCATACGGCGCTATTACGGTCATAGCAACCGACGCCGTTGCCGACATACGTCCTGAAAACGTCGTCCAGATCCAGGGCGGAGGGACGCTCATACACGCCAGGGGCGACCTCAATATATCGACAGGAACGGACACAGAATTCAACCGCGATCAATACAATATAGAGGGGAGGTCCGACACCTTTGCGGGGAGCGTCGTTCCTCTCGACTTCGTGGATGCATCAGGGATCCTGGAACAGACCAATACTATAACCGTTGCCTCCGGCTCGGTCCTCGAATCCGGACAGGACATAAATCTCCATGCCGAGAGGATGGGGTACGCCGACATGACCGGCAAGGCAAAGGCGACAAGCTGGGTCAGCGGCATCCTGGATTTCATCAATGGAGCAGCAGCCGCCGAGATGTACAACGGCACGATATTCTGCGAGGCCCACGGAAATGTCCAGGTGGACGGCACGCTGCGCACTGGCCTGTACCGCAAACAGACCCTGGTCCTGACAGGATGGAACAAGGATACGGGACTGATCACGGGATACAACGCGACCGACGGAGTCACCTTTACAACAACCAAGGAACTGCTGGAATCCACCCTTGCTTCGGAACTGAAATACGCAAAAGAGCAGCTGGCCCTTTACAAGGGCTGGTATAACGAAGAGACGGATGAATATATCCAGCCCAATGCCGAGCTTGAAGATTTCTATAACAGGGAAATTGCGCGCATTGAGGCGGAGATGGAGGAGATGGGCCTCCTGGAGACCAATAATAACTCTGCGGGTGAGGCTGTTGCAACAGTTGTTGAGCAGTATGTCATGACCGTTACCGTCGACCCGATACTGGCGCAGGCCGGCGTCATAGATATCAGGGCGGACCAGTTGAGCGGTTCGGGTGTCCTGGACGCCCCCGGGGATGCCAGCGTTACCATAACAAATAATACTCCGGCATACCTGGTAATAAAGGGGATTGTGATTCCCGAGAGCAAGGGCGGGACCTGGTTCAACGGTGAGGATGTCTCCCGGAATTCGGCGATTGACGAATTCAACGGCACCAATGCCGATGAGGATAACATGTTCAACATGGATGACAGCCATGATGTCGTAACCCCCCGGACTGCATCCTTCTCGACCATAACATCAAGCGAGAATACCCCAGATCCGTCCATTACAATCAGCAACACCCTCAATGTGGATCTTTACAAGACATCCACCACCTCCTACACATGGCCGGACATCACGATCATCGGAGAGATTGAAAACCTCAACGGCTCCGTGACCCTGAATAACAAGCCGACCGCCTCGGCCAAGGGAAGCATCAAGATCTCCGCCCCCATAACCGCCAGGAATATGTCCGTTGTCGCAGGCGGGACCGTATTCATAGATAATATCATTTCCTATTCCGTGGGCGGCGAGGTCTATTCCCAGATGAAGTCCATTACATCAAACGGCACGGCATCGGCCGAGGCATATGATGTGCAAGACTTCCTGAACGAGTCCTCCGGTGTCGTGAGCCTCTACGGAGACAAGGTTTTTATAAGCGCGGAGTACCTGAATATCAACGGCACGATACAGAGCGGCAGGGAAGAGTACAACCTGGTGATAGACGATGCGGCCGCAGACGAGATCAGCTCCATAGGTTCGGGCGCCTCGGGACTGGTCAAGCTTGAGACACTTTCGACCTCGGGCTTTGACGTATTTTTCGACACAGCAACAAGGCAGATAATCGTGGAGGAGCTGTCGGTCACGGGAGGCCATATAGAACTGGAGGGCAACATCCTCAGCACGGGCGCCGGGAACATAAAGGTGCTTGGAGGATATAGCAATATTACGATCACCAATAATACCGCCTATGACATGGTGATAAGGCGTCTGGATGCCTCCAATAAGGGAGCAGGCATACTGCTCATCAAGGACAAGGCAAAGTCATCCGGGATAGGTACATATGCAACCCTCTATGAATATACCGAGGGGGGAGTTATCGTGACCGTTATGGACGGGACAGGCTCCTCGGTCACAACCGATCCCGACGGGACCATGGCATTCACCTATACCCCTGAATCCGGCTGGCGCTACGGGTGGTCCGTCGGGGAGCAGACCTATGAAAGGTTCCATTCCCTGATGTCATCCAGTTCGTGGCTTGGCATAGATGCCCTTGCGGCTGATCCTGAAGACATGTACTGGAGCAATCAGGAAACCATATCCGCGCCTGTACTGATCAAGGACAGCAATTATTTCTATGAGGATCCGGGCAACAACGGAGATGAATATATATTTACCCAGGATTCATATGACCTGGCAGAGCCAAAGTCCTATGAGCTCAATCACTGGACGGAGAGCACATGGTACGGCAAGAAGACCTATTACAGCCACTGGGTAAAGGAGGAAAAGACCCAGTGGATCTATACGCACAGCGTAGAGGCCGACCAGGGCATCGGCGTCAATTTTACCGGCCTTGATGAGGCTGCCATATCGATAACCTCAAACAATGCCGCCGCGGACATCATCATTGAAGGGCCTGTCCTGAATACTACGGGAACAACCGCAATCAGTTCAGCCGGTTCAATTGAGCAGTCAGGCCAGGCTGCCTATGTGAACGGGAACAGGATTGAGCTTGAGGCCGGCACAGGGATCGGGAACAGGATTGAGCTGGAAGAAGGCAGAGACACAGGGGACGGAGGCATTCTGAAGACAAACCTGAATGATGAGGCGGAATATGATTTTACGACCCTGACAAGGGAAAATAAAGATACCGGGCTGACCAGGGTGATCGCCGGAACACGTGTAAAGCTCACCGCGGATTATTCCGGAGGCGGGGAACAGGGCGCCGTATATAAGTTCAAAGGCGATCCTGCAAAGCTGAATCTAGGGACCCAGGACTACTCGGATACATCCGTGTGGGAGAAGATAGTTCATGTCACCAGCCTTTCCGCCGTAACCGCGAGCGGGGCAATCCAGATTGAGGAGATTGTAGGAGACCTCTATATAGACAGGGTTGCCACAGGCCTGGATGCAACATACGGCTCCGGGGCAGAGGTAAGCATAAAGGCCAGGGGAGACATAAGCGCAGCGCAGGACAGCTCCGGGGCCTGGTATGAAGGGCGCGTAGAGGGCGGCATTGTTGAACTGACATCGGAGCAGGGCAGTGTCGGATCAAGTGAACATTCGATTATCCTGGATTCAGGCACACTTGCCAAGGATTATGTCTCTGTCTCAGCCGGCGGGGACGTATATCTGACGGAGCAAAACGGTGATCTGAGGGTGGAAAAGATATCCGCATCAGGCGACGTCTACATCAACGTATTGTCAGGGAACCTGGTGGACGCGAATGATTCCGCGGTGCGCGACGAGCGTACCTATGAAGAGCTGAGTTCCGGGTTATGGGCCGACCTCCAGCTGACAAAATCGACCGGGGTGGATGCAAAAAAACAGGCCGCAGTTGACTCCTATGCAGCGAACAAGGTTCAGGAATACAGGTCATACTGGCAGTATCGCGACAGCCTTGTCTATGCCGCCGGCAGCGTGGACAGCGAAACCGCAAAAACGGCCCGGATAACCTTCGGCGCCGGGCCTGCCGAGGGGGATGAATGGACCATCATTGTGGACGGGACTGAATACAGCCATACCGTTGCCGCGGGCGAGGACCTGGAGCAGGTCCTGGGCGTTCTGGCAGATGAGATCAACGGCACGGACGGATATGCCGCAGGCGTGGAGGCTGACACCATTTCCGTTACCAGGCTTGACGGAGAAGCGCCGGAGGTGTCAACAGCGCTTCTTGCCGACGCCTATTCGACAATATCCGAAGGCACGGTCTCCGCTTCGACCGTGACCCTTACCGGCGAGCCGGCAGAGGGAGAGCTGTGGGTCATAGCCGTGGACGGCGTAAATTACAGCTATACAGCGGCTGAAGATGACGGCCTCTCACAGATCGCAGATGGCCTGGCTGCTGAAATCAACAACTCGCAGGGGTACGCCGCGATGTCGGACGGCAGCTCTCTTACCGTTATCAGGCTTTCCGGTGATGATATAGATCTCATTACAACCCTTATGGGGGGCGCCGGTTCGACGGCCTTCGAGGGCGCACCCGCCGCCTCTACGGTTACCCTGACGGGCGAGCCCGCCGAGGGGGATGAATGGTCCGTCACCGTGGACGGGACAGCGTACACGCACACAGCGGCCGCGGACGAAGGCCTTGCCCAGGTAATAGCCGGTCTGGCCTCTGAAATCAACGGTTCATCAGGGCATATCGCAATTGTGGAAGATGACGCCATTATCATCACCAGAAATGACGGTGAGATCCCGGACGTCGAGGCGACCCTTCCGGCAGGCGCCGGTTCGGCCATTTCCAGCAGCACGGTAGCATCTATGACTGTAACACTAAGGGGAGAGCCGTCAGAGGGAGAGGCATGGGTCATAGTGATGGACGGCGTCAGCTATTCCCATACTGTAGCCGGGGATGACGACCTGTCCCTGGTCGCACAGGCCCTGGCCAATGAGATTGACGGCGCCACCGGCTATGCAGCGGTTGCAGATGACACTGCCATTACAATCATCAGGGTTTCCGGCGGGGACATGGACCTTGATTCCGTAATCACAGGCTCCGAAGGTTACACCGTTTCCGGAGTCACACCTGCCGCCTCTGTGCTGGCCCTGTCCGGCGATCCGGCAGAATGCGAGAAATGGATTATTAGCGTTGATGGGACGGAATTCAGCCATTCCGTAGCCGCAGGCGAGGACCTTTCCCAGGTCATCAGCGCCCTTGCCGCTGAAATCAACAGGACAACAGTCTATGCCGCCGTGGCGGAGGGCAGCTCCATTGCAATAACCGGATATTCCGGTGAGGCGCCGGATGTCTCGACAGTATTCCTCTCGAGCTCCGCTTCATCCGTATATGCCGGGACTGCCCCGGCATCCACAGTCACCTTGAGCGGGGAACCGGCCGAGGGGGATATATGGGCCATTACGGTAAACGGTACCGAATACAGCCATGCCGTGACGTCAGGCGAGGACCTGTCGCAGGTCATAGATGACCTGGTCACGCAGATCAACGATGCGGAGGGCTATACGGCCGTTGTGGACGGAGTATCCATTGTTGTGACCTCTGTCTCCGCAAACACGCTTGCCGTTGCTCATACCATCACGCCCGCCTACAGCGAATCCGCCGTCATCCACCTGTCCGAAGCCGAGGCTGACTATTACCGGAGCTATTATGAAAGCCTGGGAATGACGGAAGAGGATATCCAGGATGCCATAACAACGCTGGAGAACAAGCGGACAGCGGAATATCACACGCTTCACGGTGTCTATGGCGCCGAGGAGACATACAACCCGGATTATGAATATACCTTCGCTGCCGGCGAGGAACAGGCAATAAGGGACAGCATCCCTGAATGGACCGAGGAGCAGCTCCTTTACGCTATGGGCGCCGGCCTGCTTATGAAGGTAACGGACACCGAAATAACCGTTGAGGACCCGAATATTGTGGCGGGCAGCATAGATATTGAGACATCCGGGGGCATAGGCGAGACGAGCGGTCACAGGGTGCTGAATGTGTCTGCCCCGGGCTATGTAATCTCACAGGATGAAAGGGTTGCGCTCGCGGCAGCTGAACGGGATGATGTGGCCTACTGGGCCGGTGCAAATACCGTCACCGTCAATTATTCAAACGGCGATACCATAACCCGCACTGACGGCCAGAACTGGAGCAATTTCGGCTTCACCGCTGGGCTGAAGATAAGGATACAGGCGGGCGGCGCAGCAATAGATGCTGAAGGCGACATCTATGTGATCAGCTCCATAAGCGGTAATGTGATCACGCTGAACGAGGATGCCGACCTGGAGAATGCGGCAGGGATTTCCATAAATGCCGCGGCAGAGATAGAAGACCCGGCTGATGACAGCGTAACCGTATGCGCAATAACCGTTGATCAGAGGGAAGATATTGATGTCGACAACAGCGGGACATTGGAGATCCTGGCCGGCGGGTCCATATTCCTGGGCTCGGAGGTTGACATCAATATTGACCATATATCCTCAGGCAGTACGGTCATGCTTAAGGGCGGGCAGGGCATCTACAACTGGGCCGTATCGGGCGACAACATCATCAGCCAGGACCTTGTCCTGGAGGCCGCTGAAGGATCGATAGGAACATCGGCACATCCGATCTATACGAATCTTTCAGGGGATGCGATCGTTACGGCAAGGACCTCCGGCGATATATGGCTGACAGAGACGGACGGGGACATGAATGTTGGGACCATGTACTCCAGGAATGGCGAGGCCCATCTGAGGACATTGAACGGGTCCATACTTGACGGACCGGACAGCGATTTTGAAAATATCGTGGCGAACAGGGTTGTACTGACTGCCAATAACGGCGGAATAGGAGAGGCCGCCAATTACCTGGATATGGATATCCCACAGACCGGTACAGTTACGGCCACTGCGGACGGAAGCATATTTATTGCAGAGACCTTCCAGGATATGAATATCAACACGATAATTTCCTCCTCGGGCGATGTGGGACTCAGGGCGCACCAGTCCCTTGTTGACGCGGTCAATGACTCAAGCGGGCTCCCCAGCCGTCCTGAAGCGGATGTCTACGGCAACAGGATCACCCTCACCGCCAGGTACGGGACAATCGGCATGTCAGGCAATGACCTTGATATCCTCAGCGGATATACGTTTACCGCCGGCGCGGACGGGAAACCGGGCACTTCCGATGATGTAAAGACCGCAACGGGGACAGGAAACCTGACTGCTTCAAGCTACGGAAACATCTATATTATCCAGCCTGACGGGGACCTAGGATTAAATGAGGTAGGGACCCTGTCTGCCGGCGCCACGGCCTTTATTGCAGCCCTTAACGGCAGCATCTTCAACGCCAGCGCCTCGGGAAACAATGTCGTTTCAGGAAAGACGTACCTGTTTGCCTCCAGAGATATCGGGACAAGCGATAAGCCGATCACCACAAAGGTAGGAAATATTGAGGGGCAGGCCACAAGCGGCGGAACCTATGTCAGGAACGACGGAACGCTGAAGGTGGGAGGCGTTGTCGCAGGCGATAATCCTTCGATACTCAGCGGCGGCTCGATAGAAATAGAGACAGGAAGCCCTGTGCTTCTCACGGAAAATATTACCTCGCTGACAGGCAATATCACGATTACGTCCGGGGATGACGAATTTGACGAAGGCGGCGTCGATTATCTCTCAGAAAATGCGAAGGATGATATCGTCGTAGGCTACAATGACGCCAGTGTCACATTATGGGCGGCCGGGGATGTTTATCTGCAGGCCGGAGATGATGTCATTATAAATTCGACCGGGACCGTCCGGGCGGACGGCGGACTGTATGTGACCGCCGAAGTTCCTGGAGAGGCCGGAGATGCCGCAATTGAAAGGATATCTGAAAAAGAAACATGGGTATCCTTAACCGGAGAACCGGAGAACGGGGACACATGGGCTGTTACTATTAATGATGATATCACGGTCGAATATTCGGTGATAGGGGACGAGACAATCGATGTCGTAAGGGCGGCCATGGCCGGAATGATCGCCGGCGTTGAAGGCTACGACGCCGTTGTAGAGGCAGGCCTTATCAAGATATCCAAAACATCAAACGCAACGGTCGTCATGGGTCTCGACTATGGAAACGCGGATGAGTCGG
>Ga0209287_10000300_pt1 | contig 32319 bp, 20 predicted proteins | sample PPLLak3cmMay2015_2_FD_187255 | JGI IMG/M metagenome (GOLD analysis project Ga0209287, IMG submission 187255) | Freshwater sediment microbial communities from Prairie Pothole Lake near Jamestown, North Dakota, USA - PPLs Lake P8 Core (1) Depth... | ecosystem: Environmental > Aquatic > Freshwater... | reverse complement strand
TTACTTATTATTCCTTTCACGGCAGCTGAAAGAACAGCGCTTGCGGCGGCTGCTCCGGTAAAAATCCTTGACCCGGGCTCCAGCTGGGTCGTCAGCGAGACCACGAGACTGAGCGGCCTGAAGGTTGCCGGCGGCACCATCAAGGCACGCGACGGCTATAGCCTGACCATGACCGTTGACGGCGTTGAAACGGCAATTAAACCCGGAGAATACAAGGGCGACATAGTGCTTACACTTTCCAAGATCGTCGTCAAGAAAGATGCATCCCACAATTCGCAGTTCAATTTAAGGGCCGGCGTTTACCTTGAAAACGGCAGATATATTCCCGAAAATTCCGTTGCAGCTGCCGTGATCGGCGGAACCGTGAATGACAATGGTGTAAAGGGTGTGAAAATAACCTCTGTCGGGGAAGAATTCAACGGCATCATTGTAACAGGCGATTCCAGGGCCTCATATACCATCAGCAATCCTGTAATCAACCTGACCGGAAACGGGGCCGATGACTTTGCCGGCATAGGCGCGGCAATCATGGTTGACGGAAACGCGGATGTCACGGTTAACAAGGCATCGCTTATAACAAACGGGTGTGCAAGGTCCGCCATATTTGTAGGAGGCGCCAGCTCCCTGCAGGTCAATAATTCTAAAATCGAGGTGGGCAGCCCCCCGCTGCCTGAAGGATACAAAGATGTGTTCACGGAGGGAGGTAAGTTTTTTTTCAGGGTCCCATTCATGCTGGGCCTTGCAGGCACATGCCGCGCAACCAACATCGTTGACAAGGTCAAGACCGTTTCCTATACAAACAGCCACATAAAGGCCCAGGGATGGGGCGCCATGTCGATCGACGGCGGGGATAAAACCGTGCTCACCATGACAAAATGCACCATTGAGACCATTGAAAGCGGCTACGGCGCCTATGCCATCGGAGGCAGCACCGATATATTCGACGGATGCACCGTAAACGTAGCGGACATGGCCATGATCGGGACAGGCGGCAGCGGTGTCTTTACCAACGGCACAGTGGTGAACTCCCGAAGATTCGGAGTTATGTACCATGGCTCAGGAGATCTGACAATCGACAAGGGCTCCGTGTTCAATACAAAATCAACCGCAATCCAGCTCAAGAGCCCGAGCCATAACATAGTCGTTGACACTGCGCGGATTAATCCTGAAAACGGCATTATCATACAGGTGATGCCGAATGATGATCCCAATGCCCGCCGCAGCAGCAGTCCGGAAGGCGCTGCTGAAGGCGCCAGGGGGGCATCACCTGCCGGCGGCGAATCTGCCGATGGCGCCCGCGGCTCTGCACCCAGGCCTGAGGGACCTGAGGGGACAGCAGTTCCGGTCGCTGTCAGCAGCGATATAAATGCGACCTTCAGGAATGTTACACTGAAGGGCGATATTATAAACGGCAATACCGCGGCATGTCCTGTGAACGTCAGGCTTGAAAAGGCCTTAATCACGGGAGCTATTACGACAGCGACCGTAAGGCTCGCAGTCGGGCCCAATGGTGAAGAGATCACCATGAAGACGCCTCAGCTTTATAAATTGATCGGCGAAGTCAAGAACACATACTGCGCCACTGAAGACAAGAACGGCCTCAAGGTCTCACTCGACGGTAATTCGAAATGGATTGTCGACAAGACGTCCTATATTACCGGCCTGAATATTGCTCAGGGGGCTTCAGTCATTGCTCCATCCGGACACGGCGTGACGATGACCGTCGATGGCGCAGTAAAGGAGATCAAAGCCGGCACATATAGCGGCAAAATAGTGCTTACGATAAAATAAGGAGAGACTTATGAATCTGAATAAATCATTTATAGGAAGAAGGCAATTCCTGGTGGCAGCCGGCGTGACCTCAACCTCGGCCCTGGCCTATGAAAAGCTGTGCGGCCTTGTTGATCCGGTTTTTAATACGGGCGCCGCAATTGCATCGGAAAAATCATCGGCCTCAACAGCAACTGAAAAATACCCTCATCTTCTGTCGCCCCTCAGGGTAAGAAACAAGGTGCTGAAGAACAGAATAATGCACACCCCTTCTCCCCCCCACTCCCTTCAGGGGCCGGAGAATTACCCTGCAGATCCATACAGGGCACACTATTCGGAGATGGCAAAAAACGCAGCCATTGTCACCGTTAATGAGCACTTCGGGAAGTGGCCCAAGACCTATGAGAAGGGTGTTGATAACGGAATGGTGCATTATTCGGATCATATGTGGGAGGACATCCCACCGGTTCATAACTATCTCCAGCAGATGATAGAGGAGATCCACTGTGAGGGCGCCATTGTTGCAGGAGGCAAGGTCGCGGGCGGCGGCATGGGGAGCTTCAACGCTTCGGGCTCTGGCAGTTATAAGGTGGAGGAGGTTGTAACAGAGGCAAAGAAACTGGAGGACAGGGGCTATGATGCAGTATGGGTTGGAAACCGTTACATCAAGAACAGGGAAGAGCTGCGCCCCGTGCTTGAGTTTATGCAGGCAGTCCGGAAGGCAACTGAACTCATAATAGTGGCATGGTTCCTGCCATTGACCCCAGGGAAAAGCAGGGGTCTGATGGCGGCCGGCGTTGGAGTGGATTCCGGCGACCTGGCGTCAGGCCCTGAATTTGAGGAGGTCATGGAAATGATCAGGATGCTTGAGGGCTCGGCCGATATCATCCAGCTGAAGGACACAGGCCACTTCACCGACCATCCCAACAGCTTTACAATGGAGAAGGGCAAGCCGTGGATGCTCAGGTTCAGCCAGGCCATAAAGGAGAGGGGTATCAAGATCATCACCGCTCCCGGCGGAGGCTTCCATGATCCGGACCTGAATGAAGAGTTTATCGCGACCGGAAAAACAGACATGGTCGGCATGGCAACGCCGCTCTTCGCTGACCCTGAATATGTCAAAAAGGCCTATGAGGGCAGGGGTGAAGATATTGCGCCCTGCGTTATGTGCCACAACTGCCATGGGATCAGCCGGACCAGGGGGCCCTGGTACGACACATGTACGGTAAACCCGAAATGGGGGCTGTCGGAGACCAAGAAGAGATCAATCCGGCCCCCAAACGCATCAAAAAAGGTCGGCGTGATAGGGGGCGGGCCTGCGGGAATGAAGGCCGCCATAACCGCCGCTGAAAGAGGGCACAAAGTAACCCTTTATGAGAAGGGCGGCGCCCTGGGCGGTCTGCTCAGGCACACGGACTATACCCAGTGGAAATGGGCATACAGGGACTTTAAGGATTACTTAATCCGGCAGACCTATAAGGCAGGGGTGGAGGTGCTCCTGAATACTGAAGTCACCCCGGAGATGCTTAAGGCAAGAAAGTATGATACGGTGCTTGCCGCTGTGGGAGCGGAGCCGGCTGTTTCCAGGATACCGGGCGCTGAAAACAGAAACGTATATAATATCGTAAACGTTTACAGCAGCAAAAATTCCCTGGGCAAAAACGTGGTTATTATCGGAGCAGGAGTTTTCGGCACGGAGACAGGAATAGGGCTGGCCAAGGACGGGTATAAGGTTACGGTGCTGACAAGCGGAAGGGAATTGATACCTGAAGATGCTATAGGCCCCCACAATATGGAGAACCAGATAGACATTTATAAACACCATGAAAACTTCAGCTATGTCCTGGAGGCGAATGCAACCGGCATTTCGGAAGGAAAGGTGACATACAGGGATGCCTCTGGCGGCGAGAAGGCCGTCCAGGCCGACAGCGTGGTGATCTATGCCGGGCTTAAGCCCAGGATGGAGGAGGCCATGAAATTCTCAGGCTCTGCAGGCCAGTTCTTTCTGATCGGCGACTGCACAGGCCAGGCAGGGACACTGCAGAAGACCATACGCAGCGCATTCTTCATGGCTTCACAGGTTTAATAAACGGCCCATGGGGCAGGGCTCAAGGTGAGAGAGATAATAAACACTTTAAAGGCAGGGCCGGAAAAGGCCCTGCCTTTTCTTATACATGATAGACCACTGAACAGCATGTTTTTACCGGCACATCAATCAGAGGATTTCCCCTAACTCAGGCCTTACGGACATCGGCCTGCCCGGATCTATCTCCAGGATGAGCGATGGTCCAGGCAAGGCTGATTATAAAATATAAGCCCATCAGCGCCACCATTATTCCCAGCATTGCAGTCAATGACGTAATGCCCGTTACGGCAGTGATAACCGCTTCACTAAATCCGGCTAAAAAGGAGCTTAGCAGGATGGAGATCGATACGATCGACATTACCTGGGCCTTATTCGTGGGGCCTGTGTACATGGATGCCTTTGTAAGCAGAAACGGGACCCATATCCCCATCCCTGTTCCGAACAGGAACATGGCAATGAAGCTCATTACCGCGTTGTCCGCCTTCATTATCAGATAATACCCGATAAAAAGGAACAGAACGGCGACAGCGCCGGTATACCTTTTAAATAATTTGTATATCTTTGAAAATACCAATGAACAGACTATGTTGGCGGCCGCCATCAATGACATGGCCACTGATGTTACCTTTGCATCTCCTATACCCCTGTCCATGATAAGGATGGGCAGTTTGATCATTATAAAAAACGCGGTAAGCATCAGGATAAGGCTGCAGAGTGTCAGCGTCCAGACAGGCCTGCTAATTTTTTCCTTTTGGCCTGCCGGGCTTTTTTCAGGCCTGCTGAGTCTTTCAGGCGGGGTTCCGGGTAGTGCAAAAAATTCCAGTATGAATATCGGGATAAAAACCGCATAGGCCAGGAATGTGTATTCCCATCTGATCATGCAGAGAACACCGGCTGCCATGGTCAGTGCGATTGTAATGAGGCTTGCCCCTCCGTTGGCATACCCCATCATCGCGACCCTTTCATCACCTTCCCAGAGTTCGGTAATATAGGCTCCGCACAAAGGCACTGCAAGACCGCCGCCGATCCCTACGATTACTCTTAATACCAGTATCTGAAAGATACTGCCGTTGATAAACGCCCCACCCACGCCGCCAAAAATAAAAATGGCAAGTGCGATAAGCAGGATGTTTCTTTTGCTGAAATAATAGGATAATTTCCCGCTGATTAAATTTGCTATGATGACAAAGATCATCGGAAGGCTCAGGATCATTGATATCGATGTAGGGCTGGCGTCCGGGAATGCCTTTTGTATATAGGCAAGCGCGCTTGCCACCAGGCCAATGTCCAGCTGAACTAAATAAATCAGCGCCACTGCAATCTTTACAGACAATCCGTATTTTTTAGCCATGTCTCAATACCTGCGATACTGGTTGGTAAATTTGACAGAACACCAAATATGAGCCGGGATGTATGAAGCTATTTTATGTAAAATGAAACGGTTTAATGAATTACTTGTTCATTCCTTCAATATCCAGAGTATCCAGGAGAACCTGGGATTCGCCTTTCTCTGCGGCCTTCTTCTTTGCCTCCCAATGGCTCACATCATGCTCGCCGATAGGGCTGCTGACCGCGCAGAACATCTCTGAACCGAAGGCATTCCACAGATCTTTTGCCAGTGCCTCTTTCCATGGCTTGCGCAGAACCTGTACAGAGACGTGCCTGGTAGCCCTGTTGGCACATTTGATTATCATCTCGGCCAGCTCCTGCGCACGCTTCCATATCTTCTCACGGGGCATAACCTCATTAACCATGCCTATTTCCAACGCGGTTTTAGCGTCAATAGTCTGCCCGGTAAGCATCATATAATTTGCCCTCTTTATGCCCATTATCTGCTGAAGGCATATCTGAATGCCGTCGCCTGGAACGATATTAATGGGATAATGCATATCGGCTATAAAAGCATCTTCAGCCATTAGTGTAACATCGCAGAATAATGCCATCTCTGTATGGAAGCCAGGCCCGTTGATAACTCCGATTGTGGGAATGGCCACATCATTTATCAGGCCTTCACAGATACGGGGGCCGTCATGATACATGTGCTCGTAGTGAACCCATCCCTTGTGTTTCATTTCATCGATCTCCAGATTGATTCCATCGATATACTGGTCTCCCTCACCGCCAAGTATAAGGCACTCGGTGGACTCATCCTGCCCTACATACTTGCAGAGCTGCCAGACCGCCCTGTGTATATCCAGCCTCCATACCATGGACCCGCTCTCAGTATGCCATTTGGCCGTCATTATGCCCAGGTCATCACGGGTAAGTTTGAAGTGGTCTTTAAATTTTGGGGCATACTCTTCGAAGTCAATCTGCGGGATACAGGTCGGAGCAACTTTATAACCTTTTTTCTGTTCAGGTTCCAGGTGCTTTGTAACAAATAAATGTTCGCGTTTTTCTGGCATCTTAGAATCCTCCTTGTTAATTTATTTTAGATTACATATTTTCATATTCTGCTATCTGGTCAGAAGATTTATCCCGGCAATAGATGTCCCGAGACCTGTAAGATATCCTCCTATCATCTCGGCCATTCCTACCTTTGCATCCTTTACCTGGCGCTCTCCGGCCGTACCTCTCAAATGCTGGGTCACCTCGCAGACAACGCGGGCGCCTGAAGCGCCTAGCGGATGCCCCAGAGAAAGCAGCCCTCCGCTCGGATTGACAGGGCATTTGCCGTTGATTTCAGATGCTCCGGATCTGATATAAGGGATTTCATCTCCTGTTTTACAGAGCCCCAGACAGCTTACCGCAGCAATTTCCTCGGGCGCGAATGCATCATGGAGCTCGATCAGGTCCAGGTCCGCCGGGCAAATACCTGCAGCTTCATAGGTCCTTCCTGCCAGCTCTTTAATCAGGGGATTATCAATCAGATTGTAATCCCAGGCCTCACAGGGAGCGCTCAGCACAAGGGAAGACGCCAGCTTTATCAGATTTGAAGTGTAACGCCTTGCTATCTCTCCGGTGCAGAGAATAATTGACGCGGCCCCGTCAGTAACCGGGCAGCAGTGAAGACTGGTAAGGGGATCACAGATCATCCTTGCGTTCATTATATCCTCTGTGGTGAGCGCCTTTCGATACATGGAGTAGGGATTCATGCATGCATTTCTATGGTTTTTTACCGATGGATATGCGAGATCTTCCAGGGTCGCACCCCGCTCCTGCATAAGTCTGTATGCCATCAGTGCAAAATAGGAGGGCATTGTTAATCCAAGGGTGCCGTTTATATCCCCCTCTGCCGCCCCCACAAGTTTTCCTGCTTTGCTGCTTGTAGTCATAGACTCGCAGGTCACAGCAATCCCTATGTCGTGGATCCCGTACGCAATATCCTTCCAGAGCTGGTTGACCACTGTCGCGCCTGTAGTACACGCGTTTTCCGTGTTGTACATCGGGATGTTGTCTATTCCGACCCAGCGGAGTATATTCTCGGCGGTCTGAGTGTCATCATAGGAGCGCCCGCCATAGGCAACCTCGATTATGCGGGCATTTATCCCGGCATCCTGAATAGCGGCCTTTGCCGCCTGCATTCCCAGCTGAATCGGAGTCATTTGGGGCATCTTTCCAAAGACTGTCTGCCCTATTCCCAGAACATATACGTCTCTCATCGATCACGTACCTCGCACTTCCTGAATTTATATCCGTAAATCACGGCCCCATCCTCCCCGGTCCACAGAGGGGCGATTACTATTTCCATTTCGGTCCCGGCATCTAATTTTTCATTAGCGCCTATAATGAGAGGCGCCAGGATACTTATCTTGTCATCAGGCAGAAAGATTATTCCAAGGGGGTGCGGCGGTTCAAAGCCGGCTACCTTAATCCTTGTAATCGTATAGGCGAAGAGTGATCCCCTTCGGGATAAGTCCCTATCCTCAAGCTGTTCCTCAAAACATTGCGGGCAAAAGTCCACCTTCGGAAAATAAACCTTTTCGCACTTAGGACATCTGTTGCCTGTTAAAACAGGACCGTTTGTCGTTTCTCTCAGTACTCCGTTCATTAAGAATTTCTTTTCATTCATCAGTAACCGCTCCGCTAACACCTTCTTTGTTAATTATTTTCTGTCATGCTGCGGCTCATTCGACAGGCTCATGACCCTGAGCGCAATTAAAGGGTTGACCGCAGAATCCAGCGAAATATTCTGTTCCATCAGAGCATCGATGCAATGCTGAATGCGCTTCTCATGGCCTTCTGCACATTGCCCGCCTTCCTGCAGTCGCCGATCATATAGAAGGCATTCCCCGCAGTGGAAAGCCTCATGGCCCTGTCGGTCCCCGGTTTCATCCCAACGGCTATTACCACGCCGCCGGTTTTGATTTCATGTCCGGCTCCCTTGCCGTCTACATAAACAACCTTAGCTTTATCAATAAGGGTGCACCTGGCATTCAGGATATATTTGAAGTTTTTCTGTTTATCGGCCGCCTCCATAAACATGGTGTAATAATGGACCGGAGTTGCTTCAGGAGCCAGCCTGTTCTGCATTTCCAGCAGGGTAACACTGTGCCCCTTCTCGGCAAGATGCATCCCTGTCTCAACGCCGATTTCGCCGCCTCCGATTATTGCAACATCATCGGCAAGTGAGTCCTCCTTTCCGTAAACGGCAGCGGCATATATTACGTTCCTGTTGTCTGCACCGGGAATAGGGGGTACTATCGGGTCTGCGCCCAGTGCTGCAAGAACTGAGTCGTATACCTCTCTGTTGAGTATTTCAGCAGTAGCTTCAGTGTTAAGGAGGACTTTTATGGAAGATTTTTTTATCTGCCGGACAAGATAATTTTTGAAATCCTTCAGGGGCCACTTGAAGCTGACGCCATCGGTATGATTAAGCTGTCCTCCAAGGCTGCCCCTTTTTTCGTAAAGGGTGACGTCATGCCCCCTTCCCGAGGCTATGAGGGCCGCCTCCATGCCGGCAGGGCCTCCCCCGACAACTGCAATCTTCAATTTTTTCACAGGAGGCTGAACCATCTTTTCAATCCTGTGCTCAAGCCCCCACGTGGGATTTACGGAGCAGACGCTGACCCATGGGTCCGCGAAACTGCTCTTATGGCATTTGTTGCACCTTATGCAGGGCACCACGTCCTCTCCTCTGCCCTCATAGGCCTTTCGGCCGTATTCAGGATCGCAGATAAAGCTCCTGGCCATGGCGATCAGATCCGCCTTGCCGGATGCTATTACATCTTCGCAGTGATCAAGGTCCTGGAAACCTCCTATAGCGACAACCGCGATCTTTGCCCTGCTTTCTTTCACTGCCTCGGCCATATACAGAAACGGGGTGCGCTGAGGATTAAATCCAGTAGGATGATTGGGGTCTATTTCAGGCGCGCGCAGCTGAAGCATGTCTATGCGGCCCTCGGCCAGCTTTGCAAACCTTACTGTGTCCTCAAGCGTCCAGCCGTTTGGACCGGGATCAACCCCGCTTATGGCTGTCTCGACAAGGAAGTCCTCCCCGCATGCCTTTTTTATGCGGTCACATATCATGAGCGGAAAACGGGCGCGGTTCTCAAGGCTGCCGCCATACTCGTCAGTCCTTTTATTGGTCAAAGGAGAAAGGAACCTGGCGGGCAGCATCCCGCGGTAGGACATATGCAGGAATGCCATGTCAAAGCCTGTCTCCCTTTTGGCAACAAGGGCCTGGCGTGCATAATCGTCCGCGATCTTTTCCAGCATGTTTGCCGGTATTTCCTCACCTGTCACGCTTACGCTGCCGTCGCCTTTTATAGCCACGGAAGGTATCCCGCTGCTTACATCGTACCCCCCTGGAAATTCAGGCACGATAAAAAGAGAGGCCAGGCTGCCGTAGAAATGAATCGCTTCAACCATCTGGGCGATGTAATGCTGGCAGCTGCCGTTAAAGACATCCAGGATCTGGTCATGGCTGTGGTCCGGCAGCTGCATCGGGCTGTAGCCGTTGCAGGTTACCAGGGCAGCGCCGTTTTTTGCCTTTTTGGCATAGTGGCTTATAAGGCCATCCGAAGGATACCTCTCAGGGCCCTGTATAAAATGTGGCCTGCTGGGAGAGGCGGTCATCCTGTTCTTTAAGACAGCATGGCCCACCTTCAGGGGTGACAAAAGGTTAGGGTATCTGTCATGCATGAATAATCCTCCTTTAATTGAATAATATAAAACGGGATATGGTCTCCAAAACAAATTTTAAGGATGCTGCCTTGAAAAGATTTGATATAAACGGTAAATAATATTTTCTAAATTATTCGATCGAGGCCACCTGTTCTTTTCCGCTGAGACAAAGGAACGAATGGATGCCGATATTGATTTGGTTGAACAGCGATAAATATGGTCATATTTTTTCAACTTGACCTCATCCTTATGATCACAGTTAATTGTTACATTGACCCGGACAAAATCACATGTAAAGATTATCGGTAATTGGCATTTAAAACTATAGGCAGGGGATTTTATGGTAATGATCTTACACTAAAATATTAACAGGTTGTCAATAGATAATTTATGCTTCATCATGTTAGGGCTGAACGAGGAGTCTGCATTTCACTTTTCTCCGGGATTCCGGGAGCCCTTTTTAAAAAGAATGAAACTGATGGCTCCTGATGGCATGATCACGAAGGGAAGGGCACCTGATGCATAAATTCGGGAAAACTTTCATACAAGAACATTTGAGTTTTTGAAATTATGAGTGTATTAATATTAGTACCGGTAGATCACTTTCAAGAGATAGTTGTATTACATATTTATATAAACCCTATCGGTCAATTTTTAAACACTGATTTATGAAAATTAATTTGCAATGCAGATAATAAAAAAAAATATTCATCTTCTGGCACCTATCCTGAAAGGGGTAGGAATTGTTATTGTGCTTATCCTTATGGGCACTACAGCCTACGGGTGGTCCCTTTCAAAAGACATGGAAAAGCGCTTTTCAGGCAGGCGGTGGAGCATCCCTTCAAAGGTTTATTCAGATTCGGCAATACTCTATCCCGGACAGCTTATAAATGCCGAACTGTTTTTAAGCAGGCTTAAGGGCCTCGGTTACAGGGAGACCGCAGGCACCCCATCGCAGAAAGGGGAGATGCGCATAAAAGGCAAGGTATTCGAGGTTTACCTGAATGACCTGATACTGCCCGCGCAAAAACGGGAAGGATTTCCTGTGGAAATAATTGTCAGTCAAGGGGCTATAGGCGATATAAGCAACCTTCAGAGCGGCGAATCCATCCCCATCCTTGAACTGGAGCCCGAGGAACTGGGCCTGTTTTTCGGCCCTGAGAGGGAGCAGCGGCGACTTATCTCCATAGACCAGGTGCCTGACCACGTCAAGAAGGCCATCCTTGCGGCAGAAGACGCCGAATTTTATGAGCATCACGGCCTGGATTTCAGTGCTATCTTTCGCGCGCTTTACAAGGATGTCAGCCAGAAGGGGATCAGGCAGGGCGGCTCCACCATTACCCAGCAGCTGGCCAAGAACTATTTCTTAACGCCGGAAAGGACCATTTCAAGAAAACTGAAGGAAATGCTTCTTGCCGTGGTGATGGAGACAAAGTATGAGAAAAATGAGATCCTGGAAATCTACCTCAACGAGATCTATTTCGGACAAAATGGCTCTGTTGCCATAAACGGCCTCGGTGAGGCGTCCTATTTTTATTTTGGAAAACCGGTAAACCAGCTTAGCATTGCGGAAGGCGCAACCATAGCCGGCCTCATCAGGGCCCCGAACCTTTATTCCCCCTATATAAACCTGGATCGTTCTAAAAACAGGCGTGACCAGGTGCTTAAGAATATGCTAAAGGAGGGGTGGATTACCCGAACGGAGCATGAGGCTGCCTCAGGCTCTCCGGTACAGGCTGCCGGGATACAGGCATATGGAAGAAAGGCGCCCTATTTTATTGATTATCTTTCCACTCAGCTTGAAGAACTGTATTCAAAGGAGGACCTCTCCACGCTGGGCCTTTCAATCTATACGACCCTCGATCCGGAGGTCCAGAAGGCGGCAGAGCTTGCCCTTTCCAGGGGGCTTGCAAACATTGAAAAGGCAAATCCCCGCCTCAAAAGGAAGGACCATCAGAAACAGCTTCAGGGCGCAATTATTGTCATGCAGCCGAAAACAGGATATATCCTTGCCATGGTCGGGGGCCGCGATTACGGGGCCAGCCAGTTCAACAGGATCACGCAGGCAAAACGCCAGCCGGGCAGCGCCTTCAAGCCGTTTGTGTATCTGAGCGCACTGGACCGGTTTACGCCTGCCACCAGGCTTTCAAATGTCCCGGTTACATACAAGGTGGCAGGGAAAGAATGGACCCCGGAAAACTACTCTCCAATACCTGAAGAAGAGATGAGCATGAGAACGGCGCTGGCGCACTCTGTAAATATCGCAACCGTGGACCTGGCGATGAAGACAGGCCTGGAGAATGTGGTCAGGACCGCATCAGGCTTCCATTTTTCAACCCCCCTGAAGCCTGTCCCTTCCATGGCGCTCGGTTCGCTGGAGGTCATACCCCTTGAGCTTGCAAGGGCATATTGCGCCTTTGCGGCGGACGGTCTGCTTCCGGTTCCCCTTTCAATGAGGTCCGTCAGCGATGAAAATGGCAATGCACTTAACAGCAGGCATCTGGAGGTGGAACAGGTGATCGACCCTGCCGAGTCCTATATTATGGATTCCCTGCTTAACAGCGTTGTTGTCGAGGGGACTGCCGCCTCTATAAGGTCCTATGGGATAAGCCAGCCTGTTGCCGCAAAGACAGGTACGACAAGCGATTCCAGGGATGCCTGGTTTGTCGGGTACACACCGGATATCCTTGCCATGGTCTGGGTCGGATTTGACGACGGGACCTCGATGCAGGGAACAGGCGCCTCGGCTGCGCTTCCAATATGGGCTGATCTAATGAAAAACATACCGCAATATCTGTCCGGAGGGTGGTTCAGAAGGCCTGAGGGCGTAGTTGACAGGGTAATCTGCGCGGAAAGTGGCCAGCTTGCAATACCAGGACGATGCCCGGATACACTTAATGAGGTTTTCCTGGAGCAACTTGTCCCTACTGAAACATGCCCAATACATCAGGACCAGAATCCTTTGAGAAAAATTTATCAGGAGATAAAAGATCTTGTCAATTAACGTTAAACCGATTTATTTAGTATCGATTGTCTGGGCTCTCTTCAGTTTCGGGTGTGCTATCGCTCCTCAAAAAACTGTCACGCCTCCGAAGCAGGAGCAGGAACCTGCCGCCCCTTCAACGCAGCCTGAACCCATGCCAACGCCGGCCCCTGCACAGCCTGAGCCGGAAAAAGAGCCTGCACCGGCTGAGCCTGTCACCCCTGAGCCGCCGGCGCCCGCGCCACGCTCCACTGTGCCTGACACAGGCCAGCCGGACAGGTCATCTCCACGCACGGTGGCCTCCTTGAGGCTTTCCGATCAGGCGAGGCTGATGATCGAATTGAAAAAACCTGATGAGGCCATAGGCATCCTGGAAAAGGCCGTGAACATCGACACCAACAACGGCCAGAACTATTACCTGCTGGCAGAGGCATGGATAATGAAAGGGAACAGGTTACAGGCCGTTGAGTTCAACCGGATGGCCGGTCTCTATCTTAAAAACGATGCCGCATGGAAATTGAAGGTTCAGCAGCAGAAGGAGCGAATTGACAAAATGAAAAATTCCCGCTGATTCTAATGGGCGGGTCAGGATATTTTGTATTTTGTTATCTGTCGAAATGGGAGGGATACTATGAAAAACAATATGTTTTCAGCAATAATATTTTGTGCCGCGGTCGCCATGTCTCCATTATATGGGTGCGGCGGGAGCAAGGATGAGTCAAAAGAGGCGGCCCCTGCACATGCTGAAACCCAAAAAGCCGCAGGACCCGGCGCTGGACAGTCTGCCGGGGGCGCAGGAACTCCTTCCCGGAATACAGAGCCAGCAGAGATCCCGGAGATGCTGCCTGCCGTCCAGGAGGCAGGGACAGGTCAGCCTGCAGAAACCGTTACACAAAAGGCAGAACCGGCAAAGACAGCAGGGTCGCCGGCAGACGCCCGGGATACCAAAACAGGTCAGCATGCGGAAAGTGAAGCACCCGCTCCCCGGAAGGCAGACGTTAGTCAGGCAGAGACGCAACCTGCTAAGCAGGAGGCGCCTGATGTGATCACAATTGAAAATAAGGGCTATGCTGCAGACAAGAAGGGACCTGTCAAATTAAGCCATTTGAAGCATGACACGGACTACAAGGTATCCTGCGATCAATGCCATCATCTTTACAAGGATGGCGCGAATCAATGGAAAGAGGGCGACCACGTCGACAAATGCATTGTCTGCCATAGTCCATTAGAAGACAAGGACAAGGCAGTCAAGCTGCAGAGTGCCTTTCATAAAAACTGCAGGGATTGTCACAGCGATGTGAACAAGGAGGGCAAAGAGGCGCCCTCTACAAAATGCTCAGACTGCCACGGATAGTGTAATCTGAATTATTCGGAAAAAATGAAAGTAATTATCCGGATGTCCGTGCAAACCTGATCTTCATGTTGAAGTGTTCGGTTATACCGGGCATAAGGTTCATGGGAAAATTAAAGAGCAGGCTTGTCCCCTGATAGGTATATTCGAACCCTTCTTCCGACTTTGATACCGTCATCAGGGGATAAAACCATGAAGACAGGGGCCTTGAGAACTCGAATATCACCGTCAGGTTGTCCGCTTTATTCACCAGCTCAAAGCCGGTCAGGCTATCCTCGCTGCCCGTATCCGACACATTCCTGACAACCCCTGATTCCTTGCAGACATAATACCTGTTGGGATCAAGATCGGAATACAGGTTCAGGTTGAATTCACACCCGTATCTGGTTGATACTGTTGCGGGGCTTTTATTTTCAAAGAAGTAATCAATGGCAATCCCCTGGCCGTTCTTCATGCTGATTGATTTATTGAGCTGGAGCTTTGCCGGGCCTACCGCCCCTTTTCTGGAAAGCCTTATGAGCGCGCCGTCCTGCGTGATGTTTTCCTGCTCCACGCTGTATTCGCCCTGAACAAAATCCCCCTCTTCAGGGTAATCATTGATTGCATAGCCCTGGAGGGTAGCATTATCTCCAAGGAAGTGGTCCAGCAGCGATATCCTGTCGTACCTGTCATATACAAGGAGTTTCATGAGGTCCTCTCCTGACTGAGAGATATCATGGATGGACGGGATGCCGTTTTTCTTCGTTTCCTTTGGGACATCCCCGGGTCTCACCTTGCCGAGTTCGTAATGATAGGCCTCACGCCTTCTGGTGAGGATATCGCTAAGGTTAAGGGACGTCGGAAAATGGCAGAGTTCAAATATCCCTCCGCCTTTTCTGGGGGAGATGCCGATGCCCGTTTGCTTATCCCAGATGAGAAATTCATTGTACCCGTCCTTGTCTATATCATCCTTAAACAGGGCTATATTTTTCCCCGAGTTTGACATAACGGACGATTGTGCCTTTACAAGGTTCTCATGGACAGCGCGTCTCAGGTGGCCGAGATAGAGGCCTCCGAATACACCATGCCAGTAGGCGCAGTTGCACTGGCCGCGCCATATATAATTTCTTGCCTCATCATTGTCAGCGGCCTTTTCGCTGAGGAAATACATCTTCTTGTGCATCCTGTTTGACTCTTCATACTTGACCAGAAAATTGTCCCATATGCCGCCCCTTACGAACGGCCTCCATTCGTCCCATCGCCCCTCGTTCTTCAGTGAAGCTATTATTTTTTCCAGGTTGTAGGATCGGTCAGAAGGCAGCGCCCACTCGGTCATCTCCTCATAGGAGGCCTGCGGCAGATATATGCGGCCTATGGGAGGAGTTGAAGACGCATATTCCCCCGGCAGCGCAGTCCGTAGCCATTCGGAATTGCTTTCCAGGGATGAAAAAAAGGTCTCAAGCCAGCCTTTTTCAAGGACCCATTCGTGGGTCCCCGGCCAGAGGCCGAACTTCTCGACGTCGTCCCCGTAAAGTGCAACTCCCCTGCCCATATCGTTCTGTGCCTTGAGATGGCTTATGACATCCTCCACAAGTCTGAAGGGTATCATATAACGCATGATCATCGGGGTAGCCAGGAGCTTCAGTGTGCAGCCCTCCTTTTCAGTAAGATACGGGCCGTAGATGTCATCCTGCTTAAGACCTGCGTAATAGAAATGAGTGTCATCCACAACGGTATATGACAGGCCGGTGTCTTTCAGGACTGCGGGAATGCATGAATCCCAGACCCTTTCCGTCAGCCAGAAGCCTTCGGGCCTCCTGCCGAAACGCTCCGTTAGATAATTGTTCATCAAAAAGACCTGCCCCCTTGCGTCTCTAGGGGGGATAGCAGCCAGGAGCGGCTCGAAGAACCCCCCGGACAGAAGCTCTAACTGTCCTCTTTCCACCATACCGCCAAGCATATCCATGCAGCCTGGCTGATTGCGTTCGATCCATTCAAATAAAGGACCTGATATGTGAAAGCCGGTTTTTACGCCGGGATGGGCGTTCAGGAGGTCCAGGACTGGGCGATAGCATTTGTCATAGGCCATTTGAAAAACATGGTCAAAATTGCCTACAGGCTGATGACCATGCAAGACCATAACTAATCTGATCATATTATTTCTCCTCCATCATAAAGCCCAGAAGCGATCCCAATTCAGCCAGCTTTTGGAAGATCCCGGGGTTGTCTGTTCCGGTCGGATCATGGTCCCTGTGGATATCATAAAAAATATTCTGGCACTCCCACAGGTCCATTTCAATGCCTTGTGAAACAGCAAGATTTAAAAAATTCACCATATTCTGAATATTAACGGTTTTTTTTGATTCTGCAAAGGATTTCATGCTTTTCACAAGGAAGACCTCGGCAATTTTTTTCATGTAAGGATCAGCCATCATCTCCTTAAGGATAGGCGATTTTATGCCCTGCGGTCCAAACTGTTGAGGATCGGATTGAAGGGGGCCAGCCAGGTCAAGCAGACCTGTAAAATCAATTTCTTCTTCACCGGCATTTCCTGCAAGGATTTCGGAAAGCCTGTATGCAAGCATAAGACGGATGATATTATTCAAAAATGACGGCGGTTTTTCTTTAAACAAATGAAGTATTTTAATAAGATCGGTGAAGGAGTCCCCGTTTTTTTCCAGGGAGCGCTCGACCCTGCTGTAAAAGTACTCCGCCATCCCATCAATAACCGCAAGGCGGGCATCCGGTATCAGGTCCTCCATGGAAAAATACTGGACATCCTGAGCCATCATTGAGAATACTGTGATCAGGCTTTCAGGGGATTCTGAAAAGGCCTTCTCCATTTCATCGTTTACCAGATCATAGTCAGGTGCTGAGACGCTTCCGATTACACAGCTTAATTCCCGGTCCTTTTTTAATATGGTAAAATATCTCTTTAAAACCGACTTGCCGGTCCTTATTTCCAGTATTTTAACCTCTCCTAACGCGGCCCTTATCCCATCCAGTTCATAAAAATTGCGGCGTATGGGCAGCGCTGTCTCTGAAAAGGGATTTTTTTCAGGCCTGGTTCCATCCATAAGCGACAACATTGCATAATGCGCAGCGGCAATGGACGGGCTGATTTTAGAGGGTTTTACCATTTTCTCCAATATGCCTGCCCCGCTTATGGAGGACTGGTAATTGCTCTCGGCATCAATAAGAAAATCCATCAGCCCTTTTTCAAGATCATTCGGTGAGGCCCTCCGGACCAGCTCTATGGCACGCAATGCATACATCAATATCTGTATCGACTCGATGCCTGAGATATCATCAAAGAACCATCCGCAGCTGGTAAACATGTAAAGCGCCATACGCTGTGATTCCAGAAGGCAGATGGCGTCGGCCTTTTCTTCATCACTGAGCGGCCTGGCTGAATGCCTTTGAAAGAAAGAGGTCCTCCCGGAATCATCAAGTATAAGACTGATATATTCATCCCTGGCATCCCAGGGATTTTTTAGAAGCCTGCCGGCGCGTTTTGTAAATATATGGGCCAGTTCCCCTGAAAGCCATTCCAGCCCGCTCCTCAGGGGTGTCCTCCAGCGCTGGTTGATTTCCCTGTTTCCGCTGACGCTGCACCCGCAATCGGACCGCCATCTTTCAATGCCATGGGCGCAGCTCCAGGAAGTCCTTTCAATTATCCTGACCTCATGCCCGGGAGGAAAAAGCTCCAGAAATGCCCCGAAGTTGATTAATCTTATCTTTCCTTCCTTTTCTATATTATCAAACAGCCATGAAAGCGCCATCTCGCCGAACTTAAAATGATGACCGTATGATTCTCCGTCTGTTGCTATGCTAAGCAGCCTTGGCCCGTCCTTATGGTTTTCAAGTATACTGTTTATGCGTCCGAGCAGGGCATCGCCGGATGACAGTATCTTTTCATATGCGATGGAACGGGATAGGGGGCCGTCATAGAAGAAGACGTCTATGAATCTGCCGGACGCGCTGTTAAGATATACCCTGTATGGCCTGGTCGGATCTATCCTTCCTCCGGACACATCGGTCCATCCTGACTGTTTGTCCCTTTCCCTGGAGATAATGCCTTCCGTATCGAGGGTTCCCGGGCATGCAGGCCGGATTGCTGCTGCCTGGTCAGGAGAGAGGATAGTGAATTTGATACCTTCATCGGCAATGAGCTCAAGCGTCTCCGTATCAACGGCTGTTTCGGCAAGCCACATCCCTTCCGCTTCCCTGCCGAAGCGATGCCTGAAATCGGCAAGGCCCCAGCGGATCTGCGTCAGCTTGTCACGTCGGGAGGCCAGGGGCATTATAATATGGTTGTAGACATGCGCCATGGCATTTCCATGGCCGTGGTATCTCTCGCGGCTGGCCTTGTCAGCGGCAATTATCTGTGAGTATATCCATGGATGTTTGGTCTCAAGCCAGGATAGAAGGGTGGGACCGAGGTCAAAGCTCATGTATTCATAATTATTTATGAGCTTTATGATGCGGCCGTTGTTTGCATGAAGCCTGGAGCGGGTATTGGGCCCATAGCACTCCCTGGTTATCCGTTCGTTCCAGTCATGATAGGGTGAGGCTGATTTCTGAAGTTCGATAATCTCCAGCCATGGATTTTCTCTAGGGGGCTGGTAAAAATGACCGTGAACGCACAGGCAAAAGTTTTTTTTCATATCAGGGTCTTTTTGAGTCATAGGGGGTTTAAAATTTTAAAATTGATCGATGTAACAATAAAAGAGCCAATGTCGTTTTGAAAGAATCATTGATGCTCAGGTTTATACCATAAGTAGATTCTGCAAATTATATGCCATGAGGAGATTAATAATGATGATAATTTATTATCGATTAAATTATAATAATATAAATTACATATGTTATCAAATTAAACCATTGCTTGCATTATCTTGGAAATGGAATCATTTACTACAACGTCAGCTTTATGATCAAGGGGGGTCCCGTCACGGTTGATAATTATAAGACCAGCGCCGCTGTCAACCGCATATTCCGGTATGGAAGCGGCAGGATACACAACAAGAGATGAACCCAGGACAATGCACAGGTCACATTGCATCGCGAGCATGATCGCCTCATTCATTTCTTTCTCGGGCATTGCCTGGCCAAAGGATATTGTAGCAGGTTTAAGGATCCCGGAGCATTTGCCGCAATAGGGAGGCATCTCACCTGTGCTTATCCTCTCCTCGATCTCGTCTCTCTCGTATATCTCACCGCAGGAAAGGCAGGAGACCAGAAAGGCCGTTCCATGGATCTCGATAATCCTGTCAGGGGAATGGCCGGCCCTGTGATGAAGCCTGTCTATATTCTGTGTCACTATCGCCGATAGCCTTCCCGTATCTTCAAGACGTTTCAGCGCAAGGTGGGCCGGATTCGGAAGGGCCTTTTTCATGACCTGATAATATTCGCAGCTCATCTGCCAGTATTTGATCCTGCTCGATTCGCTCGAGATGATATTATCCAGATAGAAATCGGATGGGTTATACCGGCTCCATATGCCCCCGGGGCTCCTGAAGTCAGGAATGCCTGATTCAGTGCTTATCCCCGCGCCTGTGAATACCAGGATATTCTTTGAACTCCTGATAAGCTCCGCTCCTTTTAAGATCATCTGTTCCATTTTGTCCCTCTCTTGCGTCTGTGCGGGCTTACGCCTCAGGTATCCCGGCTGTTTCCGGAAATATATCTTTAAAATGCGGCTGCCGGATTTTATCTGGTTTGCATGTGAACCTAAAAAGTGTTAATAGTCTCCATCCGCAAATTCTTATTTTCAGATGGAAAGTGAAACGAACATATTCATTATGGAGGAATAAATATATCATGTTTTCAAAGAATCAGCTTGATAAATATTCGGATATTCTTTTGTGGGGATTGAAGAAGGCACGAACCAAAAAATTTAAAAAGAATGACAATATCCTGATAAGGTACGATCTTGAAGCAATGAGACTGGCAGAGGTCCTTCATGGGAGGATACTGGACATGGGGATGAACCCCATATTAAGGCTTGCCTCCAGCCCCCGCATGGACATCAACTTCTATGAAAAGGCCAATAATCTTCAGCTGGCATTTCAAACACCCGGAGAAAAAGAGCTTTATGAAAATCTGAATGGGGGCATATACCTCCATGCCCCTGAATCCCTGACCCATCTCGGACACATTGATCCGAAACGAATAGGCAGGGCAGCTGTTGCAAGGAAACCCCTCAGGGATATACTCTGGAAAAGGGAAGATGACGGTCATTTCGGATGGACCCTGTGCATGATGCCGACCCCGGAGCTTGCCGCTAAATCAGGGCTTTCAATCCGGGAATACACCAGGCAGATCATAAAGGCATGCCACCTCGATAAAAAAGACCCTGTAAAGGAATGGGAAGATATCTATGAAAAGGCCAAGATAATAAAGAAATGGATGAACAGCATGGATGTAAAATATTATCATGTACTTTCCGATTCGGTCGATCTGATTATTACTCCCGGCAGGAGGAGAAAATGGATAGGGATCTCCGGGCATAACATGCCAAGCTTTGAGCTGTTTGTTTCACCCGACTGGAGGGGTACAGAGGGCGTCTATTATGCAGATCAGCCCTCTTTCAGGGACGGCAATTATGCGGAGGGTGTTAAATTCACATTTAAAAAAGGCAAGGTTGTAAAAGTCGACGCGAAAAAGGGGAAGGACTTTGTTACCAAACAGTTATCCATTGATGCCGGGGCAAGCAGGGTAGGGGAATTCTCCCTCACCGACAGGCGCTTTTCCAAGATTGACAGGTTTATGGCCAACACGCTCTACGATGAAAACCACGGCGGAAGATACGGCAACTGCCATATCGCCGTGGGCATGTCATATTCAGATACCTTTGACGGAGACCCCTCCAAACTGACAAAGGAGATGAAGAATGAACTGGGTTTCAATAATTCAGCTCTCCACTGGGACCTGGTAAACACGGAAGAGAAGACCGTTACCGCCTGCTTACATTCAGGCAGGAAGGCCGTGATCTATAAAAATGGGATATTCACGCTGTGATAGAAAACACGTTTATTCATATACAGGGGGTCGGGCCGAAAACAGAGAGAAACATCTGGCAGAAGGGCATAGCCGACTGGTCCGGTTTTCTATCCCATGAGGGGGAGGTTGTATCTCCTGCAAAGGACAGGATTATCCGGATGCAGCTGGAGGATTCCCTGGCCCATTACGGGGATATTGGATATTTTCAGGACCGGCTTCCCGCATCGGACAGGTGGAGGATGTACGGAGATTTCAAGGAAAGGTCCGTCTTTCTGGATATTGAGACAACGGGAGAATATTCAGGCGGAGATCTCATAACCGTTATAGGGCTGTATGATGGCAGGAATGTACAAACCTTTGTAAACGGCCTGAACCTACAGGAATTCGAGACAGCTGTCTCGTGCTATGAGCTCGTTATTACCTTTAATGGGAGCAGCTTTGATCTTCCTGTAATCAGGAAATATTTCCCTAATATATCGCTGCCGCCGGGACATATAGATCTGAAATTTGTCTTTAACAGGCTGGGCTACAGGGGAGGCTTGAAAAAGATAGAAAAGGAGCTGGGGATTTCCCGTGATTCAGCTATAGACGGGATGAACGGATATGATGCCGTAAAACTCTGGAAGGCATACACCTGGGGGGATAAGGACGCCCTTGACCTGCTTATAAAATACAATTCGGCAGATATTGTCAACCTGAGACCGCTGATGGAAACGGGCTATAAATTAATGAAGGAATCCCTGCGAAGATATACATATCCCTTCAAGGATAACCAGCCTCAATAGTGGCTGTCCATAAAAAAATACCCGCAGGCCTGAAAAAATGGCCTGCGGGCAAGTCTGGTTTATTTATTTATTTTCCTTGCAAAAATACGCTGAATAAATGTTAGGTTGATAGGTTGACATTTAAACGACATACTGGAAAGGATAGCTTCCCTGGATGCCGTTATTCTCTCCGATGCACATCTCTATTCTAGTTTTATTTTATTAGGAGATGCCGTAAGAAAAGATGCACGTACATCTGAGAAGCTTTAAAGTACAACCGCTGACTTGCTTTTCATAAATTATAACTCCTGGAAGCCGATAAATCATGCAGATTAAAGACTATCCTCTGGTTTTTTTTATTTGTGTTGAAGCCGGGTAGTACTTTATTTATATTTTTTCAAAGAGCCTTTTAACTGATTGCATTTAACAGCATTATCGGCATCCGCAAGATAAGCTTTAAAGTATTAGCTTTGATTTTAAAATAATTCATAAAATGAATATGTAAAGGGTCGGACCGGATTTTTTAAAATTTATTTCCCGATCTTGTTCAGCTCCCCGTTTACTGAATTGAGGTTGCTTTTTACCCTGTTAATCGGTTCAGACGACGGATATTTTTCGATCAATCCGTTCAGGATATCCTGCGCGGAAAGAAGGAGTTCTTTTTTCTTTTTTACATCGTTTGTCTTTTTGGCTGCAAGAAATATCTTTGCCGCCCTGTTTCGCTCCTGGTTTATAAGCTTTTCAACCGCAATACCTTTCTGTTTTTTGATCTCAGGGTTGTTGCCACTTCCGATTCCCAAATTATCAAGCATTGTTATAGCCGATTCATAATCCTCTTCTTCAATTAATTTTACTGCGGCATCAACGCCCTCTTTCTTGTTTGCATTTAACCTTTCCTGATCTTGCTTTTCAGAAATATCCAGCGACGCAAGCGCCCTATTGATCTCGTCGATTTCAGCCGGCTCCTCGGCGCGCAATCTCCATTTTAAAAGCAGGAGTCTCGCACCGGTAAAATCCCCATGGTCCTTGAGGTTATTCAGTTCTTTCAAGATGCCAGTTATCCTTGAAGCAGTGTCAGGGTTTGAATCTTTATCCAGAAGCCTGTCCAACCTCTCATCGGATTCCGCTATCTTTTTATTCTGGCTGCTGACCCTGGTGGTTGCCTTATCAAAAACGGACTGGCTTTCATTCATGTCTTCAATCAGTTCCTGATATTCCTTTAATGCCTTTTCTTTCTTCCCTGTGTTTATCAGCCATTCAATGAGACCTGCCCTCACCTGGATAAGATCCGGCCTGTCCGCCATTTCACCGATAATCTTCTCACCCAGGGTTGTTGCCTCGGATAATCTTCCCTCCTTTGCAAGGGCCATGCTCAACAATATGCCTGTTTCTGCAGTCATGGAGTCTTTCCCGAAGGTCTTCTCCAGTTCGCTGCACTCGGTGATTACCGATCTGTAATCCCTGCTGTTATATTTCTTCAGGATACTCTGCTTTTTCAGATATAGATCGTTTGCGGCCTTTGTATAAATTTCATCAGGGTTCTGCCCCTGGGATAAAAGATATTTTTCATCAAACTGGCTGAGGCTGCTGAACAGCGTCCTGATAATTTCCCTGTAGTCATCCTCGGAGGGTTCACCCTGGGAAAGGAGCTTTATTTTGTGGTAATCCGATATGAGAAAGGCCGCGGCTGCCCTGTCTTTCTCCTGGACCCTGTTGTTTGCAAGCAGGTCCTCAAGAGCAGATATCTTCCTGTCCATCACTTCCAGGGGGAGTACGGGCTCCACAATTTTTACCGGTTCGATTTTGACGGTTTCCATAGCGGGCTGTGTGGCGCATGCGGATAAAACCAGTAATACAAATAAAAACAGACAGCCTGTTTTTATAGACAATATGTTACCGCTGATCATCAGGTTCATCTCCTCCCAAAGGCTCAAAAACCCTTTCAAGGGTTACATTTTCATCATCATTATCAATACTGGAATATACATAAACTGCGGCAGGGTCATCAGCCTGTCCCCCTGAAAGCGGCAGCCCCGTGACAGGCGATATCCTTACAGGGTTGAATATGGCGGTGTCAACAAGGGGTGACATGTCGATATTAAAGGCCAGATCCGCTATCTCTACATCCTTTTTGTATTCCTCACTGTTTACAATGGCGTTGGCCGTATCAATCCAGATGGGCAGGGCGCCTGAGGCCCCGTAAACAGTCAGGTATGGCCCCTTCATAGGCCTGTTATCATCATACCCGACATAGGATGAAATCACATAACCATTATCAAGTGAAAATCCGCCTCTCCGGATGCCGGGGATAAATCCTGCAAAGCTTGAGTTGCTGAACTGGTTGGAGGTCCCCGTCTTGCCGAAGGCAGGGATATCCACATCAATAGTATCATCCTCAAACCTGTAGGATAATTTCACTGAGCCCTTTGCGCGCCTTGCAGTCCCGTTTTCCACAGCGTTCCTGAGGATTTCAGTGACGGACCCGGAAACAATCCCCGATAAAATCCCTTCAGGTTCAGGGGCGTATTCCCATATCAGCCCGCCGTTTCTGTCCGTGATCCTGGTTATGACAGGCGCCATGCCTGCGCCAGTCCCTTCTTCAAGAACAGTATCCACCTTCCCGCTCATCATTGTGCCGTATGCCAGCGCCGCCTCAAGAATGCTGATCGAATTGGCGCCTAGGGGGAAGGACAGCACCGTGTCAAGCGGGGTGGATATGCCCATTTCCACAGCGAGCTGCCGGACATAATAAAGGTTGACCAGGGTCCTGAAATCCCTGATGTAATACAGGACCTCCATGTCATATCTTTCAAACTCCATAAGTTCCCTGTATCTTTTATTCATATTCGACTGCAAAAGATCGATGGTCCAGGACGGAAGGATGCCGTCTACCAGCGTGTCCCCGGAGGATGAACCTTTTGCTGATCCGTTTTTAAGCGAGGAATTTATCATTGAGAGCCTTTTGAAGCTGAGACGCGGGATATTAATTTCTTTTTCCCCGGGGCTGTCAATATTATCTCCGCTTATATCAAGTTTAAGACGGCTGAGATTTTCAATATACCTTTCATCACCTCCGAATATCAGGTCGGATTCCACCTCTTTTTTCGCATCTTCAAAGGCAGCCTCCATAATGCTTGTTTCATCCACGATTACGCCATGGGTGTCCCTGATACGTTCAACATAGCCCTGATAAGTCTCTGACTCTTCTCGCGTCAGATCAAGTGCCTGAGCGACCTTTTTGAATTCACTCATATTAAGCCGGTCCGTCAGGTGATAAAGGAGCCATACGCTGGCAAGGTTTTCGGATTTCGCGCCGGCCCATGCCATTGAAACAGACCTGCCGGCCGGGTCATGGTCAGGTCTCGGGATATAATTGGTGCCTTCAAACTGATAAACATCATATGCATTCGCAAGCGAATCAAGATTGTTCCATTTGAGCTGCAGTGCTGCTGAATAGACTATCGGTTTAAATATCGAGCCGAGCTGTCTCTTTGCATCTGCGGCCCGGTTGAAATGCCGGTCAAAAAAGCCCCCGGCCATCGCCTTGATCATGCCGTCATGCATTACAACTACGCCCCCCTCAAGATCAGGGATCTCACACAAAACAAGCCTTTCTCCCGTATTCAGGTCTTCCCTGTTCTCGCTGAATAACAGGGGTACGGAATCTCCAATCTGGAAATTTTCAAGGAACTCAAGGGCATATTTTTTATCGAAGGCAGTCCAGGTCCCATATTTCCATTTTGTCCATGCCTCGGCTGCGGGTTTAAGACCGTCATAATCTAAGAGGCCTTCTCCGCCTTTCTCCCATTTTACCTGTATGCTGATATTTTCAATGTCATTGCTGATTCCAGAAATGCTGCCAAAGAACGGCAGGTCATCCATAGGGCTGTTGTAGAGCATGTCCATTTTTTCCCTGTATCTCCCTGCATTCAATTTATTTTCATATCCTGTCAATTGAATATCGAGGGCAGGCAGGTTGCTTCTTATGCTCCTCAATGCCCCTTCCTGTATTTTCTGCGAGATCGAGGTGTAGATATTTATCCCGGAGGTTGCGATATTATCGAGGCCCTGTTCGCTCAGAATCTCCCTGAAATAATCGGATTCGAGCTGCCTGCGTATATAATCCATGGCCACATTGAGCCCGTATGTAACCCTTCCCTCCCTGAAAGGCACTTCCTGCGCCCCGGCTTCAAGATACTCGTCTTCTGTAATCATGTTCAGCAGCTTCATCTTTTCAAGGACATAGTCTTTGCGTGCCTTTGCAAGCCTGACGGCCTCCTGTTTTTCTTCGCCGCTTTTTCCGAAGGGGTTGTATCTGTAAGGGCCCTTGACCATTCCTGCGAGAAACGCCGCCTCGGCCAGGGTGAGGTCTTCAGGCTCCTTGTCGAAGAAATACTCCGAGGCGACACCAAGTCCCTTGCCGAAGCCTGTAACAAAGAACTGGTTTATGTAGATCTCAAGGATCTCCTCCTTGGAATAATTCTTTTCGATCAGCATGGCCTGGATAAGCTCCTTCAGCTTGGTGAGGTATGTCTTTCCCTCCCGCTTGAATATGTTTTTTGCAGTCTGCTGCGTTATCGTGCTTCCCCCCTGTATTACCCTTCCAGCCCTGTAATTCACCAGAAAGGCCCTGGTGACCGCCTTTATATCAAACCCGTGGTGCCTGAAAAAATTCTTGTCTTCCGATGCGATTATCGCCTTTATATAAATCCTGGGTATGTCGGTGTAGCTTATGTACTTGCTGTGGGTCTTTTCAAAAAAAACGCCCATTGGCGTTACCCCGTCATCATAAAAGACAGGGCTTTCGGAAAAGACCGTATTTTTTATTGCCCCCCTTTCCATCATTTCCGACGTTTCTCTTGACACCTGCATATAGATAAACATGAAAAAGGCGACGCAAGCGATGATACAAAGAAACGAGATGGATATCAGTATCTTAATTAATTTTATAATCATATTGTCTCAGTCTTTTTTCCTGATCCTGCATAGGGTCCCTTTTATATTCGGCGTGCCGAACTCCCTGCCCAGCCTCTCAGAGGATATGAGCATATTGTAATTCGATTTTTTCCATTCGTACTGTGTCCTGTAATCTGACTCGGGAAACCACCATCCGTATGAGGCATAGATTACCCTCGGATGGACCCTGTCTGTTATTCTTGCGAACTGTGAGATCTCGCCCATCCTGCTTTGAATAAGCACTTCATCACCATCGCTGATTCCATACCTTTCAGCGGTTAGAGGATGTATTTCAACTATCGGGGACGGGCTGTGTTTTCTCAGGGATTCATCCCACCTGTATGATGAATGCATATAAAAAGGGTTTTTTTTCCCGGTAAGGATAAAGGGATAATCAGGATCTTCATCATCATGGGAATTCACAAAGCGGGGCATTGCAGGGAGTCCTGTTTCCTGTGATCTGCATAGAGAGAGCTCCACCTTTCCTGAAGGTGTCTTAAATCCCGATGTGTGGAATTTTCTATAGCTCTCAATGCCCTTAAGATGTCCAAGCCTGGCAAAACAGCTGAAGTCCAATCCTGACGGTCTTAACAGTTCGTTGAGGAATGCATTGTAATCTTCATACCATAGATCAGATGATGTCACTCTTTTGCCTATCTCATTTAATATTTTTATGTCCGGCCAGCATTCATCGGGCGGGTCAACCACTTTTGGCCTTGCCAGGATGCATCCATGTCCTAAACCGGCATGGCCGATATCATTAAATTCAAATGCAGTGGCCGCAGGCAGGACAACATCCGCAAGAGCAGCAGTAGGCGTCATGAATATGTCTGAGACTGCAATGAAATCAAGTTTCATGAATGCATCAAATGTTGTGCCGCTCCCGGCATAGGAAATGAGAGGATTTGCGCCCATTATATAGGCGCCCTTTACAGGGTAAGGGAGATCCTCAAGCACAGCGCGTCTGAAAAGGGCAGGGGGCACCGTCATCATTCCCTGTATTACATCGTAATAGGCATTGATCATCTCCGACCTTTTTGAAGGCAGCAGATCAGCCCGGACAAGTCTGCCCAGGCGGAGCAGGTCAGGCTCACTGGCATGAATATTACCTCCCGGGATATCCAGGTTCCCTGTAACGGCCATGAGGCAGACAATCGCCCTCAAGGTGTCAAAGGCATTTACGTTGTGTTCAAGTGCATTTCCCCAAAGAATTGAAGCCGGTTTTGCCATGGCATAGGCCCTTGCTGCGTCCCTTATCATATCAGCTGGAACCCACGTAACTTCAGACATTCTTTCCGGTGTGTATTGGTCGATGTGATTTGAAAATTCTGAAAAGCCGTGGGTCCATTTCTTTACAAAATCAAAATCATACAGCTTTTCATTAATGATCACATTAAGGAAAGCAAGGGCAAGGGCATTGTCGGTTCCAGGCCTGAGCTGCAGCCAGTACCTAGCCTTTTCAGCCAATACCGTCTTCATGGGGTCAATCACAATAAGCCCGGTCCCTTCCTTCAGGCAATCGAGTAAACGGCTGCATATGGTTCCTTCTTCGTTTGTCCGCAGGTTATTGCTGCCCCAGGCTAACACCAGTTCTGTTTTATTTCGAAGATCAGGGACCGGATAGAAACCGCATGTATAAATTCCGGCTAATTCTCTCGGCGCATGACATACATCCTGGTTGCCTACTACATTAGGCGAGCCATAGGTGTTTGCAAGACGTATCAGCGCAAAATGGTCCAGCCCCTTGGGCATGCCCTGACAAAATGCCATGGCCCTTGCACCGTAGCGGTCCCTGATTAAACACAGGTTGTCGCATATTGAATCAATGGCCTCATCCCATGATATCCTTTTCCATTTCCCTTCGCCCCTGGTGCCGATGCGTTTCACAGGATGTCTCAGCCTGTCAGGATGCTCAAGGCGGCCTGCAGCAGTCATCCCTTTAACGCAGATATAACCCTTATTCAAAAAACCCTCGGGGTCTCCCTTGATCTTGATGATGCGGTTGCCCTTTATTCCGACAATCAGTCCGCATCCGCCATGATCCATCCTCGAGCAATGTGTTTTTTCCCATCGGATATCTTCTGCCATCATACTGCCTTTAACTTCATTCACCCTGTTTCATTATTGTTTATAAATATGAGCCAATAGGCCTTTTGTTAGAGGTGTTTGTTCCTGTCAGTCAGGAAACAGGGAGGAAATTTCCGTTGTCCCCTGTCTGCAGATGGGGCAGGGGACAACTGGGGTTGCCTTGCATATTACTTCAAAACCGGGACCGTCACACCTTTGGGCAGGCCGTCGAAATTGGCAACCACGGTCTTTATTCCTGCGCTGCGCATCTCTTCTTCAGCCCTGATAAGAGGATTATAGTTCTGGAGGTTTCTTTCTCCGTTTGGCGCCCCGGCCTTGAACCAGAGTTTGTTTGTCACTGAACCGAATAGAAGGGGCATTATGGGAAGGAATTCTGAAGACCCTTCAGTAGAACGGTGTGAGAAGAAGGCTGTAGAGCCGAGGGCCTTGATGTTATTTATTGCCTCAGCAAGGCTGCTTATTCCAAGAGCCTTAAGGTCAGATAAGACCTTTTTAATGTCGCCCCTGGCTGTAAGGAATTTTGCCACCTTGTTGACATCGGCAAGGCCCAGCACTACCTCGGACGCAAGACATGTCTCCGTAAAGGTCCCTGCCTGATTCAATTTGATAAGCACAGAATTGCCTGCCCGGTCCTTCTGCTCCTTTGCGGCAAGAAATGGAATAATGAAACGAAGCTGTGTAACAGCCGCATCATCAATTACTATCTGTATGCGGTTTCCATATTTCGCATTCATCAGTCTGTGTGCATCGATATCAGACTCAGAGCCGGGGTCTTCCATTGTTACAAAATTATTGGCGCTGTTTACCACTGTTGCATTAAAGTTAATCAATTCCTCGCGGGTCTTGATTCCCAGGCCCGAAAACCTCATATCATACATACCTTTGGCCCTCAGGTCTTCGGTCTTCTGTATCTCCGAAAAGGCATTGTCCGTGCCGACGGCATAATCGGCAGGCTTAAGCCCCAGCTGTTCCGCGCATTCCTTTATGCGTTTGAGCCCCTCATAATTATCCTTTACCGGAAAAACAAATCCTCTCTCCTTTGCAGTGCCGGTGGGAAGACCGTCACGGACCAGGTTTTTTTCGAACTGTTTGAAGAATTTGATGGCTGTTGAAAAGACATCCTTGATGGATTTGCCGTTCATGTAAAAAAAGAACATCTCCTGGATATCCTGTTTTGTGCCGGGGACGTGTTCTCCGCCGCAGACCATATTAAAGGCAATATTCGGCATATAAAAGGTCTTGAAATTTTTAGGCGCCAGGAGCTGCCAGGGCTTATATCCCGAGGCCTTTAAAAGTGTCTGGAAGAATACCGTGGAGGAGGCTAGGCAGGCATTGCCCCCCCATTTCTTTTTATTCGGCCCAGCCTTCTCAATAAGTTTCAGGTCAAACTCTTCAACTGCATCAAGGATATCTGACGGTTTCCTGATGACTGCCTTTTTCGGCAGAAGGGGCGCGATATTCTTCGATATGGATTGAATGGCCTTGTCATTTGGGATGTATATAGCCTCGTTCTCTCCATCTGATGTGCCCTTTGCGATGCCGTTTCTCTCTTCTATTGTCCATGTGTCCTTTCCCCTCTGCACCCGCGCACTCATAATCCCTTCGATTGTGTAGGCCGCATATGAGGAAAGGATCTCCCTGCCGGTAAGATTGAATTTTGATACTGTTGTTTCCTGCGCCATCGGATATCCTCCCTTTGTTATCTATGTTAAATGAATTATTTAATTGCAGTCAAACGTATAAATCTGATTATTTTTATACTGAAAGGAAATAATATTCAAGCATTTTGGATTGAAAAACTCACAGGCATAATGCCCGCATAACGGATATCTAATCCGTTCAGGAAGGCACAGTTAAACGATAATTTTCCAGCATCGGTGTATTTTGCGGTTGCGGAAGTCTTCAGGGATGGTTGACGGAGTTATTTCAGTTATTCCTTTTGTATGAAGCCCGTCCATGCGGGGCTCAAAGCGCTGATGATTTGTTGAAAAAAAGACAGTTGATCCGGGGGCCATAACCGTCAGCGCGCTCTGTATCAACCTGGGATGATCCCTGTTGACGTCAAACTCCATATTTTTCTTGCCGTATGTAAAAAAGGACGGAGGATCAATAAAGGCAAGGGTGAAACGTCTGCCTTCCCTGCCGGCGTCTTCCAGAAATTGGCCGACATCGGATCGGACAAAGATATGCTGTTTGCCTGCGAGGCCGTTCAGCCTCATGTTATCCTCGGCCCACCTCAGGTATGTTTCGGATTTATCGACCGTAACTGTTCTTCTTGCCCCTCCCGCGGCTGCGGCGCAGGTAAAGGCGCCGGTATAGGCAAACAGGTTCAGAAAATCCATGTCCCTGGCAAGTTCCCCAATAATAATCCTTGTGTCACGATGGTCGGAATGCAGCCCCGTGTCGATAAAATCCTTCAGGTTTACCAGAAAGCGCAGGTCCCGCTCCCTGACCTCAATCCTTTCACCAAGATTGTCGATCCTTTCATAGCGCTGCCTGCCGGGCGTTCTGGTCCGTCGACGCTTCATATGCACCTTTTCGGGCGGAACACCAAGCGCTTCGCAAACTGCACCGGCCATCTGCGGCAGCCAGTCAGGCCCTGTCTGCAGACGTTCGTATTCAGCTATGACTATATGGCCTGCGTACCAGTCAACTACTGCCCTCACCTCTGGAATGTCCCAGTCATAAAGGCGGAAGCAATCGATATTCATGCGTTTGAAGCGTCTTGAGAGGTGACGGAAACGGTTGAGTACCCTGTTTGAAAGGATCTCCGCATGAGATGCTGTTTTTTCAGGAGTAATGAAATTTTTTATTTCCGGCTGCCTGGTCATCAGATTTTTTATCTCCTGGAATATACAAGAATAAAATGAACTCCCTCGGAATATTAATGAAATATAATTATCCTCCAATTGCAACTGAAAAATATTGCAGCCCTCAAGGTATTATAATTATTTTCACAAGAAATTCTGATATATCTTGCCCTGAATAAATGTTTTTGTTGGTTTTATTAAAAATTATCGCTAAAATACCCAGCAATGTCCGGTTAGGATTTTGCAGGGGGCAGTAACCGGCACAGGTGTCATGGGAGGGCCAATTTTTTTAAATTGAAATGGTGTGGCCTGCTGAGGATTAAGTATCAAGCCTGTAAAGCGGGCGGAAAGGGACCTCAAATGCTATAGGGATTGAGGTCCCGGCAGATATTATTGATCATACCCGCCCGCTTTAGATCACCTTTTGCCGGAATTTTGCATCCGATCCATTTCAATTTAAA
>Ga0209287_10000299_pt1 | contig 32425 bp, 30 predicted proteins | sample PPLLak3cmMay2015_2_FD_187255 | JGI IMG/M metagenome (GOLD analysis project Ga0209287, IMG submission 187255) | Freshwater sediment microbial communities from Prairie Pothole Lake near Jamestown, North Dakota, USA - PPLs Lake P8 Core (1) Depth... | ecosystem: Environmental > Aquatic > Freshwater... | reverse complement strand
TAAATCCATGACTACATAATATTTGATACAAATATACAAAAATCAGAAAGCAATCGTATCAGGAAAGTCAATGTTTATTTTCAAGCAGCCTTGCAGGTAACGGTTGCCGCTAAAGCCAGACAGGGAGTTTGAAACTGTTTCCTCGTCCCTCGTTAACGGTATTGCTAAGTTAGGAATTCCTTTCGTTTCTGCAAATCAAGCCCTGTTTGGTTTTAGCGGCTGTTATAGGTTGTTGTTTTCTTCTGCGTACAGCGTCTGGCAAAGGTTTCAATCCGTTATCAGCATCAATAATTGTTTATGGCAATGGAGCCAAAAAAAATAAAATCAAAGAAAGCGTCCGTCAGGTTTCTGGCGTCAGCAATGATTTCAAGAATTCAAATGGTTCAAATCGTTATTTATAAACTGTCTGTAATGAGGATTCCGTCCGATAATCAGGTCGATAATCCTAAAGAATGTTCCAATTTTTTTTGGAGTTAAATCGTCAAGGTTTGTCTCGTTGTCAATAAGGGAAAATCTACGGAGATAGCGTCTGGCGTTGTACAGCAACAATAACCTATAACGCCTGCCGCTAAAACCAGACAGGGAGTTAAAAACCGATTCCTTGTCACACGTTAACGGCTAAGCTAAGTTAGAAAAAACTTTCATATCTGCAAATCAAGCCCTGATTGGGTTTAGCGGCTGTTAGGGCTTGTTATTTATTAATTTAAAAGAATTAAAATATTTTGTTATAGATTCATTAATCAAATTATTCTTGTCAGTAATTACAGTCAAACTATATTGTCTTCCGTTAATTATGTACATTCTAGTTGTAAAGTAAGCTTCTTGAGAAGCCATATAGTAATACAATTCTATTCCATGAAAACCATTAAATTCAATTTTTTGTTCCCAAATTCTGGTTGCGTTAAGAGCTAAAAGAAGATTCTCGGCCGTTCCATGCAAAAAATTATTAATTGTCTCAGGGGTATCGTAAAAATTAAATTGTGGATAATCATAAATTGATAATTTATATCCGATATTTTTGTCGTTCAACTTTTGAGTGTTAAGGTCAATTTCATAGCTATATACTTTCCCTATGTCTTCAACAAAATACTCTTCTTTATGCGTTTTAAACGTTTCATAAGGTAAGGAAACATCACAATTTTTATCTTTTATGCTTAGGATTTTCCAATCTGCATCTAAGCTCTTTTTCTTGGTATCTGAACATCCAATCAAAAGAATTATTAAGAGAAAAGCGAGTGTTCTATTCATCTATCAAGTTGTCGTAAATATGTCGTTTCGCATAATAAGCCCTAACGTTTGCTGCTAAAAAACGTTGGGGAGTTCGAAGCAGCAAGCTTGTCCCACGGTAAAATAAATGCAATATACTAAAATTAAACTTATCTAACCGTCTGCTCCAATGGATTTTAGCAGCTGTTGTAGTACGTTTTTAATTCTTTTTCTTTTCTTGTAATTTCTTGGATTCTTTTTGAACTCTCTTGCTTTCACTTTCAATTCTTCTTTGGACTTTCTTAACGTCCTCTTCTGCAGATAGAGATTCGGGCTTTACTCCACGTTCTAAAAGCATCTTTCGGACGGCTTTATTGTTCTCAATGTGTTCTTGAGATATTTTCTTATCCCCTTTTAAGTCTTTCTCAACAACATTATGACTAGTTAATTCTGTTGCAAAATCTTTGGCTTTTATTGTCAACGTCGGCAGAAAGTCAGCAAGAGGCCTATTATCAAGCACTGCGAGTTTTCGTTTCATGTCGTTAGTGGCAAACCCACCAAAAAGTGCTTTATCTCCTAACGAACGAATTATTGCAAAGCCTTTGTCATCAACACCGCGCTCATAAATAATTCCTGATAATTTCTTTTCCGACTTAGATAGTTTTTCTCTAGCAGTTACACGGGCAATATCTAGCATTCGCTGTTCAATCAATTCCTGCTTTCGTGTTTGAACGGCAAAGTAAGTTTGAGCAAATGCGATTTCTGGTTTTGCTGTATCTCCACTCTGGGCAACTAAATAACAGGCATAGCGAGTCAAAGCCATGTCGTCTAATTGGCGTTGAGCACCTGAACCCAAATCTACCATTTTCCCGACATCGGCAAAATGGTTAGTTGAGGATTCACCCGCATTTTCACAGGATTGTTTTGCCTTATCTATTGTTCGTTTAAAGTTATCCCACTTTGAATACCCCAATATTTCTTGAAGTTCTCTAGCACTCCAACACTCAACGTTATTGAACGAGTAACAAGCGTCTTCGAATTTCACAAACAATTCGCTAATCTGCTCTTTCTTCATCTTAATCTGCTTTTATTATCTTCAAAGATAGAAAATAATCTTGGAGAAAGTTATGGTTAGTGGTGTTGTCGCAAAATGTACTACAACGTTTGCTGCTAAAAAACGGTGGGGAGTTCGAAGCAGCGTCTCCGTCCCACGGTAAAAATTTGCTAAAATACTAAAAACAAACTTATATAACAGTCTTCCCCAATGGATTTTAGCAGCTGTTGGGCACTGTTGTTTATTTAAAATCTAATGCCACAATTATATTCAATTAACAAACTATCATTAAATAATTTCAATTTATGTGGAAACTCTTTTCTTATGCTTACTTTGTTTTCAGCAAAGCCATACCACGCATTAAATGTTACAAATCTAAATGTCACAGAATCCTTGTATTCATTGTACTTTGTTCTGTAATCAATTTTTTCGATTTTCTTTTTTAATTGACTATCAAAATCGTGAAAGGCATCATTTCTATTTATAATATCTTTCAATGCTCTCTTTGAGCATATTATTTCAGTGTTTCCATAATTTGAATGTGCGAATTTAGCAAATTCATCACCAATGACGGTGAATATTAGAAATTGATAAAATCCTTTCTCACTATTATTTATTTTAATATGGTCTAATATGTCAATAGAATCGGTGTAATTATATATTGCTCGATTTTCAAATGATTTTATTAAACTATCTCTATTTTGCATATTTCTCCTTGCAAAGAATATTGGTTTCCCTGCATCACCATTATAAAAGTAAAAGCAATCTAAAATCCAACCGTTTTCTAGGGAAAGATTATCAAATACTTTCAAGTATTGAGATATATCAAAAACTAAAGAAGCATTAACAGTGTCAATGTTTAAGTTGCTCTTTCGCTGCTCACACTTAACTTTCTGAATGAAGTAATCATGGTAATTTTCATAGTTTTCTTCTTTCGGTGTAAAACTTATTCTATCCAAGTTATAGAAAAAGATAATTACAGTCAAAAGAGTTAAACACGTAAATATCAAACTTAACCAATAAATTTTCCTCATAGCTAAAGTACAATTGTGCCCTAACGTTTGCTGCTAAAAAGCGCTGGGGAGTTCGAAGCAGCGTCTCCGTCCCACGTTAAAAAAATGCAATATACTAAAAGCAAACTTATCTAACCATCTGCCCCAATGATTTTTAGCAGCTGTTAGGCTTAGTGCATTATTTTTTCAGAATTTCAACTAGTTCTTTATTTATATATAATGTTTCACGTCCGACCTTATAAGATTTCAATACTCCAATGTTCTCAAGTTCTTTCAGATATCTAGATGCAGCTTTTCTTTCAACTTTTAGCCGATTTACAACAAATTCTATCTTTGAGTACGGTTGCTCAAAAAGTAATTCGACCAATTCTTTTTGGTATATTTTCGGTGATTCTATTTGAACTTTAACAAGTGTTTTTTCAAGCAAATGCCTAATCATACTTATACGTTCAATTGTTTGAATAGATGTTGATTCAACCGCTTTGAGCATAAATAGTATCCACTCCTCCCATCTACCTGTTTTGTTAGTTTGATTAAGCAGCCTATAGTATTCTGGTTTGTTCTGAATGATATAAGAACTTAAATAAAGAATTGGTATTTCAATTAATCCATTCAAGATTAAGTAAAGAATATTTAGAATTCTACCTGTTCTTCCGTTTCCATCATAGAATGGGTGGATACTCTCAAACTGATAATGGAGTACTGCAAGGTTAATCAGCGGGTTCAAATCTTGCTCATTCTGGTTATAATGAACTATGAAATTTGATAGAAGTTCTAAAATTTCTTGTTTGTCCTGCGGAGGTGTGTAAACGACTTCACCCGTCTTATCGTTCTTCAAGACTGTTCCTGGTGTACTTCTTACACCTGCAGTATTTTCTACCAGCTCCTGCTGTATTGTCACAATATCATTAACTCTTAAAAAGCCCTGTTTTTCAATAATGTCAAATCCGGTAAATATTGCTTTTCTATAATTAACAACTTCCTTTGTTTCTGGAGAAATATTTGTATTTCTTACAGTTAACGCTTTATATAGTTCATCTTGAGTAGTAATAATGTTTTCAATTTCCGAGCTATCTTTTGCTTCCTGCAAAACAATAGCATTGACTAGCATTGCCTGATTAGGAATTGTCTTTGCAATACCTTTCAATTCTGCTAGTGCTGTAGCGGCCTTACTAACCTGTCTTAAGATTTTAATGGTTTCAACTTCTTCTCTATTTGGAGGAAGTTTGTCAAGAGTAAAATATGGTGCTTTTTGTCCCATGATGTCTTTATTTGTCCCAAAAATAATATTTTTAGTACAAATACACAACTATATGGGATTTTTTCGTGCATTAAGCCTAACGTTTGCCGCTAAACACAGACAGGGAGTTAAAAACCGTATCCTTGTCCCTCGTTAACAGCAATGCTAAGGTAGGAAATACTTTATTATCTGCAAATCTGCCCTGATTGGGTTTAGCGGCTGTTACCAGCAGGTTTTTTATTCTTCAGTCTTTGATTTCAATCCTTTTTTCTTTGTTTCAGGTAAATAGTTTTGTTTAGTTACAACCTTTTTCCCTGATTTAATTTCAAGTTGTTTTCTTGCATCTCCAGCGATTTTTCCACCAACTTTCGCTGCTTTCTTATTCTGTTCAAATCCTTTCGGGTTTGTATTTATAACAATTTCTTTTGTAGATGCTTCTCCGAGCATTGAAAAGATTAACTCAAGGTCTGTCATGTGGTCTCTTAAGTTTTGACTTTTAAGTCCTTTCAACTGCTTATGCTGAGAGGGTGTTAGTCCAAAGGTTGCTTTAGAGATTTCTGCTGTAAGAATTGAATATTCAATTTTTTCTTTAATTCCATGATTTTTCCATTCTTCGGTAAGTTCTTCACGAATTGCAATGCTTCGCATTCGCTTTTCTATCCAATCATCTGGGTAACCCTTTAGCTTGTAAAGGTCGCGTGTTCTCTGCGTGGCTAGCTCAGGATTTTCAATCTCATCTAGTCGGTCTGACCCTACTTGTGCTAACCAAAGTTTAAATGGTTCTGCTTTGGGAGATGGAATTGACTGTATAATTCTTAAAAGCCCTTTAGTATCTGATGCTTGCACTTTGCGTCTTTTGCCATCAGCAGCTTGCATTTCAACGAGGGTACAAATTGTACCCCAGTTCAATTTGAGCAACTCATCACGGCTGAGCATTTTTTTCAGATATTGCTTTACATCTGAACTGTCTGTCAATGCCTCTACTACGTCTTGAACTGAAAAGTACCACTTATTCTCCTTTTCATTCCAAATCGACCTAATTTTCTTGCTTTCAAAGAGTTTTATATTGCTCATATTTCAATCGTCTTTACTACAAAAATAATAAATTATTCTTGGTAAGGAGAATCTGTCTGGTTTTAGGTGAAGTAATCTATTCCTTCGTGGTTTCGAGTAAACTTGCTGGTAACGTTTGCTGCTAAAAAACGGCGGGGAGTTCGAAGCAGCAATCTTGTCCCCCGTTAAAATATTGCCAATATACTAAATAAAAACTTATCTAACCATCTGCCCCAATGGATTTTAGCAGCTGTTAGCGTTAGGTTTTTTATGTGTGTAATCCAAATTCAATATTTCTATTTCCATAAATTACCCAAACAATCATTTCGTCATTCTTTAAATCAGATTCTTTTAAGTAAAATTCCGTCCGATGAATATCTAAATAATTCATTGGTCGTGGGTATTCATAAATAAGTTCGCCGTTTTGTTTCCTCTTCTCTAATTTATGTCTTTCTTGAGTTATCACAATTTTAAATTCTTTATCTGAAAGGCTTTCCATATTTTCCATGCCTGTCTTAATAGTTTTTATTTTAATTGTGCTTAACCAACCTAAAGTATCATTAATAAACTTTCTTGTCCAAATAATTTCCTTTATTCTAAGACTTCTCAAAGTTTCTTTAAATTTATTTAGCGAATTCAAGTCTTCATAGTCGATTTCTATTGACTTGTCATTTATTAAAATATTGTCTAAACAATTCACAAATTTCAAGTTGCTAGAATGTAAATTTTTCCAATGGCAATCAACTCGATTAATTATATAGTCTTTCAAGTGAGTAATTCCAATTTGACTAATTGAGTCAATTTCAGATATTATCGAGTTTCTGTCTTGTCCCGATATTAAATTCGTCAAAATTAAAAGATATAGTAATAGAAAAAGTTTTTTCATAAATGTCTCAATTTGCCATCTTTAAAACTTAACGCTAACGCCTGCTGCTAAAATCTGTTGGGGAGTTCGAAGCAGAATCGTTGTCCCACGGTAAAATAAATGCAATATACTAAAATTAAACTTATCTAACCATCTGCCCCAATGGATTTTAGCAGCTGTTAGCGTGTCGTGCTTTGTTTTTTATTCTTCGTCTGTCGTTGCTCAAATTCGTTAAGCAGTCTATTCAGGTCGACAACTTGCTCTTTATTTATTCTTCCTATTTGCTCTGAAACAACGATAGTGTCAATTATATTATCGTATTCATGAATATTCTTTATCTTTTTCCTTTTCAAAACTAATTGAATAGTGTCCTTTCTTTCAAAGTCAATTTCTTTTTCATTTAACTCTTTCCAAAATTTGTCAATATCGGGTCCGTCAGATTCGTTCCAATAAATCAAGAAGTCGTTTTCAAGATATTTAATGCTGACAACTTTTCTAAATTGAGGTTCAGGATTCAATGCTTTGTCCTTTAGCAATTGTCCCCAATTTAAAAATTGATGTTTTGATTCTTCTGGAATTGTCTTTGAGTATCGAATAATCTTGTCTGCGATGTCAACAGTCTTTGCAAGTCTATCAGCTCTTTCTTGGTATGTCATACGTTTCTTGGTTTTTTCAGCATGCACGCTAACGTTCGCAAATTGGTTGTGTTTGGGAGCAAAGAACCGTTTCTTTATCCCCCGTTAATTAAAATCTAAAGTACTAAAAACTTTCGTTTCTGCATCTCGGCCCAAATACAATTAATTTGCTGTTGGCGGTAGTTTTATTCTCTAACAATGATATATTTTCTCAAATCTGAATTAAGAATATCGTATAGTTCCTCTTTATTTTTGGAATCAGTTTCTACAAAAACAAAGCCGAAAAGAGGGTATTTGTTAATATCTAGCTGTCTTATTAAAAAAGGGTTTTCAAAATCATTAGCAAGTGCTTTGTAATCAAATTCAGCAATATCGGTAGGTTTAATCCCTGAATTGTTATCTAAAACGATAACACTAAATATTTTGTTTTCTTTGCCTAGAAATATAGTATCCCAATTGGGACAAGCATTTTCAAAATAGTATTTGTAGGAATTAAGCCCCAAAGCAATTCCCGATAAATCGCCTGTAGTACACCAACCGCCAAAACGAAGCGGGTTGATTTCAATGGGAACGATTTTTCCGTTCTTATCTATTCTTACCTCTGCGTGAGCCGGAAAATTAGTCAAATTGAGTTTATTGCCTATTATGCTTAAAAACTGTTCTAATTCATCCTTATGTTGATTGATAATTGCTTTAGAAGTTGAATAAACTCTGTCACTTGTATCTGTTCCGGATGAAAAAACGTGGTGTAATACATTTAATAAAACCACCTCGCCCTTTTCATTATGATAATAATCTATGGCGTATTCTTCCCCTTGAATAAAGTCCTCAAGAATATAATATGAAGTATCAAGTACATTTTTCGGGAAAATACTTTTAAAATTTTGCGACGTTATCTCCTCTTTTGCCTTAATCCAGTCGTTTTTATCTTTTACGATATAGACACCAAGACTTAAAAAACCAATGGACGGTTTTATGACAAATGGAAATGACAATTCTTCCGTAGCCATATCTTGAATGTTTTCTAACTTGATTTTTTGGAACTTAAAATCTGGAAATACAGCTTTAATCTGCTGCCTAAATTCTGCCTTGTCTTTGAGGATATTGATTTGTTTTGACAATTCAGTTTCCCCAATGTGTTCTTTTATCCAACTAAGGGCATTTTCTGAATTGGAATATATCGGTTGAGAAGGGTTATTTTTTAAGGTTGCAATGGCTTCTTCTTCGCTTATCCAATTTAAGGAAGCATCATCCACTAATTCTTTAGCCGATTTTATTGCAACTATCTGATAATTATTTTCTTTTATGGTGTCGATTAAAAAATCGGAAACATATGGTTTATCTATTAGGTACATTTTTAATCTCTATTTATTGATTTTTGTCTAAATTACCGCCAACGTTTCCGTGGTTGGAAATGTTGGGGAGTTAAAACCGAACATCCATCCCACGTTAAACTTTTACTAAAGTACTAAAAACCTGCTTATCTACGCATCAACCCCAATATTTTTAACCACGTGTTGTAGCCTGTGCTTTTCTTAATGTCTATGAATCAGGTTAATTTCTGAAAGTTCTTGACCAATCTGATGAATTCCTAATAAAATTTTCTCTGTTTGAGTTTCAGAAGGTTTCTTGCGACCCTGAACATACTGTGAGAGCAGTGTAGGATTCATGCCTATCTTGTCTGCGAGAAACTTTGAGTTAAGTACCCTGTAGTGTAAAAAGAACTGCTTAAAATCTATCTCAAACCGAAGATTTTCTTGAGTTATAATCACTTTCTCATCTTCAAAGCAAAGATTTGCAGCTTCAAGTGCGTTTTCCATTAGTTCGGGAATCGTTCTTCCTGTTGTGAAAATAGGATAATCTTCGGAAAATGCGGAAAAGCCTGTATTGGTTTTTTCCACTATCATCTTTATTTTTTTGCTTATCGTTTTCATGGCTTTCTATTTTTATTAATCCTCCAATTTCAAACCTGCGTCCTTGAGAATCTTCTTCTCAAGTCCCTTACCAACTTCCTGACTTCCGTGATTCGGGAATATAATAGTTCCTGCTTTCTTATCGTGTCTCATCTTAACGTGAGAGCCTTTCTGTGAAACAGGATACCACCCGTCTTTTATCAGAAATCTGTATAGTTCAGAGCATTTCATGCATTATCAGTAAGTTGTTCTGCAAAGGTAAATAATAATTTACCTTTCTGCAAAAATATTTCTTGTTTTGTAGGATTCTTGAAGCATTGGCTACAACGTTTGCTGCTAAAAAACGGCGGGGAGTTCGAAGCAGCAATCTTGTCCCTCGTTAAAATATAAATTAAAATTAATTAAAAACTTGTCTACGCCTCAGCCCTGCTGGATTTTAGCAGCTGTTATGCATAGGCTATTTAATTTCTAGCGTCAAGATTTCTATCCGTTTGTTCAAAGAATCTAGTTTCTCGATAGTCCTAATATTCTTCGATTCATCATATTCTATTCGATATTTTATTTTGTAAAAACCATCAATTATCTTTTCAACCAATTCAGGGTTGTTTTTGTCATATTGAAAGAAATATGGTAATGGGTAAATTCCGGAAATCAAACTACCTTGATAGAAATACATAGTTACTTTTCCATCATTGTCAAATCGGTATTTGAAAATAATATTTTCTTTCTGTAAACTAGAACTGCCCAACGTATCAGGTTTCGTCCAATAAATGTCCTTTGATAACTTTGGAGGATATTTGTAATTCTCAAGACAAAATTTCAAATCCAATACTTTTCTATTCTCTAATTTACAATTTTCAAATAAACTGTCTTTCCCAATATCATTTGTCAGTTTTGCTGTAACCAATTTGCAATGATTATTGCAACTAATTTGAAAAGTCAAAGCAATCAATATTGGTATCAGTTTTCTCATCGTTTTTGTCGTCTTATTAGCTTATGCATAACGGTTGATGCTAAGTTACGGCTGCGGGGTTCGAAGCATCAATTCTATCCCTCGTTAATGCCAAAACGAAGGTAGGAATTCCTTTCGTATCTGCAAGGCTGCCCAGCTGGAATTTAGCATTTGTTGGCAGCTGGGTATTCTATAGGTCACATATCTGTTTCCATATACAATACACATGCTTACTGCGGCGTGAGGGGGTTGAAAGGATTGGAAGGCTCTTTGGCAAAATCCGATTGAAGGGCGGCATGGAGCATTTTGCCAATGTGCCTGACAATGAAGGGAGGGGCGGGCAGGTTTCAATCCCATTGCACGTCAGGTATCAATCGATAAGGTATCAAATCGAGTGAAAAGCGTCTTAAATTTAATTTTCTATCTCTTGAAGTCGAGCGGAAGGTTCTTCGCTACGAGCGGATGCCGCTTACCCATGAGCGAACGAGCCTTACCTTTGAGCGGAAGGCTCTTGTCGGTGTTCAGAGTGGTCTTGTCTGTAATCAATCGGTTTTTAGTATCAATCAGTAAAGGGTTAGGGGTGATTAGCTAATCCTTGCTTTCGCTATCTTTTGTCTTTATTCGTCTCAACTTGGTTGCAAACTTTTACGTAAAGGTATTGATTTTGTAATAATTAGCTTGTAATTTTAAAAACGAGGCTGTCTAGGACTTTTGAGACAGCCTCGTTTTTACCAGAGGAATGAGCTAACGTTTTATTACCAACTGCTGACGATATACTTTTTTCCCATCGTTAATCTCAACGATGTAGATACCATTTCTAAGGTTGCTTACTGGGATGGTAACCGTTTCACCCGATCTCTTTAAAGAGGCTTTTAGTGATCCGAAATTGTCTAAAATACGGATGGTATAGGAGTTCGTTAAGATGAATCTAGCTGCTTGCGTTGCTGCTATTAATGATGCCGAGTCAGTACTCTCTGGGCTGCTAATCGCTATAGTGATATTATCGGTAGCAGGATTGGGGTAAATGCTAAAGGCATTGTAACCAGATGGGGCGGAGACCTCGGCATGGCTTATATCCGACACCCCGCATGCGTTTATGGTAGCTACATCGATGTAGTAAACATGGTCGTAGTCATCCTGCAGCCTCTGGAAGACCGCTTTGGCATTAGGTGTAGTATATTTCAGGACTCCATCTAAGTACCATTTGTAGGTTGTAGCGCTTGGTATGCGGGTTACTTGTGCTGTAATTCTGCCTGGAGGAAAGTCAAAGCCAATGGTAATTGGTCCTGGTTTCTGCGTACCAACCAAAACATGATATGCGGGTATGGGATATTGGCTACCATCGCATGAGATTAGATTAGGTTGCACCCAACCTGTTCCGTTGTCAGTTGAGATGAAAACTGCTGTATTTCCTGAAGAGGAGAGTTTTTGTAGATTATTGCTACAAGCCCACGAAATAGTGCATACCGAAGGTAGATTGTTGACGGAAAAGGTAGCACTAGAGGAGGAGCAGATGAGGGTGGATCCTACAATTGAAGCAATTGTAGTTACTGCTTTAGAAATTGCATGACAAGCGTTTAATCTACCATAACCAAGTTCATTGCAAAAACCATTTGTATAGGAATATCCTCCAACCTTATCGGCGGTTGAAGTGAGTATATCAAATACTTGCTGTTGCGATAGATTTGGATTTATTGATAGTACCAACGCCGCAACACCTGCAACTTGCGGGCATGAATAGGATGTACCACCAAACCGACCAGTATATGATAGATAGCCTGTTCCAGCATTCGGCAGTATTGTACCAATTCCGGGCAATGATCCACAATCATTTTCATGAACAGGGTTATAGCCTGCATTATCGGGTATATCGATTGCCCACCCTTCGAATGTTTCGGTTGCTATTTGACACGAGTAGGCACGATGTGATGGCGCTACAATATCAATTAGCTGGTTGTTAGAACTTGAAGGATTACCAAGTGGGCTATAGTATGCTTTTAAATCGTATCTATCTGATGCACCTACCGTTAAAACGCCTGATACGTTTACATTGCTTGGGAAATGGACAAAACCATTATTTTCTATATTGTTCCCAGCTGAGAAAACAACAATACAACCAAGACCATTTCTACCCTGAGTTGTCGCTGCAATTATAGCATCTCTAATTACAGGTTGCAAATTGGGATTATCTGAATTATAACCCCAACTATTTGATATAATTTGTGCGCCATTTTGACGAGCAAAAGTTATAGCATCTGCTAATCTTTGAGGAGTTATTCCTGATCCATCAGAATTAAATATTCGAACAGGCATAATTTTACAATTTGGAGCAACACCAGAAATTCCTTGATTATTATTCTGCGCTGCCCCTATTGTACCTGCACATGCATTTCCATGATTGCCATTTCCAGTTGGTGAAGGGTTATTTGGGTCTCCATCGGCAAAATTGCTCCCATTTAAACGTACTTGACGTGTGTTAGGTAAGTCGGGGTGATCCGATGTAAGACCTTGATCCAGTACAGCTATAGTGATGTTGCTATTTCCCTGAGTAATTGACCAAGCCTCTGGTGCGTCAATATCTGCATCGATTGTTCCCGAATGCCCATCTGTAAATACCTGCCCAGTGTTATTTAATGCGAACTGATTAGCAAAGTATGGGTCGTTAGGAATAACTTGGTGTAACTCCATTTCGCAGATAAAGTTGGGTTGACTGAAACGGGCTAAGCCGCTTTCCTGATAAGAATTGGCAATCTCTAGCGCATCTGAACCAGCTGGCACTTTTATCAGCTGGTAAAGGTCTGTAGTTTTAACAACCTCAACGTCATACTTTTTATGCAATTTTTGAATATCTTTTAGCGATACGTTTTCGTTAAACTTTACGAGAAATTCATCGGTAGTTCCCATCTCCAACCCTGTATTTATAGCATAAACTGGGTTGCATGACTTGACATCAACTTGTGTCTGAAGCTTACCCTTAAATAGCACCTTTTCATTTGCAGAAAAAGTAATTACACAGGTGCTATCGTCTTTCCAGACTATCAACTTCCCTGAAAGCTCCGAATACAATGAAATTCGCTTCTTATCGAACCCCTTGTTTTGCTTATACCGTACAATGAGCTTATTGTCAAGTTCATTAAGGTAAATTTTTTCATTGTAGGCATAGTAAAATTTTGCCTTGTTAATTTGGGTGAAGCCCATTATTACTAAAAATGAAAGCAGTACAGTGATAAAAGTAATTGATTTCTTTTTCATGGTTTTGAAAATTTAAAGTAGTTAATTATTTTGTTGCAGATTTTATTATAACCTGTTTCGCATTGTTAAAGTCTGCTTGGTTTATATCATGAGTACATACATTGAATACCATCTCATTTTCATTTGCTTTCGTAAATACTAGCTTAATTTTAAACTCATACTGTACAGATTTTGGAAAGTAAGCAGAGTTCCTAAAATTCGAAAAATATCCTTCTGGGATTTTATAGATAGTATCGGATGTACTACACATAACCGAAGCTGGCATTTTGTAGGTATTATCTGATAAGTTATAGGTTATCAATGTATCCTTCAAATCAGCTGTTATAATAACATAGCCAATTCTATAGTGATGGTTAATTGTACAGGGGTCAAAACCCACGATGTAACCCTCTGCTTGCTTTAGATCGATATCGTCTTTTTTGCAACTAAAGGCTGTAGTTAAACCAATTACAAGAGTTACAATTTGTTTGATATTTTTCATAGCGAAGTAGAATTAGATTAATGGACTGTTGCTGATTTAATGATTATCTGAGGGTAAGATAAAAAGAGGATATCTGTTGTACATAGATAGTATATCTTTTCATTTTCCTTTGCAATTGAATATGAAAACTTAATCCCATATTTATAGCGTAATGTATCTGAAAAAAATGGCCAATTTCTAAAATTTTGAAAATATAATTCTGGGATTTTATAGAGAGTGTCAGATGCACTACACATAACCGAAGCAGGCATTTTGTAGGTATTATCCGATAAGTTATAGGTTATCAATGTATCCTTCAAATCAGCTGTTATAATAACATAGCCAATTCTATAGTGATGGTTAATTGTACAGGGGTCAAAACCCACGATGTAACCTTCTGTATGTATTAAATCATTATCATCCTTTTTACAGCCATAAGTTGTGGTCATGGCTGCTAAAAGAATGAGTAGTATTTGTTTAAAACTTTTCATAGGTAGGTAATTTTAGGTTAATAATTGTCTGTTATAGATGTAAATATAGCAGTTTCAGTTGCGTTGTGAAAGTCAACAATTAAACATGTGTATACTCTCTGATTTGTTTTTCATAATCTATTTTATGGTTTGATTTACATTAGTTACAGCCATTGAATTTTTAAAATTTATTATCTGTCATTTTCATCTTGTAGCATTATCCTCAACTCTGTTAAATCATCATCGATTTTTTCTTTATTATGTGGTGAACTGATAATAAAAGTAATAAAACATTCCAACAAAGCGAGCGGGAGGCAGAAAAAGCAGTGTATGGCAGCGAAGAGAGGCATGCAGGGAAAGGGCTGACATACTCTGCTTTTGTGCGTAGGCTGTCTTTTCTTTCTGTTTCGCTTTCGGGGAACTCATCGTTTTTCGTCATTACCTGTTCGTTAAGGCACATAGTTTACAAAGTTAAAGGCACATGCTTTACACTAAGTTTGTACTTAACCTTGTTAATGATTCTTTATCCATTATTGCCTTCTCATTAAAATATCCTAAAAGTACATCTCTGTAGAATATTTTCCAAATCCCATTTCCAACCTCCTCTGCACCAACTCTTTTGCCAATCAACCCTCTTGTCATGTACACCCAGTAGAACGATTTCCACCGTATAGCTCCGTTCTGGGTGACGTACAAAACCTTCACGTCGGATGGGTACAACCACTCCTTTACGACCTCAGGGAAGGCCCTTTCGGACCATGTATGGACCTTGGCAGGCGTCTCCATGCCCAAGGCCTCATGCGGCCTCACGTAGTTGTACTCCTTCACGAATGCGCTTAGCCTGCGCTGCTGGGTTTCCATGCTGTAGGATGTAGGCTGAGCGCATGCCGCCTTCAAGTCGCGGTGCATGCGCTCATGCCGGCCGTTCTGCTCAGGGTGTGCGGGGTCGGAGAATACCGGCAGGATGCCCAGCTCGATGAACCAGTACGACAGCTGGGTGAAGCGCTGGATGGCGGTCACCGCGCCGAACGGGGCCCCGTTGTCGGTGTGCACCTGCAGGGGCATGCCGTACTTCCGGAATACCCGGGTGAACTCCCCCTTGACCGATTCGTAGTCCTCGTGCAGGTGCGCCCTGGCCGTGAACAGGAACCGGCTCCGGGAGTCCGCGATGGTCAGCGGGTGGCAGTACTGGCTGTTCCTCATCCTGAACTTGCCCTTGTAGTCGGCGCTCCACACCTGGTTGCACTCCTGCGGGTCGAAGATCGGGTAGACCGGTTTTACCCTTCTCCGCCTTTTCTGCGGGTAGACCAGCCCATTCTTCTTTAGGATGTTGTGAACCGTTAGCACGCTAGGAATCTCCTCATCGCTAAAATCGTTATACAATAGCGCGCGGAGCTTCTTGGCTCCCCATCGCGTGTGTGCTTCTTTTAGATTCAGGATTTTATCCACCACCTCTGGCTGGGTGCTATTGGGATGGTGGAACGGCGCTCTGGACTGCTCGGTTAGCCCTTTTATGCCGTGCTGCTCGTACCGCCGTATCAGCTGGTAGCCTGTAGGGCGGGAGATCTCGTAGAACTCGCATAGCTCCGTGAGGGTGTACCTCTCTGACATCCATTCGCAGATAAACTCTACTTTTTGGTCCATAGTTGTATTATTTTTCCAGGCCATGGCAATTTGTTTTTTACCACAAATTTCAGCCTAAAAAGTGTAAGCTATGTCCCTATAACTTTGTAAAGGATGTCCCTATACCGTACCAAATTACCGCTAACGTTTGCTGCTAAAAAGCGTTGGGGCGTTCGAAGCAGCAATCTTGTCCCACGTTAAAAAGTTACCAAATATACTAAAAACAAACTTATCTAACCGTCTGCCCCAATGGTTTTTAGCAACTGTTAGGGCTAGTAATTTCTAAATTCTTTTTCTGTGAATTTTTCTAATTCTTCAATCGCTTGTATAAATTGATGAAAAAAAGTCAATAAGTAAGTACTTTCATCATTACCAATAGGCATTGCTTTATGTATTCTCACTGTTTCTTTAAGATACATGTGTTCATCTATGACGATAATTTTATTAAAGAATTCTGAATCAATAAACTTTATTTTACTTAATATTTCTTCACAATATATTTTAATTCGAATTGAATTTTCAGCAAAATAATATGCCCAATTTGCATATTTATCAGGTAAACTAATCAGCATTGGCGCTTTTTGGTGAGGATTAACCTTTTCTAGTAGATTCTCCAATTCTTTACGAGTTGGGTAAGTGTTTATAAAATCTGTTTTTGTTTCTTCTTTCAATACTTTCAGTAAAGCTTTTGCACTATTTATCATACAATTTGTCTTTACTTTAAAATATGGTATAATCTTTTCTTTTTCTTTTTCATTTGGTATGTGAACAACAATAAAATAAAATATAAAAGATGCTAAATATGCAATCGATAAGTTATAACCTAATAAATTCCATTTAGCAGCATTGTTAACGAAAATTGGTAATCTAAAATCAGTGAATTCAACTAGTATTATCAACAAGATTGATATAATTAATAATATTATCAATTCCTTTCTTAAAGTAGTTAAATATTTAATGGTTCTCATGGTCGTCTGCATATTATTAGCCCTAACGTTTGCTGCTAAAAACCGTTGGGGAGTTCGAAGCAGCAATCTTGTCCCACGGTAAAATAAATGCAATATACTAAATTAAAACTTATATAACTCTCTGCCCCAATGGATTTTAGCAGCTGTTATGGGCAGTTATTTTTTTATTCTAAAGGAGTTCAAGAAATTATCAACCTTTTCAATACTGATGTCTCTTCCTCCTGCACTAATCATGAATATATAGTTTTCAATCAGGAAGACTCTGCTTTTAATAATTCCATTTCCGTCAAATACTTTACAAATAGATTCTGTGCCTTTCAATTCATTCAACGTGATTTCTTTAAACTTAAAGTCTGTTCCACCTAATTTCGTCGCTGAACTTGTCAGCATTGCTTGAAAAGCAACATTCAGAGAATTTGGGTCTTTCTCAATTAAGGTTTTCAATTTTTCTGGCAATTCATTGTAAGCAACAAAGTACATAAATGGATTATTGTTGTCTGCACCTTGTAAAATCATGTTTGTAATCAATACATTCAAAGAAGGGTCTCTATTCTCTGTCTTTGCAACCTTAAATTCTGTTTTCGGGAATTCAATATCAAATTCAGGAATTTTATATTTTGATATTTCATTCTTGCTTTCATTTCTTGTTTCTGATTTATTCTGTCCACTCGAACAAGAAATAGATAAAAACAAAATAATACTTAATCCAATTGTTTTAAAATGTCTCATTTTTCTGTCCATATGTTAGGTTTTGCCATCGAGCATAATTGCCCATAACGTTTGATGCTAAGTTACGGCTGGGGGGGGTCGAAGCATCAATTCTATCCCCCGATAATGCCAAAACGAAGATAGGAAAAACTTGCTTATCAGCAAATCTGCCCAGCTGGAATTTAGCATTTGTTACAAGCTGTTATTTTTTCTCTATTTTCTTCCAAGTTTCAAAGCAATCAACACCCTTTTCAACAAGTTTCCCGTCAGAAGTGAATATTTCGCATTTTACAAGTTTATTGTCTTTAAAATATTGTTTCATGATATATCCCTTTTTTTCAAGAACGATAAAACCCTGTCTCAGTCCATATTTATCTTCATATCCTGTAGTGTCTGTTTTATAAGTATAATAACGGATAGGGTATGTCTCATACATTTCATTTGTAATGGGTAAATTCTGACCGTTTATTTTAAGGTTTTTAATTGTGTCTATTGAAATATCCATTTTCACAAAATGAGCACAAAGGCAATCTAATTCTTCAAGGACTTCAAGAAATGAATCTCCGTTTTCAAGGAAGATTTCTTGTTGTCTTATTGGTATTGTATTAATGTACAAAGTATCATTAAGTATCTTCAAATCTGGATATAGTTTCTTCCCACAACCTTTATTTACAGTTATTTCAATCCTCCATAAGTTGTCATGTTTGTAAATTCGATTTATCCGTTCTTTTATTGTTCTAAATCCATCATCAGTATCATTCTCGCAAAATGAGGAATACTGCATCAGATATAGTTTCTGAGCATCAACAATTGTTATCGATAAGCCAAAAAACAATATTGTTAGTAGTTTCTTCATATAATAGCTTGTAACGTTGCGGCTTTGCGCAGATTGGAGTTTGAAACTTTCCCCTAACCTTTCGCATCGCGGTAACGAATGTAGGAAAAACTTTCGAATTACCAACCAAACCAATTTGCGTTAAGCCGCGGTTATAGGTTGTTGTTTTATTCTGCATAGAGCGTCTGGTCATGGTTTCAATTCGTTATCCGCATCAATAAATTGTCAGATGCCATGGAGCCAAAAAAAATAAATCAAAAAAATGTCCGTCAGGTTTCGGGCGTCAGCAATGATTTCAAGGATTCAAATAGTTCAAATCGATATTGATTAAAGTGTCTGTAATTGGGATTCTGTCCGATAATCAGGTCGATAATCCGAAAGAATGGTCCAATTTTTTTTGGAGTAAAATCGTCAGGGTTCGTCAAGTTGTCTATATGAAAAAGCTACGAAGGGAGCATCTGGCGTTGTACAGCAACAATAACCTATAACTCGTTTATATGTCTAGCTTTTCCAGACCTATACACCCAAATTTGGGTGTATAACACCAGTTTAAGCCGTTATTTATACAAATATAGAAATTTTTTTTACATGCTATTACCGTGGCAAGAAATTGCGGGAAAGCCATTTGCCAGTTATAGCCTTGATTTTTAGACATATAAATATTTGCACTCATTTACAAGCGACAACAAACGAATACTAACCGACTATACCCACTTAACAACCGAATCGCTCTTTTTTGGCGACTTTACTTTGCATCATCAAATTCTGTTAAACCAAAAAAAACTCAAAAACATGGAAACAACAATCAACAAAGTAGAGATTCAAGGATTTCTTGGACGCGATGCAGAGGTAAAAACTTTCGAAAGCGGACGTACACTCGTAAGCATGAGCCTTGCCACAAGCGAAAGCTATAAGAACAATAAGGGCGAGTGGGTTACAACCACTAGTTGGCACAACATTTCGTATTGGAAAACGAAGAAGAACGAATCATTCGATTTTCTAAAAAAAGGAGAACTCATTGCTGTTGCAGGTAAGCTAAACACCCGAAAGTACACCGATAAAAGCGGTCAGGAAAAGTATATTACCGAAGTGGTTGCCCAAAAGGTTGAATTGGTAAAGCAGGAAGTGCTTGGATAGTAGAACCTGTGTTACTAGCCAAAAAAACGCGAAGAGGATTCTCTTCGCGTTTTTTTTACTACTTACCCACTCTATTCATACCTTTCGCTGCACTTAGGTATGAATGTGCTATGAACTGTGGGCTGTAAAGCGGAATATCCCGATTTAGAACTGCCCTAATTTGAAAAGTCAAAACGCACCGAAATTTGCCGCAGCCCTTAATCGTCAGAATTATTATGAATAATTCGGGTTAATATATTTTTCAAACCTCTATTGGTAGCTGTAAGGTCAAATTATAAGAGAAACCTTGTACTTTTTTTGATAGCGTTAAATATTAACAATCTGGAAATCTATGGCTTAAATGGGGTGAATAGATAAAAAAATTCCATTTACTTCAATTAAAATACTCGCCCTGATAAGTAGATAACTGAATTACAAAATCGAAATAGCTAATATAAATCACTTTTTTCGATGATTTATATTACTTCTCTTCTTGAAACAACTGTCTTCGTAAGACGTTTACAGTATAATTAAACAATCCTACCATCGAAAATGAACTATAAAACCAAAAACATCTCCATTATTTTGGGCCTTTCAATAGTTATTTACTCTTCAATATTCGGGTTCTTCATCTACAGCTACCGCAACGACTTATACCGTAAGGCCATTGAAAAGGTTAACTCATTTCTTCGTGAAGAATCAAATTCAATTCAAGCCGAGTTTAATCTTGATATGGGCATTTGCCGTGCTATGACATACGCCTATTTAAGCGGCGATAGCTTATCCGAAAACAGAAGGGTTCCCTATTTCAAAGGTATCGTGGAGCAAACCTTCAAGAATAATCAGAAGTATTTGGGGGTTTGGTCAACCATTCAACATTTTGCGTTAAAGGATAATTGGGATAAGCCCTATGGTCGTACTTATATGTACAGCTATAACGATAACGGCAAGCTGAGAACGTACCACAGGGAGACCAACCTGGATGGCAAAGTTAAAGATGCAAGTTATGATGGTGCCCTCGCCCGAAAACTGGAAGAGGTATCGCCTCCATACTGGTACTCACTCAGCGGCAATAATGAGAATAAAGTTTTGATTACAAGCATCTATTCTCCCATACTAAAGAACAATGTGTGCATGGGCTTGGCAGGGCTAGATATCTCTCTCGATATTTTCGATGAGAAGATGAAAAGGATAAAACCCTACCCATCAACCTATGCATTTATCGTTTCGCATGATGGACAGTACGTTGGGCACTCCACCGAGAGTGTTAGGGGTAAACAGTTTAAAGATGTTGATACCCAGATAGCCAGCAGGATTGATTTGATGGATTTGCTTGCAAAAAAAGAGAAGAAATCATTTGTTTACGCCGATAAACAGGGTATAAAATACTATTTATCCATGATTCCTGTTCAGATGTTTGAGAAATCGACACAACCCTGGGCTCTATTTTTAGTTACCAAGGAGAGCGAAATTCTTGCAGAGGTAAGGCATACCATTTGGCAAATTGTTATAGTTGGGGTTATAGGTCTAGCCTTACTAAGCCTAGTGGTTGCAAAGCTAACCGGGAATACTGTAACCTTTATATCCCAATTTATCGATTTTGCCCAAAAGATTAATAGCGGCGATTTGAGCGCAAATCTGACTATTAAATCAAAGGATGAGCTGGGACAACTCTCCGACGCATTGAATGGAATGATAACCACCATGCGTCAGGTGGTTTCGAAGATAAACGATTATAGCGGTAGCATCGACGATATGTCGAATCAGCTAATTCAAAGATCGGAGAACTTGGCCACAAGCTCTAACCGCCAAGCAGCAGCAGTTGAGATGCTATCATCTTCTTTAGAGGAGATTAGCGGTCATATACAGCTGGGTTCGCAGAATGCGATGAATAGCGTAACGATTATTAAACAAGCATCCATTGAGGTTGAAGAGGGAAGTAATGCAACGCATTCTTCGCAGGAGATTATGCTAAAAATTAGCGAAAGGTTAAAAGCTATTGAGGATATTATCTTTCAAACCAATCTTCTGGCGCTGAATGCTGCTGTTGAGGCAGCTAGGGCTGGAGAGCATGGCAAGGGTTTTGGTGTAGTAGCATCGGAGGTACGAAGACTTGCCGAACGCAGTAGGATTGCAGCAGGAGATATTTTTGAATTAATGAATAAAGGGCTTTTGATTTCGCAGCAAGCGGGTAGCAAACTAAAGGATTTGGTACCTAAAATAAATAGCACAGTTAACCTAACCGAAGAGATTAGCCATGCTATCATTGAGCAGAAGTTGGGAATTGAACAAATCAATAGCTCGATGGTTGAGATCAACGATAACAATATGATAAATGCAAACTCATCGAGCGAACTTGCCAAGTTTGCACAGCAACTTCAAAAGCAAACCGAGGAGTTAAAGGATACCTTATCGTTTTTTCAGGTTGCATAAATGGAGGCTATCTAAACCGATTTCTGAATGAATTAAAATCTTATTTTTGGCGTACTCTACGCACCCTGATTTTATCTTATTCTGTTATCTATGCGAATTAAGGGTTGAACTTTTCACGAAATGACAAAAGCCTTTGTAAGCCTCCGTGGCAAAACAGACATATGCCACTAAGGCTCAAACCTGCCTGCCGGTAAACAGGAGTTCAGAGTAATGCTAAGATTATATTGGCTGTAGTTCAATTTAGCGTTGCAACTTGTTTTATCGATGCTTTGTGGCTTTGCGCCTTAGTGGCAAATCTTTTTTAGCCACCAAGGCACTAAAACGCTAAGAAAACACAAAGATTTAAACGCCAATTTAAACTACAGCCATTATATTTTGTATATCGCAGACATATAGCATATTATAAAATTTCAGATAATGAATTTTTCAACCTTATAATTCGCATTATTTATTGAGCTAGTGTTATGTAATAGCATTCAGAGCCATAACCGATGGGTTAACCCATCGGTTAAAAAAAAACGTAATAATACATACTTAACATAACACTAGCTCTCCTTTTCGTAATACATCTTATAGAATTTCATCCCCTTATCCTTATCGAATCCTGACTCAATCTTCTCCCTGTCGCCATGAATATAAATGTGAAAGTTTTTATCGAGCTTAATTGCACTTTTGAAGAGTTTATTCGCCTGTTTTGTGGCATCAATAGAGATCTTAAACTCGTTGGGTAGATTATAACCCATCTCGGTTTCGTAGCTCTTCTTGTATTCCTGAAATGCTTCAATAACCTCGGGGTTTTTAATAACCTTGGTTTCGAACTCCTCCTGCTCAAAAACCTCGTTATTCTTAAAGAAATCGCGGGTCTTGGTCAGCATCTCGGTTTGCTGAATCAACGGAAAGCTATTCTGAGGATTGATAACATCCTGCACAAATCCTTTACACAGCTCAATGGTTGATTTGGTTTGGTAAAAATCATTATCGCGAATCTTAACCTGCAAAAAATGATCCATCCAATACTTGGCCTCCTCCTTGTTGGTGTTATCAATCACGCAAATCTTATAACCTAAATCCTTCTCCGTATTGAATATCAAACAACCCTTGTCAAGATGCTTAATATTGGTACCAAATTCACAGCTAAGGCTAATGGAAGAACCGCTTCGGGTGGCTTTCAGAAATTTATCTTTGGTTTCGGTTTTAAATATCCCGATGGCATCCGCCAATTCGCCCTCAACCACACAACCTCGAATTGATACGATATACAACTCCCCCTCCTTGATATTCGGGTGATTGGTAACGTGTTTCAGATGTTTTGCAATATTGCATGAAGCCTCAAGCAAAGCCTTTTGATCATCGAAAAGTTCAGAAACATAGCTATTGATCTCATTCAATGCTAAGGAACTTTCGTGATGAAAAGAGTAAAAGTGTGATTTCTTAAAGTGCGATACGAAATAATCACGAAGAAGATTATGAAGAAGCTCATTGGATAAATCGATAGGTTTGCTGGAAAGAACCATATCGTTAGTATCGGCAGAGCCTATAAAATGAACAACCGCTTGATCGATGGTTGCATCAGTAAATTCGAGCATGGCAATAAATTTTATTTCAAATATGTAAACAATTATTGAATCAGCCATCGAATATGTTTAAAAATAGTCATTAAACAGGTTTGATTTTGATAGAGGTTTCTATCTTTGTTGATTGGTAAAAGGTGTAATAGCCTTTGATATTAATGTGATGGCAATTATTCATAGTTAGTTTAAATAAGAATCATAATCTACTTAATACTAATAATTTGAATTATGAAAAAAATTGGAATTCTACTTTTTTTAGGATTAATTACCACTGCGTGTAACCAAACTCCTAAACATGAGGTTAACCCTTCAAATTTAGAACAAACTGCTTTTTTTACTGAATCTACTAGGGATGGATTGTTTATCCATATAACCGAAAGTTACAATGATCCGCATCGAGTTTTAATGCCTTTAAAAATGGCTAATATGATGGCAACGGATAAAGATGTGATTGTTTATTTGGATATCCACGCAGTTGAGCTATTGGTAAAAGGTGCAAAGGATTTGACTTTTGCTGATTTTGATTCGTTTCAAACATACATTAAACAATTGGTTGAGAAAAAAGTTGGGGTTTATGCATGCCCAACCTGCTTAAAAATTGCAGGATTCAAACCTGAAGATTTAATGGATGGAGTTCAAGTAGCACAGAAAGATAAGTTCTTTAACTTTACAAAAGGACGCATCATAACCTTGGACTATTAGTATTGTGAGCCTAAAGCTCAATCATCGAGTGAAAAAATTAACCGAATAAAATAATACTGAGGGGAATGGGAAAATTATTCGATAAGCTGAATAGCGATGTGCGTTTTATTGAGGGAATTAAAGCCTGTATAAACTGTGGGACATGCACTGCTATTTGCCCTGCGGCTGAAGTTTACAACTATGACCCACGCTCTATTGCAAATCTAGTCCAAACCCGTGATGATTCGGTTATTGAAGAACTACTTAGAGGTGATTCTATTTGGTATTGCGGCGAGTGCATGAGCTGTAAAACACGCTGTCCACGTCAAAATGCTCCCGGAATGATTATTCAAGCTTTACGCAAACTATCTATAGAGACTGGTTTATTCGTTGAATCGGAAAAGGGAAGGCAACAACTTTCGCTCAAGCGCATGATTGGTGAATCGATTCTTGAAACGGGTTACTGCGTTCACTTCGATCATACTAGCCTCGATATGTTCCCCGAGCAGGGACCAATGTGGCAATGGGTGCGCGATAATAGAGAAGAAGTACTTGCAAAGGTTGGGGCAAACTATCGCAAACATGGCCCAGGAGCAATTCGTGAGGTCGAAAAAAAGGATCTTGACGAACTACATAGAATATTTGAAATAACTGGAGGTATGGATTGGTTTGATAAGATTGAGGAGCATTCAGTTCGTAAAGCAGAGGAAATGAAGAAAGATATAGGCACCGATAAATCCAGCACTTATTTTAAAGATGTTTACACGATCAATAATCAAGAAAAGCATACTCGGTCATGAAAGTTGAGGGGAAACGCAAAATCTGGAGCGATTATCAAAAAGATATTGCCTACGACAGATTCTACTATGTTAGAAGCTGTATAAGACAAACTGTTTGGCCTGGTGCTGAAAATATCTACCTTCGAATACTTCGTGAAGTATTAGGTAAGGAGGTTATTGAAAGCGAGCATCACACTACTTGTACTGGGATTGGATATCATACCGAAGTTGTTCCCTTTGAAACCCTACAAACGGTTGTAGCTAGAAATTTCGCACTAATGCAAGATGCTGGATTTGAAAACTATAATCCATCCTGTGTAACATCTTTTGGTATTTATACTGAAATTCTTGATACTTGGCATCATTTCCCTGAGGAGAAGCAGAAAACTAGAGATTATCTAAAAAAAGCAACTGGTAGAGAATTTGAAGAACCCAAAAACCTTGCACATACTAGTGATGTAATCTACAAATTTAGAAACGAGATTTCAGAAAAGTCAAAATATACTTTAATAAATAAGGTAACTGGTGAGCCCCTAAAAGTGGTTGACCATATTGGCTGTCATTACGCCAAGATGTTCCCTGCTAAAGGTGTTGGTGGTGCTGAATATCCACATGTGCTAGCTGGATTGGTTGAAGCATGGGGTGGCGAGGTAATTGATTACCCTGAGCGCAGACATTGCTGTGGATTTGGATTTAGACAGTATTTGGTTCAAGCAAACAGAGGTTACTCCATATCTGCATCAAAAAAGAAGTTTGAATCGATGGAATCGTTTAAACCCGATTTTATCCTTACAAACTGCCCTGGCTGCAATTTCTTTATGGATAGATGGCAATACGCTCTCGCCGAAATGGAGGGTAAAACCTACGATGAGAATGGAAATGGTATCCCTGTTTTAACCTATGAGGAATTAGCTGGTTTAGTATTAGGTTTTGACCCATGGGTAATTGGATTGCAGATGCATCAGGTGGATGTTGAGCCCTTGCTCGTGAAAATGGGTATTGATTATGACCCAAATCAAAAGTTTAAAGGTATTAATGGGAAAGATTTAGGATTACCTGAATCGCCAAACAACCTTAATTTTATTAAGTAGAAAGTAAGTAGTCAGGAGTCGAAAGTCGGAAGTCGGAAGTCGGAAGTCGGAAGTCGGAAGTCGGAAGTCGGAAGTCGGAAGTTATGAAAAGAAAGGTTAAGTTTTTTGTACTAAGCAGACCGAAGATTAAAGACTGAATATTAAAAACAGAATACCGAAAACAAATAACAGCATCACAGCAAAACAGCAAAACAATTACAGAATGTCAAAAACTGTTGCAATTATTGGTGGGGGAATAGCAGGTCTTGAAACATCTATTCAACTCGAAAAACTTGGTTACGATGTAACTCTTTATGAAAAAGATAAAGCCCTTGGTGGTCATGCAGGCAAATGGGATAGGCTATTCCCCAATCGCAGACATGCAACAGAGGTAATCGATTCCTTAACATCAAGAATTAAAGATAAAGTTCAAATAAACCTTGCCGCTACTGTCAACCAAATAAAACGCGAAAATGGTTCTTTTCTTGTTGAAGCGAATGGAAAGAGCCAAAAAGCGGATGCAATTGTGCTAACAACCGGTTTCGAACTATTCCCTGCAAACAAAAAGGAGGAATACGGTTATGGCATTTTCGAGAATGTAATAACATCGGCTGAACTCGAAAGCATGTTCTCATCGAATGGCAAGCCTTTAATGACCAATGGGAATAACCCCGCTAAAGTTGCCTTTATTCACTGCGTTGGTAGCCGCGACGAGAAGGTTAATCGCCCTTACTGCTCTAAAGTTTGCTGCGTTACCGCAGTAAAACAAGCTATTGAAGTTAAAGAGGCAATTCCAACATCTGATGTTTATTGCTTTTACATGGATTTAAGAATGTTTGGACCTGGTTACGAAGATCTGTACAAAGAGGCACAGGTTAAAGGTGTAAACTTTATCCGTGGACGTTTATCAGAAACAAGTGAAATGGAAGGTGGTAGAGTTTTGATTAAAGCAGAGGATACTCTCTCATCGAAACCCTTAAAAATGACAGTGGATATGGTGGTTCTAATGGTTGGAATGTCGCCATTACCATCGACTGAAAAACTTCTAAAAGACCTCGAAATAACTCCAAATAATGATGGTTTTGTTCAGGTAAAGGATTACCATCTTGAACCAACCCACACCGAAGCCGATGGCGTTTTTGTTGCTGGTGCTTGCACTGGGCCAAATAACATCACCGACTCGGTGAATGCAGCCCACACCGCAGCACTCGAGGTGCATAAATACTTAACATCTGAGTAGTTTATGGTAAACTTTGGATATACAACCCTTCCTACGCACATCCATGATATGGATAAGGCAGACTTGGGCCTAGCCGATTCCATTTCGTTCGAAGATTCTAGCTTTAACCTTTGCATAGCCTGTGGAAGTTGCACTTCGACATGCACAGCGGGTGCTTTTACAAATTTCAGCTTTAGGCAGATGTGCCATCAAATTAAACGAGGGGAGAATAGCCAAGCAATAGCGGAATCGGAGAAGTGCATGCTTTGCGGTAAATGCACGCTTGCTTGCCCTAGGAATGTCAATACACGCAATATAATTCGTCTTGTTCGCAAGGCAAATCAAACTATTTAATTTTTATGAATTTACACGCAGTTCAGATTCCATTCCATCCATTCGTTCTCCCGTTTACTATTGGGTTAATATTTTTGGTTTTCTATATTGTTGGGAAGTGGATTTACTGGGTATCGCAATTTAGCTGGGAAGATAAAAAGAAAATTATTAGAGGATTCTTCTCACTTAAAACTCCTCAAGCAATTTGGGAAGTATTTATGGAGAGTTTACTCCATCGAAAGGTATTTCGAAGAAATGCTTTACTTGGCTACATGCACATGAGCCTTGCCTTTGGATGGTTTTTGCTTATAGTGTTCGGAAACCTCGAAACTAGGTTCTTCACTCACGGAAGGATTAATCCACCGTATATTCCTATTTTCTTTGAATTCTTCGAGCACGACTTAACATCGCTCGATTATGGTAGATTCTTCACATTTACCATGGATTTGCTGCTGCTGTTTGTTCTGTCGGGAGTTGGTTTAGCATATTTTAAGCGCTTTAGAAGCAAACCGCTTGGTATGAAAAACACAACTAAGCACTCAACCATCGACAGATTAGCACTTACAGCCCTTTGGTTAATTTTTCCTTTGCGATTATTAGCTGAAAGTGTTACAGCAGGTCTTTATGATGCCGGTGGGTTTATTACCAATTCCATAGGTACGTTCATGATGACTTTTCTTCCTATACAGCACTTCTACTATCCAAGCTGGTGGGCTTACTCAATTGCTTTAGGGGCGTTTTTTGTGTTTATACCCTTCACTAGGTATATGCATATTCCTACCGAAATTCTTTTGATATTTCTCCGAAAATACGGCATTGTTGAAAAGGCTATCCATTCAACCTATACTCAGGTTGAGCTTAGCTCATGCTCCCGCTGTGGAATTTGCATTGATGCCTGTCAGCTGGGTTCCGACTTAGGAATAGTTAGTACTCAATCGACCTATTTAATAAAATCGATTCGCTACGATCAACCAACAGAGAAGCTAATCGACTCGTGTATGGCCTGTACAAGATGCGATCAGCTATGTCCGGTCGGTATTGATATTGCATCAATCCGAGCCAACGAACGAAAGATGATTCAGCTATTCCAAGAGAACAGCTATAAGTATATAAACGGTTACGAATATAAAAAAGCAAAGGTAGCCTACTTTGCTGGATGCATGGGGCATTTAACACCATCGGTATATAAAGCAACCTTAGCCCTTTTTAAAAAGGCTGGCGTGGATTATAACTTTATTGATAGGGATGGAAGTATATGCTGTGGCAGACCGCTACAACTTGCAGGTCAGGAAGACGCAGCAAAGCAGCTGATTGAGAAGAATATCAAGCTTATCGAAAACTGCGGAGCTACCGTTCTGGTTACCTCCTGCCCTATCTGTGCCAAAGTATTTACCGATAGCTATAAGCTGAAAATACCGATATATCATCATAGCCAATATCTATTGATGCTTGCGAAGGAAAAGAAGTTAAAATTCGAAAAATCAGATTTGCAGATTACCTATCACGATCCCTGCGAGCTAGGTCGTGGGCTAGGCGTTTACGATGAACCTAGAGAGCTTCTGGGTATGGCCGGAAAACTGATTGAATCAGCTAACAGCCGTGAAAATTCGCTCTGCTGCGGAGGTAGCTTGGGGATAACCAATATCTCACATGAACAGCGAAATACTATTGCATCAATCACTTTAAGCGAATTGGCTGCCGATAAAGCAGACGTTGTTGCAACGGCTTGCCCTTTGTGTAAAAAAACATTTAAATCAGCATCAGAAAACGTTAGAATTGCTGATATTTCTGAAATAATGCTTGATGCAGTTCAAGAAAATGCAAACAAAATTCAATCCGAATTTGTTCAAGAGAAGGAGATTGAAACTATTCATAATTAACATCAGTTCGACGTAAGAAACAAGTTAAATAAAAGAATGACAGTATATTACCTTGAAATCAATGTTGGAATAATGGAAAAATGGAATATTGGAAGAGAAAAGTTGGACGCACCCTCCAATATTCCATCATTCCAGTCTTCCAAAAACACAATATCAACATTAAAGCATTAAATAACAGCAATATAACAAATCATCTTATGTCGAGTTCACGTTAATATAACGTCAGTTCGATCTAAGAAATAGTGGTAATGCTCTAAAATGTAATTTGTTACAAATTTTTCATTTGGAACTGGAATGGTGACTGCCTGCCGGTAGGCAGGCTCCAGTTCCAATATTCCATTCTTCCTTCCATCTTTCCAGAAACATAAATTTAGCATTAAAGCGCTAATAAATAATGATATAATTAACTATCTTATATCGAACACGCGTTAATAAACTAAACCTTTTTGCATATTATTAATCATATAAATTAAATTCGCATTTTTAATTAAAACCAACTAATATGAAAAGACGATTAGCAATTTTATTCATTTTACTCGCTTTAATGAATACTAAAGCAAACTCTCAGGAGGTAAAACCCGAGGGATATACTTTTACACCTGTTAAGGAGATTCAGCATACCCCCATTAGGAATCAGAGCAGTACCAGTACCTGTTGGATATTCTCCAGCCTTGGTTTTCTTGAAGCCGAGATTCTGCGGGTTGGAAAACCTGAAATAGACCTATCAGAGATGTATATCTCTAAAAATACCTATTTCGATAAAGCCGATAGGTATGTTAGAATGCAGGGTACAATCAACTATGCTGGTGGAGGTTCATTTTGGGATGTGATTGAAACCATCAAGAAATATGGTATTACCACCGAGGAGGCTTTTAAAGGGTTGAACTATGGAGAGGATCGTCATGTTCATGGAGAGCTGGATGAAGCAACCAAAGCGTACCTCGATGCAATCATTAAAAATCCGAATAGAAAGCTTTCAACCGCATGGAAGAAAGGCTTAGAGGGAATTTTCAATGCGTATCTCGGTGAAAACCCTAAATCATTCTCATTTAATGGGAAAGATTACACCCCTTCAACTTTTGCTGCCTCACTAGGTTTGAATTTAGATGACTATGTGTTCATCACATCATTCTCGCATCACCCATTCTATAAACAATTTATACTGGAGGTTCCCGATAACTGGGCACAGAAAGGGGCATACAACCTACCCATTGACGAATTTGGTCAAATTTTCGATTACGCAGTGGATAATGGCTATACTGTTGCTTGGGCTAGCGATATTAGCGAGAAGGGTTTTTCCTACAAGAATGGTGTTGCTGTAGTTCCTGATGTGAATGTTGTAGATATGTCGGATTCAGATAAAGCGAAGTGGACAAACCTCACAGATAAAGAGAAGGATGCTCAACTTTATACTTTCGATAAGCCATGCTTTGAGAAAACGATTACCCAGGAGTTCCGGCAGGTTGGATTCGATAACCTACAAACTACCGATGACCATGGAATGTTAATTGTTGGAACAGCGAAAGATCAGAATGGAAAGGTATATTTTAAAATTAAGAACAGCTGGGGAACAGCAGGAAGCAAGTATAACGGATATTTTTATGCTTCCAAGGCCTTTCTTTTGTATAAAACCACCTCGATTATGGTAAACAAGAATTCAATCCCAAAACCCATTGCCGTAAAGCTTGGTTTGAAATAGTTTTTTATCCTCCTAATAGCTAGAGGCTACCGATTAGGTAGCCTTTTTCTTTAGCTCGATAATAGCTGTTCCGATGTATTTATTTAATAAAATTGATACTTCAACTTCTTTTTTTCGTAACTTTACCGTTGTAGAATTGTTACACTTTAATTTAAATTGACGATTTTATGCCAACAATGAATGGGCTTTATATAAAGGGTACTTCAAAAACCCCTGAGGTTGACTTCACCTCCGGGGTTATTCAGCTTTCGGGTCGTTCAATACCTGAGGACGCCGTTTCGTTCTACCAACCCCTAATTCGATGGGTGAATAGCTATGTTGAGAATCCTGAAAAATTTACGAAAGTAAATTTTAGAATTGAATACATCAATAGCGGCTCCAACCGTTTTATTTATGCGATATTTAAGCTACTTGACGATTGCTTTGTCAGAGGTAATGATGTTGCCGTAACCTGGTACTACGAGGAGGATGACGATACCATTAAAGGGTTGGGTAAGGATTTTCAATCGTTACTAAAAGTGCCCATAAAGCTCGTTGAGGTTGTTTAAGCTTTACTCTTAGGATTTACTAATCGTACAAAATGCCCTTCCATGCACAGATGCCTGATTTGTGGATATCTATATAACCCCGACGAAGGGGATACTGCACACGGCGTCGATCCCAATACCCCATTTGAAGAGCTGCCCGATTCATGGCTTTGCCCTGTTTGTAGCGTAACAAAAGAGTATTTTGAGAAGGTAGCTTAGAAACTATTTCAATTCCACTCGTTTTATAATTTTACCCACCCAACGTTGACTTCATCTCCAGTGAACCTTAAATGGTTTTTTCGGTTGACCCAATTCTAAATACTATTATGTAATATGATGTCTTAACAGAACATGAAAAGACCTATTATTCCTCATATTTCCCAATATTGGGATTGGTGGTTTTGATTTTTCGATGTAAATTGCAGGGCAGGGATTAACGAATGATGATTTACGAAGTAAAATAACCCATTTTGAAAATAACAGCCGAACTGCCAGTCGCAGGTGAGTTCGCCGAAGGAAATCGTTGTTTCTTGTTCGGTATTCAATTGTTATCCCTCTTTTAGAGGGTTCTGATATTAAAGCCACCGGCTCAGCCGATGGTGGTTTACTTTAACCGACGGGTTAACCCGTCGGTTATGGCGCTGAATACGATTATGTCATAGTATGATTAACATAACGCTAGCTTTATTTCTAAGGAAAGTTTGACAGTTTCTAAATAGATAAAAAAATGAAGCCGAATATTGGAGGGCACTGAAAAAGTCCCTATAGAAATTTAGGTAGAAAAAAACTCGCGTAATTACCAATTTAACGGTCTGAGGATGGCATATTTACGACAAAGAGTTTAATATTTTTCAATTATCGCAAAGAAAA
>Ga0209287_10000296_pt1 | contig 32566 bp, 21 predicted proteins | sample PPLLak3cmMay2015_2_FD_187255 | JGI IMG/M metagenome (GOLD analysis project Ga0209287, IMG submission 187255) | Freshwater sediment microbial communities from Prairie Pothole Lake near Jamestown, North Dakota, USA - PPLs Lake P8 Core (1) Depth... | ecosystem: Environmental > Aquatic > Freshwater... | reverse complement strand
GCGCGGGGCTGCCGCGGGGTCGCCGGTGTATATGTTGCCAAAATTTCCCTGCTTGTCGATAAACAGTTCTTTGTTTGCAAGCACGACAAGCGCCGAATAGATCGACGCATCCCCGTGCGGATGATATTTCATGCTGTGACCCACCACATTGGCCACCTTATTAAATTTACCGTCGTCCATTTCAAAAAGGGAGTGAAGGATGCGCCGTTGCACCGGTTTGAATCCGTCGTCGATATGCGGAATTGCCCGGTCCTTGATCACATAGGATGCATATTCGATGAAATTTTTGTTGAAAAGACTGGTTATATATGCCATTAGATCAGATTCTCCATGATAAAGTCACGGCGTTCGGGGGTGTTTTTGCCCATATAGAATTCGAGGGTTGACGGGACGTTTTTTATCGAGCGGACGTTGACGTCGACAAGTCGGATAGTGTCGCCGATAAACGGCTCGAACTCCTTGGGTGATATTTCTCCGAGGCCTTTGAACCGGGTAACCTCCGCCGACGGGAGCTCTTTCTGGGCGTCCACTTTTTCCTTTTCGGTATAACAGTATTTGGTGAGGGTTTTATTCCGTACCCGGAACAGCGGCGTCTCGAGTATATAGACGCGGTTGGCGACAACGAGTTCTTCAAAATAGTTCAAAAAGAAGGTTAGCAGCAGGTTCCTGATATGGAAACCGTCAAAGTCCGCATCGGTCGCGATCACGATTTTTGCATAGCGGAGATTTTCCGTGTCGTCTTCGATTCCCAGCGCCATCATGATGCTGTACAGCTCTTCGTTTTTATAGATGTCCGCCTTGCCCTTTCCATACGCGTTCTGCGGTTTGCCGCGAAGCGAAAAAACCGCCTGGGTATTGACGTCGCGCGCCGTTGTAATGGAGCCGGCGGCAGACTGGCCTTCGGTAATGAATATGGTCGACTCCTCGCCTTTTTTACCGTCCCCCAGATGATACTTGCAGTCCTTGAGGTTCGGAATTTTGATGGCAATTTTTTTCGCCGCTTCCTTTGCCTCGCGTTTGACCGAATTGAGCTCGGTGCGCAGATGCTCGTTGCTGACGATTTTTTTTTCGAGTTCAATCGAGGCTTCCCGGTTTTTATGCAGAAAGTCGACTACCGCGGATTTGACGTCCGAAACTATCCAGCTCCGAATCTCCGTATTGCCGAGCTTGTTTTTCGTCTGACTTTCAAATACCGGCGATTTCAGTTTGATCGCGATGGCTCCGGCAAAACCCTCCCGCACGTCGACGCCCGAATAATTTTTTTTGAAGTATTCATTGACGCCCTTGAGCACGCCTTCGCGGAAAGCGCTCTGGTGCGAGCCGCCGTCGCTGGTGAACTGGCCGTTAACAAAGGAAAAGTATGTCTCGCCATACGCCTGGGTGTGGGTAAAAGCAATGTCGAGCTGTTTGCTCGTAAAGTGTGCTATGTCATAGAGCTTGCTCTCTCCGACCTCCGCGTTGAGCAGGTCGTAGAGACCGTTTTTCGATTCGATTTTCAGGTCGTTAAGGTACAGGCGCAGGCCGCTGTTCAGGTATGCATAGTTCCACAGGCGCTGCTCCACGAAGTCGGGATTAAATGCATATTCACCGAAGATTTCGTTGTCCGGGATAAATTCAACGTAGGTACCGTTGGGCTGACCGGAGGCGTTTCCCGCTTTTTTCGATTTCAGTTTTCCCCGGCAGAAGACCGACTCGAAACATTTGCCCTCACGGTAGGAAACCACCCTGAAATGGGAGGAGAGCGCGTTCACCGCTTTTGTGCCGACCCCGTTAAGTCCCACCGAGAACTGAAATACGTCGTCGTTGTATTTGGCGCCCGTGTTTATCACCGACACGCATTCGATAACCTTGCCCAGCGGTATGCCGCGGCCGTAATCGCGGATACTGGCGAAGTCCTCCTTCACGGTGATATCGATTTTTTTCCCGCACCCCATGATATACTCATCAACCGCATTGTCGACGATCTCCTTAAGCAGGATGTAAATACCGTCGTCGAGGTTGGACCCATCGCCCAGACGCCCTATATACATACCGGTACGCAGCCGGATATGCTCCAGGGCGCTTAAGGTTTGAATCTTACTCTCGTCGTAGATCGCTTCTTTGTTTTTATTCATGACGCATCCTGTTTGTGTAAAATACGCACGCCCCATTAACCGAATAGAGGCCGGCCTGGTTATTGATACCACCTGCCTGATACTATTAGAAAATAAATTTCATTATGTGTTTTAACAAGGGAAACCCGCAAATAGTGGGGGGAGGGATGAAAAACAACACAAGGTATAGAACCTTTGAACGGTAAGTTGATTTTTTTTCCCTTTTTATAATAAACTATCGACATATCTTTTTGTTTTATGATATATTTATGATGGAAAAACGAAATTGTTAGAACAGGAGAAGCGTATGAGTATAAAACATGGTTTTACCGCAGTCATTGAACATGAAGGCGACGGGTATGTTGCTTTGTGCCCTGAATTGGATATTGCAAGCCAGGGTGATACTATTGAACAAGCGCGCGTAAATTTAATTGAAGCAATTGAGTTGTTTTTTGAGTCAGCCTCGCCGGCAGAGGTTCAGGAAAGGCTCCACGATGAAGTCTTTATTACCCGCCTGGAGGTAGCAGTTGGGTAAATTGCGGGTATTTTCGGGGAAAGAACTCTGTAAACTTCTTGAAAAAAACGATTTTAAAAAAGTACGGCAGCGTGGCAGCCATATTGTAATGCAGAAAAGAACCGCTACGTCAACAATCACCATTCCTGTTCCAAATCATGGAACCCTTCGAATCGGCACTTTGCAATCCATTATTCGACAGAGTCAATTATCGCGGGAACTTTTTGAAACGTAAGAATAAAAATTAATGAACAAATTTCGAAAAGGCTGAAAGGTGCCACAGGTGGTTTTTATTTATTTATAATTCCAATCTTCGTAATTTATGAATATGCCACTTGTAATGTTTTAACGCTCCCGTGCGTTATATCTTAAGTAACAAAACCCCAAAAGGAGTCTTTATGAGAACTTTTCTTTTAATTACTTTTCTGGCATTCTCTCTGTTTTCGGAACCATCATATAAATTTGGCCTTGGTTATGAATCCGGTCTCTCTTTTCGATACTTTCCGTCAAATTTCGGAGTGGGGATTGTTTTGGGACCGATCGGTTCAGCCAACGCAAGATCGCTCTATTACTCTCAAAATGTAAGTGATACTTTAGACGCAAATTATTATAATAGTGATATTGTTGATAAAGGTCTGATGGGAACAATAAGTGGTTATTACAGGTTTAATCTTAAGATGTTTAATGCTACACCTTTTATTACAATGGGTTATGGGTTTTCTCAAAGACATCATACTATGGAAACCAATAGCACAGTTTATTCTTATAAAAGAGATTATCATACTGTTATAGGCGAATTCGGCGTATTGCCTGGATTTTCGTATAAAAGGGTTTCTGTTGAGGCCAAACTGGGAATAAACGCCAGATATGGATTCAGCAGAGCACCAGAAAGTTCAAATATAAATGGTTTAAAGAGGCAAAACTCGGAAACAGAGAAATCGCTGGACTTGATTTACCCAACGGATATTGTTAAAGGTCTGATTCTTCATTTCTGGTTTTAATCCATAGTGAAAAAATAACCTGGCTTCGCCCTGTATATAACGGATCGATATAAGTATTTATATAAATCCAGATTTATTCATATTACGCGCAGTCACTCAACTCCGGTTTCCTTTAAAACTGGTGATTTTATATGGTCACCTCGCTTGTGCGTGAGACATCCTCTTTTAAACGGAAAACATTTTTTCTATTCCTTGTTTAATTCAATCCACACAACCATAGCGGACATTTCCAGCCTTAAATCGTATCCTTTTTTGTTGCCAAAATAATTATAAATATCCTTTTGTTTTTTTTGCAATATACTGTTTTTTATAGAATTATTGCATACTATTTGTTGCCAATATATTTATAACTATTTTCATTTTTATTTACATCGTATTGTGTTTTTGTATATATTTAATGGTATGGTCAAAAAAGAGATAGATGTTTTTAACTATTTCGATTACCGGGAATATCTGCGTGATTTATTCGATGAATATAAAAAAGCAGAAACCGGTTTTACCTATCGTTCTTTTGCCCGGCAGGCGGGTATAATGAGCCAGACCTATATGCTTCGCGTGATCAACGGTACCCGGAGCCTTTCCCCTGATTACCTGCCGAATATCTGTGCTTTTTTCCGGCTTAATCAGTCGCAGGCGCGTTATTTTGAAGCGTTGACCGCTTTTAATAACGAGAAGCATCCGGAGCGGAAAGAGGAGTTGCTGAAAAAAATCATATCTCTGCGGTATTCAAAGGATGTGCACCGTATCGCGGATAAAAAGTTGCGTTTCTATGAGCGATGGTACTATCCGGTTGTGCGGGAGCTGGTGACCATAATCGATTTCAAAAACGATTACAACCTGCTTGCCCGGCTCTGCAGACCGCGTATCACTGCTGTTCAGGCGCGGGGCGCGGTCAGATATTTGCTGGCGAATGATTTTATCCGCAAGAATCCTGACGGGACATTTCGCCAGACACACCAGGTAATTTCGACCGGCCCTGAGGTAGATTCAACCATTTTGCGGAAATATTACCGGCAGATAATGCACCAGTGCATGGATGCCATTGACAACGAAAAACGGGAGGAGCGTGACATTTCTTCGCTTACGCTGAGCGTTTCGGAGAACAAATTCCGCGCAATTAAAACCGAGATACAGGAGTTCCGGAAACGGTTGCTGGCAATGGCAAAAGAGGATTATGAAATACCAGAACGTGTGTGTCTGATCAGCATGCAGATGATTCCGCGTTCCAAGAGAGTGAAGAGGAGTGGGAGGGGGACTATATGAGAACTTGTACAGTAACAATGCTGCTTTTGCTGTTTATATCTGCTGCTACCCTTTTGCGGTGCTCCACGAATCTCGCTGGAGGCGGTTCGGAAAGCGGCAATCCGGTGATTATCGGAAAAATAACGGATACAAACGGCGCCCCTGTTCAAAATGCGCGGATAACAGCAATTCGCCCGGATTATAATCCTGCTATCGATGTACCTATTCCCGACTCTTATAATGACACAACGGACGCTTCCGGTATTTACTGTTTGAGGGTTTCTGACTCCGGGTCATATAATATTCAGGGTATGCACCTGACTCAAAAAACACACTTTTTGATGACTGACATTTTTATTGCCGGCGATACAACCTATGTTAACCCCGCAACTCTGCAGGATCCGGGGTTTATAAAAGCGCTTTTCCCTGACACAATAGATACTGCACAGGGATATGTCTACATCAAAGGCACGACGGTATACAAGCGCCTGGTTGAAAGTAGCTATATCAACGATGAATTGACCCTGGTGATCGACGCTGTGCCTGCAGGTCATTTACCTTCTGTTTACTACGACAAGCTCAATACAACGCCAAACCCGTTGCTGCTGCTGGAATCATTAACAATCACATCCAATGATACTACGATAGTTGATCCCTTTACCGATTGGGTTCAATATACCGGGTACAACTCCGGTCTGCCGGAAAATTGTATCCTTGATGTTCATATCTGTTTCAACAGTTTCCCGTGGCTTCCCGAGGCACCCACGATCTGGTTTTCAACGTACTCTGCCGGTATGGCGGTTTTCAACAGGACGTCATGGACACTCTATAATTACACTACATCCGGGATCCCGTCGGATCTGCCGAACCAAACGATCAGCGATGAAAATGCAATCTGGATCGCAACCGTCGACGGGTTAATAAAATATGACGGTTATTCATGGCGCCTGTGGAATACTAAAAACGGCTTGCCTTATGATAATGTAACCTGTATTGCGTTGAACCGCAGCGGAGATATCTGGGCAGGCATGGACGAAGGCATCGGTTTCTTTGATAAAAATACCGAACAGTGGATTATTTATGACACCGTTACGACAGGACTGTCCGGGCATTATGTGCAGGGGGTGACGGTTGACAAAAATGACAATCCCTGGTTTGCCACAAGCGACGGCGTCGGTAGGTATGACGGCGTTTTCTGGAAAGTATACACAACCGCATCAGGCCTTTTCAGCGATATCACGAGCTGCGCCGCGACCGATTCCGGCAACAATGTATGGATCGGTCACCGGGACGGTATTTCCCGCTTTGACGGCACGACGTGGTTCATTTACAATTATGGAACATCCGAGATACTCCAGGGCCGCACCAATGCGATTGTTCCCGACAAATACAACAATATCTGGATATGCACGAAAACCGGCTTGACCATGTTTGATGGAACAACATGGCACGACTTTAACCGGGGGAAATACAGCTTTTTGAACAATAAAATCGTTCATGATATTGCTTTTGATGACCGGGGTACTGCATGGCTTTGCACGGAATCGGACGGGGTTTTTGCGTTTCGTCCGGCACTCGAATAATGATTGTGAGGAAAAGGATGCAAACAGCATTTGCAATTTCAGGTGGGGTTACCGAGATTTACACGAGGGTGTGCCGCCAAACAGCGATTTGTCCACTGGCCATCCCGGCCGTTGCCTGCAGCCACGGCCGGACGAATAAGCGATTTTTTTCTCTTCGGATTTCTTCACCGAAACCGCACATTTCCATTCATCCTGGCACACATAATAAAAATCTGACGTTTCAAGGGCACTTTTTGTCATCTGGTGGGAAAACGGTATCAATCTACCTCCCCCCTTTTAATTAGATTGCTCCAATACCCACTGGTATGCAAAAAGTGCTCTTTTATTCTCTTGGCAGAGGTGTATAGTTTTGTTAATAAACAAGATACACAAACTTAAGGAGTTATGTTTTTATGAGAATCACCAAAGCGCTTATGATGCTGCTCTATTCAGGCTCGCTTCTATTCGCAGCAGAATCGACCGTTATTACTTCATGCAAAAATGCAGGCTGTAGTGATCAAATCGACCTTCAGTTTAACATCGGCAGCTATACGATTAAAGACGTCAGCGTCAACGGAGAGCATTGTGCGCAGGTGAGCCTTGCCGACGCAGCGCATTTGAATGAAAAAGGCTCTCCTATGCTGCCGTATGCGACGAAAAGCATCGTCATTCCCAATGACGCTGAAATGGCGCTTGAAGTCACCGGTGCAACCTATAAGGAAGTGACAATAAACAGATACCTTCCGTCAAAAGGGGTCATCTACCGTAACCAGAACCCCCAGTCAATACCCTATACGTTCGGCGATATCTACACAAAAGACGCATGGTTTCCTGAAAAACCGGCTCGCATCGGCACGCCATATATTCTCCGGGACATGCGCGGGCTGACGGTCTATTTCCAGCCGTTCCAGTATAACCCGGCAAAGGGCATTTTGCGGATCGCAGAGTCCATGACGGTGCGGGTAAAAAGAACCGGCGTCAGCACGGTTAATGTTCTTACGACGCGGAATACCGGTATTTGTCCGTCGTTCGACATTATCTATAATGCGCACTTTGTTAATTATCAGGATAGCCGCACCCGGTATACCTATATCACCGAGGGTGACAGGATGATCGTCATTACCGCTTCTGCGTATAAAAGCGCTATGGAGCCGTTTGCGGAGTGGAAAAACCAGAAAGGCATCAAAACAGACCTGTACGAATACCCTTCCCAGACCGGCGGCAGCGGAGCGAATGCGCTCAAAACGTTTATTCAGGGCAAATATACCAGCGATAAAATCACCTACGTCCTTCTGGCGGGTGACGCTGCGGATATTCCATCGATAAGCGCTTCCGGCGGTCTCTCCGATCCTTCGTTCACCAAAGTCGCGGGCACAGACCCGTATCCCGACATTTTTGTCAGCAGATTCTGCGTAAATTCCGCTGCTGAAGCCAAAGCAATGGTCGATAAAGCACTCAAGTATGAAAAAGAGCCCGATGCAGCAGGCGTTTGGTATCAGAAGGCGGTCGGCATGGCCAGTTCCGAAGACGGCGGCACCGGCAGAACCGATAAAGAGTGGATTGAAGAATTCAGAACGTCGTTTCTGGAACCATACGGGTACACCACGGTTAACAAGTATTATGAGGGCGAAACCGGCACGCTTGATGATCTGAAAGCGAACCTTAACGAAGGACGAGGCTGGTTCAATTATATGGGACACGGTTCACCGGAGTCGTTCGGGTATATGGATCTGGATGTCACAACCGGCGATCTCACATCGCTGACAAACGGTAATAAGGCGCCGGTGCTGATCTCTGTCGCCTGCAACAACGGAGAATTCGACGTCAGCGGCGAAGACTGCATTGCAGAGGCCGCAACTGCCGCGGACGGCAAGGGCGTGCTTGCCTACCTTGGTTCCTATATCAGTCAGCCCTGGGAACCGCCCCAGCACGGCCAGAAGGAGATGGTGCGGCTGCTGTGCGCGGATTCGTGTATTTCACTGGGTTGTATTATTTATAACGGGGGTTCCGCAATACTGGATAAAAGCACTGCCGGCGAGTATCTGGAGACCTTTGACACATGGACGCTGTTTGGCGACCCCTCAATAATGATTTTTACCAAAACGCCGACGGTGTTGAATGTTACCGCGCCGCAAAGCGTTGGAACAGGTGCGCAGGCCGTGGACGTGTCGTTCGGAGAAAACGTGAGCGGCCGCGCCTGCCTGTACACCAGCCAGAGCGGTATCCTCGGCGCAAAGATGTTCAAGAACGCCAGCTCCGCGAGTTTCTCAATTACCGTTCCTTCTGGCACATCATCCATGCAGCTTACCGTCACCGCGCGTAATAAAATGCCGGTTATTAAAACAATCACCATTGGCACCAACCCGATATTCAATACCTCGAACGCCGCGGGTATTAACAGTGTCACAATCCGGCCGGCAGCAGAGGGCAAACTGATTATCACTACCGGTATCAGCGCTGCCTATGAGATTGCAGCATACACGGTCAACGGCATGCGTATTTCTAAAATATGCAGGCGTCTTAGTGCAGGCGCAACGATGATTACCCTGCCGGACTGCACTATCACATCAAAGGTGATTTTGGTTTCTGTGAAACGTGGAGAGTGCGGTGTAATGCAGAAGGTAATTCTAAACAAATAATATCACGATATACGATTAAGGAGAACGTGTCCGAGAAGCTCGATAAGATCGACGATGAAATCAAGAAATATGAAGAGGAATTGAAGAAGATGAAGTAGGGGAATTTCAGATTTAAGATTTGAGATTTTTTATATAGAAGGGGAATGTTTTGTAGCATAAAAGGTATTAATAAACAATTTTCTGATTTCCGTAGGAATGGCATATCTATATAAATATGAATCATAAAAAAACCTAAAAGCCCTGTAGGGGCGATATATCTATTGAATAGTATTAATCAGAGGCAGTACTCGTCCATTCCCTCCTCCCCGGTGGTTCAATATAATTGAACTTTCGAGGACCACGGACGAGTACGGGCCTTATAAAACAAACCGGGATTTGGAATATTTCAAGCAACAATTTCTGCCTATACCGAACAGCCTGTAATCTGCATTCGTGCGGTTGAATCGAAATAGACCCACACGACATTTTTCACCTCTGGCATGCAGTGCATGAAAAATTATCCTAAAGCTACTATAATTTTTCTTTTAAAAAATCCAAACTTTGCCGGCGTAATATTCATAAATGTTCTTCACCATAATATCATAACGAATGGTCAGAACGCAAGATCAGATGTACTCTAAATAAAACAGCTTTAATTAATTAGTTTTTTTTAAAAAAAGTAAAATTATTTTAATCAATTGAAAATAAAAGAGTTAATATGTTTTAAATTAAATAATTGTACGCTATATAAAATATTTTTTTACTATTTTATAATTTTTGATGTATATTAATACATTAGGGAAACATACCTATGCTATTAAAATCATTATTTGAATATACGGATTACAGACACTATTTATCTGATTATTATCAATATTATAAGGAGATCCAAAAGGATTTTTCTTACCGATATTTTTTGCAGAAAGCCGGCATTAAAAGCCCATCATTCATGAAAGAGGTTATTGATGGGAGAAAGAATCTCTCGACGATCAGTATCAAAAAATTCTCAAAAGCACTGGCACATTCAAAACGGGAATCCGATTATTTCAATAATTTAGTGATGTTCAACCAAGCGGCAACAGCAAAGAAAAGACACTATTATTTTATACAACTTTCGCAATTTCAGAATCGCGCTGAAATACACACGTTAAGGAAAGATGAATTCGAGTATTTTGCAAACTGGTATACTATCGCCATACGGGAGTATATTAGCTCCCGCGAATTCTACGATAACTATGAAGAATTGGCCGAAGCCCTGCAGCCGAAAATATCTGTGTCACAGGCAATGAAGGCTGTCGCGCTTCTTAAAAAATTAGGATTGATCGTCTTGGGTGAAGACGGTTTTTATACGGTTAAAGACCCATTCATAACATTTGATCCGGATGTCGAAAATATTGCAGCGCACAGCCTTCATAAATCCATGCAGAGAATCAGTGCGCAGGCGATGGACACGGTGCCCAAAAACGAGAGATATTTCCGTACGTTCATCGGCAGCTTTTCAGAAACCGCATTTCAAAAGATACGGCTGGAGTTGGATAACGCCCGGAAAAAAATAATCGATATTATAAAAGGAGATACTGATAACAACAGAAAAGTGTATCATATGGGTATGCAGCTCTATCAATTAGAGAAAACGATAAAAGGAAGAGTAAAGATATGAAAAAATATTCAGGTATCATAGCTTTGATTTTCATAGCCAGCCTTTTCCACTGCAGCGTTAATCTTGCCGGAGGTGGCTCGGGCACTGATGTTCCCGATGCTGTTATCATCGGCACGATCGTTGACAATACCGGCACACCCGCTTCAGATATACAGGTTATGGTGCTCGACATCGATTATAATCCGGTCATTGATGGAAACATTCCCGATTCTCTTATGGATACCACTGACGCTTCCGGAACCTATGTAATAAGCGTTCCGGATACGGGCACATATAATATCCAAGGTGTTCATCTTCAAAAACGAACAATGGTTCTTTTACATACTATTAATGTATATGCTGATACAACCAAAGTTCCTGCTGCTGTTTTAAAAAATACCGGTTCAATCCGCGTGTTTGTTCCTGATTCAATTTCATCGAGCCAGACAATTGTTTTTGTCAAGGGAACCACCCTTGTACGAGGCGCTTCGAATACGATAAACGCCAGAAGCGATGAATCAAGTATCTACATTGATTCTCTTCCTGAATCGGAGCTGCCGGGTCTCTATTTTGCGAACCAGAATAATCTATCTACGCAGTATCGCCTGACTGATACAATTCAGATAGTCGCTGATGATACCAGTGAAATTGATGCGTTCATTTACTGGAAAAAATACACGGCAACCGGATCAGGTCTCCAATTTGATACGGTGATTGATATGGCAATTGCCGGAGACGGCACAAAATGGTTTGCTCTGTTTGATAAAGGCATAGTATCGCTTCGTGGATCAGAATGGAATGAATTCAATGATCACAATGCGCCGCTTCCTTCGAACTCTCCGAGAAAAATCGCACTTCAGGACAATGGAACGCTCTGGTTTGCGATGTATCGGGGGATAGCGTCTTACTCCAATGGTATCTGGACTGCATATACGCGCTCCAATTCCGGCATTCCTTCCGATTATATCTCATATATAACATGCGGCATAGGAAATAGCGTCTGGGTTGGTATGCAGGATTCCGGCGCCGTTATGTTCAACGGAACGGAGTGGAAACGATATGATACGGTTTCAAGTCTGATTCCCAGCAACGAGATTAATTCAATCTGTATAGATGCGAATAACAACGTCTGGGTTGGTACGCCGAAGGGGGCTGCAACATTCGACGGGACTTCCTGGACTGTTTATGATCAATCCAACTCCCCGATATTTTCCAATTATGTTATGACCATACTCATTGACAGCAAAAACAATATATGGTTTACACATGGTGGTGGCATTTCTACTTTTAACGGTTCTTCCTGGAGAAATTACAGCTCATCGGATTGCGCGGTATTAGGCAACAGTGTCTGGAATATGTATGAAGATGCCAGCGGTGTATATTGGTTTTTAACGGAAAAAGGTATGGCGTCATTTGATGAAATCGTTTGGAAAATCTACGGTGGAAAGCGGTATGCATTGCTTGATGAAATTGAGATTTTTTCAATTACCGAAGACAGTAGTCGGAACAGGTGGGTCTGTACCGGTAAAAACGGTATCGTGGTTTTCGGACCAATGACAGATTAATTGAATTTGCCTGTTCACAACATATCATCATGGTCAGATATTTTTTTGTAGAAGAATAATATCTTTAACTAAAACATGGGGTGACATAATGCGTTATACGTCAAAACAATTCATACAGTGTGTTCGTTTATACATCGCGGCAGGGTTGTTTGCACTCTACTTTCAAGCAAACAGCAACGGTGAACCGAACGCTCTGGGAATCAATATCTCGGAGCCGAGGGACTGGTCCGGAAACCACCTGTTCGCGGATGCAATGAAAACCGCACAAGAGTGCTATAAGCCGAATCAGTGGGGCTAGACAAATGGCCTTGCAGCAGTTGACGCCAAAGGCTGGCCGACCGAAGACGCCGGCAAAGATATTTATGCTTTGACTGAAGATAGTTCGGGTAATCGATGGGTGGGTACGACCTCGAACGGCATTATCAAATTTGGACTTAAAACAAAATGAAATACACCAAAGGAAACAAACGTTACATAACCAATCAAGTCTGGAGGATTCTATGAAAATTAATCGAACGATAACAATCATCAGCGTGATTCTGGCATTGAACACTATCATGGCCGGAGCTGTGGAACAGCGCCCCGATGGCAACACCGGCACAGGCCTGTTCGTTAAAAACGGGAAAATCTATGATCCGAGCGGCACAGAATTCATTCCCATGGGGTATAATATCGCTCTTGGCAGGAGTGCATTGGCAAAAGCAAATCACGCAAACATCGTACGAATAGTCTCGGTCACGCCAGACTACGGTAACGGGTGGAACACAACGGTTGCCCAGCACCGTTCCTGTGTAGAAGAAACCATCGTGAATAAACTTGTGCCCATGCTGGAAATGCACGACGCAACCGGTAGCGTCCCCGAACCCGCATGGAGCAACATTAAAAAATACTGGAAAAGTGCAGAGGTGGTTAAAATGGCAAAAGACCATGAAAAATACCTGCTGATTAATATTGCCAATGAACATGATTTTGCATCCGACGAGGCTTGGAGAGACGAATATGTCGCGCTTATCAAAGAGCTGAGGACATTGGGGGTAAATAATATGGTGGTGCTGGATCCCGGTTTTGCATTCGGTCAGGGCCCGAATGGCGTCAAGAAGTACTTTCAGGCAATCATCGATGCAGACCCGCAGCACAATGTCCTGTTCTCCATCCACATATATGCATATTGGAGAACAGAAGAAAAACGCAGTGAAGTCGGCGTATGGAACAGCGCCCCGAACGGCGGCGGTGATCCGTGGTCTGCAGAGGACGAGTTCCAATGGTTCAAGGACCACCATGTTCCCGTGATCCTCGGTGAGTTCGCCTGGCATACTCCTTCGAGTGACAATGTTGTGCAAACTAATGGGGCCACTTTGATAAATGCTGTTACCAGCCGAGGTTTCGGATTTATGTTTTGGCAGCTTGTTAACAATCCAAATCCAGGGTTCGGGGCCTATACCATACTTTTGACAAATGATTTAGTAACCTGGGGGCCGCCGTACACACTGTCCGAAGCTGGATCGTTTATCGTCCCCTTCCTTGAGACTCATGCGGTTGAATCGTCACTATTCAACAACAGCGCCGTTAAAGGCTCATTGGCAACGAGCAAGACCGACCTCCGGGTTTATGGCATATCCCAAAGTTCGGGTACGCTCATCGTGACTTTACCCGACCATGCAACAAGCAATGTGACGATTTCGATTGTAGACCTGATGGGTAGGACTCTGTACTCCCTTAATCATAAATCGCAGACTATGAGGGTACGTTTGGGTATAGGATCGCTCAGTAAGGGATTATATATTGTAAATGTCTGTGACGGGGACAATGTTTATCGTGAGACTATAGTTAAATAATGTGCAAACCATAGAAGTGATTGCAAAAGTCCACTTGTCGCTTTGAGAGCCTCAGCGCCTGGTGCCTAAACCGTGAAAATCAACCATAATTCGCACCCTGAAGCCCTCGAAGGGTGCAGTTGAAAAGACTTTTGCAATTACCTCCATACTTATACAAATAGGGACGGTGGAGTATGATGCCATGATGGCCGATCTTGCCTGGCATGCCGATTATTTGAAACAGTTGAGCGATCAGAAAATACCCGTACTGTGGCGTCCTCTGCACGAGATAGACGGAGGCTGGTTCTGGTGGACATGCGCAAAAGACGCAAAAATAACCGCAGAGCCATGGAAAATCACGTTTAATTACCTTGTAAACACTCGAGGTTTTCACAACATGCTCTGGGTATACAGCGCAGGCATAGAAACCGCTAATCCGACGTCATCAACGATAGACCAGGCTTCTGTGAACTGGTGCAAAACCTATTATCCGGGCGCTTAATGGATTGATATTGCCGGAATCAACTTGTATAACTGGGACTACGAAAAAACGGGTACGCATGATTATTGGGACGCCACCGCAAGTTATAAGACCATGTGGGATATTATGTCACAGGTGGCGCCTGGTAAAATGCATGCCTTGACCGAGTGCCAAGCTTTGCCGAATCCGGCAAAAATGGCTTCTGGTGACCCGAATTTTGCCAAATGGTTATATGCTCTGCCCTGGTGGGCAAACACAAACGATAATCCGTCCGCATGGGTTAAAACTTCTTACACAGATCCTTTCGTCATAAACATGGATCAACTTCCTTCCAATCCGATCATCAATGGCGACGATTTAGTCCAGAGTGCAGCACGTGATGGTATTGAAATAAGGAAAACAACGAACGGAGTCATGGTTATACTTCCGGACGTTCAAAAAAATAATCAATCTGCATCGATCATAATATATAATGTAAATGGAAAGCTGCTCCAGCGGATTTCGCACGCCGACAGAAGTAACCTGATTAAGTGGATGAATAAAGGTTTACATATAATTAAATTGGAAAATCCTGACGGAAGTGCTCTAATACGGAAAATAAATTTTTAATCTGGGCTATTTATTATTTTGAGATATTGGCATGATTTGTTTATAGCTTGTGAATGGAGACGGTGGTTAAATATCTAAATAACAATCTCCCACTACTACGAAAAAGGGTAACCGTTCACGCCCCCTAAATCTCCCACTGTTCGTGGGAGACTTGTAAAGTGCTGATATTTATTATCCCTCCGGCAAGCTGCGGGATAATACTCCCTCATAGGGATAACTAAAAGTGGAAGTACCCTAAAGGATAATTCCAAGGGGAAATGAATTTCCTCCTTGTCATTAAAACTTCCTGCTTTTAGTTTATGCGTAGGAGCGGATGGCTTGGGTACAATCCCTCCGCTTTTACTCCTGTTAGGAAATTTATTTCCAACAGGCGTAATACCTCTTTAAAAGGTACAAGGCATTATTATGTTATTAATTTATCTGATGACTTTTTTATTTAATAGAAGCTATATATACACCAGTTTTAAAGGTTTTTAAACAATATTTCACAAATGAGCTATTCATGCGAGTACGTGCCTTATAAAACAAGCCGGGGATTTGGAATCTTTCAAGCAACCATTTCTGCATATACAGCACAGTCTGTAATCTGCATTCGTGCGGTTGAATCGAAACAGACCCAAACGACATTTTTCGCCTCTGGAATGCAGTGTATGAAAAAATATCCTGAAGCCACTATAATTTTTATCGTAGTAAGCAGGCATTTTGTTCATAAAAAAAGACATAATAAAACAAACACTCATTAAATAACAATAAAATCAATGTGTTATGAATATATTTGTTCACAAACTGTGAACTTAATATGTTTTATGGCTGTTTTTTTTTAACAAAACCACCTGATTTTGAGTATATTTGTAGGTGAAACGTATGGAAAACCTAAATAAATATATTGACTACAGAAAGTTTTTAAGGGACTATTATTCCGAACAGAAAAACAGGACCCGTTATTTTTCCTATCGCTATTTTGCGAAAATGGCGGGAATAAATTCACCGGGATTTATCAAGGATGTATTTGAGGGCAAACGCAATCTTACCGCCTCTGCAACTGAAAAATTCGCAAGCGCCCTTGGTTTAACAAAAAAGGATACTACGTTTTTCCGGCATCTGGTCATGTTCAATCAGGCAAAAAGTGCGGAGGAGAAGCAGGAGCACTATCGGGTCATTGTTTCGATGATGAATCTGGTACATGAGTATGAATTAAGCGCCGACCAATATTCATATTTCGACAACTGGTATACCTGTGTTATCCGGGAGCTTGTCTGCATATATGATTTCAAGGGAAATTATGCGTTGCTGGGGGCAATGGTGAGGCCGCAGATCAAGGCAAACCAGGCCCGCGAGGCGGTGGCCCTTCTTGAGCGGCTGAAGATGATCATACAACAAAAGGAGGGAACCTATATTCAATCCGACCCTGCGCTCACGAGCGGGCACGAAGGCTCCGCTATGATTTTACAGGCGCGGCGTGCATTCAACCGGACCATGATCGAACACGCCCTCGCATCAATGGAGACCCTGCCAGTATCAGCGCGGAACGTTTCCGGCATTACCATGGCGCTCTCTGAATCCGGATACCGGGTGATGCTCACGGAACTGGCTGCGTTCAAAGAGAGAATCGTTACTATCGCCAACCAGGACAAGGATTATTCCGGTGTATATCAGGTCAACTTCCAGATATTCCCGGTAAGTGAAGATATACGCCGTATCGAAGAACTCAACAAGGAGCTGGAACAATGAAAAAAGCCCTGTTTTTATCTGTTCTGCTTTTAATCCTTGTGCATATTCGATGCAGCTTTGATGCTTTGAGCGGCACGACATCAAGTGAGAATGCAAAGATAATCGGCTCTGTTGTCACTAAAACCGGGTCTGGGGCATCGAATACAATCGTAAAAATGATTCCAAAGGAATACATTTCTTTAATTGATGGAGCGCTTCCAGACTCATTAGTAGATACGACCGACCAGAACGGCGAATTCGAGTTTTCGATTGCACGCGGCAATGTATATAACATTGAAGCTGTTCAGATTACAGAGAGAACCCGGCTGTTGATAACCGGAGTATATGTTCATGGCGACACGGTTCTGGTACCAACAGATACTCTGAAGCAGCCCGGCATGATAAAACTGTTTATTCCGGACACTCTCGATACCACCGGAGTATATGCCGTTATAATTGGAACAACAATATATTCCGGTCTTTGGAAAACAGTATCCGATAGCACCGGTACATCCATTGCTATTGATTCGGTTCCCGAAGCGAAAATACCGGCAATCTTCTACCACTCCGCGACAAGCACCAGGATCATATCGGATACGATTACCGTGGTTGAAAATGACACTGCGATAACAGACGCGTTTGTGTTCTGGGCGAACTATACAACAGAGAATTCAAGCTTGCGGCACAATGAAGTCAGGGACATTCTCATAACCTCCGACGGAAGCAAGTGGTTTGCAACCACCGGTGGCGTCGCAAAAGTCGATGGCATCGATTGGACTCTGTATCATGAAGGAAATTCAGGGCTGCCCGCAGACTGGGTTAGATCCATCACCATAGATAAAAGCGGTAACCTGTGGTTCGCCATGGGTATTTATTTCATGGATGGTGTTGCAGAATTTGACGGAGCCGCCTGGACAACCTATGGCGAAAGTAATTCCGATTTGCCATATAACAGCGTGAACCATATTATGTGTGATAATACAGGAAATATTTGGGCCAGTATGGATGAAGGCAAAGCTGTCGCCAGATTCGATGGTACTACATGGATTGGTCTTGATTCAACCAACTCCGGCCTGCCTTCAAACACGGTCAAGTATATCATACAGGATAAAAATAATAATCTATGGTTTGCAACAAATGGCGGTGTTGCTCAATTTGACGGTACTACATGGACTGTTTATAATACGGACAATTCCGGTATTGGATCAAATATAAATTATTCCATAGGAATTGAACGTAACGGTACTATCTGGTTCGGACACGAGGGATCGATATCAAAGTATGATGGAGCCAATTGGACAATATATGATGGCTCTTTTTCAGACTTATTAAGTGTCGGAGGCGTGCAAACAATTGTTGAGGATACCGCCGGGAATATATGGATAGGAACAATGTGGGGTCTCATTAAATTTGACGGGGTTACATGGACAGACTATAACGGCAAAAGATATAAACAACTGGATGGTAAAGCAATCTATGCTATTTCGTTTGACCGAGATAATAATATGTGGCTTGGAACCTGGAGATCAGGAGTAATGGCATTTGGGCCAACGGTGAAATAAAAGAAGTATTATATACTGATAAGAGGGTGTTATGGGAAAGTTTAAAGAAAAGCTACTAAAGAAAGCACAAGTGGAGTATAAGAAGATTTTTCCCTGTGGTGGAAAGAAATCGTTGTCTGAATGTTTTATGGTTTATGGGGACGAACTGGTGTTATGGTTTAATACTCCGGATGGGAGCACTCATATAGTAAGGAAGGTGATTACAACCAATTAATTATGGTTTGAATTAATAATTAGAAAATATAAAAGACTCCCGAGAAACAAATTAGAAACTCCTCCGGTCGGCAAACTAGTGGAATGTAATATCTCAGAGCTCTATGGCTTTTTTTATTTATAAAAAATATGCAGACTCGATAAAAATAGTTTGAAAATAAAGGCAAAGGATTATCAATGAGCATAGTTCCTCACCTGCCCCTCCCTCCGCTCTTTCTTTAATCTATACAGTTCATTCTGTGTTAGGTTAATGGGGCGACAGGATAATCTCATGTGAGGATCTTTTTATAATAAATAACGAACGATGTAAAAATGGGTTTTTTTAACAAACATAACTATATCAGTCGCTATAACCAGATGTATTCATCTTTTAATTAAAAAGGGTGTAGTACTTGGAGAAAAATGTTGTTGTGCCAATGTTAAAACTGAAAATTCATCACAAAAGAAGGGAGGTTGACGTTATAATACTTTTTAAATAACCGGTTGCCGTAACAACCATTTGAATGTCTCTATTCTGCCCGTCCCTTTCGACATGAGGTGAAGTGATGGGTAAATAGAAGGTTGGGTGTTGTTGAAATGGTGATTATTTGTGCCATGAGGAGGGGATTTTTATACCAAGCTGTTTTTAACCTTTTTTGTGGAGTAGAAAAAATGAAAGTAAGAATAGTATTACTAGCTTCGTTTTTGCTTTTATGTGTGCAAATATCATGGACTGAGTCAATAAAGCTGATTTTACAAAATGGTCTTAATGGTTATAATGGGTGCGAAGATTCTTATGTGACAGAAAGAAGTTCCAGTTTAAATTATGGTAATTCAGATACATTGTTAGCGTATTACGAAAAGTGCGTCAGTTGAAGCACTACCTATTATAAAGCCTGGACGGCTATAAAATTTGATCTTTCAACGCTATCGCTCCCTGCGAATGCGACTATTACAAAGGCAATCTTGTCCGGTTATTCCTATGATAAATATATACATAACGGAAGGAAAAACCTTCTTGAAATTAAAGCTGATTGGGACGAAAGTAATGTAACCTGGGCTAATAAACCGGGTGGGGCTACCGATACAATAGCATCAAGTAACATAGATACCACGAAAATCTGGGAGGATTTTGATGTTACTGCAGTACTATCGGATGTTATTACGAATAATAGAAATCACTATGGCTTTTATTTACAGTTTCCGGCATATTCTAAAGGAGTATATATGTATTCCTCTGAGTATGCAGAAAGATCTTACCGTCCGAAATTAACAATAGAATGTGAATTCCCGAATCCCGCTATTATCGTCAATAACGGTGGCGAGAAATGGGAACAGAATACCACACAGACTATTCTATGGACCGATAATATCAGCGGCAATGTCAAGATTGAAATTATTGCAAATGGTACGGTTGTTGCAATAATTGCGAATTCTGTCCCCAGTAATGGATCCTATGACTGGCATATACCTGAAGATTTCACACCAGGAACAAATTACATTATTAAAGTCACCAGTGTCGATGATCCGACGGTATTTGATGAAAGTAATGACCCGATCACAATTATTGCAGAATTGATTATAAGCCTTCCCTACACGCAGAATTTTAATTCCTGGAGTGCTGCTGCCAGGGTCATAGATTATTGGGAACAATCGGTTGATGATGATATAAACTGGACAATCCAGTCGGGTCCGACACCTTCAAGGGTTGGAAGCACGCCTGATCAAACTGGCGCCGAAGCTGACCACACTTCCGGATCAGGCAAATATATCTATGTTGAGGCTTCCACGCCGAATTTTCCGTCAAAAAAAACGAGCATACTATCTCCAAAATTCAATTTTCAAAATTATGTTGACGAACCTAAATTAACTTTCTGGTATCATATGTTCAGCGGTTATAATGTTATGGGTGAGTTTTATGTGGATATCAAAGTCGGTGAAAAAGTATGGCAGGAAGGGATTGTTAAAATTTCAGGTAATCAGGGAGATGCATGGAAAGAAAAAACAATTGAACTGTCTTCATTCACCGAGAAAAACAAGCGTGTTCAATTCCGCCTTCGCGGAATAACAAGTTCTGACGCATCGAATGGCTGGTGTAGTGATATCTGCATTGATGATTTCCGTATACACAACGATCAGACCGGAATACATACGACAATAGCATCGCCTTCTCTGTATGAATTAGCTTATTACAATTCGGCTATCCGGTATCGTATACCTGATAATACTAAAAATATGCATGTTGCTATTACTCTTTACAATGCTCAGGGAAAAGTAATCAGGGCTCTAGTAAATGAGTTTCAAAACACCGGCAGCCATCTGGTCAGGATAAACACTGTGAAACAGCCACTGGCAAAGGGAGTATATCTGTGTAAAATAAAAATTGCAGATTTCCAGAAAACAATCAGAATAATCAATAATTAAAAGTGACTGAAAATAAAAAGTATGATTTTAATTATTATAAGAAGCGAAAGATGAAATAAAAAGGCTAAAGAGATAAAATATTATAATTCCTCCGGTCGGCAAACTAGCGGAAATTAATATCTCAGAGCTCTATAGCCTTTATAAACATTAATATAATATTCAAAATGGTTAAAATGAAATTCTTTATTCAATTTTATTCAGGTATCAATAAAACGAAAGGTTATAAAATTCCTCGCTCCGGTTATTAGTAACCCCCTCCCCTCTTTTTAGGCTTACTAATATAAAAAGAGCTTTCCCGGAGCGAGGATTTTATACCGCTGCCTAGTGTACTATAGAGGAAGGAAGCATATGCTAAAAAAAATCTTTTCCCAATGTATGTACCGTATACTATCACATACTCTTATGCTTTCTTTTACCATTTTTGGCCAGCCCTCCACTCTCGATGGGGTCGGCAATAAAACGAATAATACTGTGGTGAAGGTTGTACTGGTTGACAAAAACTGTATTGATGGCGAGTACATCCAGGGCCCAAAAGAAAGTTTTTTCAAGCCGAGTGAATTTCCAAGCATTCAGGATCTGGCAGATAATTATAGTAGCTACAATTATATGAGTTTTATTTATGGAGTACTTGAAAGGAGGTTTCCTACCGGGAAGAGCATTATTGAGCAGGGGGGCGGCAAGCAAGCTGTCGATCAATGGCTTTCGTCTACAGGAAACGCATTATCTGTATTGTCACGGCTGGGAACCGTTATTCATGAGGTAGGGCATGGTCTTGACGAACAAGTTCCGGAAAACTGGTATTTCATATCCCTTGATAAGGATAATAAGCCTTGTAGCTTTACTACTCCCGGCATGCATGGGAAGAAGACTACCTCATCCAGTCCAATGTACTCTATGGAGCGTTCTCTGGTGTTAGCTGATGATCAGAACTGGAAGAGGCCGCCGGCAGCATCCGGTAAAATAGTTACCAGTAAAGAATTTGGCGATGGGCCGTTTGGTTGCGATAAAACATATGCCGAGACATACCTTGATGGCGATCCTTTTAATAACAGTTTTGAAGGAGGAGACCAGGGGTATAATATGCTGATTGAGGAGTATGTCCAGTATGTAAACTCTCTTGCCTATGCCTATTACTTTCAGGATTATTATAGAGTAAGCAGTGACCGCCATGCCATGTATACATTTATGTGGTGGAATGAGAGGTATCTCAGAAAGATTCGAAACGAGCACCCTGACCAATATGCATATCTCTTGAGTAACAAAAAGTGGCTTGAGCTGATTCTTACCTTGTGGGGAAGGGCATGGATGTATTTGTGCACCGATATTGCAGGTATGCAGCCGGATTCCGATTACCTTCATCAGTTAGTACAGGAGCAGGAAATGCTTTCAGAGATTCAGAGAATCCGCGATGCCTGTGACTGCAATAATCCGGTGGAATTATTGCCCGACCAGGTCAAAATCAAAGATGAAATGATTAAAACACCAAAAGGTAAGCCGCTCTCTTATTATAACTACCCGAATCCTTTTACGGACAAGTGTTATATCGTACTAACGACAATTCAAAAACAAACCATAAAGCTTGACATATTCAACAGCAAGGGGTGTAAAATACAAACCCTTTACCATGGCCAGTTTGACAGAGGGAGATTTAAGTTTGTGTGGGATGGTAAAAGTATGAGCGGGATACCTTCCGAGAGCGGAATGTATTTCTACAAAATAACAACAAACAATACACAGTATAAAGGGAAATTGATTAAATGTGGAAGGTAAAGTTTGAATGGATACAAAAACACCTACAATCACAACGAATAAATAGCTAACAAAATTAATACCCGATTTTGCTATAAAATCATTCACAAGGAGGGCGGGACAAGATGTTTAATTGTAGTATAAAAAATCAAAAGTTGAAGGTGCTGGCGCTGGCTGTTTTGTGCAGTGTATTTGCCTTCTTAAAGGCTGACGTGGAAGTACTTCAGATGAAGAAGGTATTTGATCTTTATTATAGTGGCGACATGTCCGAACTTAAAGACTCTACCATACATGTTCCAACGGGGGCTGTTGCAGTATCTGGAACGGTCAAGATTGACATGCCGACAGACACAACGATTTCTATTGGTGGAACGCCCTCAATACTTTTTATCATTGATCACTCAGGCAGTATGTGTTATAATTACGGCGGCGGTGATCCGGATAGACCGCAGGATCAATGGGGCCAGAGATTCGCTGTGACCTATGACTTTATTGACACGCTTAGAAGAAAGTTCCCTGCTTCAGAAGTGAGTGTTGTCGTGTTCAGAGAGCATCAGTTTTTTAATCCTCCTGATAACCGGATTTATGTGAAGCACCCGCAATACCCTGATGGTGGGTATATACCGTTTTTTAAGCTTGATTCATTATATGCGTATCAGGGAGGAAAATCTGGGTCGCAGATTCTTCAGGAATTGATGAAGACTGATACGATTCTTGGAGATAACGATCCATTAGGTCTTCCTTATGGATACACTTCGCCAGGCTATAAATATTTGAGTTTAAAATATTGGCCGACGAATTATAACGACAACATGGTTGGCACAAACATAAATGTGGGGTTTGACGTTGCAAAGGTTGCTTTCCAGTCCGCACTATATCCGCGTGATCGCCAGTTCATTATTTTCTTTTCTGATGGCGATGCAACTTATTCTAATGGGCCTCACGGTGTATTTGATGAGGATTACTATGTGAAGGGTGATAGTGTTCCCACGACATTTACGATATTTTTTGCTAAAAACGGCACGGTTCCTCAAAACCTTCTGACTATGACTACTAATATCAGAAATAATGGATATTCAATGACAAATCCGAAAAGCAATGCCTGGGATATAAACCTTGGCCAGAACGATTTAAAGAAGTTTTTGATGGACACCATAATGACCATCATCAATACGGTAGTTATTGGTAAACCGGTTAGTATTACGATTAATAACACTTCAATCAGCAATTATGATACCGCCAATAACCAGTTCATATTCAAAAGTCATTTCCCGCTTACCGGTGTAAAAACAGACTTTGCTTACAAAATCTCGTATACAATAGTAAGAGATTCTATCAAGCCTAATGGTGATACTATTCATGTTATGTATGATTCCACCAACGCGGGTTCCTTTAGTGTGGTTGTTGATCCGAATATTAGCGTACCGCCTAACTGGTACCCGGACACATTCGCATTAATTGGCTGGGAACGGGAGATAGTGTTTTTTTACAATAATGCCCAAATATCCGAAGTGAATGAGACAATGAATCCTGTTGAACTCAGGTTTAATGTTATCCCCGGCGATAAAAAATACGATTATACGAAAGTGGATATTGAGCTTACTAATAAAACAGGAGCTGCGCTGGATAAAGAGACCTACAAGCTTTCAAAGAGCGGAACTACTTTTTCCGGGAAATTCCCCACGACTGTTATTGCCGCTAATGCCTTCCCTACAGTGGGTGACGGTATACTGCAGCATTATGCCGTTGATACCATAGTTGCCACGTTCCGTAATAATGAGACTACCAAGCTGCCGCTGGATACATTGCAGGAAATAATTCCGTGTAAATTGTTAGGGTCGATACGCGTGATTAGGGGTGAATATTGGGATCTTGATGCTGATGGGTATGTTGACAGCATCTATGTTGCAGCTACAACAGACCTTGTCGGTGGTCTAACCAATGCGCATGTGGCTGAGATTGTAGATTCTGCCCTTTCTCTCCCTAATTTCAGGGGATTTACCGTTAACGGCTCCGGTGTATCATCGGGCGGCTTCCACATTGATGTTTCAGAAGACAAAGCGCACAATCCTGTAACGTATGTTACTTCAGATGATGTTTTGAGAGTTACCCAGGAAATTTTATCTGTTGGCGGCTGGGTTGAAGGAGTAACAGCTCCGATTTATGACAAAGTAGCCCCCATACTCCACTGGGAACCAAAGAGCGCTCTTTTGAAAGATTATCAGGTTTCTTCTAAATCAGATACCCTTGGCGTTAAATTTTCAGAGCCGGTAAAGAGCGTCTCCTCGGATGAGCCGTTCTATTTTCTCAACCGCGTCAATAACACGAATTATGTTGTCAAATTGTTGGCTGCGGGTCACCCGAAACCAGACAGCCTCGTGTTCCATGTGAATTCAGTTACTGGAGTTGCAGCAATGCAGGATGGAGATTCTCTCTGGATTCATGAGATAAACCGGATTGCGGACGATACAGCGGGAAACTTCCAGAACAATACTAAAAACATCAAGCGGAAGCTCTATGTTAAGGAGATATTCGGGCCAGTCACCATTGAGTGCGGGTATTATTATGATAATAACGCTGACGGATATGTAGACAGCATCTATGTCAAAGCTACAACCGAGATCGAAGGCGGGCTGACAGACGCTCGTGTGCAGGAGATTGTGCAGAAAGCGATAACCCTTCCTGCGTTCAGGGGCTTTATGATAAACAGCAGCGGGATTGTTACCGGAGGATTTTTCATAAAAGTAACGGAAAATAAAGGGCATAATCCATTCACCTATGTATCCAATGACGATAAGCTGATTGTTTCGACCTATACGCTCTCTATGGGCGGAGAGATTGTGGGAGGTACGCTTCCTGTTTATGACCGTGTTGCTCCTCTGATCCACTGGGAAGCCAGAGCAGCATATCTGATCGACTTTATGGATCCGGCAACGGCAGATACGCTTTTTATTAAATTCTCCGAACCGGTAAAACGGGTTACCGATGATGTGTCGTTCTATTTCCTTGATCAGGATAACCATACAGAATACACCGTTAACCTCGCAGATGTAAGTCAGCCGGAAACAGGGAAAATGGCGTTTTCCGTGACGTCGGTCAGCAATGTTGACTATATGGAGGACGGGGATACAGTATGGATTCATGAAACCGACAGGGTATGCGACGTCGAAGGTAATTATCAAAACAATAACATGAACACCCGTCGCAGGCTGTATGTGAAACGCGTCGTGCTTCCATATACGTTCGTTCCACAGGCAGTATCTCCGGTCTCGGTTCAGAGCTTGACGACTGCGGCAAACAGGGTTCCTGCGGAGATAATGACCGTGCTGGGCAGCGAGGGTATATTAACCAACCTGAACCTACAGAAAAACGCGAGCGGCGATTATTGCGGAATGATTATCATGGTAGTTCCCGATCCGGAAAATATCGGGCAATTGATACCTGACTTGAAGATACAAGCAACGCTGACCATGCTGGATGCGGTGGGTAATACGCTGGTGTTAAAAGCCAACCTTGCATGGTGGGATCAGCGCAAGAGTCTGGTGTGGGTGTGGAACCTGAAGAACCGTAACGGCAGGGTTGTAGGTCCGGGCATGTATGTGTGTTTGTTTGAGATAGAGGATATAACCGAATCGCTCGGATATCAGAATAAACCGCAGAAGACGCTTAAGAAAATAACTATCGGGGTGAAGTAGTATCTGTTCAGAATTGACAGTTTTGGAACCTTACGCCCCCTAAATCTCCCACTGTTCGTGGGAATAAAACCCCTTTGAGGGACTTGTAAGGTGTTGATTTTATTATAAACACTGTTCTATAAAACTCTTCGGGGGATTTAGGGGGCGTAAATGTCAATTTTGAACAAGTACTACGTAGACATTAAAACACAATTCCAACTACCGTGAAGCTTTAATGAATAAGATATAGATGTGCTCAACAGCTTTTTATTTAACATATGAATACTATTTGTAACACAGAATAAAGAAATTGGTTATAAATTTTCCGGCTTTTTTTATGAATGATATAAAAAGTAAAAAGAATAAAAATCCTCATCCGGCCATGTTAAAGAGTCCGGAAACAGGAGGCTCCACCATACCTTTACTCTGTTGATGGCGTTTAAATGTGTTTTGGGTGAGGATTTTTCTTTATACTTTGAATAAAATATTGGAGGCGAGAGATGGTTAAAAAATTCTTATTAACATATATAATACTGTTAGGTCTTACCTATGCAGAGATGAAACAAGCGTGCGAGGTGGTGTATCAGGGTGATTTAAATGACCTGAATGACTCTTCGGTGATAGTTCCGGAAATGTCTGTTGCGTTATCTGGTATTATTAAAATAATAAGCACGACAGACGGTGTAAACGGCGCAAGCCCACCGTCAATATTTTTTGTTATTGATAATTCCGCCAGCATGATGGGCGCTTCTGGTACAGATGGATTGTGTCAAAGATTTGCTATATCTTCATGGTTTATCGACACTTTAATGACTATTTATCCAAAGGCTGAGGTTGGCCTTTCAATTTTTAACGGTGGTCTGTATATAGACCCAACAGATGACACTCTTTTTGTCAAATGTCCAGGATATGAATTAGGAGGATATTTACCTCTATTAAAGCTTAATCAACACTATGGACAGGAAACAGGACAAGAAGTAATTAATAAATATCTCGAAATACAAACAGGTTCCATGTTTGCGACCCTGGTATATGTGCCATCAAACCCAGCCATAGGGGCTAATGCCGGTACAAATATAAATGCAGGTTTTACCTGCGCAAAACATGCATTTACAAATTCCATTTATAAAAAAACGGAGCGGCATTTTGTTATATTTCTATCTGACGGTGAGGCAAATGTTGCAAGCGGACCGGAAACTGATCCTGCCGCCTACGTTACTAAAGTAGATGGTATCCCAACAACCTTTACTGTTTTTTTTACTGCCAGCGGGCAAGCACCAACCAGTTTAATAAATTTTACCAATAACGTTAAAACCAACGGGTACTCAAAAATAAATGATAAAAGCAACATCTGGAGCATTCAAGCTAACCGATTGAAACAGTTGTTAATAGAGAATGTTATGACAATAATATTTAGTAGTACGTCAATGAGCCCTGATACTATTACCCTCAACGGTCTGGTTAACAATACGTATGACACCTTAAACCAGATTTTCACCTTTAATAACCCTTTTCCTCTTCTGGGCGTTAGCACAGACTTTAAGTATGGAGTTGATTATACAGTAGAAAAAGATAGTGTTGATACTGCAAGTGGAGACACCATACATACCGTTTACGATACTAGCATAAGCGGAGAATTTGCTGTAAAAATTCAGAATGGTGCACCGCTTCCCACTCATTATCCTGACACCTTCAGGCTGGATTGTTGGGAACGTGAAATTGTATTCTATTACAATAACAACCAGATAAACTTTGTTAACGAGACCATGACTCCCATTACTGTCAGATTTAATTACAATCCCGGAATAGCCAAATATGATTACACAAACGCATCAGCAAAATTGGAGATTACAAATACCTCGGGTATTAGTCGGGATAAAGAGACAATAATCCTCACAAAGAACGGTAACACTTTTACCGGGACATTTCCGAGGGTTTTGCTGCAAAACAGTGCATCCCCGACGCAAGGCGATGGTATTTTACAACATTATTCCACAGACAATATTGTAGCGACGTTCAGAAATAATGAGAACCCCAAACTGCCACTGGATACCCTTGTTTCCCAGATACCTTTTAATTTCGGTGGAATAATAGTCATAGACAGCGGTTTTTACTATGATAACAATGCGAATGGATATATAGACAGTATCTATGTTGCAGCGACGAACAATATAGCCGGGGGTCTTACAAATACGCACATTAAGGAACTTCTGGATTCGGCAATTACGCTTCCGGCCTTTCGAAATTTTATAATAAACAGTTACGGTATAACCCAGGGAGGGTTTTATATAAGAGTTGTGGAAGCGACGTCACATACTCCTGTTACCTATACAACAACAAATGACAGGATAACAGTGAAGGAGTATATTTTATCAGCCGGAGGGAAGGTGGCAGCAGGAAACCCTCGTATATATGATAGAATAGCGCCGATTATCCACTGGGATCCCAGAAGCGCGTTGCTGCGGGATTACAGGGTCTCCTCAAAATCGGATACGCTCGGAGTCAAATTCTCGGAGCCTGTAAAAAGCGTCTCGTCCGATGAGCCGTTCTATTTCCTTAACCACACAAATAACAGTAACTATGTTGTTAAGTTAAGCGCAGCAGGACACCCGCAGCCGGATAGCTTGGTGTTTCATGTGGCATCGGTTGCAGGGACGATGCAGGACGGCGACTCTCTCTGGATTCACGAAGCGAACCGTATTGCAGACGATACTGCGGGCAACTTCCAGAACAATACGCTCAACATCAAGCGCAGGCTCTATGTTGATGTGCTCTATGGCCCGATAACCATTGAATGCGGGTATTATTATGATAACAACGCTGACGGGTATGTTGATAGTATTTATGTCAAAGCAACGACCGAGATCGAAGGCGGGCTAACCAATAATCATATTGCCGAGATTGTCGACAAAGCGATAACCCTGCCAGCATTCAGGGGATTTACGGTTGGTGGAAGTGGTGTTGTTACCGGGGGATTCTTCATAAAAGTAACGGAGAATAAGGGACACAATCCTATCACCTATATAACCAACGACGACAAACTGATTGTTTCGACCTATAAGCTCTCTATGGGCGGAGAGGTTGTGGGAGGTACGCTTCCTGTTTATGACCGTGTTGCGCCTCTGATCCACTGGGAAGCCAGAGCAGCATATCTGATCGACTTTATGGATCCGGCAATCGCAGACACACTTTTTATCAAATTCTCCGAGCCGGTGAACCGGGTAACAGCAATAGAGCCGTTCTATTTCCTTGATAAGGATAATAATACGAATTACACCGTTACTCTTTCTGATGTTGGCCAGCCGGAAACTGACAAAATGGTTTTTTCCGTGACATCGGTCAGTGGTGTTGATTATATGGAGGACGGGGATTCGGTGTGGATTAAAGAGACGGACCGTGTGTGCGACGACCGGGGCAATTTCCAGAATAATAACCAGAACGCCCGGCGCAGGCTGTATGTGAGGCGCATCGTGCTTCCGTATACCTATGTTCCGCGGGCGGTATCTCCGATATCGGTTCAGAGCCTGACGACAACAGATAACAGAGTCCCTGTGGATATAGTAACCGTTCTTGGCAATGATGGGATACTAAACGACCTGAATCTTCAGAAAAACGCGAGCGGTGATTATTGCGGGATGATTATCATGGTTGTGTCTGATCCGGATAATATCGGGCAGTTCATACCTGACCTGAAGATCAGGGGTACACTGACCATGCTGGACGCCGTGGGTAATACTCTGGTACTAAAAGCCAACCTTGCTTGGTGGGATCAGCGCAAAAGCCTGGTATGGGTGTGGAATCTGAAGAATCGCAACGGCAGGGTTGTTGGTTCGGGCATGTATGTGTGTTTGTTTGAGATTGAGGATATAACCCCGTCGCTCGGGTATGACAATCGTCCACAGAAACAGGTTAAAAAAATTACTATTGGTGTGAAATGATGAGAAACCTTACATAACCGGATTTATTCGTCCTCGTTCTCGAAAAAGAAAAGAATCGAGAACGAGGGACGAGGACGATTGAAGAGTGGTAACCACTAGATGTAATTAATATACAAAGGAGAATAGCTATGAAAAGAAATGCTATCAACAAAACAATCAATCTGTTTTCAATGCTCATTCTGTTTACGGGCATTGGAGCAGCACTTTTCGCCGACGGTTTGCCTGGCGAGCACTATGTCACCCAGCGCTGGAGGGATGCGTTCTCCGGCCACTCGCCGACACTCAACCCGGCATTCATGACCGAAGAGAACTATCTTGCGTTCAGAATGGCGGTAAGCCCCACGCTGGACAATACCTTCCTTCTTATGGAATTGGGTACGATTATTCCTATCGGCTTGTACCACTCGCTCGGTTTGAGCTATGTCGGGTTAAATACCAATGAAGACGTCAACAGGTCCTATTTCGACTATGCTCAAAACAAGATTATTGTTACGGATGAAATGGTGAATGATAACCAGAACCTGTTCATCGTGTCATACGCAGTTAATCCCTGGAACAGGTTGAGCCTTGGCGCAAACCTGAATATGTACCAAAAAGCAAATTTCGACTCTTCACTGATTGGCATGAGCTTCGATTTTGCCTTGAGCTATCGCCTGTTCCGCCACGAGGTTCTGGGCGACCATGTTCTGGGGGTTAATGTGCAGAACCTGCTCTCCCCCGATTTCGGGTTCAAGCAGTGGATGAACGAGGCTTCAAACCTCAAGATATCCTGGCTTGGAAAGATTTGGGAGAGCAGGATCAATGTCGGGATAGATGTAGATATCAAGGATTTTATATCCCAGGGAGAGGATTTTGCCCAGGCGGCAGCAGCGGGTGGATCTCCCAAAAAAGTCGAGTTTGACTTTAACTCCAGAATCGGCTTCTGGATACTTAATATTATAAACATCAATTTTCAGGCAGGATCAAATTATTGGGGGATATGCCCCGGCATCAATGTCCCGACTATTAACAACGGCCGTGACCTGCAGATGGCGTATCAGTACATGTCGGTTGTTGACGATATCAATTTAACCTCGACGCATACGTTCTATGTGCGGGCGGATCTAGGGAAACACCGGGAAGAGATATACGCCCGCAGAATGGCAAAGATCGCAAGCCTCGGGCCGAGTGTGTTGTACAATAAAGCACGAACTCTGTATGCGGAAGGCAAATACTGGGATGCGTTTTTTGTGTTCAGCAGGCTTTTGAACGAATACCCCGATTTCTTTAAAAACGACTGGGTGCAGCTTCACATGGGTCTGTGCCAGGAAAATATGGAAATGCGGGAGTTCAGCGTGGAGAATTACAACGAGGTAAAAAAGGTGTTTCCGCGAAGCGAAGTAATTAACTATGCTGACCTCGGAATACTGCGTATCAACTATCGTGATAACAACAGCAACGGCGTATTAAGCCAGTTTACCAGGATAAATAATTCAACCGCGCCTGATTCGGTCAAGTATCATGCCTATTATTATATGGGCATGCAGTATATCAGAGACGGCAGGTATCCGAATGCGATTCAATTATTGAGTAAGGTTCCGGAAGATCATCCAGAGTATGTGTTTGCCCAGTTTTCGCTCGCAGTGGCGTATGCGTCAAGCAACAATCCGGGCAATGTGATATCTACGCTGAATAACGTGATTCAGGCGCAGGGAAAGACCAGGGAGCAGACGGAGATGATAAACAGGGCGATGATTCTGCTGGGGTATATGCTGTTTGAAGGGATCGGCGTTGAAAAATCGCTGTCACAGGCTGTCGTTGCGCTGAAAAAGATACCGGCAACCAGCTATTATTACGAAGACGCGCAGCTTGGAGTAGCATGGGTTGCGTTAAAGGCGCAACAGTGGGCTGATTGTATGCTTGCATGTGATCAGCTGATTAAGATAAGCAATAAAACACCTCTTAAGTGCGAAGCAATGCTCCTGAAAGGATACTGCCTGATGGTAACGAAAAGATATCAGGAAGCAGCCGATATTCTTACGCTAGCCGATGAGCAGATACGTAAACTCGACATACCTACGGAGAAGGAAAAGGAGACGCAAACGCAGCAGTATATGGACAACCGCAACGCCTACTTCGACATAGCCTCGACTATGAACGAGTATGCAGCCTCAGGGTTGTCCGTTTATGCGATAAAAAA
>Ga0209287_10000294_pt1 | contig 32730 bp, 26 predicted proteins | sample PPLLak3cmMay2015_2_FD_187255 | JGI IMG/M metagenome (GOLD analysis project Ga0209287, IMG submission 187255) | Freshwater sediment microbial communities from Prairie Pothole Lake near Jamestown, North Dakota, USA - PPLs Lake P8 Core (1) Depth... | ecosystem: Environmental > Aquatic > Freshwater... | reverse complement strand
GATGTCATAAAGGTTGTTTCCAGCCGCGTTCCTCTGTGTAAAGGCGCCGTCCATGTTCACGGCTACCGTCGGTGTGGATGCCTGCATGCCGCCGAAGTTGTTCTGGTCGTTCGCCATACCGCGGAGGGTTACCCTCATACCGTCCGAGGCCTTGTTGATTATGACGCTGGAGACTGTTGAAAGAATCTGGTCTATGTCGTTCTTCCCGATCTCCTTCATGGCCTCGCCGGAGATAACCTCCATGGCGATAGGGACCTTCTGCTGATTCTCGGCGCGCTTCTGGGCCGTTACCGTGATCTCCTCCAGCGTGAATTCATCATCCGCCGACTCCTGGGCGAATAAAGCCGATACATCGCCGAGGGCAAAGATGAATGCAACTGTTAATGCCAAAAAATACAAATAATACCGTTTCTTCATGTTCTCCTCCTAGGTTAGTATACTGTTATGATTTCGCCGGCCGTTCCGGCGGTAGATCCATACATTGAATCCACATAAAAATTTTGTTTCACATCTGAACAAAAGCTCTTAAAACTTCGAAATTTCTCCAGTGAATCTTTATATACTTATGGATCGGTGAGATGATATTTTATTAATGTGGGTACATAATGGGAAGAACATGTTTTTTTTGTGGACAGTTGGGAATCTACTGGAAAAGCGCCTCTCAATATATTAGACAAAATGATTAACAAGGAAAGGTTTAATTCGTGATTTTTAAGGAGCGGTGAAAAAACAGGCCGGAGGCAATGCCCCCGGCCTGGCTGTTATTTGATCAAATAATAATTAGAATTTTACCGACAAGAGAGCGCCGTAGGTCCTTGGCGGTCCTATCGTCAGTTCACCTACATTGTCCGGGCTGTTTTTAAAAATACTTCGTTTTACAGCATAGTTCTCAATATTTTTAACATACCCTGTAAGGGTCAAATTCCCTGAAGGACTGGCGTAAACCAATGAAAAATTACTTACACGGTACGGCTCCTGCTTAGCGGATTTGGACACATCCGTCGTCCAGAAAACAATTGGATCCGTCGGTTCCCTGCCCCTGCTGGTCCCCAGTATGGAATCAAGAAAATACATCTTATAGGAGCTTTGATACCGGGTCTCAAAACTCGGGCTGAGGGTTCCGCTGCTTCCCAGAAGGATATTATAGGTCAGTCCAAGGTTGACTGTAAAGTGAGGGGCGAACGTCATATCCTTTCCGCTGTAATCAACATCACCCATATTCCACACTGCGCTGTCTACTGCGTCAAAAGGGAATACAAGATGTGTAAAATATTTTTTGAGGTAGGATACTGAAAAATCCATCTTGAGACTTTCCGTTACAAGCGTTGTTGTCGAGATATCCAGACCGTACACCTTGGCATCCCCTGTCACCTTGCCATTGGCGGTTCCTGCAGTCCCATCAGATCCTGGTCCCCCTCCTGTGGGTTGCCGCAAACCATCAATAAGGGTATCAACACCCTGATCAAACCTGCCATTGCCGTTATTGTCTCTATAGTCAAGCTGGTTGTTGCCGAGGTCAGAGACATCATTCATTGGAATAGGCGTCAGACTGCTCGGATCAACACCGGCATAGGTGTGCGTTGGATCATAGGCGCCCGCATAATTGTCACTGACCGTGCCTATCATTGTCACTGCCATGTAGTTGTTATATTGATAATAATATGCGGACGCGTTTACCTGCATCCTGTTGTTGAAGAACCTGTTCTTGGAACCTAAACTCAACGCCTTTAATCTCTCAGCAGGGAAAGGTTTTCCGGTAGCTGTGGTTCCCATACCCTGGGTCCTGTAACTGGTTGAGAAATCGGAAAAGAGCATGGAGTTTTCACCCAGGTCATACTCCACTCCAAGCTTGTAATCAGGATTGTCGTACGTCATATCTACTATCTCCTGGCCCCTCCCCGGTTCCTCATTAAATGAATAGGTTGACTCCGACGTATAGCGGAGACCTCCTGTAGCGCGGAACCTGTCTGTAACAGGGAAGGTAATATTGCCGAAAACCGCCTTGGACTCCTGGTCCTGATATCCGAACCTGTAACTGTCAAGGGCATTGGTCGCGGTAAGGAATGTGTCATTTCTCATTTCATCATAGGAATGATACCAGGCCGCCCCGAAGATCCATTTGAATAATTTGAAATCGTCTGAGGACGTCATGCGGGCCTCTATGCTTTTTTCATAACCACCCCCTTCATTATAAGTATAGGTTGCGTCTCCAAACATTGACGTGCCTGTCGAAGTGCTGCTGATGTCGCGCGGCGTGTAGGACGGCACTATAGCTAATGACCCGAAACCCATGTCCCAGTCTATCTGCCCTGAAAACTTTTTATTGAGGCCGTCATTTACAGGCTGTGGCCCTGCTTCAGTTTCACCCCTTCCCGCCGCCGCGGTCCATGGGTTGTCCTTATCGCTCTGGTCCTCGAAAAGCACAACCCCGTTTTGCCCCATTCCTTGCCCCCCCTGTTTGGAATATTCAGCTATCAGGGTAATTGATAATTTATCCGTAGCCTGAAATAACGCCTTAAAACGGGCCGATTTGGTATCCTCATCGTCAGCGCCGTTGGTAAGATAGCCGTCTCGTTTGGTGACGTTGGCCGCCACGCGAAAGGCAACCTTGCTTGCCAAAGGAACATTTAACGAAGCCTCACCGTGCATCAGACTAAAATTGCCTGCCTCGAATAAGGCTGAGGTGCTGAATCGATCCAGCTTCGGGGAGGCAGATACGACGTTTACAATACCTCCGGGTGACGGGGTGGAGTAAAGTGTGCTTTGCGGGCCATACAGCACCTCAACGCGCTCGACATCATAGAGATTGCTTCCTGCTGCGCTTCTGTTGGTGTAGGCCCCGTCCATATTCACTGCAACGGTGGGTGTCGAAACCTGCCTTCCAAAGAAAACGCCATTGTCATTGCTGATTCCTCGAAGTGTAACCCTCATACCATCCTGGGCCTTGTTGATTATTATGCTCGAAACCGATGAAAGGATCTGATCTATGTCGGTCTTTCCCAGTTCCTTGATTGTATCGCCGGATATGGTTTCCATGGCGATGGCGACCTTCTGCTGGTTCTCTGCCCGTTTCTGGGCCGTTACCGTGATCTCCTCCAGCGTGAATTCCTCATCTGCAGTCTCCTGGGCGAAAAGTGCTGACGCCTCCCCAATGGTAAAAATGAACCCGATTGTGAATGCCAAAAGATACAAGAACTTCCGTTTCTTCATTGCTTCCCTCCTTGTGGTTTTGTTGTTTTTATAATTTCGCCGGACCCTCCGGCGATGAACTCAGCAGAATTTATAAGACAATTTATTTTTTCAGAATACCAGCTTCAACATGTTTTAATCACATATGCTTCATAATTTTTATATATTTTATCCAGTTAGACATTGTCAATTATTATTTATATATTTTTATGATTTTGCAATCGTGTTGATATTGTGGCATGAACGTGCTGTAACTGAAAGTGATCTGACGGGCTGCTGCGGTTGAACGCCCACCGCCTGCCGCTTGCGGCGGAGGGCTTCATTTCCCTGCTTTTTCAGAAATGCCTGACGAAATGTGATTTGAATTCAGCAATGTCCGGTTAGGATTTTGAAAGGAGTAGTAACCGGCACAGGTGTCATGGGAGGCCCATGACGAGGATGCATGCTAATGCAAAATCCTAACCGGACACTGTTGTTTTTAATTGATAAAATTGAAAAGATTGATCGGCTTTATGAGATCAGCCTAGCCGCTTGCCGCTATCGCGGCCACTTTAATCGAAGATGAAACTTTCCAGAAGAATGATGCAATAGGTTTTCCTCTCCTCTTAGAGGATTAAGGTGGGGTCTCTCAGATTGATAGACCCCCTCCCGGCCTCCCCCTAAAAGGGGGAGGATATTTCATGCGTAATATTTGGTTGAAGTTTCATACGAAAAGCACCACGCCGCGACCAGCGGGGCGTCAAGTAGAATTCACTCCCCCTTTAAGGCGCCCTGCCGGCTGTCTGCATGGCCAGTTTCATTTCCTGAACCCGCTCCGCCGAGCCGCCGAACATATCCTCCGGGAACCTGTAGTACTTCAGAATGCCGTTCAGTATTTCCGTTTCCATAAACGAATTCACCGACATCCCGGCGAGATACTGCAGCCGCAGGTTGCTGTCCCTGTTGATCTGCGCGTTTTCCATCCATTCCTTCAGATCAGCGGCACGGCCTGCATAGGTGGCCAGCAGTGAAACCTCGGGATTCCCCCACATATTCGGCCTCCATTTAATCTCATTTGTATCCGCGCCGAAACCTACATCCATGAGCGATTCCCTGACCTTAGCGTAGTCCCGGCTGTTCAGATTTTCATGCAGACTGTCCAGATCAACCCTGGTCGGCTCAACCTGGCCCAGCAAAACCGCATCAAAGCCCTTGCCGTTTATATCGTTGCTGAAAACCATCCCGTTGGGAAACACCTGGAAAAACGTCGCTATTACGCTCTTGATCGTCTCATTGTTGCTCTCGTAAAAAGGTATCCACAGGCTCATCACGCCGCCGGGTTTCAGATGCTCCCTGCACATCCGGTAATACTCCACGGTATTAAGGGCTGCGCACCCCTTGACCCAGGGGTCAATGGGGTCCGATGTTATTATGTCGAACTTTCTGTCCTTGGGCAGGGTCCGGATGTAGTGACGGCCGTCATCGTACACGACCCTGACCTCCTTTCCATTCACCATGTGGGGATTCTCTTTGTCGATGCCGTCGACTATGTGGTAGTTCTGTTCACCGAACATCGGGGTTACCACCTTGGGAACAAGCGGCTCGATATCGCAGATTGTTATCCTTTCTATATTCGGGTAGGGCACAAATGATCCGGCCGTCACGCCTGCGCCGCAGGCCACAACAAGAACATCCTTTACATTATCCGGGTTCGCGGTTGCCAGGACGGACAGGTGCCCCAGCATCCTCTGCAGCCGCATGTCCTTTGGAAAGCTTGAGGCCTGGACCTTGCCCGCCCCGTGAAAATAAAGCCAGCCCGCGGTCGATTTGGTGACCGCTACAGACACGTTCATGCCTTCGCCCATATAAATGCAATAGCGCGTGTTGTCCTTGGGATTGGTCAGGGGGACGTCTTTTTCCGGGACAATGCCCGGCTCACTGAGCTGCATCCAGCCCGAAGCGGCATAACGGCCGAAGGCAACCGAAACCCAGGGGACAGGGGATACAAGAATGACCAGCATTACAACCGCTGCCGTCGCCAGCAGTGCGCCCGCGAGTTTTCCCCTTGAAACGGCCGCGGGTTGAGCCCCCTTTCCTCCCTTTTTCCTTGCGTCCCGGCCGGTACTGAAAAATGGCAAAAAGGCAACCAGGGCTGATATTCCCGCAAGGATAATCAAAAACCTGTTGCCCCATTGCGTGCCTGCCCGGGGTATGACAAGCATGCTTAAGGCCAGGGAGCCGAGTATTGCGCCTACCGTGTTGGATGCATATACACCGCCCACCATGCGCCCTGAATCCTGATTTCGGCCGGCCACGGCAGCCAGTGCCAGGGGAAAGCTCGCCCCCCAGAGGATGGCCGCGGGAAGCATCGCGCAGGTCGCCCTGAGCAGGTCCAGCAGGAACATGACCCATGGCCCCCATTCTTTAGTGAACGTAGTGGGCCTGACAGGCCAGTGCGGAATGGCCCATGTTATCATAAACACCCCCCAGGCAACTGCCCCGGAAATCAATAGCTGGCATGCGCCGAGCGCAGCTCGCGCACTCCGGACGCTGCGCGCCCGGAGTGCCCCGGCGCTGCTGCCTATCCCGATCCCCAGGAGAAAAACCGCCAGGATTATTGAAAAGGTGTAGACAGTAGCTCCCAGCATAAGGGATAAAAGGCGGGTCCATAATACCTCGGCCCCCATGGCGCACAGACCGGACAGGGCTATTGTGATATATACGCCTCTCTTTCCTGGTCCCGCCTCCGGCTGTTTTTTATCTTCATCCGCCGGCTCGGCACGGTAAGGGGTCTTTGATGCAACCGCCAGGGCAGCCAGCGCGACCAACCCGTTGATAGCAACCGCCGCATATGTCGCTGTGGGCATGTCATGGACCCGCAGCAGATAAAATCCCGCCAGCAGGCACCCCAGCACCGCCCCCCCGGTATTCCCGGCATAAAACAGCCCCATCCATGAAACGCCCTCAGGGGTGGATTTCACCCACCGGGCTATAGCCGGCAGCGTGGCGCCCATCATCACGGTAGGAGGCAGCAGGCATATAGCTGCTATAAGTGCACGGTGCCACACGCCATGCCCGACAAAATCTTCATAGATATCTGCCAGAAAAGGCAGCCCGGATAATATCGCAATGCCGAATACCCCGATCCCGATCTCAAGAAATGCATAGACCCTCAGGGGATGATGACCGGGTGATATCAGCCGCGGAAGCAGAAGACTGCCGATGCACATGCCGCCCATGAATATCCCCAGCAGCACACCCAGAGAGACGCCAGAGGAGCCGATTACCAGCTGCAGCAGCTGGAGCCAGACTACTTCATAGATAAGGGCCGCGCACCCGCTCCCCACAAACAGCACGAGCAGCCATGGAAGATAGCGCCGCGTGGCATGGGGGATAGTCAGCACTTCCGTGTCATGTTTTTTCATCTGTTAAGTAAGGCAGCCTGCCGGGCGGCCTTTTCCTCCTTGAAACATTATTTTTCACCACAGCAAAGGCAGGCGCCCCTGCGTTGAACATTTTAAAGGCCCGCATGATATGTTTTTTAAAATTAGGTGTCAATTATGAAGAGAAGGCTGTCCGGTGAGGCGGCTGTTTGATTTTAAGATCAATCGCTTATCCTGTCCCACATCTCCCAGAAGTTCGGGAATGATTTATCCACGCAGTGTTCATCCGTTATCCTGATTCCCGGGATCTTTATCCCTGCGACGGCAAGGCTCATGGCAAGACGGTGGTCGTTATGGGGGTTTATGTCCGCCCCGGAGAGTTTATGCCCGCCGTGTACAACCAGACCGTCGTCCAGCTCCTCAACCTGACCGCCGATGCGTCTCAGTTCCGCGGCCGTATCTCTGATGCGGTCGCTCTCCTTGTATCTCAGGTGACGGACGTTCCGGATAACGGTTCTGCCTTCCGCGAAAAGGGCGACTGCCGCAAGTGTAGGTGCAACATCGGGCATTGATCCCATGTCTGTTTCAACCCCCCTGAGCCTCCCCCCGGTAACTGCCACGCTGTCCTCCGACCTTCCGACAGAACACCCCATCTGTTCCAGGATATCCAGGAATGCTATATCCCCCTGAACCGTTTTCATGGGGCGGATATTCTCTGTTATTATCATTCCCCCGGTTATGGCGGCCGCACCCCAGAAATAGGAGGCGGAGGAGACATCGCCTTCAATCGTAAAATCGCGCGGGCTGTACCTCATGCCGGGGCTGATGGAAAAGTGTTGATAGTCCTCATGGGTTGCCTCAATCCCGAAGGCCCCCATGACATCCAGGGTCAGATCAACATAGGGCCTTGAGACGAGCCGCCCGGTGACCCCGATCTCGATCCCTTCGGATGCGTATGGCCCGGCAAGGAGCAGGGATGAAACATACTGGCTGCTTATATCTCCGGCGATATTTACCCTGCCTCCCTTGAGGCAGGAGGGCTTTACAGCTACAGGAGGGTATCCTTCCCTGCCGACATATGATATATCCGCGCCAAGCCTGTTAAGCGCCTCCACAAGATCGCCCACCGGCCTTTCATACATGCGCTGAGTTCCCGTAAAGACGAATTCCCTTTCAGCAAGGGCAGCCAGAGACAGAAGAAGCCGGTAGGAGGTGCCGGAATTGCCCAGGAATATCTCCCTTTTCTCCAGAGGGCCCGCGAACCTTCCTCCCGTGCCTGAAACGGCGACATCATCGCCATCAACATCTATGTCTACACCCATCCCTGTGAGGGCATTCAGGGTGTGCAATGTGTCTTCACAGCTCAGAAACGATTTGAGCAGGCTCCTCCCGTCGGCAAGGGCCGCGGCTATAAGGGCCCTGTGAGTGATGCTCTTGGAGCCGGGCATCCTGACAACTGTGTTTATATTTGACAGGGGGATTATCTCTTTCATTTTTCAGCCCAATGCCTTTTCCACCGCCCTGGTCATCACACCCACCGGCGCCTCAATGCCTGTCCACAGCCTGAACTGTTCCGCGCCCTGATGTATGAACATGGAAAGGCCGTTAATGGTCAGACAACCTCTTTCCTCTGCCACGGACAGCAGCCTTGTCTTAAGAGGATTATAAATAATATCCATTACAACCATGCCTTTCTTTAAAACCTTTTCCGGGACAGGAGACTTGTCAACATCAGGCGACATTCCTACCGGAGTCGTGTTTATGAGGATATCCGCTTGCACATCAACCAGTTCGTCAAGAGGGATAAAGGGGCAATCCAGCAATTTACCTAGGTCGGAGCCCCGCACCGGAGACCTGTTGGCAATAATGACCTCAAGACCCTTTTTTTTAAGAATATACACGATTGATCGGGCACCTCCCCCTGCACCTATAATAACAACCTTTTTCCCCGATATATCGGTCTTCTCCTCCAATGCCCTGAGCGCGCCGAGGGCATCCGTATTATATCCCTCCAGGTGATCATCATCATTCACCACGGTATTGACTGCCCCTATCTTTAAGGTAACATCATCCACTTCATCAAGGAGAGGGATAACTTCCGTTTTAAAAGGGAGAGTCACACTAAAGCCTTTTATCCCTATGGATCTCATCCCATTTATGCAGTCTTTTAGGCCCTCTACTTCAAAGGCCAGGTAGACGGCGTTTATCCCCCTGTCTGCAAAGGCGGCATTGTGCATGGCAGGACTCATGGAGTGCCTGACCGGGTTTCCGATAACGCCATAGAGCTCTGTGTATTGATTTATTTTCATGCTGAAAAGAATCCCGTTATTTCCCTCATCTTATCTATGGAAATCTGGCCGCTTGCCGATTCCTGACCCGGCTCAAGGGATGCAAAGGTCATATAGGCGCCCATGAAGATGGAAAAGATCCTGCTCATTCTGCCCAGGGGGCCCATACAGAAAGAGATGATCCTTACGCCCTCTTTCTTTGCCCTGTTTACAAGCTCCAGTATCCTCAGATTGTCCTCCCATTCCCTGGCCATGGTCACTATTTTCACTATGTCGCCGCCGGCCGCAATGCTGTTCGTATAAATTTTTTCGAGCATATCCACTGAAGGTGTCCCTGAAGTGATATGCGTGGAGATAATGATCTTCCTTTTTCCTGCTGCGCTTAATATCCTGTTCCTGATCCCGGGAGGCATTGCCAGCTCCACATCCACAAGGTCCGCACCTTCTTCAATGGCGGAGATCAGATGGCCCGCGACCTTTTCCGGCCCATCTTTCCCCTTTCCTCCCTCGGAAACGGAACGACAGGTTATAAGGACAGGCTTCCCGGAGGCCCTGACGATAGCCCCGATATCAAAGGAGCCCATAAGGTCAAGACGGACCTCAAGGACATCTGCAAGCCTTCCGGCTTCACCCATCCTTCTGATTGCCTCTTCCGTGTCTTTGGCTATTATCGGGATGCAGTATATCATTTTCCCCATTCCTTTAGAAATAATTGAACCCGATATTTTAATCGCAATTTACCTTGCGCCCTGTGCCATGCGCCTTGCGCCCGTACCTACCCTATCTTCTTCTCCTTATAACACCCCATGAACCTGAAATTGACTGTAACAGCCTCCACCTCCCTCAGTGCCGCGGCAATATTTTCATCCCTGTTGGAGCCTAAAAAGTCCAGGAAAAATGTGTAGTCCCCTATGCTGCTTCTCAGAGAGCCGATCCTTGTCAGGTTGATATTCTTTTTAGCAAACACCTCAAGCGCCCGGAAAAGGGTGCCCGCCCTGTGCTCCGTGGAAAAAACTATGGAACACTTATCGCCCTCCTCTCTGTTCTCTTCCTTCGACAGTATAAGAAACCTCGTCACATTATTGCCGTAGTTATCCACGTCTTCCTTTATCACATGAAGATCATATATCTCACCGGCCAGTTTGCTTGCAATTACGGCTGTCCCCTGGGGCATCTCTTCTGCAAGCATCTTTGCCGCGCCTGCGGCATCGTAATATTGAACAGGCTCCAGATTGTTTCTGGAAAGAAAGTTGCTGCATTGATCAAGTGCCTGGGAATTCGAATAGATGGTCCTTATCTCTCTATGGTCGGCGCCGTGCAGCACAAGGAGGCACAGGGATATGGGGAGCTCGATTGCGCCTGTCACATAAAGATCGGTGTTGACCAGGAGTTCATTCACCTCGCCCACAATCCCCCCCAGTGTGTTTTCAACAGCTACTATGCCATAATCATACAGGCCTGTCCTCACCCCTTCAAAGACCTGGTGATACCCCTCGCAGGGGATGGGGATCAGGTCCTTATCCCACTCCCTCAGGGCGATTTCGTCATATGAACCATGCTCGCCCTTGAATCCGATAAGCCTGAAATCCTTCTTCTGCAGGGTCTTGCTCTCTTTGATTATCTCCGTGTAAACCTTTTCGATAAATTCGGAGTTGATCAGTCCAGGAGAGTTCTGTCTTATCCTGTCAAGGAGCATCTTTTCCCTTTCGCTGTCCTCAATGCCGGCCTTAAACTTCCTGGCCATAAGGGCCAGCTCCATCCTGTCATTCAAGATTCTCAGTATCCTGGAATCAAGAAAATCAATACGTTTTCTGATATCTTTCAAATCCATTATCTGCCTCCATATATTTCCTCGCCCCGGCAAAACCGGGAGCGGGCTTCCTCCACCTCTCAGGGGGAGGCCGGGAGGGGGTCTTGATACATTTATCTGAAAAAAATTCCTTAATAGACCCCACCTTAATCCTCCCCTAAAAGGGGAGGAGCTTTTAAATTATTGCCAGGAATTATGTTGTTCCAACGGCTTGGCAATTGAAATTATTTTTTATCACAAACCGATATCTCCTTCATGCATGCATCCATAATGTTCATTTTATTCATCAGGGAGGCGAACATCTCGGGTGAAAGGCTCTGATCGCCGTCGCATAATGCCTCCGCCGGATTGCAATGAACCTCTATCATGATGCCGTCCGCCCCTGCTGCCCTTGCCGCAAGGCTCATCGGCTCGATCAGGCTCAGTTTTCCCGTTCCGTGGGAAGGATCGACAAATATGGGGAGATGAGACACCTCCTTAACCGCAGGTACCACGCTCAAATCAAGCGTGTTCCTTGTGTAGGTGTCAAAGGACCTTATTCCTCTCTCGCAGAGTATAACATTAGGGTTGCCTTCTGCAAGTATATATTCGGCGCAGTTCAGCCATTCCGAAAGGGTGGAATACATCCCCCGCTTCAGAAGCACCGGTTTACTGGTCTTTCCGACCTCCTTCAAAAGGGAATAATTCTGCATGTTCCTTGTCCCGATCTGAAGGACATCCACGTACTCTGCCACCCATGAGACATCCCTGGGGTCGAGCACCTCCGTAACGATAGGGAGGCCGGTCTCCTTCTTTGCCTTTTCAAGGATCTGGAGGCCCTTTATGCCGAGGCCCTGGAAAGCATAGGGAGAGGTCCTGGGCTTGAACGCCCCGCCCCTTAAGAGATGCGCCCCCGCCTCCTTGACCCTGCGGGCCGTCTCAATCGTCTGTGCCTCGCTTTCAACGCTGCACGGGCCTGCGATAACGGTGAATCCCTCGCCTATTGTAACATCGCCCACCCTGATCAGCGTCCTCCTGGGCGGGCCGCCATTTAATGAGGTTAATTTAAGATTTTTCATTTTTCTATACCCGACTTTTTATTGTTATGCTGTTTACTACTCTTGTTCATTTCTTCCAAAACCGTATCGGTTACACCTTATACCTTACACCCTATACCCTGAACCGTATACTTTATACCTTTCACCTTGCGCCCTGCGCCTTGCGCCTCCTTCATCCCCCTCCCCTCGGATACGACCCCAGCCTCTTCAGAAGCACGCACTGCTTCTCCAGCTCCTTCAGCGCCTCGCTGACTCCGGCGTCCTGCTCATGACCTTCTATGTCGGTAAAAAAAAGATATTCCCAGTTTCTGGTCTTCATGGGCCTGGATTCAATCCTGGTCATGTTTATGCCCCTCCCGGCAAGGGCGCCCAGCGCCTTGTACAGGGCGCCCGGGCTGTCAGCAAGGAAAAACAGGATGGATGTCTTGTCCTTGCCTGTCGGCCCCGCCTGCCCTTTGCCGATAGCGGCAAACCTTGTCATGTTATCAGGATGGTCCTCGATATTTTCTTCAACCGCCCCAAGGCCGTATAGCGCGCTGAGGTCAAGGTTGCCGATTGCGGCTGCACCCGGTTCTCTGGAGGCCATACCGGCAGCCAGCGATGTGCTTGAAACCTCTGATGCAGGGACGCCGGGCATATTTGCCCTCAGCCATGAACGGCACTGCGCAAGGGCCATGGGGTGCGAATAGATCTTTTTGATCTTCCTGATATCGACCTCCATGCTGAGCAGGTTGTGTCTTATTCTTACATACGTCTCTGCGCATATCCTCAGATTATATTTATAAAAAAGGTCCAGTGTAATATTCACGGCGCCCTCATAGGAGTTCTCAACGGGCACGACCCCGATGGCGCACGCATCCTTATCAACCATCTCAAACACATCCTCTATGGAGTCGGCAGGGCAAAGAGTGGCAAGGCCTCCATAGAGCTCCTTTGCCGCCATATGGCTGAAGGTCGCCTCCGGACCCAGGTATGCGACACTTTCCATCCTATTCTCCCTTAGCCCCCTTCATGGCCATGAAACGCAGGTAATGATCGGCAAGGACAAGCTTGACCATTGCCTCAAGCACCGGTATTACCCTGGGTATGGCGCAGACATCAAACCTCCCTGTCATACTTATCCTTGAAGGCCGACCCTCCCTGTCAACCGTATCCTGTTCCATGCCTATGGAGGGGATAGGCTTTATGGCAGCCCTTATAATGATCTCGTCGCCGTTTGAGATCCCGCCCAGAATGCCCCCTGCCCTGTTCGTCCTGAAGCCTTCCGGAGTAATTGGATCATTATTCTCAGAGCCCTTTAACCCTGCCGCCGCAAACCCTGCGCCTATCTCCACGCCCTTAACAGCGCCTATGGACATGACAGCCTTTGCAATATCCGCGTCCAGCTTGTCAAACACGGGCTCGCCAAGGCCGGGAGGGCATCCGGTTGCCCTTATTTCCACTATGCCCCCGAGGGAATCGCCCTCATCCCTGGCCTTCTTAAGGGCCTCTGCCATCAGGACCTCTGCCTTAGGATCAGGGCAATGCAAGGGACTGCTGCTGACCTTATCCATTCCGGACGACTCCGCCCTGATACCGCCCAGCTCTATTGTGCATGCGTTCACGATTATACCCTTCGGATCCAGGATCTTGCCGGCAACCACCCCTGCGGCCACCCTGGCAGCCGTCTCCCTTGCGGAATACCTGCCTGCACCGTGAAAATCAAAGTGGCCGTATTTCTTGAAATAGGTGTAATCCGCATGTCCGGGCCTGAAAAGGGACCTCAATGTCTCGTAGCTTTTACTCCTTGCATCCCTGTTGGGGATGAACAGAGATATGGGCGCGCCGGTTGTAAGGCCCTCAAAGACACCGGACAGTATTTCCACCATATCCATTTCATTTCTCGGCGTATCATAGGCGCCAAGGCCCGGCCTCCTGCGGCCCATCTCGGATTCAAAGTCCTGGGCCGAAAGACTGATTTCCGAAGGGCACCCGTCTATTACAGCGCCTATGCCCTTTCCATGGGATTCGCCGAATGTTGTAACCCTGAATATCTCTCCATAGGAATTTCCCGCCATATTGTTCTCCAGATATAATTATTTGCTTACTGCTGATAGCTGACCGCTGACAACTTTTATGAAACTTCATTTGTTGTATCGGAACATAGCGCCATAGGCGCGACATACTAATAGCACGTGAATTGCAATTTTAAATATCAGCTCCAGAGGAGCGGCATAAGAAATGAAAGCATATCGGACGTTGTATTTAGCATACCGCTCCTCCAGAGCCAAAAAAATCTATCTCCCTTTCTAAATCTATTAATATTCCGCTGCTCCGCAGCTAAAATCTGATTTATAAGTCTCACGTTCGATCAAAATGGACGCGACAGCGGCAAGCGGCTAAGCTGATCGCTGAAAGCCTTCACTACCCTCTCCGCAACCTCATCAAGCGATAGCATATCCGTATCAATCACCAGATCCGCTGCCCTGCGGTATAGCGGATCTCTCATCTCCAGAACTCTTCTTGTTTCGGCAACCGGGTCACCGCCTGTCAGAGACGGCCTGGCGTTCCCTTCAGCCAAATCCTTTTCCATCCTCTTCATGAGGATATCAGCATCACCCTCAAGCCAGACAATATATCCCCTCTGTTTCAGGTTCTTTATGTTGTCCTCATCTGTAACCACACCCCCTCCGGTTGCTATCACTGCATTCCTGAATTCCGATGTCTCTCCAATGACGGCCTTTTCTATCTCCCTGAACCTGTTCCATCCATCCGTCTCAACTATCTCTTCGATGGATTGCCCTGCGCTTTTTTCGATCATCACATCGGTGTCATGGAATTGCATCCCCGTCCGTTTTGCAATTATTTTCCCGACGGATGTCTTCCCGCTGCACCTGTAACCGATCAGTATGATGTTCATGTCTTTATTCCAAAAAAAAAGCCGTGAGCTTTTTATCTGCTCACGGCTTTTGATAAACAGCAACATCAAACCATGAACAGACGTCTCCCATTAAAATAAAAAAAGAAGCCCTGCCATGTTTGATAAGATTTTGTAATTTTCATTATTAGCCCTTGCCTGTTAATTTGTGATAATATTATTAAGGAAGATAATATTTGTCAATATAAAATTAGATAATCTCTGAAGTTGAATCTTTTAAAAATATTTTTTATTATTTTTCATTACTGTTCAAAACAATTTTAAGCCATTATATAAAGTCTTTAAGGAAAAATATTAATATCTCGTCATGCCCGAAAAGCATGGCCCTGCGAAGGCAGGGGGCGGGCATCCAGTGGTTTTTTCTCAACTGCAAACTCTGGATTCCCGCTTTCGCGGGAATGACAGTTCCAGGTTCTCTATTCATATATATAGCGAATAGAGCATTTTTATTTGCTCTCATGAGCAATTGCACCATTGTTTTGGACAAGATTGATTATTTTTCAAAGGATTTTTCTCCATCATACGTCTAATAGTTAAAAGGCAGGATCTTATGGTCAATGACACTGACATGGAACTGGTTGAACTGGCAGCAGGCGGGGATGAGCGCTCCTTCGAAAATCTCATACAAAAACACTATCTACCGGTCTACCATCTGTCTTATAAATGGTGCCGCGTTAAAGAGGACGCCGAAGAGATCACCCAGAAAGTCTTTATCAAGCTGAGCCGGAAGCTGAGCACATTTAACCGCAGGTCTTCCTTCAGGACATGGCTTTATCGAATTGTAATTAATACCGCCAAGGATTACATCCGGAAACACTCTCTCTGGATGCTGTTTGAAACTATTTTAAAAAAGACTGTCTTTCTATTTAAGGAAAACCGGTAGGCCTGTCAGCCTTTGCAGCTCTGAAAAGTGCATGTGCTTCAGATCAAAGCCAAGTGAGTTAAAGCTTTCCAGGGGTATGATTATCTGCGAGGGTGCCTGATTGGATCCCAGCCACGTCGAATAGGTTTCGAAGAAGTCATCAACCGTTAAAAGACCGGCTGCCCTTATAGTCCCACCAAAGGTCCGGTTTTTAACCATGACCGGCTCAGCCCTTTCTTTATCTATGCCTGTCAGCTCAAGGACCTTTTGAACAACCGCGAAACCGAATTCTGAAATTAAAAGCAATGATTTTCCGGGGCAGTCCAGGACTGTCTGTCTCAGGCTTTCCGTCCTTGACGGATCGAAATCATACTCCATTGTAATGCCGGAGTCTCCATCAGATTCATTAATCCAGGTCACGCTTTCTTCCAGATCATTCTTTTTTACATCCACGTTTACGCTCCCCTTTGGGACAAGGATGTTCCACGCCTCAACGCGGCAGCGTGGCGTTTGCCCGTTGACCCTGAGGATGATATCTCCACGGCGTATACCCGCCTTCCATGCAGGAGAGTCCTTCAATACCCCGCTGACAACAGGCGTGAGATCACTGACATAGGAGGGTTCAATGAGAACCGGGCAGGGCAGTTCCGGCGACAGGGTGCCGATGAACTCCCTGAGCTGGCTGTATATCCTGTCTTCCTTCGGAAAGATGTCAGTTTTGGCCCTTGACGAGAACGACGGCATAAAGACCCGTATTGCCGTGGCCTTATTGTTTGCCAGAAACTCTATCGTGCTGCGGATATCCTCCCACCCTGTTATGTTAGGCATTGCCACCATACTGCTGCTGAAGGGCATGCTGTGGTCTGCGAGCAGCTTTATCCCCGCAAGCGTCTGCTCGGACTTCTTTCTTGTATCGCCCATGAGGAGCTTCCTGCCGCTCACGGAGGAGCTGTTCAGGGAGATGTTAAGCGTGATGTTGCCCGCGGACTTCAAAAACTCAACCATTTCCGCCGTCAGGTGTCTGCCGTTCGTTGTGATTTCTATCGGTGTTTCCGGAAAAGCGCGCCTGGTCAATGAGATGATATCCCTGAACTGCGGGTGGCTGAAGGGCTCCCCTTCAATTATCTGGGTAGCCGACTCCCCAATGGTTATGACATTGTGCGGGTTCAGAAAGGCCAGGGTCCTGGTTATCTCCTCCATGGACCTCACCCCCACGGAGACGACATCGACACCCGGCGGATTGTTCTTGTGGCTGCAAAAGATACAGCGGGAATCACACTTCGAGGTTATGGGGAGTATGTTGGCCTCTATAGCCGAATTCAGTATAAGACGTTCAATCTCATCACGATTTGTTTTACGCATTTGACAGTGTCCTGACAAGACTTCGGGCTGCCCTGAAAAGGGACAACCCGAAGCTTAATTCTTGAGGTTATTAATATGTGCCGTACTTATAGGTTCTTGTCGGAACGTCGTTGAGCTCCTTCTTGTCTATAAAGGCAACCATGCGCACAATGGACCCGTCGCCAAGGTGCCACCTGGAGGGGAACACAGCTATGACGCAGCGCTTGCCCAGGACCTTGTCGACATCTCCGCCCACGTTTTCCCAGGCAGGGATATTCTTTTTCAGAAACACTTCATGGACCGGCTCCCATTTGGGATGGTCTTCCTTTGCCTTGTGTCCCGGGAAAAAGATATTTTCATAGATTTCGATGACACGGGGAACAAGGGGTCCGGGTCCGTGCGCGGCCATGTATGATGCGCAGGGATGGTCCAGTGCCTGGGTGTCAATGCCGAAGCCCGATGCGCCCTGCTCAACAAGCCATTCGCCGGCAGCCTCGGAAAGCCCGGGGCTCCACAGAAAGTAGCGGTCAGAGTCGCTGTAAAGGCGGTGCCACCCTGTGACGATGATTGCATAATCGCCGGGCTGGAGCTTTGGTGTGCACTTTGCCAGCATCTCTGGGGTGATGGTCTGCATGGGTGTGCATTTGACATCCCAGATAACGGCAGGTGAGACAAACTTCTCCAGGGGGACTTCGTCCGTAAAGGGGCTCTCCTGGCACACATGGGAAGGCGCGTCATAGTGTGTTGATACGTGCTGCGGGAACCCGTACATGAGCTGGGTCCTGCGGTTGAACTTGGACATGTACTGTACAGGCGTGGTATAGGGCTGTGCGCCCGCCGGCCATGTGGGCTGATCGTTGCCCCAGGGGTGGGACAGGTCAACCATTGCCATGTCGCTGTTGATTGCCCACTTGCCCGGGAGGTTCTTCTCTGGGGTGGAATAATCAAGGTCAGGTGTACAGTATGTGGTGCACTCACAGGGCATTTGCTCTATTGGTATAGGATATTCATGCATAATCTTTGTCTCCTTTCTTTAAATTAATATTTTTTACTGATTACCATCCAAAAAACTGTGATTTCAGGATGGATCTTTCAGCCCTGAAATTGCAGTACAATCAGCATCCGGTTGAGTGATTATTTTTATAAGATCTTGCTGAAATCCCGCTCTGAGAGGACTGATGCCTGGAAGTGTGAACCCCAAAATCTGCATTTTCGGATAAACACTCACCGATCAAATAATTTTGATCAATTATAAGAAACTTTCTTACAGGGAAAATATAGGGAGGCTACCCCTGTGTGTCAAGGGAAAATGGACATCTTTAATTATGGCCGGTATAACCCTCACCGGATTATTCGGCAGGAGAAAATCATGCCGGGACATCAAGGTTGTCATTTCAACGGCAGTATGTTAATCATGCCCTATCAAATTACAGGAATATTTTTAAATATATGATATATCAAATAAAAGCCGGCGACCGCAGCACTTCTTTATGGTCCGGCGACTTCATACTCCTGTTTCTGTCTAACTTTTTCCTGTGCTTCGGCGCGGACATGGTCATGCCTGTCCTGCCGGTCTATCTTGCCCAGGTCGGGGGCAACAATTTCCAGATAGGGATCGTGATGGGGTGCTTTACCGTTTCAGCCATCATTATCCGCCTCTTTGCGGTCAGGATAACAGGATATCTCGGGAGCAGGGTATTTCTGATGGCAGGGCTGCTGGTTTCAGCGCTTGCAGCCGGAGGCTATTATCTGACAACCGCCATATCGTTGATTTTTTTGTTAAGGATCTTCCACGGTTTCGGCTTCGGTGCCACGACAACACTCTACGGGGCATTAATTTCAAATATCATCCCCAGGTCCAGGATGGGAGAAGGCATGGGGTATTTCGGCCTGGGCATCGTCATAGCGACGGCCATAGGCCCATTCCTGGGGGCCATAATAGTCCTTCAGCCCCATTATCAATGGGTCTTTCTGCTGGCTTCAGGGCTGATACTTGTCTCCATTGCGCTCACCAAATTAAGCAGGGCCGGGAGGGAGAGTGAGGACAGGGCAAAGGGACATATGGCAGGTTTTTCCATAGCGGATTTTTTTGAAATAAAGGCCCTCTTTCCTTCAGTCCTTTCCTTCTTTGTGGGCTTCTCGCTTTCCGGTGTGTTCACGTTTATCGTGCTCTTCGGCAAAGAGGCAGGCCTTGAAAAAGGCATAGGTCTCTTTTTCCTGATCACGTCCGTTGCCGAATTTCTGATCCGTGTGGTATCCGGAAGGCTGTATGACAGGCATGGTCATTTCATTGTCCTTGTCCCCGGCGCATCGGCCTGCCTGATCGGGCTTGTCCTCCTGGCATTTTCTAAAAATCTGCCGACATTCATGGCGGCGTCCTTGTTTTACGGCTCAGGACTGGGCATGGTCTTTCCTGTCCTGCAGGCATGGTCGGTAAGATCTGTAGATCCGGGACGCAGGGTTGCCGCAACCGCCACCTTCTTCAATTTCATGGACGGAGGAGTTGCAATAGGCTCTGTAAGCCTGGGCCTTATAGCACAGGCTACGGATTTTGCCGGCATGTACATGTATTCCTCTCTGGCCTTTGTATTGTTTTTAGCGGTATATTTTGCCTATTATCTCCGGACAAAAAAGAAAGCCGCTGTCTGTTGAAGTTGATAATTTGAGGGGATAAGGATTCGAGAATCCAGGAGAAGAGATAAAGGGAAAAGGTCAAAGGAGAAAGGAGAAAAATAGTCTTAATTCTTTTATGAAACTTCAACCAAATATTGTGTAAGGAATCTCCTCCTCCTTTTAGGAGGAGGCCAGGAGGAGGTCTACTAATCTGAGAGACCCCACCTTAGTCCTCCCCTAATAGGAGAGGAAAACCCTTGTATTTGGCTTCATATTAGTTTCACGTTCGATCAGACTGGCCGCGATAACTGCAAGCGGCCAGGTTGGCTTCTGAATTCTGTCTTACAGGTTACTCCTTACCGTCCTTTTTTACCTCTCCCTCATGGTATATCGGGATTGCAAACTCGGGCTGTTTAAAGCCGGCAGGCGCGGTCTTTTTTCCCGCAAGCCCGAGCGCTACCGCAACACCGTAGATGATGGCCTCCGGCCGCGGGGGGCAGCCCGGTATGTAGTAATTGACAGGCAGGATCTTTTCAACCGGGCCTATGACCGAATATGTGTCATGCCATATACCTCCGCCGCACGCGCATGAGCCTATGGCAAACACCAGCTTGGGGGCCGGCATGGCCTCATAGGCGCGCAGGAGCGCCTTTGCGGTGGAACGCATCGCGGGCCCCTGGCAGAGCATCACGTCAGCGTGACGCGGAGATCCCACCAGCTTGATGCCGAACCGCTCCACGTCATAGTAAGGCGTAAGCACGTTAAGCACCTCTATATCACAGCCGTTGCAGCCGCCGCTGTTGGCATGATACACCCACAGGGACCGCCCGAACATCTTTTTGCACAGGTTCTTAAGCATAGTGATTTAATCCATTTCAATTCTTATATCGTCGGTAACAGGCTCATCCCCCAGGTAGCCCCGAGAACGGAAGATCCAGCGGTCGTTCTGAATATCATCGAACCTGTAGCCCTTCATCTTCAGTTGCTCCAGGGGGGATTTCTCCGTAAAGCACCTGCCGCACCGCTGGCATGTGCTCATGAACAGCTCCAGCCTTTGCCCTATGTCGCCGATGCTGTCCGTGGCATTCTCAAACTCCTTGCTCATGGTTATGGCCTTCTCGGGGCATACGTCCGCGCAGCGCCCGCAGTAGGCGCATCGGCGTCCAAGGTATTTTAAAATGCGGATCTCCTGACATATATCAAGCACAAGGATCTCGCGGGCCGGGCAGTTGCTGGCGCAGCCCCCGCACCCGATGCACTTTGTAGCGTCAAATATGGGCCGGCCCCTGAAGGCAGGAGGCACGGGTTGAGGATCTGCGGGATACGGCAGAGTCACCCTGCCTGCCTTGAGGCAGATTATCGTTTCCTTTATCTTGCTCATCACGGACATGCCGTCACCTCAAACAACCAGAATACCGCAATTGATGGGTATTTAAAAAGGACTGAATTGTTCCTTCATAACCCCAATCCGGCTTTTCCACTTTACCTCCTCCTATCAGGGGGAGGCAGGAGGGGGTCTTGAAAGATCTATTCAAAAAATAAAACCTTATGAGACCCCACCTTAATCCTCCCCTAAAAGGGGAGGAAGGTTTAAAAATATTCAGTCACACTATTCATCAGCATAATTCTTTAGAGACTATAACCCGTACCCAGCCAGGATCAGTGCCACAACTGATGCAACAAGCAGCAGGGCAAAAAACCGGATGGCCTGGTCTATGCGGTAGCGCGCGTGTGTCGCGGCCACCAGGGTAACCAGCAGCACCAGCGCGAATATCTTTGCCCAGAATACCAGCCACTGCAACGGTGCTGCACCCCCGCCATCCCACGGGATGAAGATGTTCACCAGCAGTGCGCAGTATATAATCAGCTTCACCATGGAGGCATATTTAAAAACAGCCAGTTTAGGCCCTGAGTATTCCATGAGCGGGCCTTCCATAAGCTCCGTCTCAGCCTCGCTGATGTCAAAGGGGACGCGCTCCACAAAGGCCTGAAAGGAAAGGAGCATGACGGCCAGCATAATCACCCCCGACCACGGGAAGCCCTGAACCATGTAAACCGAACCGTCAAGGACCCTGTCGAGCCGGAAGGACTGGCCATGGATCGCCCCGATTATGATCCCGGTCACGAGCAGGGGCTCCAGGGTGATCATAATCATCATCTGGCGGCTGATGCCCAGCAGAGAATAGGTGGACCCTGCCGCCAGGCCGCCTAAGAGTGTGCATATGCCGGACAGGGTCAGGAGATAAATCAGGAGTATGACGTCGCCCTGGCCGTTCATAGGTGCAGAGAACCCCATGGGGATAAGGCATGTGATCGCCAGGACCGTTGCAAGAGACATGTATGCCGCGGCCCGCTGCATTGAGGGCGAACCGCCCGATTCAATATCCTCCTTGCCCAGCAGTTTCAAAAGGTCATAGTATGGCTGCCACAGGGGCGGCCCTTTCCTGGACTGGATCAGGGCGGTGACCTTGCGCATCAGCCCCTGGCAAAAGGGGGCCAGCAGCAATACCATAAGAATGTTTGCCAGCCCGCCCAATATTATAAAACTCGGTGAATTTGTCATTGTGCCGCCATTAACTCATATGGTTAATGTAACTGCATTCCCTCCCCTTAAGTTAAGGGGAGATCGGGCCTGCCTGCGCGCTGTAGCGCTTCGGCGCGCAAGCGGGAGGGGTTATGGCCTTTAAGAGTATCTTTATCATAACTCCCCCCACCCCTCTTATCTTAAGAGGGGAGTTTTCTTTGTAGACTTCTGTTTGATCTGCAAATTTTATTGCTTCCTTTTTAATATCAGTTTCTGCAGCTCTTCCCGGGTCCAGATTCTTGTGAGTCCGGACTTTATATCTATCGTCTCAAGACGGTCCGTGCAGGAGAAGCATGGGTCGATGCTCCCAAGGGATATAGTCATATCCGCGATCTGCTGGTCCTTGATCATCATGGGAATGCCCTGGAGGTTCTGGTATGTGGGGGCGCGAACCCTCCACCGGCGGGGGCGGTTATTCTCTCCCGTGATGACAAAATGATGGCTTTCACCGCGCGGGGCCTCAACCGATGAAAGGCCCATGCGGCCGACCGGGAGCTCATCCCTTATCTCGGCCTGAATGGGGCCGGGCTCCATCTTCTCAAGGCAGTGCCTTATGATCTTTACGGATTCAAAGACCTCCCTTGCCCTGACCAGCAGGCGCGACCAGACATCCCCGCCCTGCTCCGTTATCACATCGAACTCAACCCTGTCATAGGCCGCGTAGGGATGATCCCTCCGGCAGTCTATATCAACCCCGGCAGCGCGCGCCACTGGCCCTACCAGGCCCATTGTCTTCACCGCGTTCCTGTCGGCCACGCCGACTCCCATGGTGCGTTTCCGGATGTTCCTGTCCCTGCTCAGGCTCGAAACCACAGGGCGCCATTCAGCTTCAAGTTTATCCAGCACCTGCCTGATCTCCCTGTGCATCTCAAGGGGGATGTCCCAGCGCACTCCCCCTATCACGCAAAGGCCGTAGGTCTTCCTGTTGCCGGTGATCTTTTCAGCCATGTACATGATCGGCTCGCGGATGCGGAAGCTCTGCATGAACATGGTGTCGAAGCCGATTATATGGCATGCCAGGCCTGCCCAGAGCAGGTGGCTGTGAAGCCTCTCAATCTCCAGCATTACGGTGCGTATGTATTTCGCGCGCTGGGGAACCCTGACGGCCGCTGCCGCCTCCACCGACTGGGAATATGCTACGCTGTGCACACAGCCGCATATGCCGCAGATCCGTTCGGCCATTATGTTGATGTCGTTATAGGACATCACGGTTTCGGAGAGCTTCTCGATGCCCCTGTGCACCATGAACCCCCTGTACTCGCATCCCCTCACCATCTCTCCTTCAACATACAGGCGGAAATGTGAGGGCTCGTCAAGAGTCGGATGAAAAGGGCCGAAGGGCACAACCATGCAGCCCTCGGGCGGTTCATCAAACAGAAACTCGCGCTCCCCGTCAAATCCTTCAGGGACATGGTCCCAGGATATGTCCTTGCGAAGGGGGTAAACGCCATCGGGCCAGCCGTCAGGCAGGATAAGGCGTTTCGGATACAGGTGTCCCACCGGCTCAATGCCCAGCATGTCGCGTATCTCGCGCTCCGCCCAGTTTGCCGCCGGGACCGCGCCCGTAATGCTGTCCACTCTCGGGTTATCGGCCGGCACGTGGACGATCACGCTGCACAGGAGGTGGTCCCTGTCAAAGGCAAAGTTATGTAAAACCATGAAGGACCCGGAATAGGGGCGGTCGTCAACACCTATGCTTATGACATAGCGCGCGTCCAGGTCAATGAAGATATATCTGCAGATCTCCTTCAGCACGGAAGGCTCAACGTATAGGAACAGGCGCTTGTCGGCCGGCATATCAGCGCGCAGGAGCGACTTCCCGAATTTTTCCTTCAGTCTGTTCAGCTTTTCCTGATCGAACATATGATTATCACTTAACCTTTTCTTTACCGTCATGGCCTGGATGCGGCATCCCGCCGAGCCACCGGAAATAGCGTTTGATTTCACCGTAAAAGTTATGGGCTGTGTACCTGTGGCAGTCCGCCTCCGCTGCGTAACCGCACAGCCATGGGGCGGCGGCGCGCCGCTTGGCGCTGCCCAGCTTTGCGATCAGGTAAGTTAAAATGAACATCGCGCCCAGGAGCAGCGCTATGGCCAGGGGCGCAAAGACGGCTGCCCCCTGCATAAACTGCACGCCTCCCAACGCCCCAGCCGTCATCGGGGCTGAAGATGCAAGCACCTCGCCATAGGCATAGCTGCTGGAGTACATGACCTTCTCCAGAAGGGAAAACCCCAGAGCAGGGACAATGCCCAGCATGACGCATAAGGCCGCCAGGAAAACCTGAGGCGCCTGCATCATCCAGGGGACTTCAAGCCTGCCCTGTTTTGCGGCCCTTTCATTAACCAGTGAGCCGGCCCTTGAGAGAAAGCTTACGCCGAAGAATTTTATGAATGAGGCAAGGGTAAGTGCGCTTGTCAGGATGGCAACAACCGCGCATATTGCCATATATCCGGCAGCACCGCTGCCCTGGACTGCCGCCACATAGATGCTCCACTTGCTCACAAAACCGTTGAACAGGGGCACCCCCGATATGGAGAATGATGCCACAAGGGCAGTTATTGCCGTCAGGGGCATGAACTTCATGAGCCCGCCCATTTTATTGAGGTCCTGAGTCCCTGTTGCATAGAGCATGGATCCGGCGTTTAAAAACAGCAGGCCCTTGAACAGCCCGTGATTGATTACATGGAACAGCGCCCCGAAAAGCCCAACAGCGGCAAGAGCTGTGTACCTTTGCTCCCCTAAGGAGAGAAGGGACATGCACACGCCTGTGCCGAGAAGTATGTAGCCGATCTGGCCTATGCTGTGAAATGCAAGAAGACGTTTGGACTGTTCCTGCTTCAATGCCTGCATGGTGCCGGTAAACAGGGTGATTGTGCCCAGAACGGCAACAATAATCCCCCACGCGCCGATTGGGTAACTGCTCCATCCTTCAGAGGGGACAAGCCATATAAAATAGCGCATAAGACCGTAAACGCCGGTCTTTATCATGACCCCCGAAAGCATCGCGCTCACGGGAGACGGCGCAGCCGGGTGGGCATCGGGAAGCCAGACCTGCCCGAAGGGCCACATGCCCATCTTGATGCCGAAACCGACAAGGAAGAGCGCAAAGGCAACGGTCATTTGAGCCGGCCTGGCGCTTAGAAGCTGCGGAAGGTTGGCGCTGATCGTCTCGAAATCATACTTCATGGCTACCGACGACACGTTACCCGGGGCCACCAGTTCAGCCCCGATCATTGTAGCGGCGCAGGCTATCTCCATCATTATAAGATACTTGTTCGCCGCGCGGATGTTTTCCCTTTTCCTGTTCTCAAACCGGATAAGGGCGTATCCCGGCAGCGTCATCAACTGCCAGAATATGAAAAAGAACCACATCATGTCCGCCGTGCTCAAAAGGCCGTACATGGCAGCGAGGAAGAGCAGGAAATTCGGATAATAGCGCGCCACGCTGTATTCTTCATAAAGGCGCATATATGCTATCGAGTAAAAAGACGCCGGCACGGCTATGAAGGCTGCCAGCATAAGGAAGATTGCCGTCAGACCGTCCACGTGTATTCGCAGGACGAAGCCGATCGCGGGGACGGCAAAAAACTCGACAGGATGGGGGCCGGGCCCTTTTGCCAGAACCGTTAACGCCCCCTGTAGAATCAGAACAGCGGTCGCGGCGGTAACAATAAACGCAATCCAACCGGCAGCAGCCCTGCTGCGGGAAACCAGCAGCGTCAGGAATGCCCCTGCCAGGCAGATCAAGATTGAAGCCGTTACCGCCTGTTCCGGACCTAACATATGTTTACCTCTTCCATCATTATTTCTGCCTGTTACCCTCAGTAATTTCCCCTCTTAAGATAAGAGGGGGTTAGGGGGAGTTATGAAAAAGATGAGCAAACTTAACGTAACCCCTCCCTGCCTCCCCTTACCCTAAGGGGAGGGATTATACTCCCGAATCATCTTAGGATGCCTCCGGGAGAATCCTGATCAGCATTTAAAACATCAGCTCCCCGGCACCCACAGATTATATAGCATCTCCTCAAGGATATCAGACGTTGCCTGTACATCCTTTGTCAGCCCCCTTGCAGGCTTAAGGGACCCGGGCTGGACGCCCAGCAGCCATGCCTTTGTTGTCCCGCCTGCCTCGATCCATCTTGCCAGAAGACCCGGCGACAGCTTGTGGGTAGATATCTGAGGAAAACGCCCTGCCATCTCTCCGCTGCCCAGAAAAATCACCGAACCCGGCTCTGCACCGAACTCAACTGCATCAAGGAATATAATATGGTCAAAGCCCCTGCCGGACACACGGTTTATAAAACGTTCAGGCATTGTTTGTGCATTGATTGCCTCGTGCCGGACAGATGCATCGGCCCGGCTTTTCATCCGCCCGGCAATTGCCTCCGAAAGGACCGCGCCCAGACCGTCGTCACCATAGTCCTCATTGCCCAGGCCCATCAGGCAGACGCGGCCCTGAAAGCACTCCCTGAGCTGTTCGCCCAGGTCAGGCATCATATATCCTCCCCCAGGTTCCTGATCTGCTCATAGGTGAAGACCGGGCCCTGGGTGCAGACATAGGCCACGCCGATGCAACAGTGCCCGCATTTGCCGACCCCGCACTTCATGTAACGCTCCAGGGTTGATACGATGTCCTGCTCACGAAAACCGAGGCCCAGAAGGTCCCTTATGACAAAACGAAACATGACAGGCGGTCCGCACACGAAGGCGATTGTGTTATCGACCGGGATGTTAGTCCCGGGGATCTTGAACAGGCTTCCCACCACGCCTATATTCCCCTCCCACTCGTCCTCCGGCCCTTTCCTGTCAACGGTCAGCCTGCATTCTATGCCAGCGGATCTCTCCCATTCCCGAAGGCTGGGGAGGTACATCAGCTCCCTAGGCGACCTGGCCCCGTAAAAGACCAGTATCCTGTCATACTTTTCGCGGTTCTTCAGGGCATATACTATGCATGAGCGAAGGGGGATCAGGCCTATGCCCCCCGCGACGAACACCAGGCTCCTGCCGTAGTATTCCTCCATGGGAAAGCCGTTGCCGTAAGGCCCGCGCACGCCGAACTTGTCACCGGGCTTCAGCTGGTGGAGCGCCGCGGTGCAGCTTCCGACAGACCTTACGGTAAAAAAGGTCTCATCCTCCGTAGGGCTTGGAGGCAGGGATGCAGGAAACTCGCCCACCCCGAAGATGGAGACCTGGGCGAACTGGCCCGGCCGGAATTTTCTGAAGGCCTGCTGATCCGCGTCATCCTCGAAATGCCAGTAAAAGGTCTTAACCTCGGGGATTTCATCCGATACCCTGTCCACTACCGCTATCCTGGGCAGATATATGTTGTCATCAGGATTCATTATTGTCAGTCTCCATTGTCGCCCTTCGGATCATCTCGACCACGCTGGGCATCCCTACATCTCCGTGGCATACGGCGGCGCATCTCCCGCACCCTACACAGGCCATGGATAGTTCCCTCTCTATGAAATGGTGCTCCAGCTTACGGAAGAACCTCCGGTTGCGGCGGTCATGGACCGCGCGGCGCGGATTATGTCCCCCGGCCATGCGGGTAAATCCTAAAAGGGCGCAGGAATCCCATACCCTGACCCGTTCGACCTCTCCCGGGGCTACCTTCCGGTCGGATACGGTGAAGCATGTGCAGGCAGGGCAGACATATGTGCAGCCCCCGCATTCAAGACAGCGGTCCCCGACTTCTTCCCAGGTCTTTTCAAGAACAGTCCCCTGGGTGATCTGCCGCACGGCCGCGGAAAACCAGCTTCTCGTTGTATTCTTGAAATGGCTGCGCACGCCGTTGAGGATCTCGGCGCGCCTTTTCAGGTGCCCTTCCCCTCCCCTTCTGAAAATTGGATCATCAAACAACGCCTCGCCCCGGGCGGTCCCTGCCACGGCCATGAACTCATCTCCGAGGTCCATGAGCTGCATGTCAAAATGATCGCGGCTCGCAGGTCCCGTGTCCGCGCACATGCAGAAACACTCTCTGTTTATGTCCTCGCCCGGATCGGTGCAGACCATGTTTACAAGGAACAGGTTTTTGCGGCGCCTCTCATAATAGGTGTCCCGGAACTCGCGGCCTATGTAGAACCGGTCAAGGTGATAGATCCCTGCCACATCGCAGGATCGGATGCCGAAGATGGCGCGCTTCGGATCATCAAAGGTAGGCTGAATCCGAATGCCCCCGTTGCCGCTGTGGGCATTCAGCAGGGGCTCGATATGTGGCAGCACATAGCGTTTCGGAGGATAATAGGGATTGGGGAGATGGAGCTCTATTCGCTCCCTGTTTTCATCGCTGACGGTATCGAAAAAGGTGTCGCGGCCCCTCCCCCGGAAGGGTGCTATGACCTCATAGCCCTGTCTCTTGAGCAGGTCAACAATCTTGAGGACATCACGCCGGTCAAGAATGCGAGCCTTCATTGCGCCTCCTTTTCCACGTTGACCTTAATTAGATGAAGGCCGCTTCTGCCCGGGCCCTGGATCTGCTGCTCAACCTGCTTTACAAAAAACGGCATGAACAGGGTGCCGCTCCTTACCTCGTGGGAAAGGGCTGCCACGGTCACTATGGAGCCGCTGTCGGACCTCAGACGTATCCTGTCGCCGTCCCGGACGCCCAGCTGTTTGGCGTCGTCGGGGTGCATCCCCGCAAACCCCTCCGGGTAATCCAGCAGCGGCACCTGGTATTCCCTTTTGAGGGTTTCACTGTGCCTTATCAGGACATTCCTGTGCCAGTAATAGAGGGAATGGCCCAGCACCAGCAGAAACGGGTATTCCCTGCTAGTGGCAAAAAGCTCGTCATGCCTCTCAACGCGCATGAACTTGAAGCACTGGCCCGGGATGCCATCCTCAAAAAGGAAGGATGTGCCAAGCGGCTTGTCCTTTGTGCAGGGCCACTGACGTCCATACTCCCTGGCCAGGTTCTCGTGGCTTGCACCGCTGTAAAAAGGCACCACCGTCCCTATCTCATCCATTATATCGGCTGCGGATTCATATCTCCAGTCCGCCCCCATTTCCTGCGCCACCTGCATTATGTGGTGCCACCCCGGGGTAATGCCCTTCGGGGGATCGATAACCTGCTTTGCCAGCTGGATGCGCCGCTCACCGCTTGTAAATGTGACCTGCTCCTCTCCGAACATGGCCGTAGGCAGGACCACGTGGCTGTATTTTGCCGACTCTGTCAGAAACAGGTGCTGCATGATGACGAGGTCGCACTGCTTCAGGGACTCTTCCGCGTTGGTAAAAAAGGCGGTGCTTACCGGATCATAACGGCACAGCCAGACCGCATGAATGCTCCCCTTGCCCCGGTCGGAGAGGACCCATTTTGCGGCTATGCCCGGCTTTGCGGGGATGCCGGTTTTCCATTTCTTTTCAAACTCAGCCCGGACCGCGGCATCCGTGACCTGGCCATAGCCCGGCAGGCGGTCCGGCAGCATGCCCATATCGCATGCGCCCTGGAGGTTGTTATGTTCGGTCAGCGCAAACAGGCCGGCACCCTCCTTCCCGATCTGGCCTGTAACCAGGCACATGTTTACCATAGCCTTGATGGCATCTGTTGACCCGTATTCGAGGCCGGTTGAATAGAGTATGGCCGCTGATCCGGCCCCTGCATAGGCAAGTGCAGCCTCCTCTATGAGTTCGGCCTGAACCCCGCAGACCTCGGAGGCCTCCAGCAGATCAAAGTTGACAATGGTTGAAAGGAAGTTGTCGAAATCGCTGCAGTGTTTCTTTATAAAGGGCAGGTTCATGAGCCCGTGATCGACAATAACCTTTGTCATTGCCCCGTACAACAGGGCATCTGTGCCCGGCTTGTTCTGGAGGAAGATGTCGGCGTTCTTAACCACGCGATGGCTTCGGGTGCCTGTTACGATGACTTTAGCCCCGTCGAGCCTTGCGCGTATGACCGCCCCCGCTATGGTGGGCAGGCGCTTTCCCAGATCGACATTGCTCACTATAATTACATCGCTTTTGCCCAGTTCGTTGAAGGAATTGGTGGTGGCGGGCACGCCGATCATCTCCATAAGGACATCCGTGGAGTTATTGCTGTAAACCCCGGCGCCATGATCCACATTATTGGTTTTGATGACGGTGCGTCCGAACTTTTGCAGAAGGTAGGTTTCCTCGTTGGAGCACCTTGGAGAATTCAGGAATGCGATTGAATCAGGGCCGTGCTTGTCGCGGATCTCCTTCAGGCGGCGGGCGATAAAATCAAATGCCTCGTCCCAGCCCGCTTCCCGGAGCTGACCGTCTTTTCTGATCATGGGGGTCCGCAGCCGGTCAGGCGTGCTGATGACCTCGTGGATGTGCCACCCTCTGAGGCAGATCTTTCCCTGGTTGGCAGGATGGGACATGCTGGGAGAGACGCCGATCACACGGTTGTCCGCGGTCTCAAGGTAGAGACCGCATCCCACTCCGCAGAAGGTGCATGTTGTAAGTCTATGTGCCATAAGCGACGGTCACCATGTTGGCAAGGCAGATGCCTGTTTGCGATTAATAGTTAATCTGTGAACCGGCCTTAAATGATAGGAACTTACTTTTTCTAAAAATAACTATAGAAGAATAGTATTTGTGTGTCAATTTTAAATTTTAGATACTCCAATCCTTGAACCCTTTCCTTCTGCACATATTTATAGGCACCACTGCACACTCAAATGTGCAAGGAATCATAGATTCATCAAAAAACAGCAGCATGAAAGGCCTTTGTACGACAGGCCATACTTTAGTTGATATAACAGGAGGCCTTTAAAACCAGGCAGTTATAGTATGCTGCTCTTTTTAAATATGGTCCGGCATAGGAATTGCTCATGGGATTTTATGGAGCAATTCAAATCATATCTCATATCCTCAAAACTTGCTGATGAAAAAAAGGCGGGATTCTATGTTTCCTGGGTGACGAGCTTTTACAGGTACTGCAACAGGAGCCTGGATGATTCAATAACAACCGAGGATATAGAACGCTATCTGAAACGGCTGTCAAAGAACCGTGAGGATTGGCAGGTAAAACAGGCATCCGAGGCCATTAAGCTTTTTCTGTTTTTTAAAGACAGGGGAAAAGCCCTTCAGGGCAAGGAAACCCTGGAATCAAGCGACCAGTGGAAATCAGCAGCCGAGGAAATGAAAAAAATATTAGGGCTCATGCACCGCTCCTATAGGACCGAACAGGCCTATATCGGCTGGGTCCGCCAATTCTATCGTTTTGCAAAAGGACGCTCGCCTTATTCCCTTGAAGGCAAGGATGTAAAGGATTTCATGACATATCTGGCTGTGGAACAGGATGTCGCAATCTCCACGCAAAACCAGGCCTTCAATGCAATCCTGTTTCTGTTCCGTCATGTATTGGATAAAAGAATAGATGATATCAGCGAGGCTGTGCGGGCAAAAAGAAATAGAAGGCTGCCGGTGGTTCTGACCAAATCGGAAATCGAAAGATTGTTTGCTCAAATGTCCGGATTATATCTTTTAATGGCAAAGGTAGTCTATGGCTGCGGTCTGCGCGTACGGGAATGCCTTCAACTCAGGGTAAAAGATATCGATTTTGAACGTAGTGCAGTAACCATACGTAACGGAAAAGGAGATAAGGACAGGGAAACGGTCCTGCCGGAGAGTGTAAAGGAAAGTCTTTCTGCACATCTTCAAATGGCAAGAAGCCTTTATGAGAAAGATAGAGAAAATAATGTCCCTGGTGTTCAGCTTCCCTACGCATTTGAACGGAAATCGCCGAATGCCGGAAAAGAGTGGGCCTGGTTTTGGATATTCCCGGCTGCTGCACTTTCTATCGATCCTATAACCAAAATAGTGAGACGACACCATGTTTATCCTGGAGTTCTACAAAGGCATATAAAGCGGGCTGGAATATTGACAAAAATACCCAAACGTATAACTGTCCATACTTTGAGACACAGTTTTGCCACCCATTTATTAGAAAATGGATACGACATCAGGACCATACAGGAGCTTCTCGGTCATTCGGATGTAAGGACCACAATGGTATATACTCATGTTGTTGCAAAAAACAGATTGGGCGTTAAAAGTCCCTTGGATTAACAAAATAACAAAAAATTGTATTTTTATTGCAGCCACCTAATCCGCCTAATTGTAACAAAAAAATGCATTTTAACAATTGCAGGATTTATTAAAAAATGATTATCATGTTGAAATAATTATTAATATTGACATATTAAGTATTTTGTAATTAAATCAAAGAAAATCAGGATTAACAGGAATTCCGTAAAAAAGCGGCAGCATCATAATATATATGTTATCTGTGAAATGAGAACTCGGAATGGATGAAGTTGACATCAAATTTACGGCTGAAGAAAGAGACTTGATAATTGATCACACCTTTGCTGATGATGATCTTACGAAAAGACTGAAAATTGCTGAGACCAAAGGCGAGCATCTGATTGCAAAATATTCGACATATGATCTAGAGGAATTGATCGGATATATCGCGGCAGAGGCAAACCATACTGATGATAAAAAGATCGGGAAAAAACTTGATCGCCTGTTTGATAGACTGTCTCGGATACTTGATAAATCTATTGAATACGACGAAGATGAATAAAATCCACAGATAACATCTCACTGGTGCCCACCTAAAAACGGGGGCACAGTTCGAGCGTTATATCTTATAGGTAGAAAATACATATGCTGACTCTCACTGGATTAATCATTGCCTATCTTATCAATTTGGTATTTTGGTTTTGGGTAGTCCGATGGGGTGGAGCTGAACGAT